>Ga0172370_10004901_pt1 | contig 17611 bp, 13 predicted proteins | sample LakKiv5m_FD_114538 | JGI IMG/M metagenome (GOLD analysis project Ga0172370, IMG submission 114538) | Freshwater microbial communities from Kabuno Bay, South-Kivu, Congo - kab_022012_11.5m | ecosystem: Environmental > Aquatic > Freshwater > Lake | place: Democratic Republic of the Congo...
TCCGCCGCCTGACTTTTCAGCTCGGCCTTGCTCATACCCGGGCGCAAAGGCTCTTTGCTGTGGAAGGATTGCAGGGTCTCTCGCAGACGCTCGAGCAGGCGGGCATAATTGGTTCTGTGGAAGAACAACGGCTTGTTCCGTGAGCCGAAGGTGATGATTTGCTCCTGTTGCACCAACTGATCGAGATACCCTCGCAACTGCTCTGCCGTCAAGCCGGATCCTTTGACCAAATCATCCAGACTCATTTCTGCGGCATGCCTACCCAGCAGCAGGGAGGTGATGACTTCAAGTGGATCCTGCTTTTCCATGCCGGACAAATGACGCAAGGTTTCCGCATGATGCCGGCGATGCGGCTGGGGATTGACGTCAAGGATGATTCCACCGCCGATGGTGATGGTCGGCGAATATTGTCTGATGACGAAGGGATCGCGGCGCATTGCCACTGCGGACTGTTCGAGAAGCAACTGGGCAATGGCCGAATTGCCGGGTTCGAGCTGATCCCGATCCAGCAGCTTGATGCGAGCGAGGATTTCCCGCGTGCCGATGTGCAGACGAATGCGGGTGCGGTTGGCCAATGGCTTTTTGGCGTTTTTGAGAAGACTCAGTTTCACGTCGAATAGAAAAGTCGGCGTAAACTGACCGGCAGTGGCGAGCACGTCGCCGCGCTGAATATCATCTTTGGCGATATTGGTGAGATTCAACGCGGCGCGATCACCCAGCTTAGCTTCTGCAGCGGTCTTGCCGTGAGTCTGAATGCCGCGCACCCGCACCTCCTTGCGGGCCGGAAGGATTTCCAACGAATCGCCGACGATGGTGCGTCCTGATAGCACCGTGCCGGTGATGACCGTGCCGAAGCCCTTGATGGTGAAAGAACGATCCACCGGCAGCCAAAAAGCGCCGCGATCAGGGCGCGGCTCAACCGCGGCGGCGATTTGGATCAAGTGACTACGCAGAGCATCGATGCCTTCGCCGGTCTTTGTGGACACTTTGAAAACCGGCGCGGACTGCAAGAAAGTGCCCTTGACCAGCTCGGCAATGTCTTCTTCCACCAAGGCAAGCAAATCCTGATCCACCAGATCGATCTTGGTGATCACAATGATGCCGGACGACAAATGCAAAAGGCTTAGAATGTCCAAATGCTCGCGTGTCTGCGGCATCACTCCATCGTCTGCTGCGATCACCAGCATGGCCATGTTAACCGTGCTGACTCCGGCCACCATATTTTTGATAAAGCGCTCATGTCCGGGCACGTCGATGAAGGCAATATTCTCGTTCAGGAAGGCGAAACCCAGATCAATGGTCATGCCGCGCTCTTGCTCCTCGATGAGTCGATCCGGATCAGTTCCCGTCAGAGCTTTCACCAAGGACGATTTGCCATGATCGATATGTCCGGCAGTGCCGATGATGGCGTGGGCCATGCTGTGCTTTCCCTTTACGCTGTTTTTTGGCTCGAAGCGGGGAAGCAGTAGGAGTTCAGTTCTATTTTCGTAATTCCGCGTCGAGGAAAAATCTACCAGAAAATCACGGGGCAATTCTAACCAAAAATCCAACGAAAATCAAGACATTTGCTGGATGGCGCGGCTTCGCTTATTCTTAATGGCGCTTAGTACGGATGTCCATTTGCCTGCTATCCCGTTTACCCAAAAATTTCTTGACATTTTCCCACTTTAGGAGTATCTTTGCGAACATTTTTTGCAAATTACGCGATGGCCGCTATTTTGTCGATGCGGATCAATCGCAGGCGATCCATGTATAGCCAGCTTTTTTCTCGTGAAGCGAGGACTCGCTATTGCCAACCCTGGTTTCCAACCTACATAAAACCGTCGAAAAGTTACCTGAGCAAACCGCACTGATTTTCAACGAGATCAAAATCGAATATGGTCGCTTGCTGGAAGCCGTCAAACGCTTGGCCCAGGGACTCAAGGAATTGAGCGTCCAGAAGGGCGACCGTGTTGCGCTTATGCTGCCCAATGTTCCGCATTTCTGCATCAGCTACTATGCCATCATGGAAATAGGTGCGGTGGTTGTGCCCTTTGATTTGATGTATAAGGAGGAGGAGATCAAACACCGCTTGCAGGATTGCGGCGCTGACGTCATCATAGCCTGGGTGGGATTCCAGACCCATGTGATGCCGGCCGCACAAGCTGTAAGCAAAAAAGTGACGGTTCTCTTTTTGGGCGAAAGAATTCCGCAAAACTCCTTTTCTTTGACCCAGTTGATCGCAAAGTCTTTGCCTTTGTCCGAAAGCGTCGATCTGGCCGATGGTGATTTGGCCGTGATCAACTACACTTCTGGCCCGCTGGATGAGTCATTTGGCGCAGAGCTGTCCCATGCCGCCCTGGCAGCTAACGCGAGCATCTGTCGCGACATGCTGCGAATCACCTTCGAAGAAAAACTGATCGCAGTCCTCCCGCTTTTTCATCCCCTTGGGCAAACGTTGGTGATGAACACCGGTTTTATGCTGGGCGCCACCATCATTTTAGCTCCACGTTTTGTCCCGGATGACGCCATCGCCGCCGTTCGCAACAAGGGAGTGACACTTTTGGCGGGCGTGCCGGCAATGTTTCGCAGCTTGGCCGCGGTGGACTTGCAAGATCAGCCGGTTCCCTGCCTGAAGTACTGTGTGAGTTACAGCGGTAAGCTGACTGAGGAGGTGATTAGGGATTTTGAGAAAAAGTATGACGCCTTGATCTTGGAAGCCTATGGCTTGACAGAAGCCGGCCCGCTGGTCACCTGCAATCGTATCAATCGGGATCGAAAAATCGGTTCCGTCGGTTTGCCGCTTTTAGGTGTGGAAGTGCAGATTCGTGATGACGAAGGCACTCTGCTTCGTCCCAACAGCAGCGGCGAGATTTGGATCAACAGTCCCAGCACCATGTCCGGCTACCACAATCGCCCGGATGAGACGCAAAAGAGGCTGCGGGACGGTTGGCTTTTCACCGGCGATATGGGCTATCTCGATGAAGATCACTATTTGTATGTACAGGAACGCAAGGACGACATCATCATCAAAGGCGGTTTTCATATTTTTCCACACGAGGTAGAAGAAGTCATTGCCCGGCATCCGGCGGTTGCAGAGGTGGCGGTCATCGGCATACCCGATTCCAGCCAGGGTTTTGAAGTGAAGGCTTTTGTAGTGCTCAAGGGGGACGCAAAGACTTCGGAGGCCGAATTGATTGTTTGCTGCGAAGAAACGCTGCCAAAATACAAACGCCCCCAATATATTGAAATCTGTCCAAGCTTGCCCAAAAGCGCGACGGGGCGAATCCTTAAGCAAAAGCTTCGCGCAAAGTCGATGGAGAAAGAGAAAACAGAACAGTCAGGCCCGGAGGAAGCTGTGAAAGCGGCGGGAGTCCAACCTTAATGACAAGTGCGGATGTCTGTAGGTGAGTTTGGTACATTCGCGTCAGCTCAGGTTTTGCTTCGGACGAAAAGTGATACTTGAAGAAATGTTAATGGAGATGCCACAGCCTTTGCCCAGCAAGAGGTGAATGAGATAGCGCCACAAAAGTGATGACGTAATACTTCTGCCCAAACAAGAGAAGATTATAAAGAGATGACAACCAGCAGAAAAAATCGCGTTCGGGAAACTGCGATCAAGGAGGATTACTATGTCGGTCCGACCGTGTCCTCGCTCGAAGAGAACCGGCGGCGATTGCGTAAGATGATAGCCTTTGGCTGGTACGGGGGCAAGTTCAGTCATCTCGACTGGCTGCTTCCGCTACTCCCCCAATGTAACCATTACTGCGAGCCATTCGGCGGCTCGGCTGCTGTGCTGATAAATAGATTACCATCTCCTGTCGAAACTTACAATGACATTGACGGGGAGGTCGTCAATTTTTTTCGGGTATTACGGGAAAAAAAGGATGAGCTTCTATACCAAATTGGCATGACTCCGTTTTCTCGAGAAGAGTTTATGGTAGCAATTCAAACAAACGGAGATCGCAAAAACTTGTCGGACTTGGAACGTGCGCGTAGGTTTTTCATTCGAGCACGCCAAGTCCGCACTGGCTTAGCACAAACGGCCTCGGTCGGAAGGTGGGCAAACTGTCTGAATACCAGTCGCGCAGGGATGGCCGGCGCAGTCTCGCGCTGGTTAGGGAGCGTGGCAGGGTTGGAATACATCGCTACGCGTCTCCTCCGCGTGCAGATCGAAAATGACTCCGCCCTTGCGGTAATTAAACGGTACGATAGCTCGGATACATTATTCTATTGTGATCCGCCCTACCCGCATGAGTCCAGGGGAGATAGTAATGCCTATTCGTACGAATTGACTGACGAAGAGCATTTTGAACTCAGTCGGGTGCTTCACGCTGTGACAGGAAAGGTTGCTGTATCCGGTTATGACTGCGATTTGATGCGCGAACTGTACCATGATTGGAACATACACCGAGAAAAGCCAAAGAAGGCGATGTCGATTAAGAAGGATCGCCAGGAAATCCTGTGGACAAATTATTGAATGGCGACCAGTGAGAGAAGCTTCATAGATCGCTGCCGAGAGTATTTGAACACGCGATGGCAAGCAGTCGCCACATTGATCGAATCTGGGGAGTTCGCTGATCCATTGCTGCCTCAACGTGCCGAGTTACAGCAGCGCGTGATCGCCTGTTTAACGAGCCGCATCAAGTCTTATCATTATGTTGGGCGGCTTGAATCTAAGTGTGGACAAATGGAGTACAAAATGAACCCTGGCATCTTCCAGTAAGTAACTGCGACGGTCGTATGGTGTTGCAGATAATGAGCGCGGGGCACGTTTGATCCCTTGTTTGTCAGTTGCACGTTCAATGGCCCGAAAGGAGGCTTGCGATGAAATTCCAAACGTTGATGATCATAAAGGCTGTTGTATGCCTGTTTCTGGGAGTGCCCATTCTTCTCGCCACGGCTTTCACTTATTCCCTGTTCGGGGCCTCTCTGAATCCGGCAGGTGTATTCGCGGCCAAGGAATATGCCGCGTCGCTAATCGGCAATCTATTGCTCACCTGGTTCGCCAGAAACGCCGTCGAATCGGAAGCCCGAAGAGCAATTACCCTTGCTTTGTGCGTTTACGACGCGATCGGATTTGTAGTCACACTGATTGCCCAACTTACCGGCGTACTGGGTCCGTTGGGATGGTTTGCTGTGGCAATCTACCTCTTCTTTGCGATAGGATTCGGATACTTCCTGTTGCCGCAAAAGAAAGTGGCGTAAAAGACTCCCGGCGCTCATTCCTTGAGCCACTTCGATGATGCTGAAAAGTCTGTCCGAAGAAGAGTGTGTCGGGGCTGGCTAGATTGCGATCAATTGCATTGTGTGTCACCTGATTAAGAAATCAGGCCAGTTGCTATCAGCCGCCCAACAACGGGTTGCAGGCGGCCTTGCTCCGCTGCGCTCCGCAACGCGCCTAAACCCGACCGTTCTGCCGACCCAAGTCCTGAGCAAATGCGTGGATCCTACACTGGACTCACACTCGTTGCAGGCAGTGTATAAGAAGACCGGGGCGTTTGACGCACGGACTGTAGCTCATGAGGTCATTGTTCCCTTTGACCAAGCCAATCATCGAGTCTTGGGCGGATCTGGAGAACCGTATGTGAATAATCCTCTACGGTGTCCTGCCGTTATCGAGCGTTACCGAAACCAGCAGAAAAACAAAAAAGACTGGGACAATTTGATTGCGGTTCTGGATGCTGTTGAGGCTACTAAATCTCCTGCATTTGCTATGCAGGTGTTCGATCAAATTTTGGCTGAGATTTACCGCCTTCTCGCAAATGTCCAAGTCGTCTACGCGACACCGAATCGAGTCAGTCTCAGACAGACTTTGGATCTTATCAGTCAATTCATGGCTATCAAATCCGGTGGCGATAGAATCGAAGCCGTTTGCACAGCATTGTTCAAAGCAATTGCCGTTGTTTTCGGCGTCTTCGATGACGTCCGCCGACAGAAAGTAAATGCGGCAGACGCGCCCTCTGGCATGGGTGCAGATATCGAATGCTGGTTCAAGGACAAACTTGCTCTTCTGGTAGAAGTGAAAGACGGATCCTTGACCCTCACTCAGCTTGACTCAAAGCTTGATATGGCGCGCGTCAAGAGAATTTCAGAGATCTTATTTCTGGCGGAAAAGGGCATTGGTTTGCCAGAACAGGCTCAGGTAGAAGATAGGATCAAGGCCGAATTTACCAGCGGACAAAATGTCTACGTGTCAAACTTCTTGAGCTTCTCGACCGGAATTCTTATTTTGCTTGGTGAGAAGGGTAGGGTGACCTTTCTGAGTTTTGTTGGACCAGAACTCGATAAGGCCAACTCCTCCATTATTCACCGCCGAACATGGGCGCAACTTCTCAAGACAGTCTGAAAACAGGCAAAAACAGCGATTCCAGGCGAGGTTCTCTGGTGTTTCTGGCCTTTGACGGTTGACATTAGTTTGGATTTGTACCTGAGAGAAATATTCTGATAACATAGCTGAATGGCAATGCACGCCTCAAAAGAAATAGCAGCAATTTTAATAATCTCTATAATGCGCCTGTCAATGCGCACAAAATTGTAGGAGGAACACTGTGAAAGATTATGGCCCAAGTGATATTCGAAATGTAGGCCTTGTTTCGCACCAATCTATCGGCAAAACAACCCTCGCGGAGGCAATGCTGTACTCGGCGGGAGAGACCACCCGCTTGGGAACGATAGACGAAGGGACCACCACTTCCGATTACCGTTCTGATGAAATTGAGCGCAAAAATTCCATAAGCATGTCGTTGCTAAACTTTTTTTGGAATCAGCGAAAATTTAACATTCTCGATATGCCTGGCTTTCCGGACTTTATCGGCGAGGTCAAGAGCGGTTTGCGAGTGACGGATTTTGCCGTCGTATTGCTAAACGCCGTCGCCGGAGTAGAAGTCGGCACCGATATTGTGTGGGATATTCTGGATGAATATCAAACCCCACGAATGATTTTTGTCAACCGGGAAGACAAGGAACACGCCAACTTTGAGAAAGCCGTTGCGGAAGCAAAAGAAGCCTACGGCAATGGAGTCATAACGGTACAGTTCCCGGTCAATGAGGGCGAGGGCTTTAACACCCTCATCGACCTGCTGCGGATGAAGCAGATCGTTTTTGCCGGCGATTCCAGCGGTAAGTATCGGGTGGAAGATATCCCGGCGAATCTTGCTGCCAAAGCCGAGGAAATGCGCATGGCTTTGGTCGAAAAAATCGCCGAGAGCGACGATGCCATTCTGGAAAAGTACTTTGAGGCGGGCGAATTGAGCGATGCCGAATTGATTGCCGGCTTGCGCGCCGGTATTCTTTCCCGTGGGATTTTTCCGGTTCTTTGCGGCGCTGGCGCAAAGAATATAGGCACCCACCTTTTGTTGGATTTTATCGGTGACTACGGTCCGTCTCCGGTCGATCTTCCTGTTACCTCCAAAGCGTCCGATGGCAAGGAAGTGAAATTGCAGGTCAACGAAAAAGCGACGTTTTCCGCTTTGGTATTTAAAACCCTTTCGGAAATGCACGTGGGGGAGCTTTCCTTGGTGCGCGTGTATTCAGGCGGCATCAGGTCCGGCGACGAGGTATTCAATACATCCGGGAACTTGAGCGAGAAGATCGGTCAAATTTATGGGCTGAACGGAAAGAACAGAAAAGAGATTGGCTTGGTCAAGGCCGGCGACATTGCCGCCTTGGTGAAGCTTAAAAATACCCACACCGGCAATACGCTGTCCGACAAAAAGTCGCCGGCGCATCTTTCCGGCATTGCGTTTCCCGAGCCGGTCGTGCAAATTGCCGTAGTGCCAAAAAGCAAGGGCGACGAGGACAAGATTTCCACTGGCCTGCATACCCTGCACGAGATCGATCCCAGTTTTGTGGTCGAGGTGCAGTCCGAGCTGAAACAGACGGTCATCTCCGGGCAAGGCGAGCTACATTTGGCGATGATCATCAATCGACTTAGGGAAAGATACGGCGTGGAGGTCGAGCAGAAAAAACCAAAGATTCCTTATCGCGAGACCATCACTGCCAAGGCAGATGAGAAATATCGCCACAAGAAGCAGAGCGGCGGTGCCGGCCAGTTTGCCGAAGTGTGGATGCGCATCGAGCCGTTGCCTCGCGGAACCGGCTTTGAGTTTGAAAGTCAGGTTGTTGGCGGCGCCATTTCTTCCGGCTTTTTGCCGTCCATTGAAAAGGGCGTGCGGCAGATTTTGACCGAAGGTGCGGTCGCCGGCTACAAGATCGTCGACGTGAGGGCCATCGTTTACGACGGCAAGGAGCATCCCGTCGATTCTAAAGATATTGCCTTCCAGATTGCCGGGCGCGAAGTCTTCAAGATGGGCATCCTCAGCGCCAGACCGATTTTGCTGGAGCCCATTTATGATGTAGAGATCAAGTGCCCGGAAGAGTACATGGGCGACGTCATGGGCGACCTTTCCTCCCGTCGCGGCAAGATTCTGGGCATGGACGTGCAGGGAAGATTCCAGACCGTAAAAGCCAAAGTGCCCTTGGCCGAGCTGCACAATTATGCCACCACTTTGCGCTCCCTCACTCAGGGTCGGGCAACGCATACGCGCAAGCTGTCCCACTACGATCCGCTGCCAAAAGAGCAGGAAGCCAAAGTCGTAGCTGAAGCAAAGGCCGAAAAGGAAAAGTAATCGTTCTACTGTAACTGACCGAGTCGGATAGGATCTCTTTTGCTGAGAAAGCACAAGTGCTCATCCGGCGATTCTATGATTTCTCAAAGCAAAGGGCTCGGATGCCTCATCCGCGCCCTTTATTTTGGCATTGATGTTTGGAGGATGAATGAAACGACTGTGGGCGCCTTGGCGTATGGAATACGTGCTGCAAAAAAAGCCGGAAGGCTGTATTCTGTGCGACAAGCCCAAGGAGCAGGGAAAAGAGCGGGAGAATCTTATCGTTCACCGCGGTGAGACTTGCTTTATCATTATGAATTATTATCCCTACAACAACGGTCACGTAATGGTAGTGCCATATCGCCACACCGCAGATTTGATGCTTCTGAACGCCAATGAACAAAGTGAGTTGATTTCCTTGGTGGCGAAAAGCAGCGACATTTTGAAAAGGGCATTTAGGGCGCAAGGGATGAACATCGGCATGAACCTTGGCAGCGTGGCCGGAGCGGGAATTGACGACCATTTGCATTTCCATGTCGTTCCCCGCTGGAATGGTGATACCAATTATATGCCGATCACCGGGCACACCAAAGTGCTGTCACAGGGGTTGTATGAGTCGTGGGAAATACTGAGAGGATATTTCTAAACGCCCTGGGTAGAAGCTGTCTCTTCCTTTTCCGACCGTTTGATCGAATCCCAGACAGCGTCCATTTCTTCGAGAGTCACATCCATAAGTGTCTGCTGACGTCGCCCAAATTCCTCTTCTACCTGATGAAAACGCCGGACAAATTTTTCGATAGTTCGGCGCAGGGCATCTTCCGGATTGGCTTTTAGAAACCGTGAAAGATTCACTAGGGTGAATAGTAAATCCCCCAACTCATCCTCGATTCTGTCGGCTTGGCCACTTTCTACCGCTTCCTTTAATTCCTGCATTTCTTCGGCAAACTTATCCCAAACAGGATGGATGCTCGGCCAGTCGAAACCGACCGTCGCCGCTTTGTTTTGAATTCGATATGCCCGCAGCAGGGCCGGCAACTCCTTGGGCACGCCATCAATGGCAGAGATCTTGCCTTCCTTCTTCAGCTTGGATTGCTCCCAGTGCACAATCTGTTCTGCGGCGGAATTGATCTGAACGTCGCCAAAAACGTGCGGATGCCGGCGGATCAGCTTTTGATTAATGGAATCGATGACATCTGTGATGGTGAAGAGTCCCTTCTCAAACGCCATCTGCGCGTGAAAAACCACCTGCAAGAGCAAATCGCCCAATTCCTCAGGCAGCTTTTCCAGTTGACCTTCGTCGATGGTCTCGATAACCTCGTAAGCCTCTTCCAACAAATGTTGGCGCAGTGACTGATGGTTCTGCTCCCGATCCCATGGGCAACCGTTTTCGCTGCGCAAGATTGCCATTATTTCCACCAAACGCGAAAATTTGTCGTCTACGACCTGCAATGTATTCTCCAAAGAAAATGGACATTTCAAATTTTGGGGCGGCGCAAGATAGCCAATTGAGTAGTGAAATGCAATGGCATTCTCAAACCTAACGGGAAGCTTGCTCTTGTTGTGTTTTGCTTGTGTTATGTTCGCCCGACACGGATAAACTTCTGGAAAACATTCCAACGACACCGGCCATCTTTCTGCTACGATTTGTGAATGCAGAATCTAAACGGAGTACAAAAGTGAATGGGGGCATTCGCTAACCATCCGCAAACTCTGCGGATCGACTACGATGGAAGCTTTGTTTGGACAGCCACTTAGTGCCTTGCCGACTAAGGTTTAGCGGGAACTCCGACCAGAAAAAATCTTGACTCTTAGATTGAATTTGGCTATTTTGCTTTGAGATAAGCTGCCGAATCTAAGATTGCCAAGTGGAAAGCCAAGCTCGCCATTTACTCCCATTGACCGCCAGACGATCAAAACTGATCCAAGATTCCTTTGCATAGTAACGAACGCTGCAAATCTGGTCAAGTTAAAATCGCATACAATTCCACAGTATGGCTCCTCGAGTCTATCAAATTCATTGCGGGTAAAAATCGAACCAATCACCTATCGGCAAAGGATTATGCGACGAAATCCGACAAAGAAAGTCATTCATGCAGGACTGGTAGCGGTGGTCTTGCTCTTGGGATGCAGTAGACATCCAGCATTGACTGCAAAGATAGACGCTCTATCAAAACTGCGGGGCGAGTTGGATTATCTGCTCTCCGATCCCGCCTTTGCCATTGCACACTGGGGCGTCGCCATCAAGTCGCTCAAAACGGGCGAGTTTCTCTACCTGCGAAATGAGAACAAGGGATTCATGCCGGCTTCTAACATGAAGCTGTTTACCACCGCTTCGGCATTGCTCAAGTGCGGTGCGGAGTACCAGTTTACCACCCGGCTTTATTATCGCGGAACACTTTCGGCCAATGGAGTCTTGGACGGCGATCTGATCATCAAAGGCGTCGGCGATCCGACCTTGACTGGGCGTTACGCCGAAGGAAATCCAACCAAGGTCTTTGAAGATTGGGCGGACAGCCTGGCTGCCAAGAATGTCAAACAGGTGAATGGCAAAATCATCGGCGACGACACTTATTTTACCGACGAAGGCATGGGCGCCGGCTGGTCTTGGGACTATGAGTCGGACTATTACGCCGCACAGGTCAGCGCGCTTTCCTTCAATGACAATTGCATGGACATCTTTTTCACCCCAGGTGATAGTCTTGATAAGCTTTCTACCTTTCGCCTGCTGCCGAACGGCCAATATGTCTCGGTCCTTAATCAGGTCGTCACGGCAGATAAAGTGCAAGGAACTGATATACGCTACCATCGCGCCCGCGGCGGGAACAAGGTCGTCTGCGACGGAACCATCTTTGTTGGAGAGAAAGAAAAGCACGATTGGTTTGCCGTGGACAATCCGACTCTGTTTGCTGCGTCTGCTTTTAAAGATGTGCTGACAGATAAGAATATCGCGGTGACCGGCGAGGCCGCAGACCTGGACGATTTGGAAAGCTACCAGTATGCGGACGACTCGGTCCATGTCCTTGCAAGCCATACTTCTCCGCATCTACGAGAGATTGTCACTACGATCAATAAAGTGAGCCAAAATCTCTACGCAGAGCTTTTGCTGCGGGTGGTCGGCAAAGAATACGGCGGGGAAGGTAGTGCAAGCATGGGAGCTGAAGTCGAAAAAAATCTATTTACGGTAATGGGAATTGATCCGGCACAAATCGACATTGTTGATGGCTCCGGATTGTCCCGCTTGAATTTGGTGACGCCGATGAGCGTCGTCAAGCTGTTGAGCTATCTACGGCAACAACCCGTGGGCAAGTTTTTTTATGATTCGTTGCCAATCGCCGGCGTAGATGGCACGATCAAAGCTCGAATGATTGGAACAGCAGCGCAAGGAAACGTGCGCGCCAAAACCGGGTACGTAGACAAAGCGCGGGCTCTCTCCGGCTATGTGACCACACTGGATGGCGAAGAGTTGGCATTCTCGATGATCGTCAATAATTACCTGGTGCCGACCGGCTTGGCTAACCAGATCCAAGATGCAATTTGTGAGCGACTGGCAAATTTCGCGCGCTGATTTGAAATCACGAAGGCGTGCTTGGGACGCAATTCTAATTCGGGTGTGAGCGATACGCTACAAGCCAAAAGGCACTCATCTGCACGGATTACGATGATTTCGCAACTGATGAGCAAAATACGAAGGCTGTTAGCCTGGCCAATTCGTACGCGCAGGAACGTCATGCGCCGATTCGGATCGTTGCAGATTCGGGTAAAGTTGATCATCATCATCGGTATCTTATTCGTCGGCTTGACTTCCATTCTCAGTTTTATCTTGGTACAAAACGGCAAGCGAATCTTCAACGATCGCTTGGCCGAGACCTGTACCCTGTCTTTGCGCCACATCTCGCAGGCAATCAAGGACGAGCTGCTGTTGTACTATCGTTCCGAGTCCGATGCCAACGCCAGCTCGATCCACATCGCCCACATACGCGAAACGATCCTGAGCGTGGCTGCGGAGAACATCGAAGGATTGTCCTACGCTGCCGTGATAGATCGCAACGGCATCATCATCGCTCATACGGATTTGGAGCGCATTAGCCACCGGTTGTCTTTGGCGGACAGCCTTTTTTACGCCCAAGTGAACGAAACAATCGTCAGAGAAACCGGCGGCATCATCGAATATATTCGGCCGGTATTTGCCCGCCGGGAATCAGACCCGAACAGCCGCGTTCGTCTCGGCAGCTCGGTTCTCGGTTTTTCCAAGGCGATCATTCTTCGCCCCATTCGAACCGCCACCGGCACCATTGTCGCTGCCACGGGAATCATCATTTTGTTGGCGGTGGTCATCATCTTTGTCATCGCACGGCGCATGACCGCGCAAATCGATGCCCTGGCAGAAGGAGTGCGCCAAGTCGGACAAGGCAATCTGAACATGGAGATTCCCATCCTTGTCGATGACGAGCTGGGACACCTTGCCGGTGAGTTCAACTCCATGATCGTACATCTGCGCGAAAAGCTGCAAATGCAAAAGTTTGTTTCCAAGCTCACGGTGCAGATGATTCGCAAACGATCCGGCTCTGCCGAATTGCAGCCGGTGGGCGAGCGACGGGAAGTGACTTTGCTGTTTTCCGACGTGCGCAGCTTCTCCATGATGACCGAGCAGCTTGGTCCGGAGGAAGTCGTCAAGCTGATCAATATTTATTTGGATATCCAATCGCGGATCATCGAAGAGAACAATGGAATCGTCGACAAGTTTATGGGCGACCAAGTGATGGCCATCTTTATCGGCGAAACGCAAGCGGACGATGCTTTGCATGCTGCTGTGGAGATCCAACGCTCGATCAGAGAATTGAACAAACGTCGCAAGCGCAAAGGAGAGGTGGTGCTGACTATCGGCTGCGGCCTCAATATCGGCCCGGCGGTGATGGGAAATATGGGTTCGCAAAGTCGATTAGATTACACCGTCATTGGCGACGTGGTCAACCTGTCGGCCAGGCTATGCGCTTTGGCCAAGCCCGGTCAAATCATTGCGCCAATAGAAATGGTCGACAGATTGAATGGAGAGTATCCCACCATCCGGCTCAATCCGGTTTTGGTGAAAGGACGGAGCCAGCCGGTGGACATCTTTGAAGTAGACTATGATCGCGCGATTATCATGTAAAGCAGTTGGAAATCGGAAAAATAAAATGAAACGGCTTGGATGTCCGATTGCAATTGTATTCTTATTAGCCCTTCCCATATCCGCTTTCGCGCAATCTCATCTTCTCAATTTCGTGCCGGGCGCCAAAGCATTAGCTCTTGGAAAGACCGGGGTCGTCGAGATTTATGATCCTTCAGCACTCTACTGGAATCCAGCCTCTCTCGGGGCGCTCAACGCCAATCAAATTTCCGTTGCCGTCCATCAACCGTTTGTGATGAACTATGCCGGCTATGCTCATTTCTTTCCGCTTACGGGTACCTTTGCTGTCCACGCGGCTCGCACCGATCAAAGCAAAAACGCCATTGAATTTGGCGGATTCGGTTGGGGATTTCCCTTGGCGCGATCTCTGTATGCCGGCGCTGCCGTCAATGCCCTGCAAATCGAGCAGGAAAGCTGGGCGACTGCCGGTGTCGGTCTTTTGTTCAAGCCGGAAAGCCGGATTGCGGCGGCCAATTCCGGGTTTTCATCCCTTATTTTGGATCGATTGACTCTCGGCCTGTGCGTACAGAACATTCCTATCATTACTTCCGATTATGACCATCAGACCAGATTAGGTGCATCCTACGCCTTCATTCCGCACGGATTCGGCATCCTGTACGGACACCATTTTCAACGTGGTAAGGACACCTCGCATTTGGGCTTATTCTTGGAGCCTCTACGCAGCCTTCGTTTGTACGCCGGGACGATAGAGATGCAGGCCAATCAAGCGGCCGTTGGCATGGAGGCCGTGTTGGATAATCTGACCACCAACCTGAGTTATGATTTTGACTCGGAAAGAGTCGCCTTCTCCGTCAATTTCCGGCACGGCGCCTCCGGAAAGGATTTGGCGAAGGAGGAATATCAAAAGGCCAGAGAGCTGCTTTCCAATGCAAACAAAAGGCATGCCTTGCGTCAGGCAGAAAAGGCCCTTATTTACGATCCACAAAATCAGCAAGCCAAAGAATTGATATCGAATCTGGAGCCGCTGGTCAAATCGGAAGACAAGCGAATCGACTCGCTCCTCACCGTGGCCAGAGAAATGGAAAAGAAGCAATGGTTCATGCTGGCCGCGGCCAATTATTTAAAAGTCCTACGCCTCAATCCGGACAATCGCAAAGCTAAATCGGCCATGGCTCTTATCAATCCCAAGCTGAACATACATACCGAGCATTGGTACGAGATCGGAGTGCGATACTTCAAGCGCGGGCAAATCGAGCATGCCAAAGACATATTTGAGTCCATACTTTTGGTGCGGCGCGACCATGCTGGCTCCAAGGCCTATCTTGCCCAAATAAACGATATGCTGCAAAAGCGAGCTGAAGAGCATTACTTTGCCGGCCTGGGCTATTACAGCCAACACCACTTGACGCACGCAGAGAAGGAATTCAATGAGACGCTAAAATTGGTGCCTGACTATGAAGATGCGCTGGACTATCTCAACCGGATTAAGCAAGACCGGCAGAAAAACTCAAAGCGAATCGCCCAACTGCTCATGGATGCGAAGAGGGACGAGGATTCAAGCTCTTTGGCTGAGGCGCTTAAAACCTATGAGCAGATTCTGGAGATCGATCCAAATCATCGGTTAACCAAGGAGAGGGTTGCCGATTTGCGCACTCGAATTAATGCTTCGGCAGCGCAACTGTTCTCGCGTGGCGAAGCGGCTTATGACCGCCATGATTATGAAACCGCCAGACGGGCTTTTCGATCCGTGCTCGCTCTGCACCCCGATCATGCCGGAGCACTGCGATATTTGGGGCTTATCGCCGAGACCAAGACGGACAAATCGCAATGGTATTATGCCTTGGCGCGACAGTATTACAACGAAGGCCAATGGGACGATGCGCTGGCTACACTGGATTCCTTGACTGCCTTGAACATGAATTCCTCAGCAGCAACCCAGCTCCGTGACCGAATAAACTCGGCGCTGGGGGTAGGGAGGATTCTGGAAAAAGCCAAGTCGGAAATGCTCAGCGGGAATTACCTGGAGGCGAAGCAGAGCTTTAGTGATGTTTTGGAAATGCAGCCAGGTAATACGGAAGCTGCCGAGTTGCGCCAGCAATGCGAAGCAAGGCTCAACGAACAGGTCGATGAATATTTTAATAGGGGCATTCAGCTTTACACCGAAGAAAAATACCGTGCCGCCATTGTCGAATGGGACAAAGCTTTGCGAATAAATCCTGACCACAAAGGCTCAGCGGAATACAAAGGCAAAGCTGAGGAACGTCTTGAAGCTCTAAATCGCCTGCCATGAGTCGATCGCGTCACAATCCCATACTGCTTCCCTTGCAACAACTCGCCGAAATGCTTTCCTTTCTGACCAAGGGTGATAAGATACTCTTGATTCTGTCTCTTGGACTTGGACTCGGCAGCATGGGGATCAGCCGCTTCCATCGAGAAGTCGGCAGCCAGGTCTGCGTGGAAGCAAATGGCGTTCTCGTGGCGCAGGTGGATTTGTTCGAGAACCGGCAAGTTGTTGTGGCTGGCGCCATTGGCAAGACCGTCGTTAAGATTGCCAATGGAAAAGTGCGGGTGCTAAGTTCCGCTTGCCCGGAGCATATTTGTGTCGAGACCGGCAACATCGACAAGGTCGGCGATACGATTGTCTGCGTTCCCAACCGGGTGGTCGTCCGCGTCGTCGGCACCGGCAAGGTGAATTTCGATCTGATTACCGGCTGACGGTGGCGCCAGGAGCGAGTTGATTTGCAGAAGAAAAATCAGATCATCGCCAGTTGCGCCTTGTTGGCGACCTTTGGAATCGTTCTATTCGTTTTCGAAAGCTACCTTCCCAAACCTTTACCCTGGGCCAAACCCGGATTGGCCAATATCACAACTCTCTTGGCGCTTTACCTTTTCGATTTACCCGCCGCTCTGGCGGTGCTGCTTGTGCGCGTCTTGCTGGGATCGTGGTTATTGGGGAGCCTACTTAGCCCGGGTTTTTATCTTTCCCTCAGCGGCGGCCTGGCAGCAGCACTGGTTATGGAATTGTTCCGAACGATCGGTGAAAGAAAGTTCAGTATCGTTGGCATCAGCATGATCGGGGCGGTGACCCACAATCTCGTACAGCTCTATGTGGCCTTTTTGCTGCTGGTGAAAAGCCCGCAAATCATTTTCTTGGCTCCCATGTTGGTGTTGCCGGCTATCGTAACCGGAATGGTGAACGGTTTGTTGGCGTTTTTTGTTTTGCGAAAAGTTGCCGAGGCCGGATTGTTCACGCCGCGCTGGTTTGCACCCTGACTTTCAGGTTCATGCTCTAATATTCTTCTCTACAAAGGACAACGTATCTCCGCCCTTCGCGGAACTTTTGTCTAATGCGGGCGATTAACAACAGAGTTAAATGGCTGGTCGTTTAGCGCTGGCGGTGACTGGCCTATCGGAGTACGGTTTGCAATCGGCCGAGAAAATCGCCGGCTATCATTCTTGCATCACATGAGGGAGAATGCTCAGGTTTTCTGACGATCTCATCGAACGACTGGCGGGCGCAGAGAGAATCTCTGCGCTAACCGGTGCCGGGATTTCTGCTGAAAGCGGAGTCGCCACCTTTCGCGGCGATGGCGGCATTTGGCAAAAATTCAAGCCCGAAGAGCTGGCCAGCATGGATTCTTTCATGCGTAACCCGGAGCTGGTGTGGGAATGGTATGAATACCGGCGTAAGATCATTAGCAGCGTAAAACCTAATGCGGGTCATCATACCCTGGTGGAGATGGAAAAGGCCTACGCCCATTTTTCCATCAGCACTCAGAACGTGGATGGTCTGCATCAGCAAGCGGGAAGCAAAAACGTGTACGAGCTGCATGGCAACATCTTGCGCAATCGCTGTTCGGTGTGCTACAAGCTTGTGCAGGAAATCGCCTACGAA
>Ga0172370_10004904_pt1 | contig 17603 bp, 17 predicted proteins | sample LakKiv5m_FD_114538 | JGI IMG/M metagenome (GOLD analysis project Ga0172370, IMG submission 114538) | Freshwater microbial communities from Kabuno Bay, South-Kivu, Congo - kab_022012_11.5m | ecosystem: Environmental > Aquatic > Freshwater > Lake | place: Democratic Republic of the Congo...
TCTCCTCGTTGTATCCCATATGGGGCGCCTCCAAGTTTGGCTCAAACAAACTAAGAGGCGCAGGGCTTAATGCCCTGCGGGCCCCTCTACGATGGCTCCATAAGCGCTGTCACGCAACACTTATAGCAGAGCCGGAAAGTACTGCGGCTCTGCTACCTAGCAAACCACGACTGAAAGCATAGATGACTGTGTCAAATTACTTTCGTGGTTTGCTATAGTGTTAAAGAACTCGAACAGTTTTCCTTTTGGTTCAATTTCGTTCGTGTTCATAATCTCACCACTAGTATATGTCGTCCGGTTCCTAATAAACATTAAGGGTTCCTATAAAATTTGTGTTTCAACACACCAAATTCCGTACAAAGCAATGCGGCTGCTCGTCACTCAAAGTTGGCGCATCGCACAAACTACGAAATCTACGACTGCGCGCCAGCAGGTATTTCCATCGGCGTGGCAGGCAGAGCAAAATCCTTCTCATCCGCGCTGAACCTCAAGTTCGCCAAGTATTCCACATGCTTTTTTCCGCCTGAAAGCGCGTATTCGTCATACGCTAAAATCCCGCCTTCAGTAAAGCACATCTTCCTCCCTGCAACTGGCGCGCTGGAAAAAACATAGCATTTCGCAGTCATCTTTCCCGCCTGCCCGATTGGCACGGTTTCCGCCTCCTTTGCGCCCGACAAATCCGGCGCGTCAATAAGCGAAGACGTTCCCTGTGCGATTGCCTGCTGCGTTATGTCAAAGCACCCATAGCCGCCAAACGGCGAATTCGCGCACGAGTAGGTGCGGTTCTCAAGAAAGAACACGCTCACCGTGGCGTTGCCGTCCCCCAAGTCAATGCGCATATTCCTCCCCATTCTCCAGACCATCTTGCCCGTTTCCTGCCCGCCCTCATTCACAATATAATAGGCAGTATAAGTCGCCTCGCTTTCAGGCACGAGAAAAGCGTTTTCATCCGCCTGCGACTGCGCTCCGGCTTGCGATGCCATCTGTTTGCCATTCCTCCCGACAGCCGCGTTCCCACTGTCTTGGCTTATGCATCCGGCGAGCAAAAGCGCGATTGCAAGCATCGCGAATGGAACAGCGGCACGGGCTTTCTTCTCCATGCAAGGCGATTCCACTCAACGCTTTATTATTCTTCCATCTGTTCTTCTGCCATGCTTCTCAAAATACACCGCACCCCGACGGGCGAGGTAACTGCAATCTGCGACTCCGAGCTTCTCGGCACAATCCTGTCCGAGGGGGCCGTCCAGCTGGACCTTCAGGCGCACTCCGGCTTTTATCAGGGAAAAAAAGTGGATGAGCGCGAGGCAATTTCCGCTCTGCGCTCGTCCGAGAACGTGAATCTTGTGGGCAAGCGCTCGCTTTGCGCGGCGAAGAAGGCGGGCGTCAGCACTGCGGGCGCGATAATGGTACAGGGCGTGCCGCATCTTCAAATCTACCGCCTTCCCTGATTCTTCTTGCCGCGCGAACATGCGAACGTTCCACAATCGCCGAAGAAAGCGAAGGAACCAATATAATGCTTGCACGTATTGCCCTTTCGGGAGGGAGGAACATGAAACAGCTTACTATTGTCGCAGAGGACAGAGTGGGGCTCATTGCCGACATATCGTTCATTCTCGGCAAGGCGAAGCTCAACATCGAGTCAATCACCGTTGAAGTGTACGGCGGGAAAGCCATAATCAACCTCACTGTCAAGGATGACGCGAAGGCAACGCGGCTTCTGGCTGCGAACGACTACCGCGTTCTCGAATCCGAGCTCATAACCTTCAAGGTGAAAGACGAGCCGGGCAAGCTCGCGGAGATTTCGCGCCTTCTGAAAGACGAGGGCATAAACGCGCTGAGTTTGTACCAGATAACGCACGGCTCGGGCTTTGCAATCAACGCAATCAAGGTGGACAAGCCGAAAAAGGCGATGAAGGTGCTTGCTCCATATCTCGTGCGGGGTGATTGAATGGAACAAATCACAATAGTTGTCGAAGACCGTGTCGGCGCGCTTGCGGACATTTCCTACATTCTCGGCAAGGCGAAAATCAACATCGAGTCGCTCTCCGCGGTTTCGCTTTCCGGAAAAGCCGTGCTGGTGTTTTTCGTGAAGGACGCCAAGCGCGCAAAGGAAGTGCTGTCCGCGAACGACTACCGCGTTCTCGAATCCGAGGTGCTGGTAATCAAACTGGAGGACAAGCCAGGCCAACTCTCGCACATCTCCTCGCTTCTTGCAAAGGAAAAAATAAACGTGCTGAGCATGTATTTCATAGCCAAGGAAAAGGGCAGGAGCATACTCGCGCTGCGCGTGGACAAGACTGCGAAGGCAAAAAAGCTGCTTGAGCCCTATTTGGAGCTCGAGGAATGATTCTTGTGCGCGGGCGGACAGGTTCGCGGGCGCGCAGGACTGCCGGTTGAAGAGCCGAAATTCCCTCTCCCTTCGTCGAAAACAAGCCGCCGCTCGCAACAACCTTAATTTCCAATCCCGATTTCTATTTCCGCGCCTGAGAGTTTCGCCCTGCGCGAAGAGAGCGCGGCGTTTATCTCCCCGTCCTTCTTTCCCGCCTTTTTCATCTCGCGCACAAGAGAAATGAGCGAGTCCATCTCTTCCAGCTCCTGCCAGATTGCGTCGCCATTTGCCTTTGCCTGCGCGCGCTCCTCGCCGATTTTCAAAAGCGCCCCCTCCTGCGACTTCAGCCGCGCCTCAAGCCCGGAAAGCCGTTCCCTTGCCCGCGCCTCCTCCTCGGATTCGCGCGTCTGGTTCGCGTAGTAGAAGTCAAGCGCGTCGGAAAACGACGGGAATTCCCTGCCGCCCTTCTCCGCGTCAAGCGAGAACGAAAGCGGCTCCCCTTTACCTCCAGTCTGCACGAGAAACGCCGCCTTTTTCGGCGCGCGAATCTCAAACGGCGTTGCCTTGGGGTATTCGTATTTCTCCCCCTTGGCGATTTTCCTCCCGCCTGCCTCTTCCTTCTGAAGGCAGGCGGCAATCCTTCCATCCTCGCCGACTGCAATCAGGTCGCCCTTTCTGAAAAGCTCGAACACCAGCCGCTCCTTCGACCTGGTCGTTATCTCAAGAATTCTGTCATTCCCGTGCTGCCTTATCCCGTCCGCGGTCTTGCCCTCGAAATTCTTGCGCAGAAAAGCCGTGAAGCCGTCAGGCGAATCCGCTGCCTTGAGCGATTGCATTGTCAGGTGCAGCCGCACGCCCGGCTCGAACAAAAGCTCCCTGTCGCCTATCTTGAAGAGGAAAATCCCCTCGTCCGTCCTCCGTATCTTCGCTATGCGCTTGCCCGACAGCAGGGCGAGTTCGGCAACCGCGAACTGCAGGTCGAGCCCGGACATTTTTTGCATGGGAATCTTTCGGAAAGGCGCTTAATATAATATATTGTCGGTGCGTAATTGCGCCGGTGTCATCATGTCCAAGGTAAAAGACGTCACACTCTCCAAAAAAGGCGAAGCCGAGCTCGAATGGGCGCGCCGCAACATGCCCGCGCTCGGCTCAATCCGCAGGCGCTTTGAGAAGGAAAAGCCGTTTTCCGGAATGAGCATTTCCGTGGCGCTCCATCTTGAGAAGAAAACCGGCATACTGCTTGAAACGCTCGCGGCTGGCGGCGCGAAGGTGTCCGCTGCGTCCTGCAACCCGCTGACCACCGACGACTCGGTGGCTGCCGCGCTCTCCACCCGCATTGACGTGTTCGCATGGGCGGGGCAGACAAAGGAGGAATACTATTCCTGCCTCAATTCCGCGCTCGACGCCAAGCCGGACATGGTGATTGACGACGGCTGCGACCTCATCAACCTCCTGCACTCCTCGCGCAAGTCCATTCTTCCGAAAATAAAGGGCGCGTGCGAGGAAACGACAACGGGCATAAACCGGCTCCTTGCAATGCAAAAGGCGGGAAAGCTCCTCTTCCCTGTATTCGCGGTGAACAACGCGTATGCGAAATTCCTGCTTGACAACCAAATCGGAACGGCGCAATCCACGCTCGACGCAATCGCGCGCGCTACAAACAACCTCATCGCGGGCAAGACAGTGGTGGTCGCGGGATACGGCTGGTGCGGCAGGGGAATCGCCTTGCGCATGAAGGGGATGGGCGCGAACGTAATCGTGGTTGAAATCGCAGGCACGCTCGGACCCCACGAGTCCGGCATGCACCGCGCGCTCTGTGCGCTCTACGAGGGCTACCGGGTTATGAACATGCAGCAGGCAGCCCGCGAAGGAGACATATTCATCACGGCAACCGGCAACAAGAACGTGATTGGCGAGCGGCATTTCGCGCTCATGAAAAACGGCGCCATAATCTGCAATTCGGGGCATTTCAACAACGAAATAGACGAGCCGGCGCTTCGCAGGTCGAGCAACAAGGTCGAGGAACTCAAGGACAACGTGGTCGGCTACGCGCTCAAGGACGGCAGGACGCTTTATCTTTTGTCGGAAGGCAGGCTGGTGAACCTCTCGCGCCCGTCCGGGCAGGGGCACCCCATCGAGATAATGGATGGCAGCTTCGCGCTTCAGGCGCTCTGCTGCGAGCGGCTGGCAAAGGGCAAGAAACTCGCCGCGGGCGTGCACGACGTGCCGGTGGAAATAGACGACTCGGTCGCCGCCCTCCTGCTCGAATCGCGCGGAATTCGGCTTGAGAAGCCGACAAAGGAGCAGCTGGAATACGCGGAAAGCTTTGACGAAGGGACGTAGCTCAATAAGTTATGATTTTCTCAAAGCACGGCATGTCGCAGAAGTGTTTCTTATTTTGGGTGACTATCTGCCTGATGCCGTTTGCCGCGCACACTCCCGCTATCAAGTAGTCTGCTTCTGAAACCGGCTTTCCCTTGGCGCAAAGGGCGGCGTAAAGCTTTGCAGCTTCCTGCGCCGCAGCAGCGTCAAATGGCATAACTGCAAGGTTTGCCTCAATCTCGCATATGGCGCGCAGTCCCCGTCGTTCTCCTTCCTTTCCAACCACTCCCCTTAGAAGCTCGCAAATATTTATCGAGGAGGTGCAAAGTTCGCATTCGCCGGCAAGTTTGTCTATCACAGCAATCGCCGGCTGGCTGCCGTCAAGCATGTCAATGAGCGCAGACGTGTCTAGAAAAGCTTTCATCGGACATCCCGCCACTTCGCGCTCCTCGACAGCTCCAGTTCATCCTTCATCCCCTTGATGGGCGCCGCATCCTTTTTTAGAAGTCCGTAACAACGCCGCGCGTCCTTTTCGCGCAGCATCTTGCCCAATACTTCCGAAAAGCTCTCATTTTTCGCCTTGCGGCTGCTAAGAAGAAGGTAAATATCCTCGGTAATGGATATATTGACGCTGCTCATACTCATACATATACCCATATCAGTTTATAAGGCGGACAGGCGGCAGTTGAAATACTGTGCGAAGAGGGCGCAAGTTTCCAAAAAGAGGGCAAAATGGCGAAATCCCCTTTTGGCAATCCTTCTCCAAATCCCATTGCCTCGCGAGGGGCTTTCCGCAAGCTATTAATATCTTTTGCCATCTATCTTCCCACGCTCATTAGTTAGGAGATGATTAAATGAAGATTAGCGAACTGAAGGCAGGCACTGGAAACGTCAACGTGTCGGGAGAAATCGTCAGCAAGGACGAGGCGCGCGACGTAATAACGAAGTTCGGCAAGAAGCTGCGCGTGGCATCCGCAACTCTCAAGGACGACTCCGGCGAAATAGTGCTTTCCCTCTGGAACGACGACGCGGACAAGTACGTGGTCGGCGACAACATCACGATTGAGAACGGCTGGGTGTCCGAGTTCAAGGGCAACCCGCAGCTCTCCGCAGGCAAGTTCGGGAAAATCAACAAGGTTTGATTTCCGTTCAATTTTTTCGTTTGTTTCATGGCACTCGTTTCAAGAGGTGGATTGTATGAACAAGAATTCTGAAGGAGCCCTCCCGGAGGGAAGCAACCGCGTGCTCGGGCGTGACGCCCAGCGCATAAACATCGCAGTGGCTTACGCCGTTGCGAACATCATCCGCACCACGCTCGGTCCCAAGGGAATGGACAAGATGCTGGTCTCCGAGCTTGGCGACATCGTCATCACCAACGACGGCGCGACCATCCTCGAGGAAATGAACGTCGAGCACCCCGCGGCGAAAATCATGGTTGAAATAGCCAAGACGCAAGACAAGGAGGTGGGCGACGGCACCACGACCTCGGTCATGCTCTCGGGCATGCTCCTCAAGAAGGCGGGCGACCTCCTCGACCAGGATATACACGCCTCGACAATCGTGAAGGGCTACGACCTCTCCGCGAAGAAATCGGGCGAAATACTCGGCAAGATTGCGACCAAGGTCAGCATCAGCGACAAGGCAACGCTCGAAAAAATCGCCTCAATCGCGATGGGCAGCAAATCCATCGGCGTGGGCACGAACAAGGACGCGCTTGCCAAGCTCGTGGTTTCCGCGGTTACGCAGGTAGCCGAGCAGAAGGACGGCTGCTACGTGGTTGACGACGAACTCATCAAGATTGAGAAGAAGGCGGGCGGGGACATCAACGACACCGCGCTCATACAGGGAGTTCTCGTGGACAAGGAGATAGTCCACCCGGGAATGCCAAAGATGCTCAAGAACGCGAAAATCGCGCTCCTTGACTGCGCGCTTGAAATCGAGAAGACCGAAGTAGACGCGAAAATCGAGATAACCTCCCCCGAGCAGATGCAGGCGTTCCTATCGCAGGAGGAGAAAATGCTCAAAGACATGACCGAGAAAATCTCTGCGACCGGCGCGAACATCGTGTTCTGCCAGAAGGGCATTGACGACGTGGCGCAGCACTTCCTGAACAAGAAGGGAATCGCCGCGGTGCGCCGCGTGAAGAAGTCCGACATGGAGAAGCTCGCTCGCGCAACCGGCGCCAAGATTGCCACCACGCTGGGCGACCTTACGGCAAAGGACCTCGGAGCCGCGGGCGACGTGAACGAGAAGTCCATTTCCGGCGAGAAGATGGTGTTTGTGGAGAACTGCAAGGACGCGAAGTCCGTTACAATCTTCGTACGCGCATCCACCGAGCACGTCGTCTCGGAGGGCGAGCGCGCAATCGTGGACGCAATCGGCGCGGTGTCATCCGCGGTCGAGGACGGCAGGTACGTCACGGGCGGCGGCTCAACCGAACTTGAGCTTTCGGTCCAGCTTGGCAAATACGCCACTGAAATCGGAGGCAGGGAACAGCTCGCCATACAGGCGTTCGCAGAGGCGCTTGAAACCGTGCCGCGCACGCTCGCCGAAAACGCGGGCATGGACGCCATTGACGTCCTCGTGTCGCTGCGCTCCAAGCACAAGAAGGAAGGCGGCGAGCACTTCGGCGTGGACGTCTACAGCTCCGCAGTCGCGGACATGAAGTCGCTCGGCGTTTTCGAGCCCCTGAAGGTCAAGACGCAGGCAATCGCATCCGCCTACGAAGCGGCAAAGATGCTCCTGAGAATTGACGACATGATTGCCTCCAAGGGCAAGCCCGCGGGCGCAGGAGGAATGCCTCCGGGCGCAGGCGGCATGGGAGGAATGGGCGGCGACTACTAAGCCCGTTTTCTCGTCTGTCTTTTTTCCTTTTTTCGTTTTTATTTTTTCTTCCCCAGCGCAAGCGACCAACATGCTTTTTATTGTATTGTAAATTCTATGCCTGCGGGCATATCATTTATTTTACAATAGCAGACAAATTTTTGCGAAAATTTGTCTTTGTGTCGTAAATGCTTTTACGATGTGCATTTTGCAACTGCAAAATGCATCAGACATCTTCGTTGCGACGAAGATGTTGACAGCTAAAAAACCGTCCCTGCGGTTTTTTATTCATTCCTTTCGGAGCTACACCCATGAAATCCATCTTAATCCTTGCACTTCTTGCGCTTCTGCCTCTTGCCTGCTTTGCCGCGCCTCCGCCGCAGGTGGTTTCGCTTTTACGGGTGGTCCTGCAGAACAAAAGCGCCTTTGCGGCAGACGCATTCACCTACAATAATTTCACGGCATACGTCATTTTCTCAGGCGGCGAAATATACGGCGTAATACTCCATGACTCCAAGCAGGGCTATTACATCGAGGCAGGCAGGGCTGAGATAGAGAATGCGCTTCGCGCCTATTACCTCTCGCGCAGCTACTCGCCTGACGCGCTCTCGCAGCTGCCCGACATACACGCAAGAATACTGGCGACAAAAAGCAGCCACGAGCCGGGCGAGGCGAAATGCAGGCAGCAGACGGGCACCGACGTCCTGCCGTGCAACAGCTTTGAAACCTGCAAGACCGCGTGCCTCGGCACCCCGTTCTGCCCGAGCTTCGCAGCCGGCGGCACGCCCGGCGAATTCATCTACGTATTGCTCGACTTCGAGAACAACAGCATCCTGCTCGACGATGCATATCTCGCGGAGAATGCGGCATACCTGTCATTTGCCGGAAATTCCTCGGAGCAGAATGCGCTTGCTTACCTTTCGGCGCTCAGCAGCCTGAACCGCGCGGCAACGCACGCTTCGCTTAGCCCGCTCTACGACGGGTATTCCTACTGCTATCCCCCCGATTATTCGCTCTCCCAGCTCACGAGTTTGCAGTCCGCCGCGCAGAGGGCGTACCAGAACGCGTCGAAATTCCTCTTCCTTGCAAGGACTTCCGAGCGGGTGGCGAACCGCACGTTCATTGTCCTGTCAAACAGCGCAGCTGCAGAAACTCCTGCTGAAAACGCATCTGCGCAGCCTTCCGAGAACTTCTCTGCGCCACCGCCCTCAGCTCTTGCGCCCGTCGCGCCCGCAGCTCCAACCGCCCCCTCCAAGCAGGATTCTTCACAGGGCATGGCGATACTCGTCGGCGCAGCGCTGGCCGTTGCGGCAATAGGCGGAGCGGCATATTACTTCTCCCGCAAGGGGAAGAAGCGCCTCTGAAAGGGGAAGCGCCGAGTTCTAGTTTTATATTTTTATACTATTATAGTTTTCTTATAATAGTAGCTCAGGGGTGCATTTTATGGCTGACAAAGTGAAAATTTCTCCGGCGCAAGGCAAGCTGGGCATACTTCTTCCCGGCTTAGGCGCAGTGAGCACCACATTCATCGCCGGCGTGCTTCTTGCGAGGAAAAACCTGCTCGTGCCGGTGGGCAGCATCACGCAGATGCAGACAATCCGCCTCGGCAAGCGAAGCGAGGAAAGAAACCCCCTCATACGCGACGCAGTGCCCCTGGCAAATCTGTCCGACCTTGAGTTTGCCGCATGGGACATATTCCCTGACAACGCATACGAGTCCGCGATGAAAGCCGGAGTGCTGACGCCGGAGCATCTCAATCTCGTGAAGGATGAGCTGGAAAAAATCAAGCCGATGAGCGCGGTCTTTGACAAAAATTACATAAAAAACATCAACGGGCCGAACGTGAAATCCGGCGCAAGCAAGCTTGAGTTTGCTGCACAGGTGCGCGAGGACATCCGCCGCTTCAAGCGCGAGAAAAACCTCTCGCGGATGGTTGCAGTCTGGTGCGCCAGCACGGAAACCTACACCGAGCCCAAGCCCGTGCATTCCTCGCTCGCCTCGTTTAAGAAAGGGCTCGCAGAAAACAGCCCTGACATTTCTCCCTCGATGATTTACGCATACGCCGCGCTCATGGAGGGCGTGCCTTACGCGAACGGCGCGCCGCACCTCACGCTTGATATTCCCGCGCTTGCCGAGCTTGCGCGGGCAAAAGGCGTGCCAATCGCTGGCAAGGACTTCAAGACCGGGCAGACGCTGGTGAAGACCGCAATCGCGCCCATGCTCAAGTCCCGCATGCTCGGCGTTCGCGGCTGGTTCTCAACGAACATACTGGGCAACCGCGACGGGCTCGTGCTTGACGACGCCGGCTCGTTCAAGAGCAAGGAGATGAGCAAGAAGTCTTCGCTCGACTACATTTTCCAGCCTAAAACATATCCCAACCTGTATGGGGAGATGTACCACAAGGTGCGGATAGAATACTACCCTCCAAAAGGGGATGACAAGGAGGGCTGGGACAACATAGACATATTCGGGTGGCTCGGCTACCCAATGCAGATTAAGATAAACTTCCTCTGCAAGGACAGCATACTCGCCGCGCCAATCGTTCTCGACCTCGCGCTCTTTATGGATTTGGCGCAGCGGGCTGGCATGCGCGGCACGCAGGAATGGCTCTCGTTCTACTTCAAGGCGCCCATGCACGCCGATTCGGTCTATCCTGAGCATGACCTGTCAATACAGCACATGAAGCTCAAGAACACGCTTCGTTATCTGATGGGGGAGGCGCCCATAACCCACCTCGGGCTGGAATACTACAACTACTGGGGCGATAAAACTCAATGACAGCGGAAACAACGAGAAATTTCCGCAGAAATTTTTCGGCTATTGTAAATAATATGCCTGCAGGCATAGAATTTACAATACAATTAAAAATGTGCGCGCACAAATTCCTGTGTGATTAGTATGGCTAATATTACTCTATCCATCCCTGAGCACCTTCGCACGCAGATGGACGAATATTCGGAAATCAAATGGAGCGAAGTCGCCAAAAACGCCATTGCCGCAAAAATGCTGGAGCTTCGCAAGCTTTCCATCCTGCGCAAATACCTTGACAAGGAGCCGATTTCAGATTCGGACTGGGCATGGATGGAGGAGCAGGATTGGCATCCTGTGGACGAGCGGCCCATGAAACAGGGATACATGGACTCGCTGAAATCATCCTCCAAGGAAAAATCCCGCCCGTTCTCGCTTTCCAAGCTGAAAAAGTGAGCCCATGTATTCAAATGAGGCAACTGACGAATGCAAAAAGCAGATGCTCAAGCTCACCTCGAAAAACAATCCTTTGCTTGACGCGCTGGATTCCAAAATCAAAAAAATAAGTGAAAATCCCTACCGCTTCAAGCCGCTTGGGAACGTATTGCCCGGATTTCGCAGAGTGCATGTGCTGCGCTGCTTTGTCCTGATTTACGACGTAGATGAGACGAGGAAAACCGTGGTGTTCAGGCGCTTTTCCCGCCACGACGAGGCGTATTGATGGCACTCAAGAAAATCCCGGCTCTTCTTTCGCTTCAGAAAGCAGCCGGCAATCTGTTTTCCGCGCTTCCTCTCTCCGCGAACCAAATAACCCTGTCCGCGCTCGTTTTCGCGCTAATCGGGTTTTTCCTCTCGCTCTCGCAGCAGCTCTATCCCTCGCTTTTCTTTTTTCTCCTCGCCTGCGCCGCAGACGCGCTTGACGGGGCGGTTGCGCGCGCGAAAAATCAGGTGTCGAACAGGGGCGCCTACATCGACGGCATAATCGACAGGTTGGTGGAGTTTTTCTTCATCCTTTCCTTCTTCCACTACGCGCTTCCCACGTTCATCCTTCCGTCCGGTTTCCTCCTGATATGCGTTCTTTTCTTCGGCACGTGCATGTCCTCGTTCGCCACCGCCTACGCCGAGCACCGCCACGTCGCGGACTCGAGGAAAATACGCGCGCAGCCCGGCATCTTTCCGCGCGCAGAGCGGGCAATCGGGCTTGCGCTTGCCATGTTCCTGATCCCCATCAATCCCGCGTATTCCTCAGCCATCCTCTTCGCTGAAGCCGCGCTGTGCGCAGTTACTTTCGCGCAGAGGTTTTGGCATTTCGCCTCATAGCGCGCTGCTGCGAAGAACCGGCATTTTGGGCTGAAACGGCGCTGTTACTTTCGCAGGTATTTCTTTTTCAGTGGCGCCAATGAGCGCAGTCTGCCGTATTTTCTTTCGAATTCAAGGTCTTTTTCCATCTCAGGAACGCACCTCGGGCAGCAATGGACAGAGAGAATCTCGTGCCATTTGAGGCGCTGGCGCGCACCGCAGTAATCGCATATTTTTTTCATGATTTCATCTCCATAGTGTTACTTTTCATGTCCTCCCGTGTTACTGTTTTAATTTATGGAGATATAAGGATTAACCCTAAAAATTAGTAAAAAATCGGTAAAATACGCCAAAATATCCATTAATTAGGCAAAAAAAGAGAAAAATTAGTGCATTTATGGCGTGGCAAAGCGGGTAAAAACAGTCGCGCTTTATGCCCGCCATGCCAAAAAGACCGAACACGCCTGCATAAAATGCCGTGACAGCCCCCAAATGCCATGACCGGCCATGACCGCTCCCACCCCCGCTGCCAAGCATATGCGTGCCTTGCCGTGTTCCATTTTCATGTAGCTGCCTTCATGTAGCTGCCGTGTTTCAGCCCCATGCCGCAGCCGTGATTCGTTTTCACGCCGCGGGACTTCGGGCGCGCGTGGTTGGATTTCATTTTCATGCGCTCACACGCGCTAATCAAACGTCCCAAGCACGACCTTCCTCAATTCCATCGGCTCCCAGCCCTCAAGCGCCTTTATCGCGAAATCAAGCTTGGTCTCCGAGTCCGAGTGGATTTCAAAAAGAACGTCGCCCTTCCTCACGCTGTCCCCGCGCTCCTTCACCAAAAGCACGCCGGCCGCCTTGTCATTCGGGGCGCCCGCCGCGCGCGCGACCTTGGAAATCATCTTGTTGTCCACGTGGAAAATCCTGCCGTCCGCCTCCGCCTTCACCTCGTATTTGTAGTGCGCCACCTGCACGTCCGAGGCCCGTATGTTCCTCTTCCCGCCCTGAAGCTCCACTATTTCGCGGAACTTCTCAAGCGCCTTGCCCGAGGATATCAGCTCCTCAGCCACCTTCACGCCCCTGCCCTTTGCAACGGTGTTTGTTATTTCAAGAAGCGAGCCTGCCAGCTGGCAGGACTTGTCGCGCAGGTCAAGCGGCTCCGAATTGCCAAGGACGGAGAGCACGTCCGCACACTCAAGCGCAGGCCCCACGCCCTTGCCAATCGGCTCGCTGCCGTCGGTGATTAGCACTTCTATTTTCATGCCGAGGCGATGCCCGATGTTTATGAAATCCTCGCTGAGCTCCTTTGCCCCTTCCTTGTTGGCGATTTTCGCGCCCTTGCCTATAGGTATGTCTATTATCACGTGTTCCGCACCCACGCTTTTCTTCTTCGCGAGGATGGAGGCGAGCATGACGCCTGTCGGGTCGAGCGAGAGCGGGTTCCTTATTTTTATCAGTTTGTCGTCGGCAGACGCGAGCTTGAGCGCGCCCCCCCAGACAATGCAGCCGTGCGATTTCTGCACGATGCTGCGCACTTCGTCGACTTCGAGCGACACGCTGCACAGCGCCTCCATCGTGTCAGCCGTGCCTGCCGCGGAAGTGATTGAGCGGCTGGATGTTTTCGGGATGTAAAGCCCTGCCGCCGCGATTATCGGGACGACGACCATGGTCGTGCGGTTGCCCGCCACCCCGCCCACGCAGTGCTTGTCGCAAATCGGGCCCCTGCCCAAGTTGAGCGTTTCGCCGGTTGAAACAACTGCGTTTGTGAGCCCGACTACCTCGTCGTCGGACATCCCCCGTATGTAAACCGAAGTTATGAAAGACGCAAGCTCCGCCTCGGACAGGCGGTTCTCCATCAGCTCGCGCATGACGGTTTCCACCTCGGGCTCGGCGAGTGGGGAGCCGTCCATTTTCTTCTTTATGTATTCTATCGAGGCGGGGCGCTGCATGTGCTTGATTTCTATTTTTTCCCCGTCCTTCAGCCCCAGCTCCTTTGAAACCTCGGAGAAAAGCAGCGCTTCGCCACGGTTCACAAGCTCTGATGACAAGTCGATTATGACGATTGACTCCTTGTCACCTGCCTTGAGGATGACACGATGCGAGGCGTAAAGGTCGTTCTCGTGCGCCTCGGTCTCGTTGAGCACGATTATTTTCCCGCCGGCAGTCAGGTCGACGTGCTTCGCGCTGCAGACGTACTTCTTGTATTCCCAGACCTTGTCTTTCAGCGCCATCCCGTTTGCAGCCCTGTTTGAAATCCCGTTTGCCATATCGCGTGGTGGGGTTGTGAAATTTAAAAATGTGCTTAAGCGCGCCTTGAGCGCGCGGAAAGAAGCGCGCAAGTTCGTTTTGGCTTCGCGAGAGGGGCTTGCACTGAGAAAAAAAATTTAGCGACACTTCGTGCAACTGCCCAACAACGTCCTCGCTTCCGCTGAGAATTGTTTGTTGATGCAGAACTTCGTTCTGCAGCCAGACAATTCCCGCTTCCGCTGAGAATTGTTTGTTGATGCAGAACTTCGTTCTGCAGCCCAATAAAACCTCGCTTCCGCTCGGTTTTATTGGTTGTGTCAGCAGCAACGCGCCTTCCCGTGCGCAGCACAGTACAAGCAACGTCGTGAGAGGGCTTAACTTCCGAGTTCGGAATGGGTTCGGGTGTTTCCCCTCTCCTATGACCGCTGACAGCCACGATATATGGTGAATGGTTTTTAAGGGTTCCTGTCCCTCCCGAAAACTCGAAAAGCGCCTGAACGAATTCCCCTGCGCGGAAAAATGCGCGAAGGCGGGCAATTCATTTAAAACAAATCCCGCACCATTTCCCCTTATGAACATAGCCATGTTCACCGACAGCTACCTGCCGAACAGCGACGGAGTAGTTTCGTCCATACTCGCCTACAGGAAGGGGCTTGAGCCGTTAGGGCACAAATTTTTCATATTCGCGCCAGACGCTTCCATGGCGAAAAAGGAGCCGGGCGTATATCGCTTTACTGCGGTTCCGTTCCCCCCGTATCCTGAATACCGCGCGGCAATCCTTCCTTACGTCTCCTCGAAAATCGCGAAGAAAAACGATTTGTCGCTCGTGCACTGCAAGGCGATGATGACCATGGGGCTCTCGGCGATAACGTTCGCCGCGCGCACAAAACTTCCGGCGATGGCGTCGCTTGAAACCATGATACCCGAGGGCACGAGCTACATCATTCCGCACAAGGCGGCGGAGAGCATCGGGAGGAAAATCGGCTGGACTTACCTCCGCTGGCTCTACAAGCATTTCAGGATAGTCACCTCCCCCTCGCTCCACACGCAGAAGCTTCTCGCCGAGAACAAGGTGGAGTCCGAGGTGCTTCCCTCCCCCATTGACACCGACAGGTTCGTTCCGAACAGGCACGGGGCGCACGTGAAAAAAACCCTCGGACTAACTGGAAAAAAAGTAATCGCGTCGGTAGGCAGGGTGACGCGCGAGAAGAACTACTCATTCCTCATCAACGTCGCGGCGCACCTGAAAAACGACGAGGTGTTCCTCGTTGTCGGGAAGGGACCTTACCTTGACGCGCTAAAACAGGAGGCGTGGAAAGCGGGAGTTTCCGGAAAGTTTTCTTTTGCGGGTTTCGTGCCGGACGAATTGCTCGTGGATTATTACAATGCCGCGGACGCGTTTGTTTTCCCCTCGAAATTCGAAACGCAGGGGCTGACGCATCTCGAGGCGATGGCGTGCGGAAAGCCCTCGTGCGTGCTCGAGGACACACCCATGGCCGAAGTGATAAAACCCGGGAAGAACGGCCACCTTTTCCCGGAAGACGGGAAAGCGTGCGCCGAGTCGCTCGAAAAATGCCTTGATAAAAGCGCGGAAATGTCCGCAGGCGCGCGCGCAACCGCGCTGAAATTCTCCATCCCCGAATGCACGAAAAAGCTCGTTGGATGCTACGAAAAGCTGGTGGAATAATCAACACGAGTTAGCCGCCCGCGATTCCTTCCCGATAAACTGAGTCGCGCTTGCCGATTTTACATATCTCGTGCCCTATTTTCACCCCCTCGCTTCCGCTAATCCACCGATATTCCACTAACTGCGAAACTGCCAGGCACCTTTATAAACCCAACTCAGCTAATAAAGCCCGCACAGTTCGGTGCCCCCTGTGGGCGTCGACATCAGCGCCGGGCGCTTGCCTGGTTGCGATGAAATCAGCAGAATTGAACTTCCCTTATTGTTTCCCACCGCTTTGCGGTTTGGGGAAAAAAGGATGTTCAGAATTTCATACTCATATCCTTTACAGGACATGGGCGCGTTCCCCTTCTTGGGGAAGCGTGGGTTTGCCCTCACGGGCGAACCAACTTACGCATAGGCGAAGAAGGCGCCGGATTCAGCATCGAGCTCTGCTCGATGTCTGATGCATTTTGCGCGAGCAAAATGCACATCTTATGAAGGCGCTGGAGCGTGTGCGGATTTCACGAGTACGAAGAGAGCAACTGATACTCACACACTTTTTGCCCTCGGGCAAAAAGGTGCCCACTTTTTCCGCGAGGAAAAAGTTGGGAAGAGAGTTCACATGTTGAATCCGCTGTGCGCAAGCACACGGAAAGATACGTGAAAGACATATGCATGTTACGCCATTCAGTGGATGGCTGGGCTTGGGTAGCTCAGGGCCCCGCGGCAAGCGGCGAAACGCTCCGGGTAGGCGCAGGCAACCTTTGATCCGGAGATAGGGCGGCGCGCAGAGATGCGCAAACACCCCGAGAATTAAAACATTCTAGTAACGGGTGGAAAAGAAACCAATTGGGATTCGGTTAGTAAAGGTGATTGAAAACCGAACAGAGCGTACCGAATGCTGCGCAGCAATGCGCAGTAGATGTGGGACGGAATATCCATGGGCAGATTCGAGGTCGGCTGGAAAGCCGCGCCATAGAGGGTGAAAGCCCCGTAGTTAAATGCCTGTGGAGTGAAGTCGAACGAGTAGTGCTCCTCGATTATGGGGCATGAAAATGGGGGGACTAACCTCCAACTCTAAATATAACCCAAGACCGATAGCGAATTAGTAACGCGAGTGAAAGCTGAAAAGGAGCCCGAAAGGGCAGTCCAAAGAGCCTCAAACTGAATGGTTACAATTTGATGCAGCGCGAAAGGATACGACTGCTGAAGCGACTCGCCGAGAGGCGGGAAGCGAGGCGGGAATACCAGTGTTGCATCGTTCTTCTCGAAGCAAGAGCCAGGGAGTTGATGTTGTGTGGCGAGGCGAGAGCCGAAGCGAAAGCGAGTGGGCGCATCGTAAGAAAGGCCCATCGTGCGAAAGCGCGACCAGTCACACGCATCAGACTTGAAGCCGATGTGAACTAAGCGAGGGCAGGACGAAGCCAGCCTGACGGCTGGTGGAGGTCCGCAACCGATGCTAGTATATTCTGCTCGGGTGACCCGTGCTTAGGGGTGATAGTCCAATCGAACTCGGCAATTAACTTCCACGACCGCATTTTTTGGAAGACAGCCAAATCGTTTTTCGGTGATTGATACCACATCAATGGGAGACCGGAATGGCGATTTGCTTGTTAATTTTGGTCGTTGAGGTTTGCCAAAGCGAGTTCCTCTCGAAATGTCCCTCAGGACAGCGTCGATGGAGATTGGCTGCGGGGTAGAGCACTGATCGCGGGGATTGGCTTCGAAAGGAGTCGCCTTGCTGTCAAACTCCGAATCTGTAGCCGTCGTAGAAGTCGGCAGTCGGGTTCCACTGGGTAAGCTAGTGGGCCATTACGGGAACGACCGGGACCGGGGTTAAGGTCCTTAAATTCAGGCTAAGTGCAAATCCACAAGGAGTGTCCGGTCTAAAACAGCTGGAAGGTAGGCTTAGAAGCAGCCATCCTTTAAACAACGCGTAATAGCGGACCAGTCTAGATCGCGCATTCCGAAGATGATCGGGGCTAAGCCTGGTACCGAAACCCCGGAGTTCGTTCACAAAACGAATCTGGTAGGGAGGCGAAGTGGTCGGGCAGAAGCAGGGCGGTGACGTCCTGTGGACTGACCAGTTACGAAGATCCTGGTACTAGTAACAGCATATCCAGGCGAGAATCCTGGACGCCGCATAGCACACGGGTTTCTGGGCAATGTTCTTCA
>Ga0172370_10004908_pt1 | contig 17597 bp, 14 predicted proteins | sample LakKiv5m_FD_114538 | JGI IMG/M metagenome (GOLD analysis project Ga0172370, IMG submission 114538) | Freshwater microbial communities from Kabuno Bay, South-Kivu, Congo - kab_022012_11.5m | ecosystem: Environmental > Aquatic > Freshwater > Lake | place: Democratic Republic of the Congo...
ACCTTTTGAGCTTTAGCTACAGCACCGTTTCCTGAAGCATGCCCACCAGCAGGCATTAGAACATTATAACCTTTCATTCTTTTATATCTTGCAATTGCATCTGCATAAGAATAACCTCTCATATGTCCAACATGTTGGAAACCAGAAACAGTAAGGTATGCCCAGATAATAAAATACTTTGGCTTATTTACATCTGCTTCTGGATAAGCAACTCTTGATTTATTCCAAGCATCTTGCCATTTCTTTTCATAATCTTTATAGTTATACATATTTAATCAGTAATTATAAATTTATATATATAATATATAAAAAGAAATAATTAAAAACTAAAGGAATAAAGGTATGGATATCTTTAACCATGGTAATACCAAAGAAATATGTTCTTTAGGTATTATAATTAAATATAATGTTAAAATAATATTTACACAATTTATTGATTAGGAATGCCAATATTAGAATCAATTGGACAATTTACACAAGGAATACAAGTATTAGTATCTTCATCCCAAACTTCATTACAATAACAATAATGAACCCCATATATTGGCCAATTTGAATTATTAGAAGTAACTACATTAAAATTATTGTAATTTCCAATAGTGCTATTATTATTTTCAATATATACATCTATTAAATTATTACATGCAAAATTATCTGAAATAATTGTATTATTACTTTGGTTAAATTGTATCCCCTCTATTTTTGAGTTACTAATTTTATTGGATTTTAAAATTGTGTTGTTAGAAAATAGGCCCACTATTCCCCTAAACTTAATTAAATTAATAAAATTATGAGAAATATTATTATCTGATGATTCATAAAGATAAATTCCAGTATAAATATTACTAATATTATTATCTTCAATTAGATTGTTATTTGAATTATCATTTAACCTAAGTGAAGTTCTAACAAATGCATCAGAATTACTTAGACTATTATTTTTTAGTTGATTATAATTAGATTTACCTAAACTAATTAATGCGTTAGCCCTTAGCACCTCAACATTATAAGTATTATTATTTACAATTACATTATGATTAGAATCAAGTAATGTTATTGCCGAACCATACCCCTCTTCAATACTATTAGTATTAAAAATATTATAATTAGAGGCATTCACATAAAATCCAATACTCGGGTAGTTTTGAAAAGTTTTTAAGTTAATAGAATTGTATTTGAAAAGATTTGTATTTGAATTGTAGAGGACATAACAATTGAGATTATTCTCAAAATAATTGTTTTCAAAAATAGAATTATTTGAATTTAATAACACAACTCCACCACCCCATCCTTTAAAAACACAATTGCTTATCTTAATGCTACTAGCTCCATTTATTGTGATTGCACAACCATTTAAAGGTCCAACCACTTTTAAAATCGGTTTCCCTTCTGGATTTTGATTAGTAGAACAATCAAAAATAGTGTTTTCGTCAAATATATCAAAACCAATTTCATAATTATAAAACCATATTCCTTTTGTAACTATATTGTCCACTGTTGGCTCAGTTGGTTTGGGGGTAATTATTGCAGTTAATTCTATAGATTCTAATAAATTAGAAAATAAAATTGGATCTATAGTATAAAAAATTAACTTAGATTCACCTATATTTAAATATTCAATTATCTGAGAATCAATTTCTAGATTATTAAATACTAACTTTATTTCAACATTAGATTCCGGGTTTATACCTTGATTAGTTACTTTAATTTCAACAGGTATACTTGTTAAATCAGAATTAAATTTTTTATTAGACACATTTAAATCAATTCTAAGATTTCTTTCTAATTTTGGTAATTTTAATTTTATTTCTGGATCTCCTAATAAATTAGTTTCATAATAAACATATTTTGCATAGTAAGTAATTCCCAACCTCCAATTATTATTTTCATGACTATAATTATTTAATTTACCTAAATTCTTTTCAGTATTTGGTAAAAATGCACCATCCCAAAATATTCTATTAAACTGTTGTGAGGGGCTATCAGTTGAATTTAAAGCCCCAAAACCAAACCTACTATTCATTACAACTGCAAAAGCCCCATTTGGTTTAATTAAAAAATACTCAGAAATTGAATCTGATGGTAAAGGTAATATTTCTCCGGAAATTGCATTATCAAAAGAACCAGCATAACAACCGTGGCTATAAATAAAAATAGGATCTAAGTTAGTTAGATAATCAACAATATAATTAGGTAGACGAAATACCTCTCCGGAATTAGCATGTCCAAGATGATTTATTATTTGTAGAGAATCACTATTTATTAAATCTATTAATTCTTGCCTATCCCACACATAATCAGGTGTATCATATAAAGTTAAAACTTGATTTTCTGTAAAAGGAGGAATAAACCCCAAAGAGGAATATACTCCTATTGTTGAGCCAAATCTTATTTCTTCCATTGAAGCCGTTGCATACTCTGAAATTCCACCAAAGCCTAAATATTCGCCAACCATTAATGACTGAAGAGTATTAACATTTTGATTATTCTCATAGTAAATTGTTTTGTTAACCCAATTATTTATTTCACTCATAGAATCAACTGGAGCTCTGCCCACATTAATTTCTGAATATAAATCTAAATATTCTACATCTTCTTCCCCAAAATTAGAATCATTATCTAAATCCCAAGAAGTATCTAAATTTGAATAATATACATCAGAAGGGATATATGAAGATGTAAAATCAATAACAAGAATAGATTGTAATACCGAAAAGTATCTCACAGGAACAATTGGAGGTTCTGTTTCTCCACCAATTACATTCTTATCTGCATCTCCACCTAAAAGAACATATTCTGTGCCTAAATTAGTATATGCAAACCTAATGTAATTTCTTATTCTTGCAGCATTATCATCAAATTGATTTTGAGACCCACAACCGTCTCCCCAATTCCAGAAACCAGTACAACTAAATGCAGGGTTTGATACAATCTCTTCAACAGTTACAATCTTTGCAGTAATTGGATCGTCTGGTCTTTTTTTTTCCAATCTATTAAAGGTTGAAAAGCAGACACAAATTCTGCTTTTGTAATAATAATATATTTAAAAGGTTCATTTATTATTTGATTATTAATCTGATAAGTATCTAATGCATCTAAGTTCTTTTCTTTAATATCTCTTTCTTGAACTTTATCATAATCTTCTCTAGTTATATTAATATTATCTTTTAATGCTTTATTTGAAAATTCCATTTTTAAATTTTTTATTTCTTCTTTATCTTCACTTAAACCTCTATAGGTCTTTGGAATATCTTGATTTTCTTTTAAACTTAATTTAATAGTAATTGTATCATAATAAGATATCTTTCCAGATGAAGGAATATATTCTATTGGGTATAGATTAAATGTAGCAAAGTTATATCCTTTCTTTGTTTGCTTAATTGGAGTTGTATTTATTTCTAAAGGATATATATCTTTAGATTTATATATAGCTTGATTAGGTTTGGTTGAACCAAGAGAATAACCCATTTTTTCAAGTTCTTCTGAAGGCAAGATTGGAATTGCTTCTTGACCTGGTACTAAATTATAAGTGCCTGACAATTCAACTTTATTACCTAAGATAATTTCTAGCTTATCAATATCTGTTTTATAAGGTAAAAGTATTTCTATAGGTTTAATTGGCAGAGTTGGTTCCCCTGGTGCCCCAAACTCAGGTAATCCAGATAAACTAATAGAATCATAAGTATCTTTATCATAAGTTACTTTTGTTAATTCTGGTTTTGTAAAATCATATGTTATTTCTATTTCATTATTATTTTCAAAATAAAGTTCATCTTTTAATTCATTAATCTTTTCTTGTATTTCTTGTTCAGTAAGTTTTGGGGTAAATGAAGTAACCTCTTTTGGATTAACATTATTTGTTGAATCTATTTCTTCTTCCGACTCAAGGGAATTAACTTGGTTTGTAACATTATCAGATGATTTAGAAATACCTAATATCTCTCGTGCGGCACCAATGGTTGTAGAATGCATAAACAACAAAACAAGTGCAATCACAATTAAAAGAACTAGCCCAATAATTAAAACTTTCTCATTAACTTTATTTTTATTTTTTCTCATAAAATCATCTTTTATTTGTTACATGACAACAATTAACTAAATATAATATAAAAAAGAACATATTTAAAACTTGCGCATGATAACTAAACAGTATTACCTCGACATAAGTTCATATATTTTAGTTGAAAATAACTTCCTAAATTACGAATCTATTTTTAAGTAATTAAAAACGTAGATAGATTAAAAGAAAAAGATTTAAGCGCCCTGGGCGAGAGTCGGACTCGCCCCGCAACCTTGACAGGGTCGCATCCTAACCGATAGACTACCAGGGCATAAATTACTTTTTTTGTTCTTAAAAAAAGTTATTTAATAATATAATTAACTAAGAAAACATTTATATTTATATCTTGAGCTTCTTTTGGGTATAAATTATCCCAAATATAATTACACTTAAAGTAATAACCCCAATTCCTATTAAATTCGCATAATTTACAACTTTACCAGAAACTTGCTCACCAACATAATACCCTACAAAAATAAGAAAAAAATTCCAAATCCCAGCTCCCAAAACTGTCCAAAAACAAAATTTCCAAAATTTCATATCTGCAAATCCAGCAACAAGAGAAATTATATGTCTTGCTCCAAAAACAAGCCTAGAAATAAATACAGTTATTGGTCCGTGCTTATTAAAATAAGTATCTATTTTTAATAATTTTTCTTTCTTAATAAAAAACATTCTTGAATGAGACAATAAATAAGATCTACCAAAATATTTCCCTATAAAATAACTAAAAATAGAACCAATTAAAGAACCAAGAATAGATACAATTAATACAATCCAAAAATTTAGTTCCCCAATATATATTAGATATCCTGCAGGAATTAAAATTATCTCTGATGGTAAAGGTATAAATGTACTTTCAATAATCATTAAAATTGTTATTCCTAAATAACCTAATGTATTAATTAAAGAACTTATTGCTAAATCAAACATAATTCTTTTCCTTTTCTTCTTACATTAAACTAGATAGGAAAAAGATTAAAAGGCTTACTGGAAGCAAGATTAATAAATAAATTATTAGTCTTCTCTTGTTTTCATCTAAAATTGATAAATAAATAGAAGAAATTATAATATATTCAATAATATAGATTATAACACACCAATAAGTTACTTGATAAAGACTAGTTCCTGTTTGAGAAACAGAATTAATTAAACTCTTAATTAAAGAAATTACAATGCCAAGTATTCCTGGAACAATTAAAGAACTTGAAAAAAGAATAGTGTACTTTTGCATTAAAAGATTAGACGCCCTCTCATCAAGTATTTGCTTTGTCTTAATAAAATTATTTGCAACAGATCTATAATCTTGAAAAGAAATTGTTCCAGTTGTTGTTGATAAATAAATTAAATCTAAAAATCTATTTAATATCTCTGAATTATATTTTTGTTTTAATATTTCAAATGCATCTTTTGGGGAGTTGCCTTTATTAATTTTTTTTAAAACTTCTAAAAAATTAATTGAAATTATCTTATTTCTAGATTTACTTAATCTTTCAAGTATAATCTTTAAATCATTGGATTTTGGTAGAGAAGATAATTTTAATATCTCATCAACTAAACCATTTTCTAGATTTTTCTTCTCTATTGTAAAATAATATTTTTCAAATATGTTAATCATAGACATCTCATTTAAATAAAGTTCAATACAATATAAACATTATATAGGATTACTAGACCTAATTATTAATAATAAAAACATATCAGTTAATGGAAATAAAACAACTGTAATCAAAATTATTGTTATTGGAGAAAAATTAATTTCAAGAAAACTACTCCCCACAAGAAGGAACATTAAAAACATTGATGGAATAATTGCTGAAAAAACAATAAACAATAAAGTTAAAAGATTTAATTTAGTTGAAAATCTTTTCATTGCTTGTGCTTGCTCTTCAAAAACATTCTCAGAAAGAGTTTTAAGAGCATACTCTCTATTTTTACTACCAATATCCATAATATCTTGAATCTGATAGAATACTCGTTCAAGTTCAGGAATATCGCTTGAAACATCTTCTAATGCATCAATTAAGTTAAAACCTCTATTTTTAACTAAATCAAGAGCAGACTTAACCTTTAGCCCTATTTCTGATTTATCACACCTTGCTTCTAAAGCAATCTTCAAAGGCACGTTTCTTGAAAGATCAGTTCCAAGATTATTTAAAAAAAAAGGTATTTCTTGCATTATCTTTTTTTTTGTAATTTCAAGCTTAATTTTTTGAATAAAATAAGTTATTAAAAAGAAAATAATAAACGAAAAAAAAGACAAATAAAATAAATATTTATTCTCAAGAGAATATACCCCATAATCTATAACCAGAAATAAAACTACTAAACAACCAAGAAAAATAAAATAAAGAAAAAGATTTGGTTTTGAAAATAAATTTTTAATAACAATTGATCTCATTTAATTTCCTCAGTAAAATATTTCATAACCTCAAAAGAGGTTGGGTCAGTTGATCTGTCCAATAAATATAACAGCTTTTTCTTTTGTATATTTAATAGTTTATCTAAATCGGAATAATTTCTAATGCCGTAACTAAGTTTTAACTTATCAAATATTTTTTTAGACTTTCCAACAGCAATAAGCTTTTTCTTTGAATTATCAAATTCAAATAGCTTATTAATTACTGGTTTTTGATTATCATAAACTACTTCACAAATCTCAGTTATGTTTCTTAAATCCGAAATCTTTCCTGAATTATAACTATTATACCTTCTTTGAACTATAATTAAATCAATTACTCCTAAATCGTTTTCCAAAACACCATAAGAAACTAATCTTTGAAGTGCTTCTTTTGCATTTTGAGAATGAAAAGTAGTATATGTGCCTTTTGCTTGCCCACAAAGCATTGAATCAATTATTGCTATAGATTCATCACGAGACCTTACTTCTCCAATAACAACCCTATCAGGTCTCATTCTTAATGTATTTATTACAAGTGATTCAATATTTATTCCAAGTTCTGGATTAACTAACGTATATACTTTGTGTTCGTGAGGAATATTTATTTCTCTAACTTCTTCAACAATAACAAATCTTTCATCAGAAGGTATAAAAGAAAGAAGAGTATTTAATGTAGTTGTCTTTCCAGACCCAGTATTTCCGACTACAAATATATTTGAATCAGTTAAAAAAGCAAGAGATAAAAATGACAATACTTCAATAGATGCTGTATTTCTTTTAATTAAATCTAAAATAGTAAATGGTTTTTCAGTAAACTTTCTAATAGTTATACAAACAGAATCAGTAATTGGATTAATAATTGCGTTCATTCTAGATTTACCAATTATAGTTGCATCAAGTAATGGATTTTTTAAAGTAATATATTTATTAGTATCCCACGCAAATTTGTTTATTAGATCTCTAATTATTTTAGTATCTGTGTATACTAAATTAGTTTCAATCCATCCAAACAATCTACTATATACAAAAACAGGTTTATTCTCTCCAATAATTGTTATTTCTTCAAGAGAATCATCATGCAATAAATTAGTTATTGCACCAAAATAATAAACACAATTATATGCAACATCTAAAACATAATTAAATTGATCTGATTCAAGCTCAATATTTTCAGTATAGCAATAATTAATTAAAATATTTTCAAGCTCATCTTTAACTTTTTGTGGCAATTTTTGTTCTTGCACAACATACTCAGATTCCTTAATCTCTGTTCTTAATTTATATTCCTCGATTATTGAGTTAATTAAATTAACTTCATCAATTGATAAAAGGGATTCGGAAAGAATATACCTTTTTTTAAAATAATTGTCTTCAACAATATTTTTTGCAATTTGTCTAGTTGATTTAATTTCTTTTATTTTATATCCTAAAAATTTATTAATTATTTCTTCTTCTCTATTACTATCAATATCTTTAATTAATTCAAATAAGTCAGGATTATTTTTTAAACAATACATATTAAAAGAAAAATTAGAACACAAATCACATTTATAAGCTTTGTTTTTCCTTAATATGATTGCCTTATCTTTACATGCAGATAAACAAGCACCGCACCCATTACATCTATCTTGATCAATTGATACAACTCTGTTAGATGAAAAATAAATTGCATCTTTCTTACATGCAGATAAACAAGTAGGATTTATACAATTTCTACAATTAAATACACTAAATACATCTTTTTCTTTAAATTCATATGGACAATTAAGAAATATATTTCTTCTTGATTTTTCATTAATCAAGATATCGGCTATATCTTTATCTTTAAGTTTAAGAAACATTAATAAATTTATAGACTAATTGTTTTAATATTTATTTTCATACAATTAAAAAATAAATAAGATTTAATTAAACAAAAACTTATGGATAATTAATATCAAACACGTTTGCCATTGCATTATAGCTTGACTTAAATTTAGAATAAAGTTCAGAAAAATTAGTTAACATTGTATTGTTCAATCTACCTTCAATTCCATTCATTGAATCAGATATACTTACATTAATATCATTTATTTGGGTATTAATTGTTGAAAACTCAGGCATAACATTATTGTCAATATAATTTTGAACATCATAAACTCTAGAATCAACAGCATTAATTCTTCCAGTTAAGTTATTGTCAAGATCATTTAGTTTTTGTACTAGTGCATCATATTGTTCTCTTTGAGATCTAGATACTTCAACAATTAAATTAAGACCAGTAGAAACGTGGAATGAAGATGAAATTTGTAATATCTTTGGTGTTCCATTTCTAATTACTGTACAATTAATATATTCTTCGTAAACCCCTTCTTTTTCAGGAGTAATAAATGAAACATAATAGTTACCAGGAACAGTTGTAGGATTCATTTGTCTATCTATAAAAAAATAAGACTTATCAGGATATAATAAAGAAACAATACAATTTGCATCAGTTATAGCTGCACCTGTTGAATCTTGCAATCTAACAATTACTTGTCCTTGCTCATTACTAATATATTCTGTTCCAGATACCATTTTTAAATCTGGAGTTCCTATTTTTCCATTAAATGAAAAATATAAAAAAAACCCTATTCCAATAACTAAAATAATACCTATAACTATAAAAATTACTCTTTTATTCTCTGGATTAGTTTCAAAACTATATTTTCTAAATCCCATACTTATTTATCCACAACATAAATTAAAATACAAATAATATATTATATATAGCTAATATATAAAAACAAAAAGTATAAAAAACCAAGGGATTTGATATAAATCCCTAAAAAGTCTTTTATAAATTTAACTACATTACTTAAGATATAATTCTTGCATCAATCTGACTTTCTTGATTATCTAAAATCTCATGAACAGTAGAATTAATATCTGTTGTTTGTGCTTTTATGATACCAACATCAGTCAACAATGTGTCAATTCTTTGTGACAAACTACCTGAAACAAATTCCCATGTAGTTGTTGTAGTATTATCCAACTCCTCAAGCTTTGCAACTTGTTCGTTATGCATTACAACTGCTGCTGCTTTGATATTATATATTTCTTGACAAAGTGCACTAGAATTTGTATCTGAAGTAGAACAAAATTCTTCTAATAATGAAAGATTACCATCTACATTATCAAATCTTTGATAGATTACGTCTCTGTCAGAATCATTCATTGCATGTGTAGTTAACCAAGTAGTATCATCTTTAACATTCTGTAATTGTAAAGTTAATTGTTCAAGAACAGAATTTAATTGAACATTTAAGTCTCCAGTAACAAGGCCTGTTATCATGTTTGCTAATGATTCATTAACATCTGATAAATCAGATCTTATTTCTTGTCCTGTTGAAACAATTTGTCCATTAACACTTACTTCTAAACTATTAAATCTAGATTGTAAAAATGTATTTACATCTAAAAAGTTCTGTGCAATTAATGCATTTGTGTTATTGAATTGATTTGTAATCTGACTAGATAAACTTACGTTTAATGAATCTAAAATACTAGTTAAATTTGTATTAACGTTAGTCAAATTAGTGTTTATTTCTTGACCTGTTTCTTCAACTTTTGCATTTAAACTTAAATTTACATTCTCAAGTTGACTTGCAAGTTCTGCAAACTTAGTAGTCATTTGTGTACTTAAATTTGTGTTTACTGTGTTTAATAAATTAGTTAAAGAAGTATCAACATTTGTTAAGTGCGCATTAATTGCATCCCCTGTAGCTTCCATCTTACCATCTAAACTTAAATTAATATCTTGTAAATTATTTCCAAGAGTATTAAATCCAGTCCCCATTTGGTTTGATAAACTTGTATTAACTGAGTTTAAAATACTTGTCATAGATGCATTAACATCATTTAATTGAGTTGTAATAATTTGACCAGTTTCTCCAACTTTAGCCATAATTGTCACATTAACATCATTTAATTGTGCTGTTGCAGCATTAAATGAACTTAACATTTGTCCTGATAAACCTGTATTAACTGAGTTTAACAAATTTGTTAAGGTTGTACTAGAAGCATTAACGCTTGTTTGTATTTCTTGACCTGTACTTCTAACTACACCACTTATACTTACATTTACATCATTTAATTGTGTTCCAAGTGTATCTATTCCTTCTTGAACTTGACTAGCTAGTTGAGAATTAACATCTGATAACATATTGTTCAAGTTTGTATTCATATTTGTTAAATTAGTTGTAATTGTTTGATTACTATCTGCAATCTGTGCACTTAATGAAACATTTACTTGTCCAAGATTAGCATCTAATGCATCAACTTTTTCAGTAACTGTTTTTACTTGCTCTAAAGCAGGATTCAAGTGGAATGATTGAGATGTTTTAATTGTTTGATTTCCTTTTACACAAGTTACTTCTTGTTCGTATGTCCCAAGTGGAGCACCAACAAGTGAGTCTGTTCTATACCAGTTTCCAGCTATATTTGATAATACTAATGGTGCATTATCCACAAATATACTTTTATCTGGATTTAAGATTGTTACATTACAAGAGTCAACAGAATATGGTTCTCCTCTATAATCTGCAAGTCTAACAATTGTAGATGCAACATCATTTTTCCAATATTCTGTGTGGGATACCCAAGTAACAATTGGTTCATTAATTGTTTTCTTACCATCTGTGTAAGCAAATGCAAAGAATGCAATTACTACAATTACGATAGTTGAAACAATACCCCACTTAATAAGCTTTTTTTTAGTATTTGAATATTCAGTATTCACTTTCATATACCTATCACCTTTTTTTTCACAAACTATTTTTCTTAAGAAATAATCTAAAAATTAATTCAAAGAATTATACAACTTAATGGCACAAACCTTAAATTAATATAATACAATAAAAATGTAAACTATTGCGATTATAAAGATATTTGTTTAGAAAACCAAATTAAATCAAGTTATAAAGTCAGAAAATTAACTATTAATTATTAATAATTACAACCTATCCACAATCAAATAAAGAAAAAACAATGCAATTTTAATCTTTATAAATTAATTTCCTAATTTAGAGCTCTTTTTTTTCTAGAATAAGTATAAATTTTTTCTTTTTAATTGAATATTTATTATAAATAAATCTAGTTACTAAAAAGTTTGATCTTTCAAATGAAGAGGCAACAACTTCAAAAACAGATTCATTATTTGGGTAAAATTGAATAATACATTTACCTTTAGAACTAAGAATATCAAATATATTTTTCCCAATTTTTTTAATAATATTTTTAATCTCAATATCTTCTTTATTTGCAATTACCCATTGGAGAGCAGAAACAGAAATAATTAAATCAAAATAATTTAAATTTAATTTCAATTTTGGTAGATCTAAAAAACCGCCTACCATTACATTTAATTTTTTTTGTTTTGCAATTTTAATCATTTCAATTGATGGATCAATACCTAATAAATTTGAATAACCTTCTTGTTTTAGAAATTCAAGAGTAAACCCAGTTCCACAACCAATATCTAATATTTTTGAATTTATATTTAAATTTTGTTTAACAAAAGATAATAAAAGCATACTTAGTTCTTCTTGAGTTCTTTTCATTCCATTTGAGTTATTATATCTATTTGCTTCAGTTAATGTATAAAAATCATTTGGATCTTCAAATTCTTCTTCAGGAGTTACTTTTCTATGCATAAATAGTAAATAATTATTTCCAATATATTTAAAAGGAGTTTTAACATATAATATATATCTTAAAAAAATCCTAATTTTTAAAATAAAAATTTTTAAAATAAATATAAATCTAGATTAATTATGGTATCTCAAACTGTTGTTGAACTTAAAGATGTATATAAAATATACAAGATGGGCGAATCAGAAGTACATGCACTTTTTGGAGTTAACCTAAAAATTAAAAAAGGAGAATTTGTTTCAATTATGGGTGCATCAGGATCAGGTAAATCTACAATGATGCATATAATCGGTGCACTTGATCTTCCAAGCAAGGGAGAAGTATATATTAATAATCAAAAACTTGCAGAACAAACTGAAGATGAACTTGCTCAAATAAGAGGTAAATCTATTGGTTTTATTTTCCAAGAATTTAATTTAATACCAACATTAACTGCTCTTGAAAACGTAATGTTACCAACACTATTCCAAGATGAAGAAAAAGATCACACCAACAGATGTAAAGGCCTACTTGGACTAGTTGGGTTACATGAAAGAATAAACCACAAACCAACTGAATTATCTGGTGGTCAACAACAAAGAGTAGCAATAGCAAGAGCATTAGCAAATGAACCAGAAATTATTCTTGCAGATGAACCTACCGGAGCACTAGATTCAAAATCTAGTCTTGAAATAATTGAACTTTTAGAGAAATTAAATAAAGATGGAAATACAATAATAATTATTACTCATGACAAAAATGTAGCAACACATGCAAAAAGAAATATAGTCTTAAAAGACGGACAAATAATATCTGACACAGAAAATAAAAACAAGAAATAAAATGAGAAACTTACCTTTATTTGTTATTCAAAATCTAAGACGCAGAAAACTGCGAAGTTGGTTAACTATAATAGGTATAATAGTTGGTGTTCTAGCAATTGTTTCATTAATGTCTTTATCTCAAGGATTAAAAGACAATATAACTAAAGAATTTGATAAACTTGGTGCTCAAAAAATTACAATTACATCTAAATTAAGTTCAACAGGGACTGAAACAAGTATAGGACTAACCACTAACGATATAAGAGAAATTAAGAAAGTTAGTGATATTAGACTAGTAGTAGGTAAAATTAATTCAGGAATTGTAATAACTTATGCTGGAGAAGATAAATTTTTCACAGTTAGTGGATATGATGTAAGTCAAATGAGCGACATATTAAACCAAGATAATCTAGAATTATATAAAGGAAGATTGCCTTCATCAAATAAAGCAAAAGAAATCGTAGTTGGTTATGATTTTTATGAAAATACAGACAATACAAAAACAACTATGAATAGACCAATCAACAGTGGAGGATTATTTAAAAAAAATATGGATGTTGGATCTTCTATTGAAATAAATAATGAAAAGTATACTGTTGTTGGAATATTAAAAGACACAGGAAACAAACAAACAAATTTTGCGTGCTATATGCCAATTGATACATTAAGAAAGATAACTGAAACAAAAGAAACAGAAATAGACTCAATATATGCAATAATAAAAGAAGAAGCAGATGTTGAAGTTGTAGGCCAAAAAATAAAAGATAGACTTGAAAGAAGTAGAGGTGCAACAGATTTTGATGTGACAACACCAAAGCAAGCAAGCAAAGATAGAGAAGATATGCTAAAAATTGTTTCAATTGTTGTAATTGGAATTGCATCCATTTCACTATTAGTTGGCGGAATTGGAATAATGAACTCAATGTATACATCAGTTCTTGAAAGAAAAAAAGAAATAGGAGTAATGAAAGCAATTGGTGCTAAAAGGAAAGATATTCTAAGTATGTTTTTACTTGAAGCTGGGTTAATTGGATTTATTGGAGGAGTCCTTGGCACAATTGGAGGATTTTTACTTGCATTTGTAGTTAATATAATCGGTAATCAGTTAGGTGCAGAACTTGCAATTGCATTTAATTTGCAAATAATTTTAGTTGCACTTTCCTTTTCATTTGTAATTGGAATAATTTCTGGACTTCTTCCAGCTTATCGTGCATCAAAACAAGAAGCTGTTGATGCTCTCCATGAAGAATAAAAATTTAAAAGTTAGAGAAAAAAGGTGAAAAAGTATATGAGAAAAATAAAAAATACAGCAAACATACTTACAATATTTTTGTTTATGCTGTTATTAACAACAACAATATATTCTGCAGGAAATGACACCTCAAGTCTTGTTGCAGATACTTACAATTACAATCCAAACCCTGTTGTTTCTGGAGAAACATTTGAACTTTGGATCCAATTAAATAACAATAGCAACTCTATTGCAAGCAACGTAGTATATGAACTAACATCTAAATACCCATTTACTGTTGTTGATCAAAATTCAAAAGGAACAATACCAATACTTGCACCACACGCAACTACAATAGTAAAATACAAGATTAGAACAGATCTTCAAACAGTTAATGGAACTTATAATCTTGAATTTAAAGCAAGTAAAGACGAACAAAATGTAAGTACGATTTTTAATTACCCTATTGACGTTACAGGAAGTTCTGCAATTATTGATATTGTGTCATCAAAAATAGAAGATGCAACAGTTGGAGGAACATCAAACATAGATTTAATTATTAAAAACCTAGGTCAGAAAAATGCAAAAGATATCTTTGTAACACTTGGTGATTCTTCAGATGAATTTGTAAAAATTCTAAATTTAAAAACAATCTATATACCCCTATTAAATGGAAGTGAAGAACACACATTTAGTTTCCAAGCAGGAGTATCAAAGGATTCAATAAACAAAAGTTATACACTCCCAATAACAATCACTTTCAAAGATTCTGATGGAGATCACAATATCTCAAGAAGTATAGGACTTGCAATAAAAGACAATCCAAATATGGTTATAAATGTTTTAAGTGTAGGTACTGCAGGGAACAATACACTCAAAGTAAATGCTGACGAGACAATTTCTCTTGAAATATACAACATAGGTAATGTAGATTCAGAATCAGTTTATGTTGAAGTAGAAAGCACAATTATTGAAAATATGAAAAGTAATTTCATAGGTTTAATTGAAAAAAACAATTATGATAGTGTTGATCTAAAATTCAAGACTAAAGCATATGAGTTTGGTTCATTAACATCTGTGTCTTTACCAGTAAAAATCACAGTTCATTACAAGGATAGTGATCTAAAAGAACAGGCATTGATTAAAACAATAAATGTAACTTTAAATGACGTAAATAATGGAGCTGCAGGAGTTAGCAAAATTATTAAAACCATTTTAAGTATACTTGGTGTAGTTGTTGGTTTAGCAATATTAATCTTAATCTTAAAATGGTTAAATAAAATAGTACTAAGACCAGCAATAGATGTGATTAAAGGAATATTCAAGAAGGGAAAAAAATAAATCATTTTTTCCTTTTTTCTCTTTTAAAATAAAAATTGAAAAATATGAGTTATATAAAATACAAATCATTAACAAATCTTACATTAAAAAATATTGTAAGAAGAAGATTAAGATCAATTCTAACAATCATATCTGTTACAATTGGTATTGCAGCAGTAATTGCTTTAGTTTTATTAAGCGATGGATTATTTAATGCAATTCAAGGTCAATTTGAAAAAATGGGAGTAAACTCTATTTTTGTAATGCCAATTAATTTTATGGGTGGACCACCATCTGTTGATTCTCAAAGACTTGGAACAGATATTCAAATAACAATGAACGATGTAAAAACTATTTCTAATATTGCAGGAGTAAAAGAAGCATATGGTTTTTCTTTTCAAAATGCAAAAATTGAATTTAATAAAGAAGAAAAATATCAAATGGTGTATATTGCAAAAGAAGAACAAGTAACAGAAGTATTAGATATCATGGGTGTAAAACTAAGAGAAGGCACAGGCCTTGCAGGCAAGCAAGGAAGAAAAGTGTCTATTGGAGCATATGTTGCAGATAGCATGTTTTCAAGACAAGTAAAAATAGGAGATACAATAAAAATAGATGGGTTTGATTGTAAAGTTGTTGGCATTTTTGAATACCTTGGTGATCAGCAAAATGATAGTGCAATATATATGACAAGAGAACTAGCAGAAGACATGTATAAAATTAAAGACAATGTTAATGAAGTATTAATTAAAACTTATCCGACTGATGATCCATCTCTTGTAAAAGAAAGAATTCAAAACAAACTAGAAAAAACACATAAGAAAGATACATTTATTGTTGTTACTGCACAGCAAGTTCTAACAGTTATAAAAAGCGTATTAAATGTTCTAAAAATAATTTTAACTGCAATAGCAGGAATATCAATTGTGGTTGGTTCAATTGGAATTATGAACTCAATATATACTTCTGTTCTAGAAAGAACAAAAGAAATAGGTGTCTTAAAATCAATTGGGGCAAAGCCCAAAGATATTAATTATATATTTATTTCTGAGTCAGTTATTTTATCATTAATTGGCGGAGTTCTAGGTCTTGGACTAGGGATAGTGATTGCAAAAGCAGTTGAACTATATACTCATGCTCAGAATTTATCAATATTATCAATTAATATTACTTGGAGTATAGTTCTTTTGGCAATTGGTTTAGCATTATTAACTGGTTTTTTAGCAGGTATACTTCCAGCACGACGTGCTGAGCACATGAACACAGTTGATGCATTAAAGAATAAATATTAAATTATGTGGAAAAACAAAAATAAGGAATTATTTATAAAGATTTCCAATCAATAATATATTATAGTTAAATCTCTTTTTTATTTAAAAAAGAAAATTAAAATATCATCGCATGTCAACTTCACACGTTAACCGAGCGAGCGGTTATGTGCCTCTATAGCTCAGTGGTAGAGCGTCAGTCTTGTAAACTGAAAGTCGGGGGTTCAAATCCCTCTAGAGGCTTATCACCAAAAGTTAAAAGCCCTTAATTAAAAGGGAAGCAATTAGATCTCCTCTAATCTTTTTTTTAGTGTTTTATAACCATCATAAAGTTCGTCTACTTCAGCTTTGGTCTTAAATCCAATCAAAAACAAGAAATCCATAAAACTAATTATCTTATAATTTGAGAGATTAGACTTCTTAATTATGTGAGGGTCTATTAAATTTTTATCTTTTAAAATTTTAAAATAATAACTTACACTAAAATTTATATATGAATTCTGGTTGCTGTAAAGATAATTTAAACCATAAATTTCTTTCAACTTAGAATTTAATTCATTTGTGTTATAATGTATTTGGTCACCAGTTATATACTGTTTAAATATTTCTTTTGGGTCATTATTACTGCATTTCCCAAAATTATTAAAAAAATCTAATTTTGGATTAAATGTATTAATTGCAGGGAGATAATTAAGCACAGGATACATTTTACATATCAATGGCCTATCCTCATAAATAGAACAATTATCATTTATTAAAAATGGGCAAGGTTCATTATACATCCCATAACTCATACAAAACGCAATTTTTGATTTTTTATCAAAATAACATACCACAGGCACAA
>Ga0172370_10004909_pt1 | contig 17597 bp, 22 predicted proteins | sample LakKiv5m_FD_114538 | JGI IMG/M metagenome (GOLD analysis project Ga0172370, IMG submission 114538) | Freshwater microbial communities from Kabuno Bay, South-Kivu, Congo - kab_022012_11.5m | ecosystem: Environmental > Aquatic > Freshwater > Lake | place: Democratic Republic of the Congo...
AATCTTTGTCGAGATCGCCTTTGGCGGCGAGACTTGAAATCTTGAAATGATTTATCATTGAAAGGTCATCCCAGAGCCCCTTTTTCTTGACTAACGCGATGAACTTGTTTTTCTCCTCCTCGTCTTCGGGAAGCGAGAACTTTTCATAGCTTTTTATGCCGGCTTTCATGTTTGAGCTGTAAACAATATCAGCTTTCTCCCTCAGCACCTTCAAAACATCAATCATCGCCATCGTATCCAACCCACAATACTTCAACAAATCTGCTCGTATTTTCTTGACTTCACTTTCAGAGGCAGATTTTCCATTTAATCCATGAATGCTGTAAAAATAACTCAATGAAGCTTGTCCGCCATTTGCAATATCCATTCCTTCATAAGATTTTCCTGTCAAGGCTGAAAGAACATACTTAATACTGCACGAGCCTTGCTGTTTACAATCATAATAATCAAAGTTTCTAAATGGAACTAAAAGATCAACCATTCGCTTAATAATTAAAGCAACAGCCTTCGCATCTTTCTTGAAAACTTCTGCAAGCTCTTCCATTCTTCCCTGCTCAAATGATTGATTATAAGTAATTATTGAGCCTTTCTTTCCTATTACCTTGATTAATGCCTCAAGAAAAGCTTTTCTAGGATCATCTTTACCTTCTGCTAAAAATTCAAAATGCTTAGGTTCTTGACCCTTCTTTTCAATTATATGCAAGCTAAATTGAAAAGGTATCTGCTGATAAGCCCTTTGATTATCGAATATAGGGATAGTTGTCTGAAATGTCTCAAAATCAAGAAAATATAATGGAAATTTAAGTTTCTTAATAAAATTCTCTAGGCCTTTTTTGTTTACATGAGGCTTATTATTTCTTACACACCACTGCTGAATTTTATGCTTATCTCCTAGTTCAAAACTTTCAGGAATATCTTTTATTGCAAGAATGCCTTCATCAAGTAGTTTTTGTGCTTTCTTTCCGCCATAATACAAATCAAAAACTGAATGTTCTGGCAAAAAGCCCCAACATAATTCTTTTAGTCCACATTCGTAAGGAGCATTACATTGACTACCAATTTGAATCTTAGGCTCTTCTCCATCAATTATTGCAAGCATTTCTTTTATTCTTCCAGGAACTAGCTTAATTTCTTCTTCTACTTTTTCAGTTATATCTTCTTTTGTAAATAATTTATCAATCTCTAATTTTCCATGTCTTACATATTTATTATTTATATGCAAAAGAAAACACTTGTTTATTCTAAGTCCAGATTTTTCATAAACATACTTCTGAAAAGCAACATCAGAAATATTTACATCTTTTACTTGTGTAGAAGATTTCACTTCAATTATATTCCAACTTCCATCTTTTTGAGGATCTAGAATATCGGCTCTTGAATAAATTCTTTCGCCTTCAGGAGAAAATGCAGCTTCAAACAAGGGCTTTTTATTTTTTAGATATTCTTGAGTTAATTCTAAATTTCTCTTAAAATCCTTATCTTCTATATCTATTCCATTTGGAAAAAGTTTCTTAGCATACTCACCAACAACATGACCTTCATCAAAAATATGTTGTTGGGCTTCATCTATTGCAGGAAATCTTTGCTTGTCATTAATAGAAACCCAAATTAGTTTCGGACACTGAAGACCATTTAGATAATTAGACTTTGATAAAATCTTCTCATAAGCCTTGCGAGGTTTTGATTTCAGAAGTTTGCCGACTAGCATAATAATAAACTAGATTTGAACATTAAAAACCTATTCATCTAAAATTTTAGAAGTATAATCCATATAGTATCTTTGATAAGCCTCTTGATTGTCAAAAGAGAATTTATGTTCAGGATATTTATCTAATATAAATTTAGCCATTTCTTTAGAATCCTTAAATGATTTTCCACTATTTTTTATAAATAACAACAAAGAAATCTGAACTTCAAAGAATATTTTTCTTTCCCTCATCTTTTTGTTTAATTTATTATCATACATCACCGCAGTCATTATTATTAAAACCAATATTACGGCAAAAATCGCCAAAAGCAGGCGAATCGAAGCAAGATTTGCAGCATAACTTACTGAGAACATCACTGTTATTATAAATGAAAACAAGTAAATATAAAATTTGTTTTGTTCATTACTATGTTTAATACTATCTTCATAATATTCTTTTTGATTTCTAAAAAACTCTATCAATCCACTTATCTTTTCTCTATCTGCCATAATTTACATCTTATTCTATTCTTTAAAAGAATTATTATATTTCAATAATAGGTTTTTATATTAAAAACCCTTTCCTTCTACTTCAAAATCCCTAAAATCTCAGAAATATCACTTATCTCAAAATCTGCTCCGCTTTTTCCTTTTTCGGGCGGATTTTCATCGCCGTATCTTGCATAAATCGTATTAATTCCAATTTTCTTTGCAGTATTAACATCCCGCGCAATTCTATCGCCAATCATAATTGCTTCTTCTGGCTTAATAGATAATCTTCTTAATGCAACTTTAAATGGAGCAGGAGAAGTCTTTTGCTTTCTTGCATCTGCCTTTGTAACTATCTCATCAAAGAAATCATCAAGCTTAAGAGACGCAAGCCTCATCCAAGCTTCCATTATTGGAGCATCCGAGACTATCGCAAGCTTATATCCTCTTCTCTTTAATTCAATAAGTGTAGGAATAACATTAGGATAAGAAACAAGATAACTCTCTCTCATCTTCCTATAAGCAATAACTGCATGAGATATCAATTTGTAATTTTCTTTTCCATAAACTTTTTTTGTGAATTTTTGGAATATTCTCTGGGATTCTATTCCATGAATTTCATAAAGCTCATAGAGAAGTTTAAGTGCTGCTTTCTCAGACATCTTTAAACCTGCTGCAATCATCGCCTCAATCGCAGCACGACAAGATTCTGTTTTCATCTTCCAGAAATCAATAAGTGTATTATCAACATCAAATAGAACCGCTTTTACTTTCATAGAATTATAAATCAATTATGCTATAAAAACCTATTCCTCTCAATTCTCTTTATCCTCTCTTCTATAGCAGGATGGGTTTTAGGATTATACTCCATGGTTTTATTTTTGTAAAGCTTTTGCATTTTTTTAAGATAAGCAAGAACTCCTGCTTTTCCGCAAATTTTTGCAGAATATTTATCTGCGTCAAACTCTTCTTGCCTTTGCGCTTTTCTAAAACTAAAAAATCTAATTACATTTAGCAAATATTTAATTCCCGAAGAGAATTTAGTGTGATATTTCTCATGAAATAATATTGAAAGTTGTTCTTTTTCAGAAAATAACCTAAGAAAATCTTGGGTTATGATAATTTTTCCAAATAACACTTTAGCAGGAGAATCTCCACCACTAAGATAAACATTAAATTTGCCTTTTGAAGAGGTTATTTCCACCTTTTTACATCTACTAACATTAAATATCTCGCATATTTCATCTTTTTTTAGTTTCATCTTTATTATATAATACTTCTCAAGATTTAAAACCCATCGCCTAAAACATAAACCCCAACCAAAAAACCTGCCCCCCAATAACTTTCAACCCGCCGATTAATTGGCCCATTACCACAAATCAATTTTTCAACCAATCTTAAATCTAATAAGTTGAAAAACCATAGTTATTAATAATATATTTACTTCCACTCTTTTATTCTTCCGTGCTTGATGTCTTCGAGGCTTCTTTTTATCTGGTCAACTAATTTTGTGTCAACTTTTTTTATTCTCCTAACCTTCAACCTCGAGCCTTGCCGATAAGGAATGCCTTTTTTGCTCCAGGCAATAACTGGCAAGATATGTGAAAGAAGTTGCTCATTAGTCATCTTGCGCTTTACTCCATTTGTAATCTGAACCCAATCTTTGCCTTGCTTTCTAAATGTCTGCGTCCAACCGCTTTTTAGAATTAATTCAATTTCACATTCATTATTTTTCATTTTTGTATTAGTCTAATTTATTGATCTGCGATCTTCAGCTCTTTAATGGCTCTAACAACTTCAGGCTCAACATCTGTGAGATTAAGATTCTTATATCCCTTGCTTATTCTTATTGACATTTCTGAAGAAACTCTTATTATTAATTTACGTTTTATTTCTTCTATATCTTTTGTTGGAAGAGTCGCATCTTTGGGATTTATTTTTTCTCGATAATGTTTAGCAATATCCCAACTATTTCTAAGCTCTTTATTGTATTTCTGCGAGAATTCTGGAATATTTGATGCAGCTCTTTCCAGAATCTTATGAAGAACAGCATTGCTAAGATTCCCAATAAGCAAATCAATCAATTTATTCCTATTTTGGCTCATTATTTTCTTTCTGCTTTATTTAGTAATATTTTAAAAGTTTTCTCATAGAAATCTTCATATTTCTTAAGAAAATTCTTTTTTTCAAGCATATTTTCTTTTATATCGTTTACTTCAACGCCTAAAACATTGCTTATTTTTCTATCTATAGGCTCATTGCTTATTTTTTTTCCTTCAACAAAGAGCGCTATTGCGGCAAGATTTTTAGTTAAATAATATTTTTCTTTTCCGGTTAAAATATCAAAATTATCAATAAGACTTTTGCTTTTTAAAAGATGTAAATCAAGAATTTGAGAATTTATTTTTCTTTTAATGTTAAAAACTATTCTTTTTTTGCTAACACATCGGCTCAACATATTTTCATATAAGGGGTCTGTTGAAATTCCTTCTAAAAGAGATTTTTGACTTAGTTGGATAATATGGGTTTTTATGCCGATATTCTCCTCTATCTTTTCTTTTATTTGCATTTCATTAATTTTTTCTTCAGTTATAACAATAATATCTATATCATTAAAATTGAATCCTTTTTCAAGAAAAGAGCCAGTAATTATCGCATTCTCAACATTTCTTATTTGTGAATAAATTAAAGAGAAGACATTATTTATGATTTCTATTTTTATAGGTTCTAAATTCTTAACTCCAAAAAAATTATGTCTTTCAGCTATTTTTTCTGTCTCTAAACCTGTTTGTTCAGAACTTACAAGCTTTAAAACTACATAAGAACCTGGAGCAAAACCCTGTCGGTTCTTTGGCAAGTAAACTTGATCCATCTTGCTACCCTTGCTTACTTTGCTTATTATCTGCATTTCCATAGTTACGTAATATTACGTAACTTTATAAATCTTTCCTTATAGCATTCATAAGCCTACATTATAATCTTCTTTCATATCCCTTATTCTCTAAACTCTCGCCGCATTCGGCCTTCCGCATTTCTTCCGGGAAAACAACTTTAGGAACAAATCATCAACTTTATCTTCTTGCTGCTTGTTCTTTTTGCTGTTAATTGTGCTTCTGCGGAGAATATCTTCAATCTGCTCGTTAAGATTAAGCAGATTTTTCTTTGCTCTTTTATTTAAGGCGTTAATTACTTCATCAGAAAGATAAATTGTAAGTTGATTCTTAATAGAATGGTCAACCCTAATCTTCTTAGGCTTAATCGGTTTAGGATTAAGCGATGCAAAAGCCTCATTAATCATTTTCATCTGCCAACCAGCTTCAGCAAGCGGTCTTTTTATCTGCGCGTCATCAAACCCGCGCCGACGCGCTTCTCTAACATAATTCAAAAGTTCAGAATTAATTTTTTCTGTCATCTTATCCAAAAGCAGCCAAATAATTTAATACAGAAGCAAAACTAACCCAAAGAAGATAAGGAACTAACATCCAAGAAGAAACCTTATTTATTTTTCTTAATAATACAATCATAAAAACTATTGAGAACCACAACACAATCAACTCAAAAAAAGCCCAAACGGGTTTCTGAACTCCAAAAAATAAATAGCTCCATAAAGCATTAAGAACAAGATTAATTGCAAAAATCCAGAATACTTTTATCTTTTTCTTTCTTCCAGATTTTACCCAAGCAATATAAAGTGAAAGCCAGATAAGCAAGAATAAAATTGTCCATACAACTCCAAAAACCCAGCCGGCAGGAGTTATTGATGGCTTTATTGAGTTATACCAGTCAGTATTAGGATTAGTCACAGAACTTCCAATAAACGCAGCTAAATGAACAAAAATAAAACTCAAGATTAATACTTTCCAGTTAATTTTCATGTCTTCGCCTCTTTTCTAAAAATAACTAGCTAAAGAACTATAAAAAGTCTTCGTATCTGCATTACAATAATCCTTTTAACATCTGAAAAAGTTTGATTATCATGCGACATGAAAGAATGCAATCAGAAATAGAATTTGCTATTCATGAAGCTATTGAAGAAATCGCTGACGAATTTAGTCTGAAAATTCCATATTATCCAGAAGTATACTGGATTGCCGGAAAATTTAATTACAATATGCTTTCTCTGCCAGAAAAATATCGCGCTTTTTTTAATTTTATTAAAAAGGGCAGACATAGCTGTTGTCTGGGAAAGAGAATTATTCTAATAGGTAGCAATGACTGGGAAGATTTAACCGAAGAAGCAGCGCATTTTGTCCATTATTATAACGCGGAAATGCCTGCAACTCTGAAGAAAGAAGAAAAAAATTCAATAATCACCTTTCAGGAAATGATGGGCTTTATTGGTTCTTCAGCAGTCATCAATAATCGAATTAATGTATATCCTGAATCTCCAGATTTATTTTATCTCTCTGCAAAAGAAAGAGAAAAATATCTTTATAATCTTTCCAAAAAATATGGGCTTATGGCTTCTGCAAATTTTTATACTCATCAGCAAGGTTACGGGCTTGGAGAAAGAATATCTCATGCTTATAAGGAAAAAAAGGTGACAAAAAATAAAATACATAATCTTTTTACATTAAATTTAAAAGAAGAAAGAGAAAATATTCCATTGATCCTTGCTAAATTAAAGTTAGAATATTGGCCTCCAAATAAAAAAGACATTAATGAATTATTTTTCAACTAAGAATCACACGCCTTCACTTATATTCTCGGGCTTAGCGTCATAAACTTTTCCTTCTGATGCTGATGAAACTGATGCACTTGGCATTTCTTCAATTTTTCCTGTGAAATCTTCCATAGAAAGTTTTTTTGCTTCCTTATCTTTTCCGTTTGCCTTCAAATATTCTCTAGCAAGTATGAATAAAATTAATCCAACAGATTTTCTTGATTTATTATTTCCAGCCATAATATGTTTCATTCCTTTTGCATAGTTGTTCGTATCACAAATTCCTAAAACAGGAATCCCAACAATATTCGCATCACTTAATGCATTTTTATCAACCCAAGGATCGCAGATTACTGCAAGTTTAGGCTCGAAAAATGTTTCCAGTCTAAGATTTGTGATTATTCCAGCAGGATATTTTTTCATAAAACATCTTATTCCAGTAACTTCAGAGAATTTTTCAACAGCAGGCCAGCTCGCTTCTCTTTTACCAGCAATAAAAATATCCTCAGCAGCAAATTGAACAAGGAATTTTACAGCTTCTCTTATTTTATCATCAATTAAATTAGTGTTAAGAACAGCAAGCCCATCAGCCCTTCTTTTGTAAACAAATTTTCTCATATCAGGAGTAATAACTTTTGTTCCAAGATGAACTCCGCAGGCAATATAATCAGTAAGTGGAACTAATGTTTCTTTAGTGTCAGTCATAACTCTTTTCAATTCAGTTTCAGAAAGTTTTTTCTTTTCTTTTTTCTTTGGCTTTTCTTCCTCAAGAGCTTTTTCGGAGATTTTTTCATCTATAACTGCTTCTTGTTTCATTTCTTCTTTTATCTCTTGTGGAGATATTTCTTCTAATTTTTTCTTTCTTGGTGCCATTGTAAATTTATATAATAAGTGTACGGGTTTTTCCAAGTTTATTTCAGTTGGTACGTACTAAGTTATTTTTAGGATGAATTGGGGGTTTAAAAAGCTTTTGAATAACTTTTAAAATAAATCAATTAAATCTTTCCAAAAAGCTTCTGCCTCAAGTTTTGAATAACTTTTTAAACATCTCTTATTAATAAAACAGATGTTAAATCCTCGAACAACAACACTCAAACTCTGCAAACTAATTGATAGTCTAGCAATTAAAGAAATTGAAATTGACGCAGAAGGTAAATTCAGGCGAAAAGGTTTTATTGACGCAGACTGCGAAAAAACAATTTTTGAGGCAAATAATTTTATGAAGCAAAATCCAATAATTAGCACAGCAACTGCATTAAAATATTACTTTTCAAACCCCATTAGAATATATCGATTAGGAAAAATTACATTAAATCTTGCATTAGATGAATTAGCAGATAGGATGCCTAAAGTTTATTGATAAGTTCTACTTCATCTTCTGTTCTATCTTCATCAATCTATCAATCTTAGCAAACCTTTCTTTTCCGACAACTGGAGTTTTAATAAAATCGCACTGCCATGCAAAAGCTAAATCTGCAATAGTATCATCAACACTTTCGCCAGAACGATGAGACATTATTGTTTTAATTCCAAATTTCTGGCACAAATCAATTATCTTTTTTACTTCCAACAAACTTCCGGTTTGATTTGGTTTAATAATTATACCGGTAATGGCTTCCATTTTAATCGCTTTTTCAGTTCGCTTAAAGTTTGTGACTGTTAAATCATCTCCAACAATTAAACAATTACATCTTTTTACAAGCTCAGCAAAACCCTCAAAATCTTCTTCATCAAGGGGGTCTTCAATATAAAATAGATTATATTTTTTTGCCAGTGTGGAGATATATTCAATTTGTTGATTTTTTCCGCGTGTCGCCTTTCTATTTGTATAATTATAGCCTCCATTTTTATAAAATTGCGAAGCAGCACAATCTAAACCAACATCAATATGCGTCCCGGTTTCATCAAAAACATCATCCTCAACATTTTTCATTATCTCAAGAACAGCTTCATTATCTTCATCAGTCATCCAAGCATTTTCATCATTCTTCTTCAGAGGATTAGCAGAAAGATTCTTTAGTATAACTCCAGCATTATCATGCGCTTTTTGATTTATTACTCCAGAAAGTATTGGATTTTTATTGCACGTTACTAGAAACTCTTGAAAATCGGGTTTTATTTTTGAGTCATTATGCGCCCCACCGCCAATTGTATTGCTTATTATTCTTGGAAAAACTTTAGCAGCAGAATTCAGCAGCTGCCATAATTCTATTCTTTTAGATTTAGCAAGCGCCTTTAATATTGAAGCTTCAAGCGCAAACAGCGTGTTTGCGCCAATACTTTTCTTAAATTTCTTCTCAATCTTTTCTAAATCTTCAAAACTATCAAATTCCCCAAAACTTTTCAAAGTAATTTTATTAATAAATTCAAAGTCTCCTTCAGCATCTTTTTTATAAGCTGGATTTTCATAGCGTCCTTTGGATTTTCCAGATGGCGCAATTGTTCTGCAATGGTTTACATCTATTGCTATTGTTTCTTCTCCTCTAGAATCCAGAACTATATTTGCGTGCACCTCTTCTATTTTCATATTTTATTTACTCCTTATTTGAGGAAATAAAATAGTCAGAAATTTATTAATCTTCAACTCGTAAGAGTTGGAGAGTCAGAAAATTTTATTTTCTGGAATTTCTGAATTTCCAAAAGCTTGTAAGGTCAAAGCGAAGCTTTTAGTGCTTTTGGAATTTTATCTCCTCTTTTTGATATTATAGCAAGTTTTTTAGAATATAAAAAGGTTATCTCGCTCGGCTAAAGCCTCGCTCGTATTTTGCACTTCGTTACTATTACCTACCTAAACTCGAAAGCTGCACAAGTTCGCTTTCTCACAGAATAAGATTATTAATACCTTATCAAAATTAGTTTTGTTCGAGTAAAATTTATGCGAAGCACTATATAGAAAATTTATATCCCTTCTTCAGCAGGAGTTTCGTCAGCTTCTTCTGTTTCGTCTTCAGGATTAGATAATTCCATAATTTCGCCGTCTGCTGAAATTTCTTTTTCTTCTTTCTCTTCTTCTACTTCTACCTTCTTATCAGCTTCTTTAACTTTTTGTTTTGCTTCTTCAGAATCTGCAAGTGCTTTTTCTTTTTTCTTCATTTCTTCTAATTCTTCTCTTGTCAATTTTTTAAGCTTAGCTTCTTTTTTCTTAGGCATTGGCTTATTAACAGTAATTGGCAAAACATCTGCAGCTAATTCTCTTTTAGCAATTTCAATTGGATTATAATTGATTTCTTCAAGTTCTTTTTCATCAATCTTCAAAAGAAGCGGCGCATCCATAGCAACTTGCAATGCTCTTGCTCCAAGAATTCTTGCAACTTCATATTTTGTGAATTGAGCTTCGAGTTTTTCTAACATGTTGTTTTTGATTTGTTTTACTTTTTAGCTTTCTTTGCGCCTTTTTCGAACTTGCTAACTTCTTCATCTACAAGTGTTCGTAGTTTTTTAAAGTTTTTCACAGCTTCTTCAACCATTTTAATAACTTCTTCTTGGCTGAATACTGCATCTCCGCCCTTCTGCATAGCAGTAATCATTTCTTCTTTTTCAGGCTTTGTAACTTCAATAGTTATTCTTCCGTCAGTTGTGTCTTCTTCTTCTCGTGTAGGATCAATGAATATTTTATCTCCAATCTTGAAACAAGTTGTTGTTAATGGCATATTTTCATGTTTTAATGGAAGTTTTTTATCTGTGAATTCTCCAAATTTAACAGTATCTGTTTTTTCGTCATATTCTGGGAATCTTGCAGTCATCAATGCTAAAATTGCTGCCAAAGCTCCAGCGTCAATTAAATTTCCATCTTCATTTAATACAGCTAAATCAACATTAATGCCCCAAACTTTTTCGCCAGGTTTAATGCATAATTTTTCAAAATCAACAAATCTAGATTCTCTAACTCCCCTATCAACAACTCTTGCAATTTCAACTGCTTCAATTGTTGGCTGTCCGTAATCAAAATAAGGTGAAGATAAAGGCAATAATTCCATAGATGTTGTTAATGTTCCTTCATTTTCATGGTCAGTATAAGGTTCTTGAGTATTCATTTTTATTCCACAAACAACTTCTGATTTTCCCATTTTAACTTTAACGCTTCCTTCAGCCTTATTAGAAACTCCAAAAGTTATTTCAATATTTCTTGCTTCGAAAGGTTTTCTTCCGTCAAGTCTTTCTCCGCTATTCATAGCTTCTAAGACATTTTTTCTAGTAACTTTCCAAATTGTTTTTACTGGTTCTCCCATGTTATATTATGTTATTCATCATTTTAATTTTCTACCCATAAGTTTCTTTTTGAAAAGAAACTTATTATCTATACTCCTTTAATGTTTTCATTTGAAGTTCTGCAATTTTCTTGCAAGCTTCTCTTCCTGCTTCAATTGCTTCTTTAAATTTATCTACTTGAATTCTACCATCTAACTGAAGCAAGGATATTTTTCCAGAATTTGCAAGATAAGCCATTGGCATGTCTGTTGCTCCTTCTCCATCATCATAATCTTCTTCTTCTTTATTTACATCAGCAACAATAGTTTTATCCATTTTTCCCATAGCGATAGCGCTAACAAGCTCTTTCATAGGAACTCCAGCATGTGCAAGAGCCATAGAAGCAGCATTAATTCCTGCGCATCTTGTTCCAGCATTTGCCTGTAAAATATTTATATGAACATCAATAACTGTTCCAGGTAATTCTTCAAGCATAACAACCGGACTTAAAGCCCATTCTGTAACTTTAGAAATTTCTTGGCTTCTTCTAGAAACACCGGGTCTAATTCTTTCTCCAACAGAGAATGAAAGCATGTTATAATGAACTCTTACAACTCCTTTTTCAGGATTTTGCATGTGTTTAGGATTAAGTGTTTTAGGACCATAAACTGCAGCAATAGCAATTGTATCGCCTTGTATAAACATTGCACTTCCATCTGCATTAGGAACTACTCCAATTTCTGCAGAGATAGGTCTAAGTTCATCTAACTTTCTTCCGTCATATCGTTTTGTGTATAAACTTTTTTCTGCCATATTATTTTTGGAACAAAAATAATCAGTCTGAAAATTCTTAATTTTCAGAATCTCAAAAATTTTGTTAGGCCAAAGCGAAGCTTTAGTCTAATTTTTGAGTTTTAATTATTTTTTAGCACCCCCATTTTCTTTCAACCAAGATTCAACTTTATCAGTTAATCCGTCAGTTGTTGTATTTTCTACTATAAACTCTATTGCTTTTTTAGCAAAAATTCTGTCTTCTATTTTATCTCCTTTTATCCAGATTAATCCGTTTTGTCCAACAGTAATGCTACATTTTGTCGCATCTTTTATTATCTTAATCATGCTGCCTTCTTTTCCAATTATTCTTGGAACTCTATGTGGATTAACTCTAACAATTAATCCTTCTCTGATTTTTCCAAGTCCGCCTTCTCTTTGCTTCATTGTTAAATCAACTGCTGTTCTTTTTACGTTGAAAACTTGAGTAACAATTAAATCTCCAATTCCATAAACAGTTTCCATTTCACTTTCTTCAACATATCCAGGAACTTCTCTTAATGTTAAGAATGCGCCGTAAGGTCCGCCAATATCAACCACCCATCCGCTATAATTCATATCCTTAATTTCTCCGATAACAACATTTCCTCTTCGAGGAATGTAAACTCCAGAAAGGGGTATAACTTTAACAAGTCTGTCATGTTTTTCCATAACTCCAAGTCTTATTGCAATAATATTTTTTCCTTCTTTTATAGTCCAATCTCCAGGTAAGAAATCATCTCCTGATTCTAAAATTTCTCCAGGAACAACTATTTCCTTTTTTTCTGCTTTTTGTTCTGCTTTTGTCATTTTGTTTTTGTAAATATGATTTTTATTTTGCTGCTTGTTTTATTTCTTCGCTTAATGCAGCACCGTGCGTTATCGCATTTAATTTATCGTAAAATTCCATCTGCAATCCAACCGGAAGGTTTATTGTTACCTTTAAACTGCCGTCGGAAAGCCAATCTTCTTTTTCCTTGTATTGATTAAGAAGCCCATATGCTTTTCCAGTATAAATTGCCGGAATGGTGATGGCTATTTTTTTTGTCTCAATTTTAATCGGCAAGATGGTTTTTAAACCTTCTGTTATCGCTGAAACTTGCTGATCAACAGGCAAATTTGTGATATTAATTCCTGCCTGATCTATAGCAGAAGATATTGATTGTGGCGTGAAAGGTCTTCCGTTTCTTGCATCAACTGCATTTCGTACAAGCCAGTCAATAACCTGTTTTTTCTTGTTATCCTGTTGTTCATCTCTGTAATCTTTTGGCAGTTGAATATCGCCTTTCTTAACAATTCTATCTGCAGCAGCAAAAACATCAGCCGAGCCAAAAGCAGCAGTTAAATCCGCAGCAGAAGCCTTTTCTCCAGTTTTATGATTATAGAAAATATCATTAGCAAGAAGCACATTTTGAATATTAACAGCGTCGCCTTTTCGCAGTTTCAAAGCAAGCTCCAAATCCACAAGAATTTCATAATGTTTGCTTCCAATTCTAATCTTAACCAGTGTGCTTTTTACAGGACTCATCTTACTTCACAAACTTCTTCAACTTATCGCCATTAATTCTCTGAACTTTTCTTTCCTTCTCATCTTTGAGAACAAAAGCCGCATCAAAATTATTGATGTTGAAGTTTTTTCCTTTAATTTCCTTGAATATGCTCAAACCCATCTTGATAGCATCATCTATCTTCATGCTCGGCTTGTATTGTTTTCTTAAAGCTTCTTTGATTTTCTCGTCATTTTCTCCAATAGCAGTAGCATAAAATTCAAAATAATTTCCAGTAACATCAGAAACATAAACTTTGTTTCTAACATCAATTCCAGCAATCATAATTGCAATTCCAAATGGACGAACTCCTGGATGTTGGGTATATTGCTGTTTAACATCAGATAAATCTTTGATTACTGAAACAACATCAATTGGAGAATCATAAGTAACCCTATTTTGCTGTGCAAGCAACTGCGCTCTTTCAATTAAAATTCTTGCATCGCTTAAAATTCCAGCAGCAGAGCCGATTATATGAGAATCAATTTCATAAATCTTATTTGCAGATTCACTTACCATTAAAGAATCATTTATTCTCTTATCAGCAAGCATCATAATACCATCAGAACAAACAACAGCCATACTCGCTGAACCCAAACGCACGGTTTTCTCTGCATATTCTACCTGTAAAATATGTCCTTCAGGAGAAAACATAGTTGCAGCTCTATCATAACCCATCATTTGATTTTGAGCTTCATTTTGTCCTTCCATTTTATTAGTTTCCTTTTATTTTCCTTTGTTTATTCTATTTATTTAATTTGTTATAGAAGAGTATAATCATATTGTCTAACAAATTTCTTTTCTTGTCTCTTCACATTTTCTAAAAGGAATAGGTATTTTTAAACTTTATGATTTAGAATTCTATCCCTTCCCCAGCTCCATCTTGGCTTTTCGCCCTTGCCGTAACAAACCAAAAAAAGAATAATAAAAAGCATTGCAACAGGAACAATCATGCCGATTAAAAAATCACTAATAGAATGCGATGCCTTGTCGGTTAATATGAATAGTCTCACAAACAAGCCAACCCAAGCCAAAAGAAATAGCCAACCCTGCCAAGTACAAGGACACCAGCCCCACCCATAAATTTTTCTCCTGAACCAGATTTTTGAAGAGTTTGCCATAATTATAGTTACAATCTATATCTTATTAATCATCCCGCTAACTTTCTCAACAAACATATCTTTTCCAGAAAGCTTAAGAGCCGCACGAATTTTCTCAAGCTCACTTCGATTTATTGCTAAAATAACTTTCTCTCCTTTCGATTTTACAACACTCGGCGAGGCTTTCGCATATCCTAAAATTCCAACAAAACGAAGCACAGCTTCATCTATATTTTTCTGGTTTGCATCTTTTCCAGCTATCAAAAGATATCTTTTGTGTTCTCTATGTGATGGTTTTAGGGGTTTCATTTTTTGCCTTTTTTACCTTTTTTGCAGGATTTCTTTGCAATATGTACTATAGTTAATATAATCACAATAAATATGATTACTCCAGTAATAGTATAAATATAAATCTTCGTATTTTCAGCGCTCAAACTTTTAAGAAGATTATCAAAAGTTGCCGTTATTTTTCCAGAAATAGAACTATATGTTCGAGGAGAGATATTTTTTTGAGTAGAATTATTTAAATTATCATTCGAGTTTGCAATAAACTGTCCTTGCTTATTCGAAGTAGAATTAATAGAATAATTTACAGTTATATTTATAGTTTTTTTAACAACATAACTTGAACCTCCTCCACCGCCTCCTCCTCCACCCGAAGTCGTCGGCGGAACAACAGGAGCATTTATGCTAAAGCTTCTCACTGAAGAATTTTCAGTATTTCCTGCATAATCTAAACAATTTATACTCCAAACATAGCTACCGGCAGAAAAAGTTGAAGTTATAGAATTAGAATTAATCGTTGTATTAACCGAATTAACCGCCCCATTTATAATCAAACTGCAATTAGAAACATTATTTGCATCCAGGACATTATAGCTGAATGTCAAAGTAGAACCAGATGAAGTTTCAGAATATCCATCGGCTATTCCAGTAATGCTCATATTCGGTCTTGTAATATCAAAAATAAAACTATAGTTAGAAGAAGCAAAAGAATAATTTGAATTGCTGTTTCCACTTTTGCAATTCCATTTATAACTTATTTCGTTAGAAAAGGCATAATTAAAAGAACTGCTGTTGCTTATTCCTCCAATAGATTTAGTATTATTATATAGCAAGGCAGTATCATTCCACAAATAAAAAGTCATATTAGTCAAATTATATTCCACATTGCTGTTTCCGCTACAAATAAAGTTCTGTGAATTCAAATTTCCAAAATGATTATTTGTCGGAGAATCAAGATTTGCGGAGATTGTAGAGCTTCTCACAGTTATGCTTCGATTAATAGAGTTATTTATTATTCCAAGCGAATTTTCCCAGCATTTGACACTTATATTATGCTGTCCGATTGACAGAGAATTAATAGTAAAAAAACTGTATGTTTCATTTTTAACAGTCGAATTTGTTTGATTAATCAAATTATCCACAATTAAATCACAGGTATCGCTTGAGTAAACCTTATTCGTAACATTAAAACTTACAACAACACTGCTATTAGAAGTTGATATATCTGATGAAGGCGAGACAAAATTAATTGTCGGTTTAAATTCAGGCGTATTAGTTAGATTAAGATAATAAACCTCTGTTCCAACATTACACCGATCATTAAACTTGATGTAAAAATATCCATTCTTTCCGTAAGAACTTCCCCAGCTGTTTTTTACAATCCAATAGCTTGTTGCATTATTTCCAGTATCATTATATCCAACTAAAACAACAGCATGATTGCTGCTTCCTCCAGCCCCACAATTAATAAATCCATTTCCATTAACATTATCAACCATATAAATTCCAATCGGCGAAGGCCCATAATCTATAATCCACTGTTCTAATTCTTGATATGTAAAATTCTGCCACCGGCCAGAATAATCTGCTCCACCAATTGTCCAGAGTCTTGATGAATAATCTGCACATTTATTTGCGCAATTTCCACTATCTCCTCCACCAGAAGAATAGCTAAAACAATTTTCATCGACTGTTCCAGAACCCATTACATAATTCAAATTTAAGTCTAACCATCCCCCATCACAGCCAGTATTGCAATAAGTATTAGGATAAGTATATCCTGCATAGCAAGAATTATCACACGAAATAGAATATTGTTCGGACAAATCAGCAGAAACTCTTGAGTCATTTAGATTTAATTTATATTTTGGCTCAATTGCTCCTACGACAGCAAAACTCCAGCAGCTTCCACAGCTTGCTTGATCCTTAACACTAGTCAGCCAGCCGTTTATATTGTCAAAAAAACTATAGCTTTTATTATTCCAGACCGTTGTGTTAGGCGGACTTCTCCAATCCCAATAAGAATAATTTGTCTGATTATAAAATGCAAGAGGAGCTGCGCTTAATTTAAATCCCTCTTTCAATAATGCAGATTCGCCGGAAATAATTTTTTTGGATAATGCTTTTCCCAGCTGCGCTCTTGCTGCTCCAGAAACTAAAGAAGATTCGATCTTTAAATCAACTTTTTTTGCGTATTCCTGTCCAACTTTGCCATTGTAAAAATCCCAATCCTTGAATTTTTTCCCGTCAACACTGCAAATTCCATATTCATTTCCAGCAGAATCTTTTTCAATGCTGTATTTATACCCTCCAAAATCTTTGTCAAGTTGTTTACAGTAAGCTGCGGCAGGATTAGCCATCGCAGAAACTTCAGAAATAGTTCCGATTAAAACTAAAGTTAAAACAATTATAGAAATTAAACAAAAAATATTTTTAGCATTCTCCACGATAATATTTCCACTCTTCGCATTCAGTCCCATTTTTTAAAGTGCATATTCCACTTTGTGAGCCATCTTGAGCGGTTTCTATTTTAAGTTGCCCGCCCCGTTCAATACAATAAACCGAAGCTGGATTCGCAATTTGAGCATTTTCAGTCTTTTCACTTGGATGCATTTTAATATAAATAAGCATAGCAATCAAAACTACAAGAAGCGCAATAATTATCCAAAAAAGAGTTCTATTATGTTCAACTTTAACTCCAGTCAAACCTTCTTTTCTATCAACTTTCATAAATATAACATAAAAAACAGCTTATTAAAGATTTCGTGAGCATGAACAATAAGATATTTAAGCACAAAAAGACTAATAAAATTATGAAAAAAGGGGAA
>Ga0172370_10004910_pt1 | contig 17594 bp, 20 predicted proteins | sample LakKiv5m_FD_114538 | JGI IMG/M metagenome (GOLD analysis project Ga0172370, IMG submission 114538) | Freshwater microbial communities from Kabuno Bay, South-Kivu, Congo - kab_022012_11.5m | ecosystem: Environmental > Aquatic > Freshwater > Lake | place: Democratic Republic of the Congo...
ACTTCATGGGAATTGCGCGCGTGGTCGCGACAAGGAGCAACTGCATCAAGCGCCACGTGGCAGCAGTAATAGTGAAGGACAAGAGGATAATCTCAACAGGCTACAACGGCACCCCGCGCGGCATAAAGAACTGCGATGAGGGCGGCTGCCCGCGTTGCAACTCATTTGCTGACAGCGGCACCAAGCTTGACGAGTGCGTGTGCTCGCACGGCGAGGAGAATGCAATTGTGCAGGCATCCTACCACGGCATATCGATAAAGGACGCCACGATTTACACCACGTTCTCGCCTTGCCTATTCTGCACGAAACTCATCATCAACTCTGGCATAAAGGAAGTGGTGTACAACGCCGACTATCCCATGTCTGATGTGCCCATGTCGCTCCTTCACGAGGCAGGCATAGTGGTGCGCCAGTGCAGGCTGGAAAAGGAGAAATGATCCGGTGCGGAAATTTGACGACTCGTATGACCCTGAGGCTGCAGAAAACGCCGAAGCCGCGGGCATAAAAGTGGACCGCAGCGGCAAAGAGCCGTCCATCGGCGGAATGCCATTGTCTGCTTTCCTATCCGAGGACCTCATGATGTGGTACCTGGCACAGGTCAAATCTGGCAGGGAAACCAATTGGTACATCTTTTTCATGTCCCTTGGCATGAAGCCGTTCCAGCCTCCGGCCGATTCGGCGCTGCAGAAAAAATATGCCCGCCTGAAAAAGGCAGGGGTTTCAAAGGAAAGCATCTGCATTGCTGCAATCTCAAGCGGTGGGCACAAGATGTTCAACGCCATCATGATCTTTTTCGGCATGGCGTTCGCCACCATCGCGCTTGCCCCTTTCATCGGCGGAATCCTGGGCGGCGCCATATATTCATTGGCTGGCGGAGTCGAGCAGACAGGAACAACCGCATTGGCAGGAATCTTCCTCATGTGCCTCCCGGGCCCAATCATAGGCGCCGTGCTCGGGTACATGTTCGCGAAGGATTCCAATGACAAGCGCGCAAGGAGAATAAGGGAAAAAATCGACGAGCTTGATAAAATATCCTGATGTCACAGCGTTTTTATCAGGAACTTGAGCAGGTCCAGAAGCACGGTCATGAAAAGGAGCGCGCCTGCTGCCACGAGCACTATGGTGGGTGCAAGCCAGGTGGCGACCGACTTTGGCTTGCCGAACTTGTAAAGCGCGTCAATGGAAACCGTGAGCAGGTAAAAGCCGTAAAGCGTCACTGACACGGCAACAGCGTCGCCTGCAAGCTGCAATATGCCTTTGGCGGCAAGCGGGAAAGACATAACTGCCATTATCGACTTGAGCAGCATGACTGCGATGTTTATTACAATTGTGAAGACAAATGTCGGCGCGGCAACCAGGCTTACCATGTAGTAAAGCCTGCCAAGCTTCGCCTCGCCGCCCAGCATCCTTGCCACCACATATGCCATGATGGTGAATGAAAACGAGACTATGAATATCCCAAGCGCAGTCGCAGCCAGGCTGAAAAGCAAGGCTGCCAGGTAAACAATGTCAAAATTCCCGGACAAGATGAGGACAAGGATGGCAAGCGGCAAATACGTCATCAAAATCGGCGTGCCGAAGTTCTCCAATCCGTCGTTAAAACTCAGCTCCTTCCTTTTCGCGTGCTCCTTAGCAATCCTGCCTTGCGTGAGCATCATGCCATTCCAGGCGTCTGTCCTTTCCTTGAAAGTCAGCATCGCTTCACAGCCAGTGCTAGTAGCCCCTTGAAACAAGTCCAATCATGGACAGGAATGCGGCTCCGAGTATCAAAAGCACAATGCCTGCCAGCACCATGGTTGGCACCAGCCAAGCAACAACCGCCTTCAGCTTCCCGTACTTGTAAAGCGAATCCAGCGAAAGCGTGACCAGGTACAGCCCATATATTGCGAGCAGCAGGGTGACGAGCACAGAAACCATGCCAAGCACGCCTTTAATTGGCAGGACCAGCACGCCTATTACCATGAAAACAATAGATGCCAGGCCGCTAATGGTGTAAAGGGGCGCGAACGGGAGGGAAATCATGTAATACAGCTTCCCAAACGCCGCCTTGCCGCCCATAATCATGGAAACAACGTATGATATTGCAGTGTACACAATCGTGACCAAGGCAATCCCAAACGCCATGGAACCGAGAGCGAATGCCAGCGCAATCGGGATCATTATGCTGAACTGGCCTGCCAGCAGCATGCCGATTACCGTGAGCGGGAGGTAGACCAGGATAATGGGGGTCCCATAATTCTCCAAGCCGTCCTTGAAGCCACGCTCGGCCTTGCCAGCTTCCTCTGGCAAAACCGTTGCCGGGGAAAGCAGGACTTTTTTCCAGGTTTCAATCCGCTCACTAAAACTCATCATGTTCTCGCCTCCTTTCATTTCACTACCGTTCCGCCGTGCGGCTTGCCGTCGATTGCTTTCCTTACATCCAGCAAATTCTTCCCGTGCACGAAATGCGCCTCGATTTTCGAGCGCGCGATGAGCTTGCAGGCAAGGAAATCAAACACAAAATGCGTGCCTGCCGTCCTCATGTCATTCTTTCCGGCAAGGTCAATGAGCTGTTCGTATTTCATGCGGTGGAATTTCTTTGCATTGTGGTTCCTCACAGGGTTGTCAGAGTATATCCCGTCGATATTGGACAAGTTGAGCACCCTTTTTGCGCCCAGGCACTCGGCCAGTAGCACGGCGTCAGAGTCGGTTGTGATGCCGGGTATAGTGCCGCCCATCACCACGAAGCGGTGCTTTTTCGCGGCTGCGCGAGCGGAATCGAAGTTTTCGCAAACTTTTGCGTTAACATCCTTGCCTATTGCGTCAATCACTACTTGCGCATTCTTCTTCGTTGCCTTGATGGCTGCCTCGTCGGCCTCAAATTCATTCCCGCCTTTCTTTCGGGCTGCCTCTGCATACTGGCGCGCAAGCTTGCCCCCACCCACCACTATCCCTATCTTGTATTTCATGCCGCGCAGCAGGCGTGCAAGCGACGCCACATAATGCGTGTCAGGCGTGCCTGGGTTCACCAGCGAGCCGCCGAGGGAAAGAACAACGGTATCCATGAGCCTATCTTCTGCTTAGGGATTTTTAAATGCTGTATTCCCATCACTGAATATGGCAAAAACCAGGATAAGCGCCGAAATTTCGCTCATCGTTTCCGAGCTAACAAGCCGTGAAAAAGAGCAGGACAGGATACTTGGCAGCGTGCGCGAGATAGTGCGCCACTGCGCCACAGGCATCAAGATGCTCCACGCAGGCGAAATCACAGCTGCGAAAAAGGAAATCGCGCAAGCGCGCAAGAAAATCTCCCCCTTTTCCAAGACAAAGCAGTTCGAGTACCTGCTTGAGCAGCCCTACCAGGAAATAGCAGAAGCCACCTTACTTTTGGCGGCAGTGGAGAAGCGCGCGCTTCCCGGCTGGAAGGAGCTTGGCATGCCATTCGAGCCCTACCTACTGGGGCTTTGCGACTTTGTGGGCGAGCTTAGGCGCGAAATGCTGGAGTGCCTCAAGCGGGGCGACAAGCGCCAGGCTGCGCGCTACTTCGAGCTGATGAGCGGCATCTACGACGAGCTTTCCCCAATACGCTTCTCAAACTCGCTGCTTCCGAACTTCCGCAAGAAGCAGGACGTTGCGCGCTCGCAGGTGGAGCAGGCCCGCTCCGAGCTAGTGCGCGCAACGAGCAAATGAATTTAAACTCTTCAGGGAAGAAAGGAAGAGCAAGGTGCAGCTAATGAAGAACGGAAATCACATATCATGCGTTTCCCTTCCAGTTAGCATAATCCTTGGCCTTATTCTTATTATTGGCTGAACGCCTGCGACCCGTGGCTTGGCAAGTGCGGGGTGCACCTGAAAAAATTTTGCAAGCGCAAGCGCTGTGCATCTGTAAAATGAAAACAAAATAATAGAGGTGTCAATAATGAACGTCATGAAAACCAAGCAAGGCGGGCAGGCTGTGCTCATGCCCGACGAGCAGAAAAAATGGAGCAATTTCCCAGTTGGCGCGGCATTCCCTCCCAATGGCGCGTGGAAGGGCCAGCCGCAGCTCGTGGCGAAAAGCGGGCCTAATTTCGAGGCAAGCGAAAAGAACATGGCCGCGTTCCGCGATTTTTTCAACCGGCAGGGTGAAAAGCCAGAGGTGAAAGCTGCGGTGGCAAAGACATTGGCGGAATTGCGCGAAAACAGGGGCAAGTGGCCATGGCTGAACCGCAAGAGCGTGGCTCCAAAATACGAACCTTTCCCCGGCGAGCCTACGGTCTGAGCCGCCTTCTTTTTCCTTTTTTCCCTTTTTACACAGCCTCGAACTGCCATGCCTCCTTCACGGTTTTCAGTATTACCTGTGTGTTGGTGTGCTCGATGTAGGGTATTGCTAGGAACGACTTTATCGTCTGCGAAAACGAGTCGCGCCCTTTAGCGGCAATTATGGCAACGCTGTCGTACTCGCCGGTAATGTCGTAGACGGCCACCACCCCGCGCAGCCTGCCGATTTTTTCCTGCGCCTCAAGGAGCTTTCCCTTGGCGATTTTTATCTGCACCATCCCCATGAATTCATAGCCCAGCTTGCCCATGTCCACATTCGCGCCATACCCTCGCACAACTCCTGTCTTCTCAAGCTTCTGCATGCGCGAAATCAGCGTGGTGGGGTGCAGCTTCAGCCGCGATGCTATCTCGCGGTAGGAGCCGCGGCAGTTTTTGTGAAGCTCGTGCAAAATTTCCTCGTCTGTTTTATCAATCATTTGTCCACCTTTTGGCTATTTTTGTGCAGTTTATCTGTAAATTTGCTCAAAGCTTTTAAAAAAGCTTTGATTATTTGAAGCGGAAATCACCAGAGAAGTATATATATAACCTATCGCCCACTCCCGCCATCAAAAGAGGTGCATCAATGCTTGGCGACATTTCAAACGAGGAAAAGAGCCGGATAATCTCCGACGCAAAGGAAAAGGGCGTGCGCTTCGTGGATTTGGAGTTCGTGGACATACTAGGCACGCCCAAGATGTGCGAGGTGACTGTGGAGCGCCTTGAGAACGTGCTGGAGGACGGCACCTGGTTTGACGGCTCCTCGGTGGAAGGCTTTTCCCGCATCGCGGAATCTGACATGTTTTTGGTGCCTGACACCACGACATGGGCAGTGCTCCCCTGGGCTGGCAACAAGACCGCGCGGCTCATCTGCGACGTGTATATTGACGAGAAAACGCCCTTCATAGGCGACCCCCGCTCGGTGCTCAAGCGCCAGCTCGCGCGCGCAAAGGCAATGGGCTTTGACTACAAGGTGGGCCCTGAGCTTGAATTTTTCCTCTTCAAGGGCTCAAACGGCGAGGTGGACCCTGAAAAGATGCAGGTGCACGACAACGCAGGCTACTTCGACTTAGCCACGCGCGACGCGGCATTTGACCTGCGCCAGGAAATCGTGCCAGCGCTTGAAAAGATGGGGCTCAAGATAGAGCGCTCCCACCACGAAGTCGCGCAGGGGCAGCACGAGATAGGCTTTTTCTACGGCGATGCGCTTTCCATTGCGGACTCGGTGATGACTTACAAGACCACGGTTAAGACGCTTAGCAAAAAATACGGGCTCTATGCCTCCTTCATGCCAAAGCCGGTGTTCGGCATAAACGGCTCAGGCATGCACGTGCACCAGTCGCTTTGGAACGGGGGGCAAAATGCTTTCTTCGACGCGTCCGACCCCTATCAGCTGTCTTCGACCGCGCACCATTTCATTGCAGGCATAATGGAACACGCGCGGGGGCTTGCTGCAGTCACCAACCCCTCGGTGAACTCGTACAAGAGATTGGTGCCGGGCTACGAAGCCCCGGTGTACATCTGCTGGGGCAGGATAAACCGCTCCGCGCTCATAAGAATCCCCCGCGCGCTTGGCGGCAGCGGCAAAGGCGCGCGCATAGAATGCCGCTTCCCAGACCCTTCCTGCAACCCCTACCTTGCCTTTGCGGCAATGCTTGCTGCGGGGCTGGACGGCATTGAGCGCAAGCTATCTGCACCCAAGCCCGTGGAGGAGCGCGTGTATGGCTTTGAGGAGGGCAAGCGAAAGCTTTTGGGGATTGGCACGCTTCCAGCCTCGCTTGAGGAAGCCAGCCGCGAGCTTGAGAAAAGCAGCGTGGTGCGCCACGCAATCGGCGAGCATGTGGCAGGCATGCTTCTCAAGGTGCAAAAGGACGACTGGAACGGCTACCGCACCCAGGTCACGCCATGGGAGAAGGAAAGGTATTTCGGCGTGCTGTAAGTACGCACGCTTTTAACTTTTCCACTCGATTTCCTTGCGCGATCAGATGTACGATTTCAAATCAGGCACCCTCACTGCGAACGGGCAGAAGCTCTCGCTTGACGACGCCAGTGGCGAGCTTTGCTTTGTCTCGCACGCGCACTCTGACCACACCGAGGCGTTTTCAAAGAAGCGCGAAGTGTTCGCCTCGCAAGAGACTTTCACCCTTGTAGGGAAAGAGCCCATCGCGCGAAATCTTTCCGGCATCTCTCTCCACCATGCAGGCCACATGCTCGGCGCGCGACAGCTTTTCGCGCAACTGGACGGCGGCACCTTTGCCTACACCGGCGACTTTTCGCTCCACGATTCCTACACTGCGCGCGCGGCAGAGATATTGCAGTGCGACACGCTGATGATTGACTCCACCTACTGCCTTCCGCAGATGCGCTTCCCCAAGCGCTACGATGTGCTTGCGAAAATGGAAAAGTTCGTCAAGCAAAACAGCGCCTCGCACGTGGTCTTCGGCGCATATTCAACAGGCAAGGCGCAGGAGCTGGTCTCGTTTTTGAACCGCGAGTGCGGCACTGCGCCTGTGGTGGGCGCCCGCGCGGCGAAAATGTGCGCAGCTTATGAAAAGTGCGGGGTACGCCTGGACTACATTGAAGCAGGGAGCGAGGAGGCGAAGCGCGCCCCGGTTTCAATACTGCCGCCGCCTGAGGTGAATTTCGCAGCAGGCGCGCGGATGGCAAGCGCGCTTGGCAAAAGCGTGAAAACCGCAGTGGCAACCGGCTGGGCGGCAAATAGCAGATTCCCGGTGGACGAGTCATTCCCGCTTTCAGACCACGCAGACTTTGCTGACACCATGCGCTACATCTACGAATCCGGCGCTGCGACAGTCATCTGCGCAAATGCCAACCCCGAAGCTGCCGCGCACTACCTGCGCAGCATCGGCATAAACGCAGTCCCCAAGGGCGAGGCAAGCCCTGGCGTGCAGACCCGGCTTGCAGGCATGCAGGCATAAACGCTCATAAATTTACGCGGCAAAATCCGCAAAGAGAGGCGATTGCATGGCAAAGGAAATGAAGGACGAGTCATTCGGGACTATCAAGGGCAAAATTCCCATTTACAAGGATGGATTGAACGAATCCGGCGCAATCATCATCTGCGAGAACGGCATAATCGTCCAGGCAAGCGGGAACACAGTCCGCGCGCCCTACACGCATGTCAAGATTCTTGGCAAGTCCGTTGACATGGCGCTTGGCAAGGTGGGCGTGGAGATGGACGTGTTCGATCAGATGGGGGAGAAGCACTACTACCACATAGGCATGTCCGACATGCACTTTGCCGCGCTCCAGAAGGCATGCGGGAAGTAATGGTTTATATTTTCTCACTGGGGATAGGGCAGCATGGTAAAATCCGGCGTTTTTAGGGCTCAAGCCGCTATTGAGTCGTCCTCCAGGACGACTGCTCGCCGCGGACAAGCGGCGATGGAATACTTAGTCACCTATGGCTGGGCGCTCCTCGTGCTTTTCGTGGTGCTTGCCTACCTGCTCACATCAGGCGCGTTCTCCTCAAATAGCTTCTCTACGCAGGAGTGCATCTTCCAGCCAGACCTGCCCTGCTCGCCATTCATACTTTACAAGTCAGGCGGCTCCACAATATTGAAATTCGAGCTCACGGACGGGCTGGGCTTCCCAATAGAGGTTTACAGCGTGAACTACACGGTTGCCGGGCTTGGCTCATCAACACGGCAAACCTACCAAAGCAGCGGTTACTATGACCAGCCGATAAATCCAGGCCAGAAATTTTCATTCGAGCACGCTTTCAGCGGCTCAACGCAGCCCTCGCCACGCGACTTTAGGAACATAGATGTTGCGCTGGCATACATGAACTGCCGTGCCAATCCATGCACAGGCCCCTATGTTGTCTCAGGAAGGATTTCCACTGCCGTCGAGGAAGGCTAGCTTGCCTGACGCGCCCTTTTTAAAATTTAGCGCCCAATTTCCCCTCAGCGACCAGCAAGGGGCAATAAATGGTTTACATCAAGGGCCTGAAATTCCGCGGCTTCAAGTCTTTCAGGCGCGCAGAGGCTTCTTTCACAAACGGCTACATTTGCCTCGCAGGCCCCAACGGCTCAGGGAAAAGCAACGTCACTGACGGCATACGCTTCGCATTGGGCGAAGGCAGCCTCAAAGCGCTTCGCGCCAAAAAGGTGTCCGAGCTTATCAACACAAGCTGCAAGTTCGCCGAGGTCACCCTTTTCATCGACGGCGAGCGCCAGTTCGAGATAAAGCGCGGCATCATGGTGAAGGGCAACGATGTCAAGACCCTTTACAGGATAAACGGCAAGCGCTCCACGCGCACATTGGTGATGGAGGAGCTGCGCCAGTACGGATTGGAGGCGGGAAGCCACAACATCATCGCGCAGGGCCAGGTGCAAAAGATTGTCGAGATGAACTCGCGCGAGCGCAGGCAAATCATAGACTCCGTGGCAGGCATCGCGGAATACGACCAGAAAAAGGCAGAGGCTCTCTCTGAGCTTTCTGGCGTGGAGCAGAAAATCACCGAGGCAAATATCGTGCTTGCCGAGCGCGAGGCAAATCTTTCCCAGCTTGAGCGCGAGAAGAACGATGCACTTTCCTACACTGACGCGCAGAACAGCTTCAAGCGCGCCAAGGCCTCGGTTGCAAACACCGAGCATGCCAAGCTCTCAAAAGCATTCACCGACGCGGTGCAGAAGCATGCCGCGGCAAAGGCCGCGCTTGAGGAAACCGCCAAGCAGTCAGCCGTACTTTCAGGGCGGATTTCCGAGCTTGAGGCTGCCAAGAAGCCAATCATCGACAAGATAGGCTCGTCAGCAAGCCGCGAGGCCGCGCTTGCCGAGATACAGGAAATAAAGGTGTCAATCGGCAGCGACACTGCCACGCTATCCGAGCGCAAGAAAGAGTCCGGGAAGCTCGAGGGCGGGCAGAAGCTATATGACTCCCAGATTGCAGATGTCAAGCAGTCGCAGAAAACATGCGAGGCCAAGGCAAAGGAAATCGAGTATTGCCTCTCGCAGCTCTCACGCCAGATTTCCGACCTTGAGAAAAAGATGGGCATGCAGTCCGACTCTGCCTCGCAGGAAATCGCAAGGAAGCTCGATCTCCTCTCAGCAGAAGTGATGTCGCTCAAGGAGCAAAAAGCAAGCGTGGACGCCTCGCTTTCAGAAAAGATGAAGTCGCTTGAAAACAGGCGCGAGGAAAAAGAGCGGCTGGAGTCTGTGCTTGGCGAGAACAAGGAAAGCAGGCAGGATGGCGAGCGTGGCGTGCTTGAGAAGGATGTGCTTTCCCACCAGAAGTCCCTCGACGCGCTTTTCGAGAGGGAAAAGCAGTTGAACAGGCTGCTTCCCGAGCTTGACAAGAAGCTGCTTTCCACAAAGGAGCGCGCCGCGGCGCTTCGCGCCACAATCTCCCCCTCCGCAGGCAGTTTTGCAATCCGCGCAGTGGAGGAAATGAAGCAGAATGGCATGCGCGGGATTTTCGGCACGGTTTCCTCCCTCATATCTTGCGACCAGAAATACAGCACCGCCATCGAGGCGTCATCGGGGCAGCGCCTCAACTACGTGGTGGTCGACGACATGGACACTGCGGTGAAGGCGATTGAGAAATTGAAAGCGCAGAAGGCAGGCAGGTGCACCTTCATCCCGCTTGACGACATGCCTTCTCGCAAGGATGATGCAGGCCCAAGCGGGGCGCAAAACGCGGCAGGCTGCCTAGGCTCCCTGATAGAGTTCGTGAAATACGACGCTGTTTACAAGCGGGCGATGGAATACGCGTTTTCAGACACCTTGCTTTTCGACACCGTGCAGAATGCCAAGAAGGCAGGCGCTGGCAAGGCGCGCATGGTCACAATGGAGGGCGAATTGCTGGAGCGCTCTGGCATTATAACCGGCGGCGCCCAGAAGGGCTCTCTCCTTTCCAAGGGCGCGCTTGACAAGCTTGAGGCTGAAGCATCATCAATTGAAACCGAGCGCAAGGAAATCTACTCCAGCCTCTACGCATTGCGCGAGGAAATGTCATCAAAGCGCAAGGAAAAAGCCGATGCCGAGGTGAAGCTTCGCGGGCTTGAGATAGAGATGGAAAGCGCCAAAGAGCGGCGCGAGGGCGCAAAAAAGGCGCACGAGGCAATATCCGAGATAGAATCCGCAATCAGCGCCTCAGAAAAAGAAATTGTTGCAATAAAAAAGATGGCAGGCGACTTGTCCTCCCAGCTTGAATCAGTGCTGAAGCAGCACGCAGGGGAAAAGGAAAAGCAATCCGCATTGCAGGAAAGCGCGAAAAAGGCGGATTCCGCGCTGCAGAAGAAGCTGCAGTCGCTGCATGCAGAGCGCTCCGGCCTTGAGGCCCAGCTTGCCGGGAAGAAAGAGGAGATGGAGCGACTGGTGCGCGAGCTTTCGGAAAAGAACGCAGGGGCAAAAGCCGCGCAGCAGGCTTTTGCGGAATGCAAGAAGGAAATGTCTGAGCTTACCGAGAATATTTCAAAATCCCAGAAAACGCTCAAGGAGAAGGAAGAGAAGCTCTCCGAACTGAGCGCCGCCTCGCAAAAGCTCCTTGCAAAGCTCACTGAGCTTGAGGGGCAGATAAAGGACGTTGCGGCGCAGCTTGGCAAGGTGAAAGCCGAGGAGGAGAAGAAGAACCGCGAGATGTCGTCGCTTGAGGCAAGCAGGCAGGTCACCGAGCAGAGACTGGCAGACTTGAAGGCCGAGCTTGAGCAGTATGCCGGCGTGCCCACAATCGAGGCGAGCCGCGCCGAGCTTGAGGAGCTTGCGCGCGCAAGCCACGCCAAGATGGAGGCGCTCGGAGCAGTGAACCTGCGCGCGCCTGAGATTTACGAGCAGAAGAAAAAGGAGATAGACGATGTGAAAGGCCGCGTGGAGTCGCTCTCAGGCGAGAAGAACGCGGTTTTGCGCATGATGGACGAAATCGACGCCAAGAAGCGCGCCATCTTCATATCAACTTTCACCTCTGTGAACGACAACTTCAAGAAGCTCTTCGGTTTCACCTTCAAGGGCGAAGGCACGCTCCTTCTAGAGAAGCCATCCTCGCCTTTCGAGGGCGGGTTGCATGTGAAGGTACGCGAGGAGAACCGCGACAAGTACCTCGAGTCCATGTCAGGCGGGGAAAAGTCGCTCATCGCCCTTATGTTCATATTTGCAATACAGATGCACAAGGCAGCGCCGTTTTACATACTTGACGAGGCCGACGCGGCGCTTGACAAGGAGAACAGCAAGAAGCTTGCCGACCTGATAAAGCAGCTTGCGGGAAAGACGCAGTTCATCGTGGTGACGCACAACGACACCGTGCTGTCAAACGCCGACATTGCGCTCGGCGTGACTCGCACCGAGGATGGCAGCAAGATAGTGGGTGTGCAGCTCACCTCCGCGGTGGCTGTTGCAAAAGCGAGGAAAGCTTAGGAATCTGCACTTTTTAGACGGGCCTTTTCGGGACAGGCGCGCCCATGTCATACACCGACATCTGATAGTTGCCCACCCAGTCTGCATAGATGTCAATGGTGCCGTTCCTGTCGGTCCTCCAGAGATTGTAATTCTTGAGCCCAAGGCGCGTCAGCGTGGTTGGCGAAGGCAGCCCCTCATCATTCTGCCCAACCGATATTATCACGTCCTTAAGCTCTGCATTGCCCTCGATGAGGATGGATGGCACCGGCCTTCCCTCACCATGCTTGAAAAATGTGGCGACCGGGCAAGATGTTTTCAGGCCCCTTCCTATCAGCGCGTTCTCCCTTTCCTGCACCGTGGGGTTTAGGAGCATGGCGCAGAACTTGCCAGAGCCCAGCCTCATCACAATTGCGTCAATGTCAGGGTTGGCATTCATCCTCTGCTTTGCAGGGTTGAGTATCCTGATGTCTAAATTGTTCACAGTCAGGTTGTCCCCTTCCTGCGGGTGCTTCACGGCAATCCCCTTGTCGTTCACCGCGGCAAGCACTGCCTTGTACTCTGCAGACTTTTCAGTGCTTGCCTTGTTGTCCCAAAACTCGTCGACATCAAACATGTAGATGACATCTTCCAGCCCATTCACAGCGCCAGGGTCGTCGCGCGTGGCAACCACCACGTTTATCCTAGTGATGAGAAGCTTGTCCAGCATGTCCCTCACTGGCCCGAAATTGCCGGCGTCAATAAGCATGACAAATGATCCCTTGGTGACAAGTATAGCATCCGCGTGCGAGTCGTTTATCACATAGATATGCAGCGGCTCGAATGGCGTCTTCCTGATGCTAAACACGCCAACTTCTATGTCATCCGTTCCATTCCTTGAGGGGCCGGCTTCCACTTCGGGCTCAGGCTCGACTGGCGTTTCTGTGATGTTGCTTGCATTTTGCGTGATATTGGCAACAGGGGGCTCCTCAGGAGTATAATTTGTCTGGTTGCCCCACGCAACAGGGACGGTGCCGGTGGCCGGAGGCACTGGCTGCTCGGCAGGCGGGGTTGCTGGCGGCGCTGGGGTTGATGAGCATCCGAAAAACAGCAAAAGCGAAACGGCGCAAAGCGCGGCGATGAGAATGTTTGTCTTCATGAAGCCATTTCCCGCGCGGATTTTAAAAAACGCGCTCATTGCCAACTGGGCGATGTCAAGCCCAGTTGGCAATATTTCGACCGAATGAGCAGACTCTTCGGTCGAATTCATTCCCTCTCAGCCCGCACAGTCAGCACGGTGTGGTTGAAAGGCGTGAGGGCTATGCTTCCTGAAAGCTCCTTGACTGCGGACTTCACAAGGGAGCTGCCAGACACGCTCAGCGGCACCATTGCTGGAATCTCCAGCCTGAACCTGCCTGTGTTCGGATTGTAGTCTGCCTGCAAAAACATCATATCCCTGTCAAAATCCCTTGCGCCTGAAATGAGCGCAACTGTGGCAAGCGCAGGGAAAAGCCTGTCGTCAAGCTTCAGGCCAGGCGGGACATAAAGCGAGAAGTTCACGCGCACCTGCACGCCTTTCTGCTTTGCCGGCCAACTGGCGCCAAGCAGCTTTTCCTCAAGCTCTGCAAGCGAGTGCCCGCGTGTGCGAATTGACGTTTCCTTCAGAAGAAGGTTGGAAACCGCGTTGCTAAACTGCCTTAGCGCGCGCCTTTCCTGTGCAGTGGCCGGCTTTAGCGCCTGCTCAAGCTCCTTCCTTTCCTTGCGGTGCGTGACCCACGGCCAATACATCTTCATCATGACACCTCGGTGGGCGCTTCATGTGGTGGCTAGGTGTTAAAAAGTCTCCCAAAAACGCACGAAAATGGTCATTGCGCGCGCTAAGTGCAAACAAAAACAGGAAAAAGGGGAGAATCAGTCGTCGCCGTGGTTGGTAAGCTCCTTCTCCAGCTTGTCAAGCTGGCGGCTCACGCGCTCCATAGTCTGGCGGATGCCTGCAATCTCGAACTTGATGGACTGCAGGTACACCTTGTCAAATACGATTGTGGGCTTGGGAAGCATCACTTCCTGCGCCGGCGCGGCGGGCGAGCTCTCATCCTTTATGAAGTTCACGCTGTCCTCTATCTTGCGCGGGACCTGGGGCGCCTCGTATTCCTCTTCCTTTGGCGCCTTTGCCGCTTTCACCTTGGCGGCTGGCTTTGCTTTTGCCTTTTCCTGCGCCTTCATGTAGCTGCGCGCTGCCTTTACCCATTTCTTCACGTTGGAAAACGATGCGAACTTGTTGGTTTTCGTTGCTTTGAAGACATCCTCGCGTATCTCGGTCAGCTTCTCGTTGTTCATTGGCTGCTCGCCGTAGCGGCGCAGCCTCGCAGCAACTATCTTGATTATTTTTTCGTCCATTTTACCACCTGCTTTGGAACCATATAATTAGAAGTCCCCCTTTTCACGCGTCAAAAGTTTATATTACGCACTGTTTTCGCCATCTTCCTGCGGCTTGTAGCGGCTTGAAACGAGCTTGCGAAGATCTTTCGCTTTCTTCTCCCCAATCTTTTCCACTTGCCTAAGCTCCGACTCGGGCGCGCTCATGACATTCTCCACTGTGTCAAAATATTTCAGAAGTGCCTCTGCAAGCGCAGGGCCCACATTGGGAAGCGCCTCCACCACTGCGCGCTGCTGGTCGGAAACACTTCGCGCCTTCCTCTTGGCGTACACGGGAAGCTGCCGCGACTTTGCCACTTGCTCATGGTGCGCAAGCGAAAAGAGCATCTCGGCCGTCGCCGAAGCGGAGCGGGTAAAGAAAAGCGCGCAGCCGAAGTCCGATATGAGCGAGGCATATGCGCCAAGCAATGCCTTCCTTGAAAGCCGGCTCTCATCAGGCGCATCCCCTTCCACAATGACAACTACGCGCGGCAAGGCAGCGCACAAGTCTGAAACCTGCGAAAACAACCTGCCGTCGAAAATTGAAGCCTCGAAATCCTCGCGCGTCTTCCTTTCCACCACCAGCCTGTCGGAAAGAATGTAGTCGCCAAGCTCGAGCTGCTTGACCTCGATTTCAGCGCCCAGCGCCTCAAGCGAGTCGCACACAGAATCAGGCTCGCGCACGTCCGCTATGATTTTCGGCTTTTTTTCCTCTGGCATCGCGACCTACTCCCTAACATGCGTTCGTACATACTCTCCGATTTCTCCAAAGCCTATTGCGCAGCCTGCGTACTTCAGCTTGTAAAGCGACGCCTCCACAGCATCGCGCTCCAGCTCCTTGTAATCCGCAAAGTAGCCCTTCTCATAGGCAAGAAGTATGAGCTCGCTGGAGCGGAAAAAGCGGAGCTTTTTCGTAGCGCGCGAAAAAAGCGACAGGTTCTCCTCGTTCACGGTCACCGGCTTGCCAAGCTCATGCTCCAGGTGCTGCCGAAGCGACTCAGGGTCCTCCACAAGCATGCGCGCAGTCCGCTCGTCCATCAATAAATTTTCCACGCCTATTTCAAGCGCAAGCGAAATCACGTCTGCCTCGCCGGCATGCAGCAGGCGAATCGGCGTGCCTGCAACGTAGAATAGGTTGTTTGCAGCGAATTTTATCTCCTCTGCCTTTTGCTCGGGCTTTGCCTCCACGACGTCGATCATTTCTTCCGCAATCGCGCGCTTGAGGCGTATCGCATGCAGCGCATAGTTCTTCATGTGCATGGGCTGCTCCACGCATTCCTTCTCCACCGAGGGCGGGATGATGAACCTCCCCCTGTACTTCTTCTTCAGGAAGTAAATGACATGTATGAAGCACGAGTCAGTGAGCGAGATGAGCGAGGATGCGTCGCACACGATTGACTGCCCCGATAGTTTCGCCATGGCAAAACTTAGGATGGGAGATTAAAAAAAGAATGAGTCGCGCGCAGCTTTTTATCTCAGCTGCGACCTTGGCTTTGGGGCGCATGCTGGCGCCTTGGGCGCCTGCCACGCCTTCCCCTCCGCGGCAAGGGCGGATTGTATGCGCCACTGCGACATTTTCCTGATGTCGTCCACTGCCTGTGCATTGAGGAAGGCGCCGCTCCTTGCGAGGGCGAGCTTTTGGAGCTTCACCTTGTTGCCAGCGAATTTTTCGACGTTGCCCCATAGGTTCCAGTTCGCAGCCGTATCCTTCGCGGCGAATAGTGAGTCCACCTGCATCTTCGTGTCCGTTATCACATTCATGTAGCCGTCTGCCGCGCAAAGGTTGTTGCCTATTTCTGTTCTCAGCCGCGCGTAAGCCCCTGCGGAAACCTGGATGTCTCCGTTCATTACGTCATTTGTTGCGAGGATGAGCGCAGCCTTCGAGGTGTCAGCGCTGTGTGCATACCTGTCCAGCTGGGACTTGAGAGGGAGTATCAATTTCTTCTGGCTGTTCACGAGCGCCGCTGATATCATCGTGCCGATTGTGTACAATCCAATCGCTGCAAGCGCCGCAATGGCGCCAACGTAGCTAAGGTTATTTTTCAGCGCATCTCTCATGTCATCTCTCCACAAGGATTTTCTAAATGTGTAACTAATTATAAACTTATGTATAATCTCTTTCTCTGCCCCCTGAAAAAAGTCATGAAAAAATTTCGCGCAGTTCCTTCATTCTCCCCTCAATGCTCTTTTTCTCGCGCAGCCTGTCGAACATCATGGTCTGGCCTGCGTAGAGCAGGACCTCGCGCTTGTCTGCGCCGGTGATGTCGGAAGCATTGCCAAGCGAGATTCCCTGCGCATAAAGCGTGGAGGCGATTTTCAATCGCGCCTTTTGCAATATGCCTTTCACGAAGCGCCTGTCCTCCTCGTCAATCCTCTCCATCGCCGAGAGTATTTTCCCCTGCGAGGAGAGAAGCGCGGCATAATCTGCCTCCTTTGCCGCTGCCTCGCAGGCACGCAGCAGCTTGTCGACGGTGGAAAGCGCCTCCTTCCCGCGTCCGTGCTGGAAATAGCGGGGCTTGGACAGTATCTTTGCAAGGACATAGGTGATAAGCGCGTAATTGTACGTCGGCTGCTGGAAGCGAAGGGCAGTCTCCTCCACGCACTTGCTGTTTATTTTCCTCATAGCGCGCACGTCGTGGTTGCGCAAGGCCGAGCCAATCAGCACCGCGGTGTCCGAAAGCATCAAAGCCATCCAATCACTTCAAATCTGTTTTAAAAAAGGAGCATTTGTGTCATTTTTTTGCTCATTCTTCACGCCTGAGCACCATAGGGCTTTATATATATTATCATGACAACGTCATGACAACAGCAAAGCAATGTCATGGGCCTGTCAAGATGACAAGCAAAGAAAGGAACGCAATCGTTCCAAGCGGATGGGAACATGAAGCGCGAGGAAAATTATAAAGGTATCGCAGAAGGTTCGGGCAAGCAGGCAATTGAGGAACTGCGAAACGAGGTCCTCTCGCCGCTGGAGAACGACGTACAGAAGCTTCGCGACCCCGTGGTGCTCGCGGCGCTGATGCACACTGCCGCAACCGAGCGGGAAAACACCAATCGGCTGCTGAAAACGCTGATAGAAAGGCTGGACGCGAAGTTCTCCGAAGTGGACGCGCGATTGGCAAGGATAGAAAAGCAGTCTGCGCCCGTTGCGGCAGCAGCAGGGCAGGAGGAGGTTCTTCTCCCGTCCGTGGATGAGGAAATCCTGAAGTTCGTGCGCGAACGCAGGCATGTTTCCGCCGAGGAAGTGCGGAAGAAATTCGGTTACAAGGGGAAGAACGCGGCATCCGCGCGCCTCTCCCGCATGTACGACCTGGGCCTGCTTGGGAAAAAGCAGGTTGGCAGGGCAGTATTGTACTGCGTCAAGTAGTCACAAATCACGCTTGCTAAGACGCAAGGCGACCAAGTCCGGATTCTTGCAAATCCGGACCAAAAAATGAGTGGCGGCATTCGGGCGCGCAAGCGCCCGTTGCACCGCTTTCATATTTTTGGAGAACTCATGGGGGCGCCGTTATTCACCTCCCACACCCTACTTTTTTGCGCCCCCGTTCTCCAAAATCTTTGCCCCTTAGCGCA
>Ga0172370_10004911_pt1 | contig 17588 bp, 13 predicted proteins | sample LakKiv5m_FD_114538 | JGI IMG/M metagenome (GOLD analysis project Ga0172370, IMG submission 114538) | Freshwater microbial communities from Kabuno Bay, South-Kivu, Congo - kab_022012_11.5m | ecosystem: Environmental > Aquatic > Freshwater > Lake | place: Democratic Republic of the Congo...
CTTATTTTAATACATTGATTACGAACATTGTTGCCGTTAATTGTTCATTGTTTTTCAAATAATTACAAATTTTTTATTACTGCTGAACTGTTCATAATTTACTTTCAAAAATCAATTGTCCTTTGTGTTGCACACATATTAATTTTGATAGTGTACCGCCACTCACAAAACCGACAATTCCTCCGTTGCCACAATACACAGAATGAAAATTGGTACTAAGTAAACTATTAAGTGAACCAATTCCTTCGATCCATGTGATTTCATCAGTAGTTGGCAAGCATACACAGTTTAGGATAATTTTTTTTCTGGCGATCTTGTTTATTATAATGCTTTTCAAGGAAGAAACAATTAGTTTTTGTTCCGTGAATTCATTTCGAATAATTACTGTATCACCTAAACTGACACCAAAATTGTAGATTAGGTATTCTGAGAAATCTATTTTATTAAACTGGTAAATTTTACCATCAGTCGTTTCTCGGATTAATCCTATTATCTCTTCTGTGTCGATGCTATCATTAATATGCTTACTTAATAGTGCATGATAAGAAATTGACCCGATAACAGTATCCTGACCAATACGATATTGAAATATTCTTGGAGCCCACGGATCAGAATCAAAGCGTTTTTCAACAGTCCATCTCAGACACGTATCCAAAATTGGAGTATAAAAGTCTGGAAGCTGACATTCTTTATCCATTGTACATCCATTAAAGGATAAAACAAACGAAAGGATAATTAAGAAAAAAACACATCTGAAATTCATTGTAATATTCCTCCTGTTTAATTTTAAATTGATTTACTACCCAACATTGCCCACCTGTGAATGCCTCAGATTTCCATCCACATGTTAACACCTTTGTTTTAAGCAGGTAGTTGTTTTACTCCTGTATTCTAATTTTTTTATCCGCTCGCGGTCGGGGTTTTGGGCTTTAATTACCGGAGCGGAACGGCATGATGAACTTGTTCTTGCCCACCACAAATACGTGTTTGTTAGTGTTGTAGGGTTGGTATTTGTAGGCGCTGCAATCATTTTTATTGGGCGGTTGTGGAATAAAAAGCGAAGAAAACATACTCCGGCTGTACAAGATAAACCACTGACAATATGTTTGTTGGTTTACAAATGCCATGAAAAAAGAGAATAAGCTGATGCTTATGGGGGGGGGTAAGTGTCTCATTTCCAGTAACTTGTACTGATAAAGGTGTATTAATTAACTTGGGGTAACCATATAGGGACATGGCGCATTATCTAATCTATTGCAATAGTAGTCATTTTTACAATGCGAAACTTTTAAAAAATACATTAATTTTTTAATACTGAATATCGTACCGATAGCTATCGTGATTGAATAATGCGTCCAGTTTTAAACGGCGCAATAAGTTTTATTAATGTGGCGAAAGCCCAAAACCAACCAGTTTTTAGTCGGGACACATATTACCGATAACCTGGTTTGAGAAAAGAAATTTACATCCTGAAAAGCACCTTCCCTGCCGACATATTTGAAATATAAGCCCGGAGGCCATCGTAGAAGTTATCCAAAGGATAGGATGCCTGAATGCCGGTTTCGATTTTCTTTTCGATAAAAAGGGTTTGGAGCTTATCCGAAATCCTGGAAATTTCTTCTTCAGAAGTCGATTTCATCCAATCACCCAGATTGAATCCGCGTAAAATTTTATTCCTGAAAATCACCTCAAGCGGATCGATCATTGAAATGGGTGAACCGGATAATCCACCATATAGAATTAGCAGAGAATCTGCCGGCATAACATTCAACAATTTGCCAGTCAGCTCTCCTCCCACCGCATCAATCGAAACTGTAGCCCGTAAAACCTCACTCAGGTTTTTCAGCCTTTCATCAAAATTTTCATCATTCAAATTTAAAACGTGTTGCTCACCCTGGTTTTTCAATATTCCGACATGTTCATTTTTTCGTACGAGATTGATGACCTCAATTCCGCTTTGGCGGGCGAAAAACCTGATAAACCGGCCAACCTGTCCCATCGCTGCCGATTGAATGAGTGCTTTGCACCCACTTTTTCGCACCTCCTCAAACATCGCGAAGGCTGTAAACGGATTAATAAACAAACAAGCTGTCTGCTCAACTGAAAGCTCATCCTTGACAATAATGTAGTTACCCTTTTTAAGGGTTAAATATTCACACCAGGCACCATCGCCTTCATCCTGCGTAAAGAAACTAACTCTTCGGCCAATTAGATTTTCTGAAGCTTCGTCACCGGTTTTTATGATAATTCCTGTACCTTCAAAACCCGGAACGGCAGGCAGCGCTTTGTTTACGTTGTACATCCCTCGCAAAAATGCAATATCCGATGGATTTACAGGTGATGCTTCCATCTTAACCAAAACTTCATTAAAAAGTGGAGAAGGTACTGCTCTATTGATAATCTTCATACTCTTTAAAGCACGCACCAGGTTTGAGTTGTAAGCCTCGATTACGAGGGCTTTTGTGGTTGTTGGAAGTTCCATCATTATTATTTTTGGTTTTTATTTCCGTATTCCTAAATGAAAAAACCGCCGGATTTGGTTCCCGGCGGTTTTATTTTAAAGATTAATAATTCAATATTATCTCATCGGATATTTTCTGAACAGATCATTTGAGTGCATCAGAATATCAACATATTGAGACCTTTTGTAGGCAAATGGATCATTCGTATGTTCTTTGGCAAGTTTTCCCTTGAAATCGTCAATTTTATGATAGTTTTTGGCATCCATCCATTTTTCGAGAGCAGCAAGCATCACTTTAATATTACCAAAGCCATTTTTGTAAAGTGTTGTTACAACTTGCACTGCATCGGCTCCGGCCAGCAACATCTGGATCATGTCGTCACCCGTCAAAATGCCTGTATTTCCACAAATGTCAGCTTTAATCTTTCCATGTAGCAATCCGGCATAACGTAATGATAACCGGTAATCGCCCGAATTACTCAAAAACCAGGGAAACACAAATTCTTCGGTTTCGATATTAATATCAGGCTGGAAAATCCGGTTAAAAAGCACAAAACCATTCACACCTGTCGTGTCCATCTGAGAAACAACACCCAGTAAATTGGTATAAAACGGACTCAATTTCACACTGATCGGAATTTTCACGGTTTGTCTTACCTTTTTTAGAACAGCAATTTGCTGATCAACGATATCCATTCCAGATTTAACCGAATCAAGCGGGTTGGCATAAAAATTAAGCTCCAATGCAGCGGCACCAGCTTCTTCGAGATTTTTAGCATAATCAGCCCAGGATACATCATAAACACAATTCAGGCTTGCAATAACCGGAATGTTAACTTTTTCGATGGCATTTCTGAGGTGGAGCAGGTGAGCTTCAGGGCCGGCATGCTGGATTCTCGGGAAAAGTGAAACCATTTCGGCATGACGCTCGTTGTATTCTTCGAGGCCGTCGTCGTGTTGCATCCGCTCCAATTGAATTTGTTCTTCGAAAAGTGATTTATAAACAATTGCAGCAGCGCCGGCATCTTCGATCTGACGCAGGGCGTCCACATCGGTAACTAAATTGCTAGCCCCGATAATGAGTGGGTTCTTAATTTCGATACCCAGGTAGGTGGTTTTTAAATCAGCCATGTTTCAATATTTTATATAGTGATAAATATGCTATTTCAGACTCACAAAAATATCAAAAATATTGGAGCAGGAATTTTTATTCACGAAAATATCCTTTTACCTGTATCCCAATTTCCATGTAAAAGTGAATTAGGAAATAATAAATGGGTCGACATCCTCAATTTTCTAATTGCTTTTAGCAATGGATATTACTTCAATAATTAATCTAAAATCATTTTAAATAGCTGATTTTGACGGCAGATGAGAAGTGAAACAGAAATTTATTTAGATGAAATGAGTAATTTCGCGTCAAATTTCAAAAAGTAAATCTTAAGGTTTTAAAAATATAATTTTATCATGACGAAGAAGAAAAAATTTATCACTTGCGACGGTAACTATGCTGCTGCTCATGTAGCCTATATGTTCAGCGAAGTAGCTGCTATTTACCCGATTACACCATCATCTACGATGGCTGAATATGTTGATGAATGGTCGGCAAATGGACGGAAAAATATTTTTGGCGAAACCGTAAAAGTTGTCGAAATGCAATCGGAAGGTGGTGCATCAGGTGCAGTGCATGGTTCATTGCAGGCCGGAGCGCTAACCACTACCTACACAGCATCACAGGGTTTGATGCTTATGCTGCCCAACATGTACAAAATTTCAGGCGAATTGTTACCGGGAGTTTTCCATGTAAGTGCACGTAGTCTTGCAGCTCAGGCGCTGTCGATTTTTGGCGATCATTCGGATGTGATGGCAGCCCGCAACACAGGGTTTGCTTTTCTGGCAACCGGATCGGTACAGGAAATTATGGATCTTGCCGGTATTGCACACCTGACAGCCATTAAATCAAGAATTCCTTTTGTACATTTTTTTGATGGATTCAGAACTTCTCACGAAATTCAAAAAGTGGAATTTCCATCAACCGAGGATATGACTCCATTGCTCGACTGGGAAGCTTTGAAAAGATTCCGCGATAACGCACTCAACCCTGAGCACCCTGTAACCCGGGGAACAGCCCAGAATCCGGATATCTATTTTCAGTCGCGTGAAGCTGCCAATAAATTCTACGATCCTATTCCTGATCTGGTTGAACATTATATGCAGAAAATTCAGCAACTGACCGGCCGGGAATATCATCCGTTTACTTTTTATGGCCACCCCGAAGCCGAAAATATCGTTGTAGCAATGGGTTCGGTGACCAGTACGATCCAGGAAACTATCGAATATCTCAACAACAAAGACGAAAAAGTTGGGTTGATTGCTGTTCATTTGTACAGACCTTTCTCAGAAAAATATTTCATGAAAGCGCTGCCAAAATCGGTAAAACGTATTGCCGTTCTCGACCGCACCAAGGAACCCGGAGCAAATGGTGAACCGCTTTATCTGGACATCAGGGATATCTTTTATGAAAAAGAAAACGCTCCACTCATCATAGGCGGGCGTTATGGTCTTTCGTCAAAAGACACTACGCCTTCGATGATCATTTCGGTTTATAATAACTTAAAAATGAACGAACCGAAAAACCATTTCACCCTCGGCATTGTTGACGATGTTAAATTTTCATCACTGCCTTTGCTTCCTGAAATCGGTATTCTACCCAAAGGAACTTTTGAAGGTAAATTTTACGGTCTTGGCTCGGATGGTACCGTTGGTGCAAATAAAAATTCGATCAAGATTATCGGAGATAATACGGATAAATATTGTCAGGCATATTTTGCTTACGACTCAAAGAAATCAGGCGGTATCACCACCTCACACCTCAGGTTCGGCGACAGGCCGATCAAGTCGTCATATCTTGTTGGAACTCCTGATTTTGTAGCTTGTCATGTTCCATCCTACCTGAATAAGTATGATATGCTTAAAGGACTGAAAAACGGGGGAACCTTTCTGCTGAACAGTATTTGGGATGCTGAAGAAACGAGAGACCGCCTTCCCGATGCCATGAAAAAATACATGGCCGAAAACGACATCCGGTTTTATATTATTAATGCAACAAAACTTGCCGAAGATATTGGTCTTGGCAATCGAACCAACACAATCATGCAGTCGGCATTTTTCAAAATATCGAACGTGATACCTTACGAAATGGCTGTTGAAGCAATGAAAAAGGCCATTGTTAAAAGTTTCGGACGTAAAGGTGAAGACATTGTTAACATGAATTTTGCCTCTGTTGATAAAGGTGGTGAAGTCGAAAAAGTTGAGATACCAGCAGAATGGGCAAAAATTGCGGTTAAAAAAGAAGTTGATACACGCGACATTCCTGATTTCATCAAAAATATAGTTGAGCCTGTTAATGCTATGAAAGGCGATGACTTACCTGTAAGCATTTTTAATGGTCGTGAAGATGGAACTTTCCCTGCCGGAACTGCTGCTTACGAAAAGCGCGGCATAGCCGTAAACGTCCCCCAGTGGATTCCGGAAAACTGTATCCAGTGCAACCAATGCTCGTATGTTTGTCCCCATGCCTGTATTCGTCCTTTCCTCCTCAATGCCGACGAAATGAGCAAAGCACCCGAAGGATTCATTACGTTAAAGGCTATCCCCAAAACTTTCGATGGTTATCAATTTAAAATTCAGTTAAGTCCGCTCGATTGTACCGGTTGCGGGAATTGCGCCGATGTTTGTCCTTCCAAAACCAAAGCTTTGGTAATGCAGCCACTGGAAAGCCAGATGCATGAAGCCACAAACTGGGATTTTGTGTCCAAACATGTTACCTATAAGGATCACATCGTACAAAAAGATAAATCGATAAAGAACAGCCAGTTTGCACAACCATTATTCGAGTTTTCAGGTGCATGTGCCGGTTGTGGTGAAACGCCTTATATCAAGCTTATCACCCAACTTTTTGGCGACAGGATGATGATTGCAAATGCCACCGGTTGTTCTTCAATTTACGGAGGTTCAGCCCCTTCCACACCTTATTGCACAAATGCTGAAGGCAAAGGTCCGGCTTGGGCAAATTCGCTATTTGAAGACAATGCGGAATATGGCCTGGGGATGATGCTTGGCTCCAACAAATTACGCCAGCGTCTTGTTGATAAAATGACGGCTGCCTCGAATGATGGAATTGACGAGACGATGAAAAGTGCATTCACCGAATGGTTAAATAATATTAACGACGGCGAGGGTTCGAAAGCTGCTTCAGCAAAGGTTATCGAAGCCTGTGAAAAATCGGCTTTGCCAATTGCCAAAGAAATCCTTGATCTGAAACAATACTTAATTAAAAAATCGGTATGGGCATTTGGTGGCGACGGCTGGGCTTACGACATCGGCTATGGTGGTCTCGACCATGTACTTGCTTCCGGTGAAGATATTAATGTTTTGGTTTTGGATACCGAGGTTTACTCCAATACCGGGGGTCAGGCATCAAAATCAACTCCGGTGGGTGCTGTGGCCAAGTTTGCCGCTTCCGGTAAGAAAATCCGTAAAAAAGACCTTGGCGCAATGGCCATGACGTATGGCTATGTTTATGTTGCCCAGGTTTCGATGGGTGCAAGCCAATCGCAATATCTAAAAGCACTTAAAGAAGCCGAGGCTTATCCGGGGCCATCACTGATTATCGCTTATTCGCCTTGTATTAATCACGGATTACGTGCAGGTATGGGAAAATCACAGGAAGAAGCCAGTCGTGCAGTTGAATCCGGTTATTGGCATCTTTACAGGTTTAACCCGGCATTGGAAGCCGAAGGGAAAAATCCTTTCCAACTCGACTCCAAAGAACCTGACTGGGATAAATTTAGCGAATTCCTTGATGGTGAAGTACGTTACACATCGCTACACCAGGCATTCCCCGCTGAAGCCGAAATACTCGGCAAAGAAGCTGTTAAAAATGCCAAATGGCGTTATGAAAGCTACAAACGACTTGCTTCGATGGATTTTACAGTCCACGAATAGTGAATGTAATTTTTTAAATGAAAAAAGCCGGGTAATTTGCCTGGCTTTTTTTATTTCAATACTGGTCAGATATAATAATAATATTTGCCTGCCAGCTTGTAATCAGGTCGGTCAGTAGAAATGAAGGATTTCTTATAATGGATCCGAAATATCAGATTCCTTAACTCATCAATGAAATTTTCTTTGTAGATTTACTGCAAAATATGTATTTACACAAGAAGATTTACAATGACCATCGCTGATAAAATTTCGGATAGTTTTTTACGTCTGTTTTCCGATAAAAAAATTAGAGCTATCGAGAAATTTGCCGTCATTTTTGCATTGTTTGGCTTCATGATGCACCTGCTCATTATTTTTCTGTCAGATATTGGAATAATAAACCACGCAGCATTTAATCAACCTTCAGGAAATTACATCTCAGCCATTTACACTCCCTTTTCGTTTTTATTGATTTACGAGGTTTTTTTATTTCTTGTTTATCTGCCAAAATCTTTCACAAAATCCATTGGCAAACAATACGAAATCATGTCTCTCATTGTACTTCGCCGAATTTTTAAGGACATCTCATTCTTCGACATGAAGCATCTTTCCGGATTTCTCGACAATAATACCGACCTGCTGTTTGATATGCTAAGTATCCTGGTTTTGTTTTTCCTTATCGGGATTTTTTACCGGCTTAAAAAACGGCAGCCCCATGTTGAAAGCGAAGGAGATATTAAAAATTTTGTAACAGTTAAAAGAGTGATTTCAATGATGCTGGTTCCCGTTTTAGTTGTAATGGCCCTTTTTAGTTTTGGAAATTGGTTTTGGGAGGTAATTACCTATCGTGAATTTCAACAATTTCCATTAAGTGATATCAACAATGTTTTTTACGACATTTTTTTCTCCATCCTCATCTTTGTCGACGTTTTCATTTTGATCATCTCCTTCCTCTATACCCATTATTATAGCCAGTTGGTAAGGAACTCAGGCTTTGTAATTTCGACAATTCTGATCCGGATTTCTTTTACGGCACCTCATCTCACCAGCCTTTTTCTGGTTGAGCTGTCCGTAATTTTTGGTGTACTGATTTTGCTGATTTATAACTTTTTTTTGAAAGAAGAAGGAAAAGGAGATCAGGAAGAATCTGATCTTATCAGCCAAACAACGCCCTGAAAACATCTTCCATCTTTGAAACAGGCACCAGTTGAATGTTATAGGATTTCTGAACCAGGCTCTTGAAGTTGTACCGTGAGATGAATATTTTTTCAAAGCCTAATTTCCCGGCTTCACCAATCCGTTGCTCAATGCGACTAACGGCCCTTATTTCACCGGAAAGTCCCACTTCGGCAGCAAAACAGACTTTCTGGCTCACCGGCATATCTTCGTTCGACGACAAAATTGCAGTAACAACAGCCAGATCAATGGCGGGGTCGTCAACCCGGATACCTCCGGCAATATTCAGAAATACATCTTTTGAAGCCAGACGAAAACCACTTCGTTTTTCCAAAACTGCAAGCAACATATTGAGCCTCCGCGAATCAAAACCCGTGGTTGAACGTTGAGGCATGCCATATGCAGCCGAACTAACCAGTGCCTGCGTTTCGATGAGCATCGGGCGTAATCCTTCCATGGTCGCTGCAATGGTGATGCCACTGAGTTGTTCATCTCGATGAGAAATTAAGATCTCCGAAGGATTTGACACCTCCCTCAGGCCGTCATTTCTCATTTCATAAATCCCAAGTTCAGATGTTGAGCCAAAGCGGTTTTTTACGGAACGGAGTATTCGATAACCATAATTTCGGTCGCCTTCGAACTGTAACACAGTATCAACCATGTGCTCGAGCAGCTTTGGTCCGGCAAGCTGTCCATCCTTGGTGATGTGTCCGATTAAAAAAACCGGTGTATTAGTAATCTTTGCATATTGCTGCAATTCGTTGGCACACTCTTTAATTTGTGATATGCTGCCCGCAGACGAATCGATGATATCGGTGTGAAGGGTCTGAATAGAATCAACAATAATTACTTGTGGCTGAAGCATTTTAAGATGGCCAAAAATAGACTGAACTGAAGTTTCGGTAAGGATGTAACATTCCGGATTCTCATCTCCCAGCCGCTGGGCACGCATCTTGATTTGTTGCTCGCTTTCTTCGCCAGAAATATAAAGTACATTCAGGTTTTTCAGTTTCAGAGCGACCTGCAACATGAGCGTGGATTTACCAATTCCAGGTTCCCCTCCAACCAATATCACAGAACCGGGAACCATTCCACCTCCTAAAACCCTGTTTAACTCAGTATTTTTTGTATCAATCCTGGGTTCACCTTCGACCTGGATGTTTTTGAGTTGTTTTGGAATGCTTTTTCTGGAAAGTGAAAATTCTGAAAGCGAATTCGGGGAACTTTCCTTTTGTACAACCTCTTCAACAAATGTATTCCATTCGTTACACGAAGGGCATTTCCCCAACCACTTTGGCGATTGATGACCACAGGATTGACAAAAGAAAACAGTTTTGGCCTTTGCCATAATTATTTTGACTAATTGAAACCAGGGTTAAGCTTTGCTAATTTTTTCAACAATGCTGCTTGTCGAAAATCCTTCGAGGTAGTCGATTGTTTTAACTTCACCACTTTTGGCTTTTACAATATCGGAGCCAACAATATCCTCTGCCCTGTAATCGCTGCCTTTGATTAAAACATCCGGCTGCACAAATTTAATTAATTCATACGGGGTATCTTCATCAAATAAAACCACCGCACTTACAAATTGCAGGGAGGCTAAAATCATGGCCCTTGATACTTGATCCTGGATAGGCCGGTTTTTCCCTTTAATGCGTTGAACCGAATTATCAGTGTTAAGTCCGACGATCAGCATATTCCCTTCATCAGCGGCTTTTGCCAGGTAATCGATGTGCCCACGGTGAAGGATGTCAAAACATCCATTGGTGAATACAATTTTTTCGGAATGGAACCTCCAATAAGCAAGTTTATAATGGAAATCTTCCTTTGTTTTGTAGATTTTCGATTCGACAATTTCAAGCCTTTGCATTTTTTGTTTTATTTAGTATCGGAAGTAAAATTAAGGATAAAATTCCGGCAATTACAATCATTAATGTTTGTGCGCTCCAGATCAGCCATCCAAGTGCATATCCAACGGTACTGATTACCTGGTAAATTACGAGCGTTTCAGCAACGATTACAGGATAAATACCAATTCCTCCCTGTACAACCATGATTCCAATTGAGCCGAATATCAACAGCGATAAGGCTGCTCCTATTCCAAGGTGATTTGTTTCGGTGAGGCTAAAAAAGCAAAGGTAAACCATCAGATAATAAAGAAACCAAATTAAAACCGACTGAAAAATAAATGTCCAGGGTTTCTTAATCTTTGATACCGACCATAACCCTTTCCATAAACCAGCCAAAATTTCTTTAACTTTTTGATAAATAATCAGTTTTTGGATTCTTGATCGTAATAAGAAATATATTCCACCAAATATTACGACAATAATTACAAAGCCAATCAAGTAAGATCCTGCCTTATCGCTTAGGTTAAACTTTTCGCCCAATGGCGCATAAATTTTCTCCTGAACATAAACATTTAGTTTGTCGAAAAAAATGATAAGGTTAAGAAAAAACAGAATCAAAAACACCACCATATCCACACTTCGTTCGACAATCACAGTTCCAAAGGATTTATTGATGGGGACTTTTTCGTATTTATTCAATACTCCACAACGTGTAACTTCACCAAGCCGGGGCAAAGCCATATTAGCCAGATAGCCAATCATTACTGCAAAAAATGTGTTTGCAATCTTTGGTTTGTAACCCAGTGTTTCAATAAGAATATTCCATCGCAATGCCCGCACAACATGACTAAGTATTCCAACAAAAATTGAAACGATCACCCAGGTGTAATCGGCATGAACAAAAGATTGCCAGATTTCTGTCTTTTGGATCGGTGTCAATTTTCTTAAAAAAATCCAGATAAAGAAAATTCCAATTGCAAGGAAAAAGATAATTTTAAGTACCGAAAGGAAATTTTTTTTCAAAAGCTTAATTCATTTTATTGTGTTGGTCAGGGAATATGATTGAAGGCACAAAATGCTTTGCTTCTTCAAAATCCATCGAAGCATACGATACAATTATGATAAGATCGCCTACCTGTGCTTTGCGGGCTGCGGCTCCATTTAACGAAACTATTCCCGAATCCCGCTCTCCTTTGATCACATAAGTATGCAACCGCTCACCATTTGTAATGTTAAAAATATGAACCCGCTCATTTTCGACAAGGTTGGCTGAATCCATCAAACTTTCATCGATGGTAATACTTCCGATATAATTTAAATTAGCCTCGGTAATCGTTGCACGATGAATCTTCGATTTTAATACCTCTATATTCATAGTTTGTAAAATTACTTAAATAAAATAAGATTGTCGATGAGCCTTACTCCTCCCAGAAAAACAGCAGTACAGGCTATTGCACACCGGGTATCTGACCAGTTCTTGATAGGCAACAGAGTCTTCGAATCTACAATTTCAAAGTACTCCATCCTAAAACCCTCAATCTCCGAAAATTGACTTATAGCCCATTCTTCCAATTCCTTTACTCCGTGATTTGTCTTTCTTTTCTTTACTTCCTTTAAAATCTGGTAAATTTGAGGAGCAATTTTACGTTCATCGCGGCTTAACCTAACATTCCTGGAACTCATTGCAAGTCCGTCATTTTCCCTGACTGTAGGACATGGAATTATTTCGATGGGTAACTTTAAATTCTCAGTCAGCGTCTGAATGATTCGCAATTGCTGATAATCTTTCATCCCAAAATACGCCTTTTCAGGCTCTACAATTTCGAACAATTTTCTGACAACTATTGCGACGCCATTAAAATGTCCTGGCCGGTGGGCACCTTCCATAACCTTATCAAGCCGACCGAAATCGTATTGTTCGTTAGCAGGCTCAGGATACATTTCATCAGTTTCCGGATGAAATACGAAGTCACAACCGGCATTAACCAATTTCATCGAATCATCTTCAAAGTTTCTGGGATATTTTTCCAGATCTTCTTTGTTGTTGAATTGAATCGGGTTAACAAAAATGCTGCAACCCACAAGGTTGTTTTCAAGTTTTGCACGTTCGATCAATGAGATATGCCCAGGATGTAAAGCACCCATCGTCGGAACAAAACCAATGCTTAATCCATTAAGTTTCGACTGCCGCACGTATGCTTTGGCTGCTATTATGGTATTTAAAATCTTCATTGGTAAATAATAATTATCTTATTCCTGGCTCAGAATGAGAAGCATGTTTTTTTCGAGTGTACTTGATGGTTTTTCGACAATCCTTCCAATTTCCCTATCCTTTCTGTAAAAGATAAAAGTCGGCACCCTTTCGATATTCAAACCTGAAATATCAGTGTCTCCGGCTGTTTTTTTTCGGTTTACTGCAATAATATCAACGTGTGCTTCGTCAAATTTCAAAGCATCCAAAACTTTAAAAAATGCTGGAACCCGCTCCCGGCTATCGTCACACCACGAACCCATGACGATCACAAGCCTCAAATTTCCCAATTTCTTCTTCAATTGCTTAACAATATTTTCATCAGGAATATATTTCGGATATTCCTCATCAAAATACTTTTTAAATGGTTCCAGTGTTAGGCCATCACGATTGATTTTACCAAATAATATATTGGAATTAAGATCAGGATCAACAATTATCCTGTTGATTTCCTGTGCAAAAATATTTCCGCTAAACAGAACGAAAAAAACAATAACTAATTTTCTCATTTTACATTTGTATTATGTGTCTGGCAAAAATAAAAAACCTTTTAGTGCAATAAACAAATAACAAGCCTTCGGGTTTTCTTTGATTTAAATAAATTGAGTTACAGTCGTTAAGCCCGTAAAATTAGTTGGGCCAGCTAACTCATTAATTTACCCAAAGGTTGAGCGTTTGATTTTTGAAATGATTTGATCCAGATCATCTTTCATCTGCATTTTCATTTTCAACTCCTGCTCGTACTTCAATCGGAGATTTTTTAATTCTTCAGTTAAAGCCTCATTCTCATCGATGAGTTGCTTTTGGGTCGCTATTTCCGTCGAAAGATGAATTAATTCATGGCTCCCTTCCTGCAAAAAGCCTCCATTTTTGAGTTGAAGCATCAGGCCTTCCAATTCTGCATTGACTTTTTTATGGGATTTGACTTCGGTGTCCAAAGCAGCCTGCATTTTCAATAATTCCTTTTCCATTTCCTCCTTTTCAAAGTCGATTAATTTGACCTTTTTCTCCATATCGATAATTTCCTGCTTTGCACCCTGGGAATTTTCTAAAACCCGATACTGATGTTTACATAATTCCAGTTCTGACTCCTTTTCCATTCGTTTACCAACTTCAAAATCATATGCTTTTCTAATCTCAACAATTTGATTTTCCATCAATATTTTTTCCCCTTCAATGTCGGATTTTTCTTTAATAATTTTGGCAAAATTTATCTCCTGATTTGATTGTAAAATATTCAGTTTATGCGTTAAATCGTTTTCTGATTTTAGCATGGCCTCAATTTCCTCATTTGCCTCATTTAGTTTTGTAAGATAATTTCTCGATTCATTCTCTCGTACGACGGCATTTTTCCTTGCTCTGTAATATCCTATAAAGAGTATCAGAGAAAAGACAAGGAGGACCGAAAAAACGACGAAAATAAAAATGAAAGTAGTATTGTCAGGGTGGCTCTGTTTATTTTCAGCAGCATTGTTTCTTTGAAAAGCTTCGTTATGTTTTTTCAGGCTATCAATTTCGTTCTGTAAATCGTTTAGCATCAGCAAAGGTTTTTCAAGAGATTTTGAATTTTCAATCAAAAGAATTGAGTCGTATTTTCTTATTTCCTCCAGATATTTGTTTATTTTGACAAGATTTGTCCAAGTCCTGATAGTCATTGTATCCCGGTGTCGAAAATACAATTCCAATAAGCTATCCCTTTCAAACAGTACAGTTTTATGGGTATTCTGTGAAGATAAAATAACACTGTAAACAAACAACATCAACAGAATCAACGGCTTCCTCATGGTATTTATGATTAAGAATTTCCAAAACAAAATTAATCGTTTTTGAAGAATCATCCTGTTTAAAGAGGATAGTCAATAAAAAAGGGGACCTATTGGTCCCCTCTTTTTTTATTTCCAAAGCTATCTATTAATTAATAGTAAGCCTTTTGGTAATTACAGTTCCATCAACGCTTTGGATTTGTACAAAGTACATACCTGGGCCGAAGTTAGATGTATTGATCTGGAAGTTCGACTGATCAACCGGACGATCAAATACCACCTGACCTACATAATTAACAACTTTCAAATTCCTGATTTCGAAATTTGTCTGGATGTTAACGAAGTCCTTAGCAGGATTCGGGAATATCTGAACAGAGAGATCCGAAGTAACCACATTGATTGAAGTAGCACTTAACTTTAATCCGTTAATAGCTGAAACACCTTCATGGTTAAAAATGTTGGTATTTGGCATCGTAGGATCGAAAGTTACAGTTGCGTCGATAACTTCACCATTGCGGTAAACCTTGAAGGTCATTAAATCACCGTCAGCAAAACCATCATTGCCATCAGTGAAGATATTATCGGCATACACGCTTAAGAATACATTATTCTTAAGGCTTTCGAGTTGAACCATACCAGCAATATTTCCATATTGGTTAAATGCACCAATAACGTCACCAACCTGTAATTCAGCAAAAGCATCGGTAGTGATAGCAATAGCATGCATTGTACCCGTATTTTCAACATCATTCCATGAAGTGCTATTTATTGCAACTTGTTCGTCAGTTACAGCGGCATCAACAATTGGAACATTAAAATCAACAGTACCAGGTGCATTGAGATAAACCAAGTAAGCACGACCAGGAACAAGATATTGTAATGTATAAATGTTCTTATCAGGCCAGTAGGCAGATGCGTAAGTAATACCCATTGCCACAACAAGATTTGCTCCCAATGGTCCAAATACATCAGCAGCATTAACTACACCCTGGCTCCATACCGGCATAATCGACCAGCCTGAAGGTAATGATACCTCGGTTCCAAGTGTCGGCCATCCAACAACTGATATCGAAACAGGCCATGTAGTCTTCAGACCAAGTTTTCCACCTCTTTCTTCTGTCCATGGGAAGGAAAGGCCACCAGGAACATAAGTCTGGGTAGGCTGCATAAATGAGAAGTACTGCAAATTAGCACCAAGTGGAGCAAGATTATCTGCAATACTGTTATCAATTAAATCAAGGTATGTTGAAGCACCATTAACTTTGAGTGGCAAATTAATAACCTGAGTCCATGGAAGAACATCAAGATTTGCAACATCACTGTTCATTGTTGCACATTCGTTTGTAACAGCAACATAGTAGGCACCTTCATCGGCAAGTGTTATTCCAATAAGGACAAGTGAACTTCCTGTTTCACCATCGATCATACCGTTTGGACCATACCACTGATAACTGTCAGCATATTCTGCGGCAACAGTAAATTCTGCTACACCACCATAAAGCTCAGAAACATCCTGAGGTTGCTGACTGAAAACTGGATATGAGTTAAAGGTCATGCCAACAGTAATTAAGTCCGAAAAACATCCACTGGCACCAGCAACCTGACCTGTGAAAGTATAATCTCCTTCAGGATAATCTCCAGGTAATGCCAGATAAGTAATTTGTCCAGCGAAATCCTTTTTCAAACCGTCAACCAGCATGTATTCTGTACCATCATATCCAATATAGAATATAGGTTGATTTCCATTAATGATCTCCCACATCCAGGCTTGCCATGTTCCGGCAGTTGCTCCTGCATTTACTCCCCTATTATTCCAATAATCAAAGTAATTAGCAGGATAAGTAGAAACGAAGAAACCATTATATCCAACTGCAAGCTCACCTGATGATGCTAAAGTTGCAATATTTAGACCATATCCTGTTGAAGCCGGATTAATACAAAGTGTATAACCTTCTGTCAACGTCCCATCAACCGGTAACCATGAATTACCATCTTCAGTAACTTCTAAAGAAACTTCAGTTAATTCAGGAGTTGCGTTAACAAGGATATCAAAGTTACAACTTGCCGAACAACCAAATTCATTGGTTACCGTATAGGTAAATGTGTATGTACCTGCTGTTTCAGGATCAAAGCCGGTTACAACAGAACCTTCAAATGTGTAAACACCTTCCCCATCAAATACAACTTCTCCGTCGCCTTCACAGAATGGGCCGTAAGCCGGGCAATCGAATACTGGTGTAGGATTAACAACAATTTCGAAGTTGCAACTTGCTGAACATCCAAATTCAGTAGTTTCAGTATAGGTAAATGCGTATGTCCCAGCTACAGCAGGATCAAAGCTTGTCACCACTTCACCTTCGAATGTGTAAACACCAGGGCCTTCAAATACTACTTCTTCTTCGCCTTCACAGAAAGGTCCATAAGCCGGGCAATCAAATACTGGTAAAGGATGAACAGTAATTGTACTTGGCTGATCAACCGGTGAAGAACAACCAGTCCCGTCAGTTACTAAAACAGGTTCATAAATACTGGTTTCATATAAAACCTCAGTAGTAATACTTGGATTATCGGAGGTTGTGAATGTTTCTAAAACACCATTCCAATAATATTCCACTGTCCAAGGTGCGGTACCTGTAAAGTATTCAGTGTATGTTATCTCTCCACCATAACAAATATCGGTAGCGGATAATTCATAAGAATAAGTAGGTAATGGATTTACTGTAATTGTACTTGGCTGATCAACCGGTGAAGAACAACCAGTTCCGTCAGTTACTATAACAGGTTCATAAACACTGGTTTCATATAAAACCTCAGTAGTAATACTTGGATTATCGGAGGTTGTGAATGATTCTAATACACCATTCCAATAATATTCCACTGTCCATGGGGCAGTACCAGTGAAATATTCTGTGTAGGTTATCTCTTCACCGTAACAAAGTTCGGTAGCAGATAATTCATAAGAATAAGTAGGCAACGGATTTACAGTAATTGTAAATGTACATGAACCTGAACATCCATATTGATCAGCATAGGTATAGGTAATTTCATGTGTTCCAACACCTTCAAATGCTGGGTCAAAACTTACAATGTTACCATGAATA
>Ga0172370_10004913_pt1 | contig 17576 bp, 14 predicted proteins | sample LakKiv5m_FD_114538 | JGI IMG/M metagenome (GOLD analysis project Ga0172370, IMG submission 114538) | Freshwater microbial communities from Kabuno Bay, South-Kivu, Congo - kab_022012_11.5m | ecosystem: Environmental > Aquatic > Freshwater > Lake | place: Democratic Republic of the Congo...
CGTTAAACCATTTCAAAATATTTTTTCAAATCCAAGACCGCTAACTGATGAGTTTATTAAAAATCAAAACAGGCTTACAAACGATTTGACAAAACAGTATGGCGTTAAACCATTTCAAAATATAATTTCAAATCCAAAGCCGCTAACTGATGAGTTTATTAAAAATCAAAACAGGCTTACAAACGATTTGACCAAAATGTATGAACCGTATTATATATCGAAACCATATGGCGGTTACAATCAACCGTACACCCCCATTGATACATACAAATATACAAGTATCTCAAATAATTACCCGTAGTGTAAAATTAGGTTCGCTTAGTGGGAGAGTATTAATGGTAAATTGGGAATACTAAAAAGAAAAATAAAAATTATGAACGTATCTTTTAAGCGCAAGGAAGATAATTAGAGAGCGTCGGATAAGTCGATATTTGAAGCTATTTCAACCGTACCTAAGATTTCAATGAGGTAGAGCATAGCGATTTACTGAGCTAATTTTCATTCAATGTTTCGATTTTGGATTTTGGCACTTATCCGACAGTCTCAATTATGTTTCATCATTTGGTTCATTTTGATTACTATACCCAATAGCTTTCCTTGTGTTTGGATCAGTCATAGGCGAAGCAACCTCAGTTGCAGGATCAGGAAGATGTTCTACATCCTTGCTATGGAGACGTTCACTACCAGACTGTAAAGATTTATTGATGGAGATGGAGACAAGGGATATTATCGAAAATAATAATGTAACAAATGCCATCTTATCTGGTCGAACCATAGAATAATTACTAAAAATAAAGATGAAAAAGACAGAGAAAATAATCGAAAGAATTCCGCTAAAATATACGAGTTTTTTACCAATTCGATAATCGCACAAATGCAAAATTCCTCCCAAAATGATCAAGGTAGCAAAGACAAACAAAAAATTAAAAGACGTTCCGATAATGGGTGTTTGAGGAAAGAGTGTTTCGATATCAGGCCCCGTTATGATTTGGTCTCCAGTTACAACCCAATCGGATAGAATTGAAAAAAATAATATAAGCCCACTCATTACCGCTATATTACCTGAAATAAGTTTATCTTTTGATATTTTCTTTTTATATAAGAAGTTTATGAGTACAAGTCCAAAGCTTCCCACAACTAGGATACCAAGAGCTGTATAATCTAGTCTCAATATTTTTCATCTCCGATTATTATATTGATTTTTCCTTACGCATACAAACTATTTATATTTTATATATTCTATGGATTTGGGACAAAAATATCTCAGCCTCCCACCTTAACATCCAAATCATCAAGATACCTGAGATAACACAGCCTTTTCAAATCAAAAGCTTCCTTGAACCATCTTTGTTCTTTCTTTTGAAGGTGCGAGTGAATGAAATAATGTAGTGACATGTCTTACTATATATTTATCACTACCGATTGCAATTGCAATTCTTGCTTAAGTTTCTATGGAATTAATTACATCTATAGATATCGAAAATATGATGGATAAATCATTTTTTTCTGATAAGAATTCATGATTTTTAAAAGAAGACTTATTGACGCCATAGCGGCTGGCCCCAAATATTATCGAAGGGTTTATCTATACGCGCAAAACTCATAATTCATGATAAATAATGGTAGTTTATAAATGTTGAATGACTTTGGAGGCTGAAGCAGTTATGAGTGGTATAAAATATTCACAAATTCAATTCGAACGGGAGAAAAGTGCTTGTCAGGAAGCATTAGGCAAAATCAATGCATTGAGAAGCAGCATTGAAGGTCGGAAAGAAAATGTTGAAAATGTACTTGATCAAATTCCTGATGGTGTTAAGGATAGTTTTATCAATGAAATTAAAATGGCAAAAAACTGGTTGATAATGAATATTTCCCCCCCTTCTGAAGGTATGAACAGCACAATATTGAACAACCATGTTAAGCAACTTCATGAGATTATGAAGAAGGGAGAAGAAGTCATTCATAACCTCATTGAAATCAAAGAAGTACGAAGGGAAGCAAAGGCGAGAGAACTTATAGGTAAAATGGAGACACTAAAGAGCGACATTAATGGATTAGATAATTCTCTAAATAGATGGAGACCAGAGAGATATAGAAACCTTCAAAATAGTCTTAATAACCTCTCTTTAATGATAGACAAAGGAGATTTTATTGAAGTGGAAAGTGGTCTTAACGACGTCAGTGGCGCGTTAAAAAACCTCGAACAGGAGGTCACTATTCTTGATACACAGGATAAAAATCGTCTTTATGTGCTTGGTGCACTTAGAAGTGTTTGTAGGGAAATGGGCTGGTCAGAAGAAAAGGAGCCCGGGTTAGAGAATAAAGATAATCCTGCCAGTACAGTACTTTATGAAGTTGATACCTATTCTGCTGGGAAAATAGTATTCCGCCTTACCCTTGATGGTATTAATGTTAGCTCTCAGATCTCGAAAAACACATGTTACCGACAGTTCGATAGTCTCTCAGAGAAACTTAGGAAATTTAGCATAATAACTAAGTTTCGCCCTCCGGGAGCGGTTGATGAAAAACCAGTTTTAAAACAAGCAGGAGAACTCAACCAACCAGACGATGGGATCGAGTCGCAAGGAAAAGCATAATTAGGTTTAGAAATCCAAAGCACAAGGAAATTCTTTCTTTGCATTGATGGAGAATAAAATGGAACTAAAAACAAAGATATTTTACCTTCTGATGGCTTCCGTCTGGCTTTATGGTTGGTTTTCTCTTGAAATGAGGTTGGAGTTTCTGATGATCCCGGTGATTTTCATTGTGTTAATTATCTTAAATAAAAATGAAAACATTGGAGGAATTTTATTTTTTTTAGGAGCTCCACTTATAGGTGGTATAAGCGCATATAGAATAACTGATACATGGTATGCAGGAATTGCTGGAGTTGTTGCCGGAATCATTGTAATAATTATTCTAAGCTACATTCAAGATAAAGCTTCTAAAAATAGAGAATTTCCTGAATATATACTTAACCAAAGACTTTCTTTCCTTATCCTTTTCACACCATTTATTTTCTATTATTTCTTCCAGATTTTCGAACAGAACTGGTTTTCCTATCTTACGTCAGCATATACTATCATTTATCTGAATGTACTCATTCTCCCTATAATATGGTTCCTATACTTAATTGTCTCTCGTCGCGAAATGCAAGAAGGAAGAACAAAGTTAAAAGATGCTTTTTTTAAGGGGATATTGTATCTGCTGATACCCCCAGCCTGGCTTTATGGATGGTTTTCTCTTGGAATGAGGTGGGAATTTTTAATGATACCGGTCATATTTATTTTATTAATATCTCTACAGAGTGAGATTGGAGGCATTCTTTTTCTATTAGGAACACTACTTATAGGAGGTTTAAGTGCTTACAGAATATTTGATGTATGGTATGCAGGAATTGCAGGGGCTGTGGCTGGAATAATTGCAATAGATATAATAAACAATATTACAAAATCATATTTTGAAGAAAAAGAATTTCCAGAACATACAATTCACCATAGAATTTCCTTTCTAATCCTTGCCACACCATTTATATTCTTTTATATTCCCCGCTTTCTATTAGAACAGAGCTGGTTTTCTTATATTGTGTCAGGCTATACTATTCTTCTGCTATTTGACGTAATCAGTCTCCCAAGTTACTGGCTTATGTATTCCATTGCCCGTACCTCTCAGCATGAATTGAAAATATTGAGATATCTTGTGAGCTATCCCCATCTCTATTGTCCACAACATTCACTAAGACCCAGAAAAATTAAAAAAAATATCTTCTTTAGCGATATTATTTGTCGTGGAACTAACTGCTCTCAAAAGTTTGAAACTGGCGTGGAAAAGGTTGTAGGTTTAATAGGCGGTGATATTAAGAATTACAAAATAGATAAGGAAAGGGTTTATGTAAACCTTTGGAATGAGGATAAAAAAGAAGGAAGGAATGCAGATATAGATGTTCTTGAAATAAGAAGTACTGGGAATATCACTTATAAATTTGCAATAGATGCTGTATCTAGCGTGTTAAAGAATGACCTTTCAAGATCAAAAGAACTGAAGGAGATACCAGTTATCATTGATGGGAAACAAGAACTCGATATGCACTCAAAAAAGACACTTAAGGAGAATTTTGGTGATATTAAGAATGAGTAGCAATAAGGAGGCGGAAAGAAAGCTTAGAATAGGAAAGTGTCTTATATCCACTGGTGTTAATGGACCTGGAAGGAGATTTGTGATATGGTTTCAGGGGTGTCACTTTCGTTGTGAGGGTTGTTTTAATCCCGGGTTCTTCGATGAAGACAAAGGAGTGCTTATGACTGTTGATGAAATAGCGACTCATATCAACTCTGCGCCAGATATAGAAGGGGTCACGTTCACAGGTGGTGAGCCGTTTCTTCAGGCAAAAGAACTCTTACCGCTAGTTACGTGGATAAAGTCCAAAGGATTAAGTTTAGTATGCTACACCGGGTATCTTTTCGAGGATATTTTTAAGGGAAGTGTTCCCTACGCAAAGGGGATACTTGGATGGATTGATATTCTTATAGATGGCCGATTTAAGAAAGATGAACAAGCGCCTTTAGTCTGGCGTGGTAGCATTAATCAGAGGATCTATTTTTTAACTGATAAGTATAAAAACTTAGAACCTTTAACATTAAAGGAAGGCACGAGAGAAGTTGAAGTTCAGGTTGGGAATAATTGGGCAATTATGACTGGTATTTTTGAGGTAGGAATGTGGGAGAAACTGAAAAGAAAAATTGATCGATTAGAAAAATCTCAAGATTTATGAATAAAAAAATGTTTATTATTTATATATGTATTATTTATATATGCTTTTTTTTCAAAATCAATCCAGCAAAAGGTGGGGTTGGTGATATTCTACTCGATGAAGAAAATCGATGGTTAGAATCAGGAAAACCATGGACATTATATGAAGATTATGAATTGAAAATTAATATTATTGATCGTACAAGAGTATTTATATTTCTTTCAAAAAAAGGAGATTTGATTCATAGCAAAGGTGTTGATTTAGCCAGTAATCCATGGTATAGGGGAGTAAATAAAAAGACAGATATACAAATAATATCCTTTTATGTACAAGAAATTAATAACAATAAAACAAATATTATAAATATAGTTCAATATTCTGATGGTACTAATTTACCACGAAATCCTTCACCCACACTAAGCATTTCCACAAGCTCTACTCCTTCAAATAATCTTGGATATAGGACATTAACAACCGGTGAAATCTGGGATTTAGGTAATGGTTTTACTTTGACAGCACAATCAATAGACGCACGAGCAAATCCTAGAATGTCATGGCTTATTTTATCCAAGGATGGATTAAAACTTTATGAAAAAACAGTATTAGTTGGACAATCATTTAGTTATAGCAATATTTTAAGTACAAGAGTTGATTCTATTTTTGCAGGTGCTACAACCGATATGGTAAAACTTGTAGAGATACAATTCCTTCCACCAAGTATCCCTGTTAGTCTAGCCTCTCCAACTCCTACAATCCCTACAATCCCTACAATCCCTACAACCCCTACTACCCCTACTACCCCTACTACCCCTACTACAATAACGCCAATTCCTACTGCTGTAAAAACTGCTCAACCTACTCCACAACCCGATAAGGGAATACAGGATTCACAAGTGATAAATTGGAATTTAATATTTTATATTTTTGCTGCAATCTCAATTTTATTGATCTTTAATACAAATAAAAATCGAGGAAAAAGTATGAAATGTATATATTGTCTAAAAGAAAATAGCCCGAAATTAGAACGTAAAGGTAATACAGAAGTTAATATCTGTTCAGAGTGTGGGGAAACAATCCACATAGATATGCTAAAGAATATCCCAAGAACAACAGTTGGATTCGTTGGATTTTCAGGACATGGTAAGACTGTTTACCTGGCCTCTCTCCTTTACATGTTGGATATTCTTGAAGAAAGGTTTGCAGATTTCTATTTTGAACCTCTGGATAAAACCTCATTTGATGCAGTGCACAACCTTGTTCCACAATTTAAAAAGGGTATACTTCCTCCTGGTAACCAATTCGATTTTAATAAACCCACTCCTCTGTTTTTAAAACGTATTCCTATGTTCCGAAACAGATTTTTGATCTTTTATGATGTCGCAGGTAAAATATACGATGATATAGAAAATATTTCTGACAGAGGTAAGTATGTGGCTCGTTCGGATGTTGTTATTTTTATTATGAGCATAACAGATTCTGGTGATAACGAATGGCAAGAATACCTAAGAAAACTTTTATCACAATACACTCATGCTGTCTACAATAACATGCATATTGATATAAAAAGCAGACAGCATTGCATCATGGTCTTCAGTAAATCTGACTTACTGATAAATGCAACTCAAGATAAAAGACTTTCTGATAAGTTGAAAGAGTTTTTACTAAATGGCTCGTATAAATGGTATCTTGAAAATCCACAAAATAAAAAAGAAGAAGATAATATTTCTGATAAATTAAAACAATTAAAAAAAGAATCAAGAGATTTGGAAAAATGGCTAAGTGATAAAGGGTGTGGAGGATTTATTAAAGAAGCAAGAGACCATTTTAAGAGTGTTGAGTACACGATAGTTTCTTCTACTGGTGCTGCGCCTAAAGGTATGAGTCTCGAAGCAGAATTAGCTCCAGAAGACCCTAAAAGGGTACTTGACCCCTTCTTATGGATTTTGGAAAAGAGCTACCAAAGAACAATATTGGAAAGATTGCTTGGAAGGTGATAAAAGATGCAGGTTTTTAATTTAATTTACACCAAAGTCGCGTCTCCGGAAGAATCTCCATGGCAAAAAGCAGGTTCTCCTCCACTCGATGCTCATACACTCTTTTATCCCATAGACATAATGACAAAGGAAGATGTCCTTAAACTTGAAAAGAGAATACAATTTCCAGATCCTAGATCGAGAAAATTAGACCGTAAGATAACCGTCTTTTATCAGGAGATACAGGGAAAATATCATCTTGTTATTCTTCATATCTGCAATCTCCCAGACGCCAGAGATGTATATGGAAGAGACGGGATATTCTTGTGCCATGGTTTTATATTCCCTCCAGAGTTATGGAGGAATGTGCCTACACCTCTGATACTCTTTAACTTGGTAAAGGACTCATTATTTACCAGCCGTGAGGAGGTGCTTTCTTCTCCTAAGGTAGATAGAAAAACTGGCAACATTCTTCCAATAGAAATATCACAAGAGAGTTTAAAAAGTCTTTCAAAAAGTATTCCGCAGTTAACTGATGAGTTTGAGCTTAAGATGGTAATCCTTCTTAATAGGATTGCTAATACCAAGGGACGGAAGATTAATATACTGCTTAAAGGAGAGCCTAACCATATCTCTTCTGTTATGGATAAAATTGCTGCCTACATACCAAATGATTTAAAGGTTAATGTTGGATGGGACCCTGCTTTTGATGGCGGTAACCTTGAATTTTATCCCCTGAATATAGTTGGTTTCAAGAATGACCGTCCCATGGGTGGCAATCCCTTGAACATTGACATAGGCACCCATACTATACAGGAGAACTCAAATGTCTCGCAATATTTTATGCTAAATACCCTTTATGAGAATTGGCTGAGCCAGTGCCGCAGCGAAGCTATTTCTCAGGAAAATATAGAAAAGGCTTATGGACTCTCTCTGATGCTTGAAGCTGAAACAAACCCCACTGGTGGGGAAATATTACCTAAAATGCCTTGTTTTGCTTCTGCTAACAAGAGCCTGATAGAGAACTTATTCTTCAAACGATGCGAAAAAATTCTCGGAGCAACTATTACTCAACATGTTGCAGGAGTCCTTGATGTAGGGTTAAAGTTCGATCTTTTAATTGAAAATTTGCCTATTGCTAAACTTTCAGAGCATGTTGAAGATGTAATCTGGAATAGACTTATTCCAAAATCCATCAAGGTGCCTCTTCCTGATTCGCTGATAGATGCAGGCAGTTACAAATTGAAACTTATTGCAAAGCTCTGGAAAGGAGAAGTTTTGGTAAAAAAGGATTTAGAGCCTATTGATAAAAAAGAAAAGATAGAGTTCGTGGAGCATCTGTTATTGACAGGATATGCAGAGAAGGATTGGTTGCTGGATATCCTTAGAGAAGATGAAGAAATGTTTAAGCATCTTATTTCTACTAATGAAACGCAAAAGTTGATAGAAAGGACTCTTCTTGACATAATCTATAGAAAAAAAGATTTTAAGGGAATAGAAAAATTAATACTTAGTCAAGTGAAGGAGCAGAAAAAAGAATTTTCTCTATTCAAGGATCGAATAAACCTTATGGAGATATTAGAAGAATTTCTTAAAAAAGGATCATGGGATAAGAACGAAATAAAAGATATTTATTCATGGGCAAAAAAGACAAGCCCCCCTGTAGAAGGATTTCCTTACATCAAAGCTTTTTTATATCCTAAACAAGGAATTTCAAAAATCGTTTTGAAAGATGACAGAATAAAGGGAATACTTTTGAGATATCTCATAGAGTATCATAAATATAACGATGATGGGTTTGAAAAGCTTGGAATCAACATAAAAGAGTATCTAGAATCTATTGAAAGAAAGCAAAAGACGGCGCTCGTAGAGTATCTATTATCGATAGGATGGGAAGAGAAGGACTGGCTACAAGATATCCTTAAAGAAGATGAAGAAATGTTTGAGCATCTTCTTTCTACGAATGAAACACATAAATTGATGGAAAGGAATCTTCTTGATATAATCTCTAGAAAAAAAGATTTTAAAGGAATCGAAAAATTCATACTTAGTCAAATAAAGGAAAAGAAAAAAGAATTTTCTCTATTCAGGGATCGAATAATCCTTATGGAGGTATTAGAGGAGTTTCTTAAAAAGGGATTATGGGATGAGAATGAAATAAAAGATATTTATTCATGGGCTAAAAAGACAAGTCCTCCGACAGGGGATTTTCCTTACATCAAAGCTTTTTTGTATCCAAAACAAGGAATTTCAGAAAGCGTGTTAAAAGATGGAAAAATAAAGGAAAAACTCTTGCGATCTCTCATTGAGTATCACAAATATAGCGATGATGAGCTTGAAAGGCTTGGATTCAAAATAAAGAAGGTACCCAGGGATAAGGGATTGATAGATAAGGTTCTATCAAGGTTTAAGTTGTAGGAGGAAAAAATGACAGTATGGCAGGAAAATTTGAGAAGACTTTTAAGCCAGAAAGAAGTTCTGATCCTGCATGGCAATGTACGTGATACAGGTTATGTAAAAAAGGATGGTACACTGGTGCCAGGACTTACTACTCTCATCCGTGAAGTAGGCAGAGAACTCAATTATCATAGAGTAACATTTTGGGGCGTATTCTTTGACAATACGAATAAAGGACATAATCCTATGTGGTCCCTTGAAAGGATAGAGCCGTTGCAGGAGAATATAGAAGCGCAAATAAAAGATATAGGAAGCGAGGATAGAGAAATTACCTTGCTTACGCGATGGCTGAAGGAAGAAGTAACAGATATCAAACAAAAAACTATCTTTGTTATAAACTATATAGACAAGATAACACCTTATAATAAGAGCGCCATGTATCCAAAGGATACTGCCCTCATTATCACGCTTATTCAAAAAATTATAGAAAATATATCAGATAACAATCGTTTAATAATGATTGCACTTCAGGATACAATGCTACCACTTGAGTATTATACCAATTCCCCACGGGTGGCAGTCATGGAAATCCCTAAGCCTGACAAAGAAGAAAGAAATAAATACTTTTCCAAGAACCTCTCTGTAAGGGATTTTTCTCATGATCAGATAGATATTCTATCAAATATTACAGACGGTCTTTATATGAGAGACCTGGAGAACATCCTGAGAGATGTAATAAATGAAAGTTTTAAAGCAAAAGAGCTTTCTGCCACGACCATCAAAAAGATTGGCAACAGGTACCGTATTGGTACAGAGGAGGATCTATGGGCAAAACTTCCGCTCTCTGGATCTGAAAAAGGTCTTATTGATTCGATAGATGCATGGTTTAAAAAGAGGGTAATTGGTCAGGATTATGCCGTTGGAGAGGTAGTAAAAGCCATAAAAAAGGCACGAGCTGGCGTTGTAGGACTTGCCTCAGGTCAGGCATCAAAACCTAAGGCAATATTCTTTTTCGCAGGTCCGTCTGGTGTTGGAAAAACTTATCTTGCAAAAAAGCTTGCAGAGTACCTTTTTGATACAGAAGAGGCATTCATCAGGTTTGACATGAGTGAGTTTAAAGAAGAACATACAACATCAAAAATGATAGGAGCACCGCCGGGTTATGTTGGTTATGAGAAAGGGGGTATTCTCACCGATGCGGTGAAAAGTCGTCCTTTCTCAGTTATTCTTTTTGATGAGATAGAGAAAGCACATCCAAAGATAATGGATATATTTCTCCAGATTCTGGATGATGGAAGGCTTACAGATAGTCGTGGACAAACAGTGTTCTTCACTGAAACTGTAATTGTATTTACATCAAACTTGGGAACAAGATCGACTATTATCAGAGGGGAAGATACTGAAAGGGAAAGACTTGATAAAATACTTAATGAGAATAAAGAAGGAGCAGAAAGGGCAGAAGCGGTCAGGAAGCATTTTGAAAATTCAGTACAGGAATTCTTTATGTTTGAGATATCAAGACCTGAACTTCTAAATAGAATCGGCCCGCATATAATAGCTTTTAACTATATGGACAATCCCGAAGTAAAAAGACGAATTATAGAAAGGATATTGCAGGATATTGCTAGTAACTTTAAAGACAAGTTTGCCAATCTTGGATACAGACTTAACGTCTCAACAGCAGGCGATACAAAAGTAGCTGAGTACTTTTTTGAAAAATATAGTCAATCAATAGGGCAATTTGGTGGAAGAGGGAGTGTGAATGTTATAGATTACGAAATAGGTTATCTATTGGCCGAGCAGATGCTTTTAGCAGAAATGAACAAACTCACAGGAGTGACTTTTGAGGTTTTTATTGATAAAGGGGAATTGAGATGCAGGAGATCATAGACATTTATTTTGATGCAGGCTTTTCAATCGACGTGATTTTGGTTCTTGAATCCTTAGAGGATTCTTGGAAGAGAATCTACAAGATATCAAGCGAACTCGTCCAGAGCCTTCCAGGAAGGATAATGGGTCTTTATTTTATGGGTAAAGCTGATCGCTATCCTATAAGTACTTATAGAGATTTTAATGATAAAGCACCTGGATGGTTTAAGGATAACATAAACAGAGTTTCGCTCATAAATCCGATCTTTGAAGCTCTCGAAAGAGACGGTTTCGATGGAGCTATAGTAGTGATATGTGCAGGACGAATCATAGACATCAATGACTGGGATGATACAGACATTTTAAGCCGAACTTTGGTCGCCAGAATAACAGACGAGTATTTGTTTAGTTGGAACGATATCCCAGGAAATAACGGAAGGCTCATAGAGTTTCTTAAGCAAAATTTTGGTGTCGATTGGGTTAAAACTGCAAAAATTGAGAAAATCGATGATGGTAAGGCAATAGAAGTATCATATGAAAAAAATTATATTTCACTGAAACTTAATAATGAGAAAACTGAGGCATACTTAAAAATAGACAACGGTGCGACTGAAAAGTTCATGGCAAAGATGGAAAATGAAAAGTTAAACATATACGCCAGAATAACAGACGAACCTTTTCAACATAAATCAGATAATATGAAAACAGTTGATATAAAAAGCAGAACGGAGTCTGATCTCATAAAAAAAAATCTTGAAAACCCCATTGTTGAAGTATGTATTAAAGGCAAAGGTTTTGTGCCTCTATGTTGCAGCATTAATGGAAAGGTAGAGGCAATTTATAAGAATGGAAATTTCAAATTGAAAATTACTACCGAAGAGGAGAGACTAAAACTTCATTTAAAAGCAGTTGGTATTGAGCCACCATTGTTCAACATAAAGAGGATAAAAGGAAATGTGAAGGTTATCAAGGGAAAGAAAGAAAATTCATGCTTTGAACCGATGTGGAAAGAAATTCCCGAAAACCTTAAACCTCTGGTAAAGGCAGGAATTTCAAGAAACGAATATGTATGTCCTCAGTGTAATAAAAATCATAGATGGGATGTCCTTATCTGCCCCCAAGGTGATATTATCCTTAAGGGATTTCCTCTCAACACTTGTACGCTCTTTACGAAGGAAAGGTATTTATCCCTTACAGATTACTATGGATATCCTTTAAGGAGTAATCAAAGGATAATTACAAGAGAAGGCAATCTATATGAGTGGAAAGATGATAAATGGGAACGGCTCAATATACCGATTTTATACACTGAAATAGATGACGAAATGTGGGGACTTTATCATAGAATTTGACAGGACAGGATTTCCTTTAATTCGTAAAAGTGATTGGAACTACGCTATCTCCCTTTTCCCCATAAGTAAGTACCAGTTTGAACTATTTATGATTGATAATGGTCCATCTGAAAAGTTGTATACAAATGAGTGGTATAAGAAGCTGTTGAAGTTCAATCAGCGAACATCATGGAAGAGGTTTGAAGAGAAAGAATGGGAACTTTTTATAACAGGTATAAGCGTGAATGAGATTAATCCTTTTCTCAGATACCTTGGCAGGAATTTCAGGCTTCCGCAGGTAAGTGAATGGAAGCCACTCTTTACGGTTTCGGATGAGATACTAAGAGTGAAGCAAACATTGAGAGAACTCTGTAAAGGCAATTCCGCAACACCTGTGAGTCTCTGGATAGAGGGTGGCTTATTTCCTCTTGTGAGGGAAGGATTACTTGAAATTGTATATAATAATAATCAACAATATATCGGGAAACCTTGGCAGGGACTCTGGCCAAATACATGGAATCCTGAAACCACGCGAAATAAGGTAAGCCCGGAACTATTTCAAAAGGCGGTGGGTTTCAGGGTAGTAAAAACTGCAGACTATCGTTAAATCGTGGGAAAGAAAAATAGAATCTTTATCACATTCTCTCAACCGCCAACAACGGTCTATGATCACTCCAGCTTGTCGCATATTTAACACCTGGCAGAACACCAGCTACCCCAGGGGCAGGCATTGATATATAAACCCCTCCAACATTATTTATTATCCCAAATTCAAGTTTTCTGTGCCCTCCATCTTTAAACTCAAGAAGAGTTTTTCATAATTTGCCGCATAGAAAGATCGTCCGCTGCTTTTTAGTTGCTTTGCAGGAAAATTCAGGATAAGTTCCTTTTCCCTCTCATGCAGATGAAAAATACCGCCATCCTCATAACAATGGAATAGACCCAGTGAATAGATTATCTTATCCGGATCGGATGGATTGATGATTATTCCGGTGACTGGAAAAGAATATGTATTATACCATATCTCAATCTTACCATCAGAGGTTATATGTTCCATACTGCTTTCAAATTTCACAGCCCATTCTAAATCCTCCACTGATCCAGTTTCAATATCGATCTTCAATAATTTTCCGCCAAACTCTCCATGATCATACCCCAGAAAAATTATTCCTGACGAAGTAATCACTGTATGCATATCATTTTGTATTATTATATCTTCAGATAACTTGACCTTATTCCATTTCCTTTCATTTATCGAATATCGAATGATACTGTTTACAGAGAGGATCACGATCTCACTTTTCCATGGAAATAGTTTTATCAATCGTGATCTTGGTCTTATTTTTGACTCGTCAAAATCCGGGGGAATTTCCATATAGGAGTCTATTTTGGAGAGAAAATGCCAATCCTTTTTCCTGCATATCCATAATTCATCAGCGGTTTCATAACTTGTCATGGCAATTATCGTGCCGTCAAGTTGAATATGAAAATCCATAATATTTCCATGATGAGGGACAGCTTCCATAACCTGCTCTTTATCTAAATCTATTAAAAAAAGCCTGCCTCTTTTTTCATATATGCTATACAGACGTTGAAGCCATATTTTATTGTCATGAAATTCTGCCCTTTCATACATTTCTTTCGGTAATTCTTTATATATTTTCCATCTCATAAAATCCCAATGTTGTCGAAATTACAATTTTTTAAACCAGTAATAATAGCTATGCATCGTATTATATCATCATGATCTTTTTTGACTCTTGCACTTACTAATATCCTGGCAACAGGGTCGAATTCATGTGAAATTGAATCAGCAATTTGTTCGACCTCTGAAATACACAGATCATCCCCTCCGCTGAAAAGAAACAAGCATGCAGTAGCACTTGAAATATCCACATTAGGCAAAGTGTTGCTCAACATTATTTCCACGATTTCTTTTGATCTGTTCTTTCCCTTTGCTTCGCCAACCATTATGATTGAAAATCCTCCATTTTTCATCAATACTTTGATATTCATAACGTCATTACTGATTAATTGAGGCTGTGTTATGCTCCAGACTATATCATCAATCATGTCGGCTAAAAGTTGATCTGTGGCGGCCTGAACCTGAATCTCTGTCGGATAGGGAATGATTTTGCCCAGTTGCTTATAATCCAGAAAAACAACTGAATTCAAAATACTAACGACAAAAACCCCAGTTTCTCTCACAATTTCAGACACAGTTGATACTGTTTCTGATCCAATTGAATCATTCATGTTCGCGATTATAAACATAAAGTCTGCACCACTTACCATTTCTCTCAGGTTTTTTCCGCTGTATTCAGGAATTATTACATCTGCCCTCACTTTGTCAAGATGTTTCTTATCATTGTTTAGACAGATCGTAACTGCACCGGTTAATCCATTGGCAGAAAAATGATTAATCACACTATTTCCTGAGTCACCGCATCCAATAATAAATATTTTTAATGCTCCGAACTCAAATTCAGGCATATTATTTTTAGTTGAAGTGATTTCTACGCTATCCATGATTAGACCTTTTGGCTTCAATGATTCTTAAGCATGAATCCGCATAAACAGACTTCAGCATCTCATTTTTTCTTCTCCACAGCCAACAGCGGTGTATTCCCGCATAAACTTGTTGCACGATTCATATCCGTTGAAATAACAGCCACCCCAGGTGCCGGGGTAGATAACCACGCGCCTCCAACATTACGAAGAATCCCATAATCAATGCTCCTCTGGTTGCCATCCCTAAACTCAAGCAGTGATATAGAAGTTCCTGCAAAGTATGACTTTCCGTTGCTTCGCAGATCATAGACTGCCGTTTCGCCAAAAACAAGCTCTTTTCCTGTTTCATGCACCTTGAAAATGCCGCCATGTTCAAAACTCATATGCTGCATACCTAAAGAATATATTATTTTATCAGGATCCGAAGGATCAATTATTATACCTGTTACTGGTGTTAAAAGAGTTTGATATAAAGGCTGTGATTCCCGGATATCTTCTTCACGAAGATGAACTAATTGCACTTCGCTGCCGACTGTTGCTGCCCATTCAAGGTTTGTTACTAATCCGGTTTCTATGCATATACTCCTCAGACTACCTCCAAACTCTCCACCGTTAAATCCAAGATATATCATACCAGAAGAAGTAATTACTGCAGATGGTGAATGTGGTGCATTATAAAAACGTTCAGACAATTTGACCTGTTTCCATTCCTTTTTGTCTAATGAATATCGCATGATACTGGCAGCAGTAAGGATTATGATCTCCTGTTTCCACACAAAGATATTAAGCAATCGTGATCTTGGCCTTGTTTTTGTTTCATCAAAACCTGGAGGTATTTCCTCATAAGCGCGTATTTTACTGATAAAATCCCACTCATTTTTCCTGCAAAACCATAGTTCATCAGCGTCTTTATAACTCATCATTGCAAATATTGTGCCGTCCGGCTGAATAACGAAATCCTCGATATTCCCGTGATGAGGAACTGCTTCCATAATCTTCTCATACTCTAAATCTAAAGAGAAAAGCCGTCCCGTTTTTTCATACATTCCTGGAAGACTTTCCAACCACAGTGTATTCTTGTATATTTCTGCCCGATTAAACCTTTTCACGGGCAGTTCTTTGTATGATCTCCATCTCATAAATCCACGTTAAAACCTGATATTATCCCCATACAGCGTAACTTGCCATAATAATCCTTTGTCTCAACAGATCCCCACAACACATTAGCCCTATTATCAAAATCATAGGTCGCACAGCTCACAGCTTGTTCAATTTCACGAGGGTTACTATCAACTCCCTGCCTGAAGATGAGGAGACAGTTCTTTGAGGTATTCGCGTCAATATCCATCAATGAATGCTGCATGAGACCATGCGCCAGTCTCCCTGCTCTTTGCGCCATTACATCATCTCCCTCCACTTCATTTAACACTAATGTTCCAATACCACCATTTTTCATTATAGTTTTTAGATCGTCAAAATCAAGTTTTATCAAGAAAGGTATTTCAGGATTCAAACTGTCAACAATTACTCCTATCATGTCTGAAATAAGCTTTCTGGAAAAAGAGCATATCAGATCAATTGGCAGAGATGGAAAAAGTTTAAGGACTCGATCTTGATCAACGAATGCTACTGTATCAGCTTTCTTAGATAGCTCTATTATATCTTCAGTTTTTGGTTTTTGATTTCCAGAATACTTTTCAGATGGTATGGTCACCAATCCTATCATAATAGATTCTTGCTTTCTGCAAATTTCAGTTATAACAGTTATTGCTTCTGTGCAAATTTTATTGCCCATACATGATGTGACGAACAAAAGTTCTACGTCTTTCAGTTCATCCACAAGTTTCTGTATCGAATGTTCATCAATTAGTTTTTTATCAAATGATGCTATCTCTCCATATCCATTTTCAATGAGAATTTTGCTATTAGCCTGAACCGTATCTAAACTTGATTTGTCAGTATCTATTGCAATGGTCTTTACAAACGCGACACCTGATTTGAAAAGCTGGCTTATCGAATAATTTCCTTCAGTCCCGCATCCGACTGCAATGATTTTAGGCATTTTGAAATCCAAATTATTATTCACAATTTCCCCTTCTTTAAACTGGTGAATTTAAAAACCTACTATGATATAAAGTTCTGAGTGGATAAGATTTGTTATGAAGCACGCCAAACTCAAGTGACTCTCTTTTTTTTATCATTGAAAACTATGCTCATTAAAGGGATGCCAATTCGTAAAGATTAATGTGAAGTATTTTATTCTTTCTTCCCTATAACCTCAGTAATCTATTTTCAAGTAGACCTCTTTTCCCCCTGTGTGGCACCGGCAAGCAGGTCTATTGTGCCATATCTGCCAGAAAAGTGAGTACAGGGCAGGGTAAACATAAGCGATACTTTGAGCAGTGAGCTTTGCTCAGAGATGTATCGCAATCCAGGTCAGATTGATTACCCGACAGGTAGGGTTGCGATATTTTTACTCCTGCCCTTTGCCCTTGTTTTGGTCTGTGTCAAGTGTAGTTGTATTGGCTCTAAGGTTCAGGTTATAATGACCATAAGATTAGCCTCTTGTTCAGAACCGGTCAACTGCATCTGGCAATTAAATAGACAGGAGAAAACATATATGAGCAACGATGTGGCCGATATTCAAGCCACTTTAAAGAATATTGGTGTTACTGCAACACCGGAACAGATTCAGAACAAACTCAATGCCCTTGTCAAGTTCAATGTGACCGGCAATGAGGCAAA
>Ga0172370_10004914_pt1 | contig 17574 bp, 14 predicted proteins | sample LakKiv5m_FD_114538 | JGI IMG/M metagenome (GOLD analysis project Ga0172370, IMG submission 114538) | Freshwater microbial communities from Kabuno Bay, South-Kivu, Congo - kab_022012_11.5m | ecosystem: Environmental > Aquatic > Freshwater > Lake | place: Democratic Republic of the Congo...
TCACCGCCGTGGAAGTTTCGAGGAGCCCCAGATGACAGGTTCGATCGCCCGACCAACACCCAGGTTCGCGCACGGCGTGACGTGTCTCGTTGCGTGTGTGCTCGCAGTCATGTCGAGCGTCGCGTTCGCCGCTGCGCCGAAAGAAAAGGATCCTCCGAAGACCGAGGCGCTCGTCAAGACGCTGCTCAAGGCCAAGACCGGCGCGGCCGATCGCGACGAGATCGTCAAGGAGCTCATCAAGCGCGGCCACGTGGTGTGGACCACGGTGGACAAGGAGCTGAAGAAGATCCGCGCGCTCGACGGAGGCGAGGATCTCGCGATGCGCCTGCTGATAGGCCTGCGGCCGGACTCCTACGAGCGCATCGCCGAGCTAGCACCGAGCCTCGACGATAGACGCGCCAAGGCGCTCATCGACCTGCTCGTCAAGCAACCATCGTCGCCGGTCATCAACCGGATCCTCGCGGTCTACGTCACGCGATCCGACGCGACCATCGTGATGTCCGTGCTCCCGCTGCTGGTCGCGCGCGGCTACGGCGACGTGATGCAGCAGCTCGTGACGTTCGTCGACGACAGGCGCGACGAGATCCGCACATACGCGATCGAGACGCTCACCGACAAGGCCTACGGGCCCGCGATGCCTGTCTTCGTGCGGCTGCTGGGCATCGAGCAGCTGCGCGCATCGGAGTCCAACCTGCGCCTGCGCCACCGGCTCATTCGGGCGATCGGTCGTGTCGGAGGCGACGCGGGCGTCAACGCGGTGATCGACGCGCTGCAGCTCGCCGACCAGCGCGAAGCGGCGCTCGACGCGCTCGTGCTCATGGGATCGCCGGCCGTGCAGGCGATCTTGCTCTTGCTCAAGACCGGGGATCCGGCGCGCCTCGAGACCGCCATCGCCGTCATCGATCGCATGCGCGACAACGCCGCACCCGCGCTCATCGAGCTGCTCGAGAGCCGTTCGCCGGAGACGCGCGCGCTCGCGATGGACATCCTGGCCTACCTTGCCGCGCCGACCGTGAAGGCGACGTTGTTGCGCATGGTGCGCGAGAAGCGCTTCCCGGAGTGGAAGGAGGGCCTGCGTCTCGTGATGGTGTACTGGGACGCGGATGTTCGCGAGATGGTCGGAGAGCTGCTCGACAGGAGCGACGTCGACACGCGCCTGTTCGTCCTCGGCGAGGTCTGGAAGCTGCGCGACCCGGAGACGTTCAAGCTCATTCGCGCCGTCGCCGCCAGCGACAGCGAGCGGCGTGTGCGCATTCGGGCGCTCGAGATCATGGTCACGCTCGGCGACCCGCAGGCGGCGCCGACGCTGCGCAGGATGGTCGAGGTGCCCGGCGTGGACGAGCGCCTCGAGATCTTCAACTCACTCGCGCGCATCGATGGCCTGGAGGCGGTCGCACCGCTCGCCAGTCAGCTCTCGGACGCGAACGAGGCCGTCTTCCGCGCGGCGCTCTCGGCGTTGCAGCGCGTGACGTTCCACAAGGGGCCGCGACGTGAGCTGGACTGGAAGCAATGGCTCAAGCAGTGGCAAGGGCGTGATACGGAGAAGTGGGAACGTGAAGACAAGGAGCGCGGCACCTTCAAGGTCGACGGCCGCACTTTTGGCTTCGAGGCTTACGGCAAGAAGGACGCGCCGACGATCGTCGTGATGTCGGGCCCACCGTTCACCGATGCCGCGCATCTGCTGCCGCACGTGTGGCGGCTCGGCAAGTGGTTCCGCGTCGTCGCGCTGCGCCGTTCGACCCCGAACGATCGCGCCGCCAACGTCACGTTCGCGACGCAATCGCGCGAGTTGGAGGGGCTGCTCACCACGCTGGCGGTGCGGCCCGCGATCCTGCTCGTCGACGCAGGGGCTGGCGCTTTCGCGTTGCGCTACGGCACGGAGCATCCGCGCGACGTCTCGGCGGTGATCCTGCACGGCGGCCCTTGGCCGACCCCCGAGGCGCTCGACGCGCTCGTCCCCGCCGTCGAGGGATCCATCGCACCGGCGTTCCGCGAGGACGTGATGTGGGCGACGCGGCACCCCGATCGCATCGCGCCGGCGGTGTCGAACCGCGTGCTGCTGCGCGCCGCGTTGACGGCGGTGCTCGCCAATGAAGGCAACGCGCTGCGCGTGACGCTCGGCACGTTTCCGCCGGACGCGCTCACCTCCGAGGCGCTGGACCGCGCGCGAATGGAGCTAGAGGCCTGGGATCCTGCGACCGCGACCGCGCAGACGCTGGTGCTCGCCGGCGCGAAGACGCCGTGGGCGTTGACGACGCGGCGCGACGTGACGGCGCTCGCCAAGAAGAAGAAGAACATCGCCTACAAGGAGATCTCGAAGGCGGGGTGGATGCCCCTCCTGGAGACCCCGGGCGAGGCGGTGGACGCCATCAGGGATTTCATCGGCGACTAGGCGGCGACGCGGAGGCAGGATGCGCGCGATCGTGACGACCCGACACGGCGGTCCCGACGTCGTCGAATTGCACGAACGCCCCGTGCCCGAGCCGGCGGCGGGCGACGTGCGAGTCCGCGTACGGGCCTGCGCCCTCAACCACCTCGACCTGTGGATTCGCGAGGGCATCGCCGGCGTGACGTATCCATTACCGCTCGTGCCCTGCGCGGACGTGGCGGGCGTCATCGACGCGATCGGCGTCGGTGTGGATCTCGTGGCCGCCGGGCTCGCGCTGGGCTCGCCGGTCATCGTCGCGCCCGCCGTCGCCTGCGGGTTCTGTGCGCGTTGCGCGGGCGGGCGGGATCACCTCTGCGCGGCCTACGGCCTCCTCGGCGAGCATCGCGACGGCGGAGCGCAGGACTACATTGTCGTGCCCGCGCGTGTGCTGGTGCCCAAGCCGGCGTGCCTGAGCTTCGAAGAGGCGGCGGCGATGCCCGTGACGTTCCTGACGGCGTGGCACATGCTGGTCGCGCGCGCCGGGCTCGTTCCGGGGCAGACCGTGCTCGTGCAGGGGGCGAACAGCGGCGTCGGGACGGCCGCCGTCATCATTGCGAGGCTGCTCGGCGCGCGTGTGTTCGCGTGTGCGCGGGGTCCGGTCAAGTGCGGGAAGGCGCTGAATCTGGGCGCGGAAAAGACCTTCGACACCCGCGAGGCCATCTGGCCGAAGCTCGTGCGCGCGGCCTGTCCGGAGGGTGTCGACGTGGTCGTCGAGCACGTGGGCGCCGCGACGTGGGAGGGCTCGATCCGCGCGCTGCGGCGGGCAGGCACGATCGTGACGTGTGGGGCGACGACCGGTCACGAGGTCCCGCTGAACCTGCGGCGTCTGTTCTTCCTGTCGCACACCATCTTGGGTTCGACGATGGGCTCGCTCGGCGAGCTGCACGAGGTCGTTCGATTGGCCGGGCAAGGCAGGCTGCGTCCAATCGTGGACACGGTGCTGCCGCTCGAGCAGTTCGCACAAGCGATGGCGCGCCTCGCGTCCGGGCAGGTCTTCGGCAAGCTCGTTCTGAGGGTCTCTGAGCCCGACTAGGGCGCATCACGCAGGCACGGAGCTCGCTCCGCGGAGGTCCAGATGTCACAGGTCACGCGAGTACATGCCAACATCCTGCTGTCGGTGCCCGACGCTGGCATAGCAGTCATCACGATCGACCGCCCGAGGGCACGCAACGCGCTCGACCTGGAGACGAACCGCGCGATGTTCGAATTGCTCGGCGAGCTCGGCACGCGCGACGGGCTGCGCGCGCTGGTCATCGCGGGGGGCGGCGACAAGGCGTTCGTTTCGGGGGCGGACATCGCGGAGCTGGCGAAGCGAACGCGCGACGACGCGTGGCCCGCCTGGAACGCCGAGCTCTGCGACGCGGTGGAGCGCTTTCCGCGCCCGGTCGTCGCGGCGGTTCGTGGCTTCGCGCTTGGCGGCGGCTGCGAGCTGGCGCTGGCGTGCGACCTGCGCGTCGCGGGTGAGAGCGCGCGCTTCGGGTTCCCGGAAGTCACGCTCGGCATCATCCCCGGTGCAGGCGGCACGACGCGCCTGTGGCGCATGGTCGGCATGGGTTTCGCAAAGGAGATGATCCTGACGGGCCGCATCGTCGACGCGCACGAGGCCGCGGCGAAGGGGCTCGTCAATCGCGTCGTGGAGGACGAGGAGGTGCTCGACACCGCTCTCGAATTCGCGCGCGTGCTTGCCCAGAACTCGCCGCTCGCCTTGCGCATCGGGAAACTCCTGCTCAACGCTGCGCCGGAGGTCAGCGCCGCGCAGGGCAGGACGATGGAGTCGCTCGCGCAGGCGACGCTGTACGACAGTGCGGACAAGAACACGCGCATGCAGGCCTTCCTGCAGAGGGGCAAGCCCGGCAGATGACATCGCGCAACCCGCTCAAGCTGGCTCTGGTGCTGGCGCTCGCGGCGCTCTCGTTCGATGCGTCCGCAGCAGATCGCTGCGTCGAGATCCTCGGCACGAGCGACATACACGGGCGTGTCGAGCCGCACGACATCGCGCTCGTCGCGACGCCCGGGAGCCCGTCGGTGCGCGTGGGTGGCCTCCTCGTGCTTGGCGACTATGTACGCGCGCTCCGCCAGGGGCCGAATCACGTGCTGTTGCTGGACGGCGGAGACATGTGGCAGGGGACGATGGCGTCGAACGCGAGCAGGGGACGCCTGATGACGGTGCTGATGAGCGCGCTCGGCTACGACGCGGTGGCGATCGGAAACCACGAATTCGACTTCGGCGCCGATCCCTCGTTGCCGGGCGACACGGTTGGCAACTTGCGCGTGCGCGCCGCCGAAGCGCGATTCCCGGTCCTGTCCTGCAACATTCGAGAGAAGAAGACGGGCAAGGCCCCCGGGTGGAGCAACGTCCGGGGCTCCACGATCGTGACCGCGGGCAAGGGCAACGACGCGCTTCGCGTTGGGGTCATCGGTGCCACGACGCAAGACACGCCGACGACCACGTGGACGGAGTGGGTGCGCCACCTCGACTTCGTGGATCCCGTCCCGGAGGTGCAGCGAGAGGCCGCGGCGCTGCGCGCAGAGGGCGTCGATCTCGTCGTGCTGGTCGCCCACATCGGGGGTGGCTGTCAGTCGTGGCAGGATGAGCGCGATCTGTCGACGTGCAACCCGGACGACGAGATGTTCACGCTGCTCGGGCGTCTCGCGCCGGGCACGATCGACGTCGCGATCGGCGGCCACACGCACAAGGTCGTGGCGCACCGCGTGCACGGCGTGCCCCTCATCCAAGCGGGCGCGACCGCGATGATGCTGGGTCAGGTCACGGCGTGTGTGAGGGGCAGCGGCAAGGGGGCGAAGGTCGACGTGACCATCCACCGGCCGCGCGATCTCTGCCTCGACACGTGGAAGGACGGCACGTGTCACAGACCGCGCAAGCCGACCGAGGCCTCGCACTTGCCCGTGCGTGCGGCGCGCGTCCGAGATCGCGACGTCAAGCCCGACATCGATCTGGCGCGTCTCGCCGAGCCGTATCTTCATGCGGTGCGTAAAGAGATGGACCGCGCGCTCGGTGTCTCCCTCGCGGCGCCGCTGGCGAGGGGGCACGACGATCGCGGCGGGCTCGGCGTGGCGATCGCGAACGCGCTGCGGGTGGCCGCGCTCGCGGACGTTGCGATGATGAACGCGGGCGGCGTGCGTGCCGACCTGCCCGCAGGGCCGCTGAAGTACGTCCACCTGTTCGAGGCCATGCCCTTCGAGAACCGGGTCGCGCTCATCGAACTCACAGGCGCCGACCTCGTGAACATGCTGCGGCTGGTGGGCGCTCGCGGGCACGGCAGGCCGCACATCGCGGGCGTGCGCGTGCGTTGGCCCCACGACGGGAAGTCCAACTTGCGCGTCGATCGTTGCGACGGCAATCCGCTCGATCCGACCGCACGGCTCAGGCTGGCGACGAACGACTTCCTCGCGCGGGGCGGCGACGGGCTCGGTCCGCTCCTCGCAAAGCTGCCGGCCGAGCGCGTGCAGGTCCGAGGTGACTGGCCCTACGTGCGCGACGCGTTCGAGACGCTCCTCAAGCGCGTGCCGTCTGTGAAGATCGCCGATCCCTGCATGTGAAGCTGGCGCTTGGCGAGCTTGCATCGCAGATCCTTTTGGATCAACATGCGTCTTCCGCAGCACCCGGAGCGATGGACTCGATGTCGTCTCGCCGGTCGTCAACAAGGGCGCGTCGTGCGTCTGCAAGCGGGCGTGTGCGAGAGCACGGGTGCCCGCGCTTCCAAGCGGGCGTGTGCGAACGCACCGGGTGCCCGCGCTTCCAAGCGGGCGTGTGCGAACGCACCGGGTGCCCGCGCTTCCAAGCGGGCGTGTGCGAACGCACCGGGTGCCCGCGCTTCTGAGAGGAGGATTACATGCGTTTCGGATTCAAGTCCCGCCTCGCTTCTACCTTCGTGGCGGTCGGCGTCGCCCTCGCCATTGGTTGGGGCCAGGCCTCCGCAGTGGAGCCGCCCGCGGCCGACGAGGCTCCGAGCCTCAGTGCGAGCCTGGGCGATGACGCCAAGCCGTCGAAGGTCGACAAGGGCAACGGCAAGCTCCCGCAGGTGCGCAAGAAGCGCGGCGCCGGCGCCGTGCACGAGCAGGTCAACAAGGAGCTCATCACGAAGTGGTTCACGGAGATCAACCTGATCCACCAGGTGGACGGCGCGGGTCGTTTCATCATCCCCTTCCGTGACGATGCCTCCGGGCTCGCGTTCAAGGTCGTGCTGATCCCGCGCGCCAAGGGTGCTGGCAGCACGTGGGCCCTGCAGACCCTCGTCCCGCTCCAGATCCCGCTCCCGGGCGGCGACCAGGGCGCGCTGAAGGGTGTCCTCTTCGCCAACACCTGGAACACGAACAACTTCTTCGTGAAGGCGAGCCTCGTGATGCCGCAGGGGCAGGCGCCCTTCTTCTTGCTCGACAGCGCGATGCCCTGCGAGGACGGCATGTCGAAGAGCGAGTTCTTCCAGAACTTCCTCCGCATCGTCGTCATGAGCACGCAGTCCTACGCGAACAAGGCGAAGGCTGAACTCGGCGGCGCTGCTGCCCCCGGGCTTCAGCACTAGTCCCGACTCGCCTCCGACGCTCCGGGGGGAGTGGCGCTGGCCGCTCCCCTTTGGGTTTTTTGGCGCCTGCTGCTCGCGCCCCCGGAACGCGCCGTCCTTGACCACAGGTTCAGTCGCGCTAGATTGGCCGCGCGGTTGTCTGCCGCAGCAGGAGTCGACCTTGGAAGCGGCCACGGAACCGCGCTCGTTGCGCTGGATCGACGATGGCACATTCGAGGTGGAGTGGGAGGACGGCCACGCGTCGCGATTCGTCCTCGACTACCTTCGGCTGAACTGCCCATGCGCCGGGTGTGCCGGCTACGGGCAGCGCGTCCTCAAGGAGCTCGACGCGGCGTCTCCGCGGAGGGAGCGCGTCCCTCCCGTTCAGCTGTTTCCCGTCGGCGACTACGCGATCGGCATCCGCTTCGAGGATGGTCACGCGGACGGGATCTTCTCGTACCGATTCCTGAGGTCGGTGTGCACCTGCGACGCGTGCAGGACCGAGCGCATGGCTGACGCACGCAATAGATCGGCGTGATCTTGGATGGCCGCACGCTGCGGTCCGGCTTGGGGGCGATGATGGGCAGTGTCTGGATGCGTCTCGCGCCGTGGTCGCTCGTCGTCGTGATGAGCTGCGCGGCCTGTGCCGGCTGCGACGACAAGAAGGGCACGCCGCCTCCGAAGGAGGAGCCGCCGAGGCTCGTCGACGAGCGCAAAGTGCCCGTCACGCCACCGCCCGTCATTCCGAGGGCCGCACCGCAGGTCACGGGTGCGGACAAGGCGTTGGACAAGCCCGGCGAGCCCGGGAAGCCGAAGATCGAGGGACAGGCACCGCAAGCGGACCGCGATCTGCTCGCGACGCTCTCGGATCTGCGTGCCACGATCGCCGGTGGAGACATGCCGGGCCTGCTCGAGGGGCTCGCGGCCGGGACGTTGCGGATGCTCGGTCCGGCGGCGAAGACGGGGCTCTCGCCGCAGCTCGTGCAGCAGATGGGTCGGATGCTCGACGGCGAACCCACGCGGATCATCTACAACGGCGGGCGCGGCGTCGTGGAGTTTGGCGGCGGACCGCTCCCGCGATGGGCCTACTTCTTCCTCGAGGGCAAGACCTGGAAGCTGGATCTGAGCTTGCGCGCCCCCTACAAGGAGCCGGACAAGGGCGAGCCGGATCCCCTCAACAAGCCCATCTCGCTCGCGGAGGCGACGGCGGGACTGACCGGGAAGGGGCAGATCAAGGCCACGATCGAGACCAGCCTCGGCAACATCCGCTGCACGCTGTTGGAAGACTTCGCGCCGCAGACCGTAGCGCACTGGGTTGGCCTGGCGCGAGGCCTGCGCGCGTTCAAGGACACGAAGCTGGGCAAGTGGGTGGCGCGCCCCTTCTTCGACGGGCTCATCTTCCACCGCGTCATCCCGGACTTCATGATCCAGGGAGGCGATCCGCTCGGCGTTGGGACCGGCGGGCCCGGCTTCTCGATCGCGGACGAGTTCGACACGAGCGCGAAGATGGATAAGGCGGGGCTCCTGGCGATGGCGAATTCAGGACCGAATACGAATGGTTCTCAGTTCTTCTTGACGGAGAAGGAGGCCCCGTGGCTCACCGATCGTCACACGATCTTCGGCCTGTGTGACGACATAGACGTGATCAAGAAGATCGCGCGCGTGCCGAAGCGGAGCGGCGGTGGTGATCGGCCGGCCGAGGATGTCAAGATCGTCAAGATCGGCTTCGCGCGCGGCTCCTAGGTCGTCGGCTGCGATGCGAACCACACGAGGCAGGTGGACGTGAGCACACACGGAAGGTTCAGTACGGACACGCCCGAGGGCCAGGCCACGCTGGTCGCCGCGCTGAAGATGCGCGATCGGGAAGCGTTCGTGGCGCTCGTAAGGGCCTACACGGGCTGGGTCTGGCAGCTCGCGTTTCGGATCCTGAAGGACGAGCAGCACGCCGAGGAGGTCGTCCAGACGGTGTTCCTCGCCGCGTGGGAGAAGATCGACGATCTCAACGCGCAGGGCGTGGGCCTCACGAGCTGGATTCGCCGCGTGGCCGTCAACGCCGCGTTGATGCGCCTGCGCAGCGCGTCGCGTCGTCGCGAGGATCTCGTGGAGTCGCCGGGCGATCTGTTGCCCGCGTTCACGGATGACGGGCACTGGGCGGAGTCGGTGCCAGAGTGGTCGCGCCCCGCCGAGGAGTTGATCGGCGCGCGCGAAGTGATCGAAGCGGTCGAAGCGGCGGTGGAGGAATTGCCAGAGGGCGAGCGCGCCGTCTTCATCCTGCGCGAGGTCGAGCACCTCTCGACGAAGGAGGTGGCCGACTCGCTGGGCTTGCAGGAGGGCGCCGTGCGGACCCGACTGCACCGCGCGAGGCTCTTCTTGCGCAAGCGTCTCGCGGATGTGGTCGATGGGGGTGCGCGTGACGGAAACGATGTGCGTGCATCCGTGGATGAAGGCGAGGGCTCTGCGACGCGCAGACCCGGTCGCGTGACCGTCGGAGAGGTGCAGCCATGAACACCAGGATCGAGACCTTTCGACGCGACGGAGATCACTGCGACGATCCGGATCACGATCACTCGGGCGGGCGGTGCTCGCTCGTCGTGCAGATGATCACCGAGTACTTGGAAGGGGCGCTGCCCGACGACAAGCGCGAGCGATTCGAGCGGCACCTGGCGGCTTGCCCGCCCTGCGTGCGCTTCTTCGACCAGCTGCGCGCCGTCTCCGCCATCGCCCCTCTCCTGCGTTGCGCCGATGTCCCGCCCGCGGTCGAGGAGCGGGTGCTCCGCTTCCTGCAAGACAAGACCGCGTGATCCCGTCGCACGCGCGCGGTGCTTGACCTTCGCGGCACGGCCCTCCAACATCATGGCGCGCCGCGTCATGGCGCGCGCTGAAGAGGGGGCGAGATGTCCCTGTGTCAGGTCGAGTCGCCCATCACGGGCACGGTGTGGCGGATCCTCACGGGGCCGGGCGCGACCGTCTCCGAGGGGGACGAGCTCCTGATCGTCGAGTCCATGCGCTCCGAAGTCCCGATCGAGGCACCCTCCGCGGGTGTCGTGGTGTCCATCGGCGTCAACGAAGGCGATCCGGTCGAAGAGGGGCAGGTCGTGGCGGAGCTCGACGAGGCGCATCGCCGCTACTAGCGGCCTCATCTCGCACGAAGGGGCCTCGTGCCCCATGGGGGCGCACGCATGTCCGACGACACGCCGTGGCAAGTTCGACTTCATGACCTGCAGACCTCGATCGAGGCGCGGACGGCGTCGGCGGGCAGCCTCGATCTGCTGCGTCAGATCGAGGTCTCGGCGCTCGGCAAGAAGGGCGAGCTCTCCCAGCTGCTGCGCGTGACCGGGTCGCTGCCCGTCGAGGAGCGGCGCGACTACGGCACGGGCGTCAACACGCTGCGGGCGCATGTCGAGGGGCTCATCGCCGCGCGCAAGGACGCGCTCGAGCGCGGGGCGATCGACGCCGAGCTCGACGATCGTCGCTTTGACGTGACGCTGCCCGGCGCGCCGCTGCCGCTCGGTCACGCGCATCCGCTCTCGCTGGTGCAGACCGAGATCGAGGACGTCTTCCGCACGATGGGCTTCCACGTGTGCGACTACCCCGAGGTGGAGAGCGAGTTCTCGAACTTCGAGTCGGTCAATATCCCTTCGTGGCACCCCGCGCGCGACATGCAGGATACGTTCTGGCTCGACAGCGGGCGGCTTCTGCGAACGCACACGTCGGCTGGCCAGATCCGCGCGATGAAGCAATTCGCGCCGCCCTTTCGCGCGATCTTCCCCGGGAAGGTCTACCGCTATGAGGCCACCGACGCCTCGCACGAGCACACATTCCACCAGCTCGAAGGCCTGATGATCGGTCGCTCGATCTCCGTCGCGCACCTGCTCTCGTCGATGCGCACCCTGCTCGGCGCGATCCTCAAACGCGACGTGGAAGTACGTTTGCGACCAGGGTATTTCCCCTTCGTCGAGCCGGGCTTCGAGCTGGATATCCGATGCGGAATCTGCGGAGGGCCGGGCTGTTCGGTGTGCAAGCAATCGGGCTGGGTGGAGCTCTTGCCCTGCGGCCTGGTGCAACCGAACGTGCTGCGCTTCGGCGGCTTGGATCCGAGCGAATGGCAGGGCTGGGCCTTCGGTCTCGGCTTGTCGCGCCTCGTGATGATGCGCTTCTCCGTCGGCGACATTCGCCTGCTCGCGGGCGGTGATCTGCGGTTCCTCGACGCGTTCTAGGAGAGTCGAATGTTCATCTCGTGGCGTTGGATCTCGGAGTGGGTGGACACGTCCGGCGTTGATGCGAAGGCCTTCTGTGAGCGGTTCACGACCTCGGTCGCGGAGATCGACGGCGCGGCCGCGGTGGGCGAGGGGCTCGATGACGTGCTCGTCGCGCGCGTGCTGGAGGTGCGGGATCACCCGAACGCGGACAAGCTCCACATCGCGACGGTGGATCTCGGTACGCGGACCGTGGAGGTCGTCTGCGGGGCTCCCGATATCTCGGCGGGACAGATCGTGCCCTTCGTTGCGCCCGGCGTGAAATTGCCGAGCGGCATCGAGGTGCGCGACGCGGAGGTGCGCGGTGTCCGATCGCCGGGTATGCTGGCGTCCGAGAGGGATCTCGGCCTGTCGGACGATCACGCTGGGCTGTGGCAGCTCGACGGCCTGGGCGCCTCGCCCGGAACGCCGCTCGTGGACACGCCGCTCGGGCTGCGCGACGTGCTCTACGAGGTCGACAACAAGTCGATCACGCACCGTCCGGATCTCTGGGGCCACTACGGAATCGCGCGCGAGATCGCCGCGCTCCTCGACAGGCCGCTCGCGCCGCTCGACACGCAGGTCCTTTGGGGTGGCGGCGAACCCGTGATCGCCGCGGTCGAGGCGCCTGACCTCTGCCCGCGCTATTGCTGTGCGCGCATCGAGGACGTTCGCGTGCTGTCGTCACCCGTGGCGGTGCGCCTGCGCCTGCGGCGCCTCGGCGTGCGTCCGATCTCGAACGTGGTCGACGCGACGAACCTCGTGATGCTCGAGACGGGCAACCCGCTCCACGCCTTCGACGCACGGTTCCTCGTCGGTGATCGCATCGTCGTGCGACGCGCCGGCGACGGCGAGGTCCTGCGCACGCTCGACGGGCAGAATCGCGCGCTGGCGCAGGCTGACTGCGTGATAGCCGACGGCGAACGGGCGGTCGCGCTCGCCGGTATCATGGGCGGCGAGCACTCCGAGATCCGCGACGACACGACGACGGTCGTGCTCGAGTCGGCCAACTTCTTCGCACCGAACATACGCAAGACGGCCACGCGCCTTGGGATGAGAACGGAGTCGAGCGCTCGGTTCGAGAAGGCGCTGGATCCACACCTCGCGAAGATCGCCGCGGAGCGCTTCCTGAATCTCTGCGTCGCGCTGTCCCCGGGCGCGCGCGTGGCCTCGCCGCTCACCGACGCGGGTCCCTTCGGGGCGAGGCCCTGGGTGAGGCCGCGCATCGCGACCTCGATCGGCTACATCCGCGAGCGCCTCGGCACGCCCGCGCAGAGTCTGCCCGACGCGCGCATCGAGGCTATCCTGCGCTCGCTCGATTTCGACGTCCGGACGGGCAGCAACGGCGAGCTGGACGCCGGCGTGCCGTCGCATCGCGCGACGCGTGACATCGCGATCCCGGAGGATCTCGTCGAGGAGGTCGGGCGCCAGTTCGGCTACGGAAACATCGCGCCCGAGCCGCCCGAGACGCCCATCGCGCCGCCGTGGTTTCCGCCGGCCCGGCAGGCCGAGCGCGATCTGCGCGCGCTCGCGATCCGCGGCGCGGGGCTCAGCGAGGTCGTGCTCTACGCGTTCGAGTCGGAGGCCTTTCTCGCGCGCGCCGGGTTGCGCGCGGAGCCGCGCCTGCGGCTGCGCAACCGGATCAGCACCGACCTGCCGGCGCTGCGCCGCTCGCTCGTGCCCAACCTCGTCCACTGCGCCGAGCGCAACCTCGGGCAAGGCGCCGATCGCGTCCGGATCTTCGAGTTCGGTCGCGCGTTCGTGCCGCTCAGTGCCGGCGACGCAGGGGACTTCGGGATCCCCGAGGATCTGCGCGCGGAGCTGCTTGGCGATGGGGGGCCGCTCACCGCGTTGCTGCCCGACGGCACGCTCGATGGCCTGCGGGGCGCCGCTGCGCGCAATGATCCGCTGCCTCGGCAGGGCGTGCGCTTCGGCGTCGTGCTCGCGGAGCGCGTCGGCAGTGTTGCGCGGCGCACGGAAGCCTACGCGCGTCGCCTCTTCGACGAGCTACGCGGGCTCGCAGACGCGTGTGCACGAACGCTCGATCGTGTGCCGCTCGAGGCCGTGCCGCGCGCCGCGGGTGCCGACCCCTGGGTCCATCCCGCTCGGAGCGCCCTGCTGCGCTGCGGTGACGCCGACGTCGGGTTCGTGACGCTGCTTCATCCGGGCGCGCGCAACGCGCTCGAGATGCCATGCGAGATGGGCGTGCTCGAGCTGGAGCTCGACGCGTTGCTCGCTGCGCCCGCGCGCAGGGTTCTCGGCGAGGCACCGCCGCGTTTTCCGGGCACGAGCCTGGATCTGACGCTCGATGTGTCTCCGGCCGTGACGCACGCGGAGGTGCTCGGCTCGCTCACCAGGGCCGCCTTGTCGGCGGCCGCGGAGGACAAGGACGTGCTCGTCCAGGTCGCGTTCGTGACGCGCTGGGACGCCCCGGACGGAGCGCGTCGCCTGACCTATCGGCTGCACCTGCGCTCACCGGAGCGCACGCTGGACGACGCCGCGATCCAACGCCTCGTGGCCGCCACACTCGCAGCGTTCAGGGCCGGCGCGCCGGCTGGCGTGACGCTCCCCGCGCCCGCGACGCACCCGGAGGCGTGATGAAGCGCCACAGCGGCCGCCCGCCTCGTGTCCTCTGCATCTCGCCGCCGGTCGAGTCGCCGTGGACCCGCGCGGATCGCGTCCTCCTGCGCGGTGTCGCGTCGCACTCGAGCCGGTGGGAGGTCACGCTCGTGTCGCGCTCGGGCGCGGAGATCCTCGCGCTGCGACCCGACGCGACGATTCGGACCGAGACGTTGTGGTCGTCGACCGAGGTCTCCGATGGCGGCGTTCGCGACGCGCTGCGCTTCTTCCGCCGCCTCGTCCGCAAGGACGATTTCGACCTCGTGCATGTGTTCTGGGACGCGGATCCCGTGCTCGCGACGCTCGTCCGGGCCGCGCGCCGCCTGCGTCCGAGGCGCGCGCTGCACACGTTGACCCACGCGCCGCGCACGACTGTCGGGGTCCGCTTCGCGCTCTGCGGCGCGCCGATCGTGGTCCTCACGGAGGAGACCAGGCGACGCCTGCTCGCGGAGGGCGTGCTTGACGTGGCGTGGATCCCCAATGGTGTCGAGGTGCAGGAGCCCACGCCGGAGGGCCTCAGGGCCGGTATCCGCGCGCGGCACGGGCTGCCGCTCGATCGTCCGATCGTCGTCTACGCTGGGGACTACACGCACACGAAGGCCGCACACACCGTCGCCGCCGCGGTGCCCCGCATTCTGCGCGACCTGCCGGCTCACTTCGTGTTCGCGTGTCTCATTCGCAACGACAACGACGTGCTCGAGGAGTCGCGCATCAAGAACGCGCTCGCGGCCGACGGCCTCGCGGCGCACGTGTCGTTCTTCAACCAGGTCCCGTCCGTGCGCGAGTTGCTCTCGGTCGCGACGGTGCAGGTGTTGCCGACCGACGACGATCGGGAGAAGCTGGACCTGCCGATGGTGCTGCTCGACGGCATGCACGAAGGTGTGCCCGCGGTCGTCGCGAACCGGCCTCCGCTCGACGAGCTCGTGCGCGCCGGGGCAGCAGTGCCGGTGCCGGTGATGGATCCGATGGCGATCTCGGTCGCGGTCGCCGATCTCATCCGCGACGAGACGTTGCGCAAAAAGGTCGCCGCGAAGGGGCGCACGCTCATCGAGCGCGATCACGACATCGCGAAGGTCGCGCGGCAGTACGAGACGCTCTGGGACGAGGTGATGCGGCAACCGCTGAAGTAGCCGGGTGCCCGCGCTTCTGCAAGCGGGCGTGTCCGGAGGACCGGGTGCCCGCGCTTCTGCAAGCGGGCGTGTCCGGAGGACCGGGCGCCCGCGCTTCTGCAAGCGGGCGTGTCCGGAGGACCGGGTGCCCGCGCCCTCAAAGGCTCCAGCCCACGTTCCCGTTGAGCAGCGGGACCCACTGCGACATCGCCGAGTTTGGGCCCGCAATGCCCGCGCGCTTGATACCGAGCTGTCCCTCGAAGGTCAGGCCGAGCAGTGTGGTGATCTTGTAGCCGATGAACGGACCGAGCGAGAGCCCCTCGCCCGCGCGCGACACCGTGATCGGGCCCCGCGACGCGCCGCCCGTGACGCCGGTGTAGAGCGCCTCGAAGCCGATCTGCAGGCCGTGGTCGAAGTGCCCGAGGCCGTAGTAGCGCCCCTGTGCGCCCGCGGTCCAGACCGTGCGGCTTGCCGTCGAGCGCGTGCCGTCGGCGGCCTTGACCTCCTCGTCCGCGGCGCCGTAGCCGCCGATGAGGCTCACGCCGGCTTGGCGGTGCACGCGCAGCTCTGCGCCCAGCTGCACGACCGGATGCACGAGCAGCGCGGGCGCGAGCGTGAGCGAGACCGTCCGTTCGGGCTCCGGCGGGGCGGGGGCCAGAGCGAAAGCCGAGCCGCCGAGAACGCAGAGCGCAGCGCAGCCCGCCAACAGTGCTCGAACCCCACTGGCCATCGCGGCTCCCTACGCCCACACGCGCCCGAGCGTGGTAGCACAACCGCCGCGCCTCGCACCAGGGGCGCGAATCGCGATGACAGCGGGCCCGCCTTTCCGCTAACCTGTCATGCCCTTGGGCGCCACCATGACCGACGCGATCCACCCAAAGCCCACACAGAAGCGCACCGTTGCCCTCGGTGTCCCGCTGGCGCTGCTCGGCGCGCTGTCGTTCGCGTCGATCGTCTATCGCTGGCGACTCGCGTCGCACCTCGCCGCGAGCGCAGCAGATCTGGGCCCCGAGGCCGCGCTGCCGCCTGGCACGGCGCTCGCCGAGGTCTGGACCGATGTGGCGGTGGCGATCGGCTTGACGTCGTGCGCGCTCCTCGTGCGGGTGATCCTGCGCGATCCGCTCGCGTCGCGTGTGGGCGACGTGCTTCGGGCTGGGGGCTTTGCGTTCGTCGCGCTGTTGCTCATCGCGCTCGGGATGGTGACCGAGACGCAGCTCCAGCTGCTGTGCTCGCTTCAGACGAGCTTCGGGTGGGACCTTTTGCAAGAGACGCTGCGCGACGGGGATCCGACCGAGATCGCGCGCCAGGCGACGGCTTCGACGTGGCTGTTCGCGGGGCTGCCTGCGCTCGCTTTCGTCGCGCTGTCGCTCGCCGGGCGGGTCAACGTGCGCGTGCGGGATCTCGGCGCCGTCGCGTTGGCCTGCGCGCTGACCGTCACGGCGGTGCTCGCGCCACACGGCCCCGCGGCGGGGCTGCCGGTGGGCGCGACGCGTGCGCCCGTGTGGCACTTCGTGTCGGACGCGCTCGCTCACGTGCAGGCGCGCCCGTCAGATGCCGGCGGCGCGCTGCTATCCGGCGATCACGGAGACGGCCCGCCCGAGCAGGAGGGCGTGACGGCGGACGACGAGCCGCTGCCAGGTAGCCCGACAGGCGAGGAGGACCAGCTGACGGGTGCGCCGTCGCTCGACGGCAGGCGGCCGAGCGACGGTGCGGTGGCGCAGGAGTCTAGCTTCCGCTACGTCGATCCGCGAGTGGTGTACACAGACCGCAACCCGAAGAAGGCGCTGCCGGCGCGCGCCGAGAGGCCCTGGAATGTCGTGTGGATCATCATGGAATCCACTGGCTTGCGCTACGTGATGGGGAAGGACTCCAAGGGGGTCACGCCGATGCCCTTCCTGCGCGCCCTCGCCGATCGCTCGTGGTTTCTCACGAACCACTACTCGAACTCGAACTCCAGCGCGCGCGGTATTTTCGCCCAACTCGCGGGCCTGAACCCCCGCCCGACGGTCGCGATGTGGGTCAATCAGAAGGACATTTACGTGCCCTCGCTCGCGACGCTGCTCGGCACCTCGTACGATCGCTTCCTCGTCACGCCCGGGCGGCTCACGTATTACTTCCCGCGCGCGTTCCTGGAGCACTCGGGCCTCGACGAACTGCATGGTTTCCTTGAGGTTCCGGTCACGAAGGACCTGGCCGGCGAGGGCATCGCGAAGGAGGAGACCGGCACCGTCGACTTCTTCCTTGACCGGATGGAGCGCGCGAAACCACCCTTTTTCGCCACGTACTATAGCTTCGTCCCGCACTGGCCCTACACCGACTATGGCCCGAGGTGGCGCCGCTTTCCGGGGGGGCGTGCAATTGACAGATATCATAATAATCTAGCGATGTTGGATGCACAGATCGCGCGCATCTACGCGGCGGTCGAGCGACGCGGCCTCCTCGACACGACGGTCTTCGTCTTCGCCGGCGATCATGGTGAGGCGTTCGGCCAGCACGAGCACAACTGGGCGCACGCCCAGCACAGCTTCAACGAGAACTACCAGACTCCCGCGATCCTGCATCAGCCCGCGCTCTTCGCGCCCCGCGTGGTGACGGAGCGCACGAGCCATGTGGACCTGCTGCCGACGTTGCTCGATGCGATGGGCGTGTCCTACGATGAA
>Ga0172370_10004918_pt1 | contig 17550 bp, 15 predicted proteins | sample LakKiv5m_FD_114538 | JGI IMG/M metagenome (GOLD analysis project Ga0172370, IMG submission 114538) | Freshwater microbial communities from Kabuno Bay, South-Kivu, Congo - kab_022012_11.5m | ecosystem: Environmental > Aquatic > Freshwater > Lake | place: Democratic Republic of the Congo...
TCAATCGGAGAGCTTCGATGTTAAGAGAATTATACACGGCTGCATTGGGGATGCAACCTCAGCAAACCAGGTTGGAAGTATCTGCAAATAATATTGCAAATGCCAATACCCCCGGTTTCAAGAGGGGATCCGTGTTTGAATCTACTCTGATTGATGCCGCATCGCACTTAAATCATACTCCAGGAGTCGCTGAGCAAGATGACCCGCCCGTCGGTTCCTTTATAGACTTTTCCAAAGGTATGTTCGAGCAGACTCAGAACCCTCTGGATGTAGCCGTGGACAATCAAAATGGATTTTTCGTTGTCAGAGACGAAGCAGGGACGCAATACCTTACAAGGGCGGGGCATTTTATTCTGACGCCTGCCGGAGAAATTACAACAACTGACGGAAAACGGATTGATGGTCTGGAAAATTCCGTCAATATGGGAAAATCACCGACTTCGGGTGTGGATGACCTGAAGGAACAAACTTCGGTCAACATTGTTATATCCCCGAATGGTGACGTGTTTGCGAATAATGATAAAGTGGGTTTTATTCAGATTGCAAAAGTTGACAATCCGGAAACCCTGCAAAAAGCATCTAATGCTTGTTTCACGGTGACAAGTTCAACGAAAATGGATGTTATGCCTCAGGAAGAGGTCAATCTCAAGCAAGGATGGCTTGAAAATTCCAACGTTGATATTGTCAAAGAAATGGTGCAAATGATTGAGTTGCAAAGACTTTTCGAAGTCGGCAGTAAAGTCATTCACACCGGTTCCGAAACGCTGGACACAAGCCTTAGATTGGGACGCATTGTTTAATGAGCCATGGATGGCTTTTTTATCTTAGTTGAAAGGAATTTTTGTGGATAAAACTTTAAGAACTGCCGCCACCGGATTGACTGCCCAGCAGAGATATGTGGAAATTATTTCCAATAATCTGGCTAATGTTAATACCACGGGTTTTAAGAAAGTGCGTCCCGAATTTCAGGATTTGCTTTATGAAACTATTAAACCGATGGGAAATAGTCAAAAAACAGGTTCGGAGCCTCTTAATGAAGTTCAAATCGGGTCGGGAACCGAATTGGTTGCAACGACCAAATTGTTTTCTCAGGGAGACATCACGCAAACTAACAATAAGCTTGATGTAGCGATTAACGGCGACGGTTTCTTTCAGGTTATCAGACCCGATAACACTGTGGCATATACAAGAGCAGGCTCTTTTAGTACCGATAAAAACGGGTTGATTGTTACTGCTCAGGGATATAAACTTGAACCGGGACTAACCATTCCGCAGGATGCGGTTGATGTCCAGATTTCGAGAGACGGCATAGTCACGGCACAGTTAGAAGGTGCAAATAATTCTTCAACCCTTGGACAAATTCAGCTTGCAAGATTCATTAATCCTGCAGGACTCAAATCCATAGGAGACAATCTTTATGTGGACTCTCCCGCTTCGGGGCAGCCTCTGCTTGAGCAGCCCGGATTTAATAACACCGGAGAGCTTATTCAGGCACATCTTGAGCAGTCGAATGTTGACATTGTGGAGGAAATGGTGAACATGATTGTCGCTCAGCGTTCTTACGAAATTAATTCAAAATCAGTCAGAACTGCTGATGATATCTTGGGCATTGCCGTAAATTTGAAGAGATAACAGATTAAATGAGAAATTGTCTGAAATATAACGTTTTACTGATTCTGCTGGTGTTCGTTGTAAGTTCAACCGGAGTATTAGCCAAATCTACTTTTTCGGGTGAAAGACTCCGCCAGTCATGTATTGAGTATATCAATCAGACAGTAGGCGGCGAGGCAGTTGTTTCAATTTCTCAAAAAATTGTCAGTCAGGAATTTGAAGATGACGGTATTGTTGCTCAGATTAATTCCGATACAAAAAATTTAAAAGGTAACACGCACCTGGCTATTGAATTTCTGAAAAACGGAAAAATTATCAGAAGGCTTGAAGTCCCCGTTAGAATTCGGATTTTCAAATTCGTTGCTGTGGCTGCAACTACAATCAATAAGGGCGATGCAGTAAACGAAGGCGATATTAATCAGGAAAAAGAAGAGATAACTTATATATCAGATAATGACAATATCTCGCCGGAAGAAATTATCGGTCAGAAAGCAAAACGGAATATTTCAAAGGGGACTATATTTACACGGAACCTTTTTGAAAATCAAAACAGAATTCATCGCGGCGAAAAAGTAACCCTGATTATCAAATCGGGAGCAGTCACTATAAGAACCTCAGGAGTCGCCTTGCAGGATGCAGATTATGGCAGTAAAATAAGGATTAAAAGAGAAGGAACACAGACCGTACTTTACGGTTCGGTTGCCATGGACGGCAGCGTCCTTATTTCACCAAATTAAAGGTTAATATTATGAAAAGATTCTTTATCATTTTGAGCATTTGTTTGACATGGCTGTCGCTAATAGGCAAGGATGCCCTTTATGCTCAGTTCATTCAAAACACTTCACGTTCACTCGTTTCTGATGTTAAAGCTTTTCAAACCGGAGATGCAATTATGGTTTTAATCGTTGAGGATACTCAGGCGGATAATTCGGCTTCGACTAATGACTCGAGGGAAACCAATCTCAAAGCTAACGCAAGTGCAGGACTGAACAATAACGGTTACTCGGCAAGCGGGAATCTTGGTACCGGAACGGATTTCAAAGGTACCGGTCAAACCAAAAGAGCTGAAACTATCAGGTCTAAACTCTCTGCAAGAGTGATTGATGTTGATGCTGCCAATGGTAATCTTAGCATCGAGGGAAAAAGAACTACGAAAATCAACGGAGAGACACAGACCATTATTATCAAAGGGATTGTCCGACCCGTTGATGTGTTGCCGAACAACTCGGTTTATTCCTATAATATACTCGACTTGACTTTGTTTATAGAAGGTGACGGAAGTGTAACAAAAACACAGGAACCGGGGATGATAACCAAATTTTTAAGGTTTTTATTTTAAAAATGAGAAAAACTTTAAAAATATTGCTTATTCTTGCTGCACTGTCATTGACCGTGCAGTCGCTGTATTCAGCCCGGATTAAGGATATAGCCACTATCGAAGGAGTCAACGCCGTTCAGGTGATTGGTTACGGCCTTGTTTCAGGACTAAACAACACAGGCGATAACCAAATGGCTTCTTTCACAGTTCAATCAGTTTCTAATTTACTCAAAAGATTCGGTCTTACGATTCCCCAGAGCAATCCCCGAATTCGTAATGTTGCGGCTGTAATTGTAACAGCCACAGTTCCTGCTTTTACCCGTAAAGGCGGAAAAATTGATGTTCAGGTAGCCTCAATAGGAGATGCGACTTCTCTGCAAGGTGGTATTCTAATGATGACACCTCTCTCTATTTCGGACGGAGGAATCATTGGAATGGCACAGGGAGCATTGTCTGTAAGTGGATTCGACGTAAGTTCGTTAGGTTCCAGAATGTCTAAAAATATGGTTACTAGCGGGAGAGTTCCCAACGGACTCATCCTTGAAAAAGATATGGAAGCTCAGTTTATTAAAAATCAGCAAATCCGGATTGTTTTGAGAGAGCCGGATTTCACAACGGCTATTAATGTCGTAAATGCTGTGAACGGCGTTGTTCCGAACTCAGCAACTGCGAGCGATGCAGGTAGTGTTTTAGTTAAGTTCCCTGCAAACCTGAAAAAGGAAGATATTGTACAAAATATAGCAAGATTAGAAATATTACCGATAACTACCGACCCGGCAGCACGAGTTGTCATCAATGAACGTACCGGAACAGTGGTTGTCGGCGGAAATGTACAGCTTCTCCCTGCTGTTATCGCTCAAGGAGGTCTTGAGATTTCGATTCAAAAGCAAGTGATAGTAACTCCTCCTGCACCATTTACGGTAAATCCTCCAAAAGCAGTTGAGACTTCGGTTATTAAAACCGAAGAGCCGATAAATCCGGCTACTGCTCTTCAGGTAGCTGGTCCCACAGTTCAGGATATGGCTGCGGCTTTAAATCTGCTAAAAGTATCACCGCGCGACCTAATTTCAATTTTTCAAGCTCTGAAAGAAGTCGGTTCCTTGCAGGGAGAACTTATTATTCAATAGCTGCTATGGACAATTACCTAAACATAAAACCCGACGTTAATCTGAACAGTCTTACCGACTTTCAGACAGATAATATTTCAAAGCTGAATAATATTCCGAAAAAAAATCTGACTGAACAGCAAAAAAAAGAATTTGAAAAAGCTTCCCGCGGTTTCGAGTCAATCTTTGTTAACATGATGTTCAAGCAAATGAAACAATCTATGCTTGATAAAGAAAACAACGAAGAAGGAGATATGACTTTCGGCGACAATGTTTTGGGGGAATACACCGACCTTCTTGTAGCCGACCAAATTTCCAAAACAGGCAAAGGTATAGGTCTTGCCGAAAAAATATATGAACATCTTACGGGCGGTGATCCACTAAAGCCGGCTATAACTATTACACCGGAAAAAGCAGTAACTCCTCCGTTAATTATACCCGAACCGCCAAAACCACCAATTGCACCCCAACCTTTGAAGACTGAGCCTAAAACAGTGGGAGTGAACGGTAATTTCATTGAAAGAGTTTCAGGCAGAATGGCTTCTTACGACGGAATAATAAAGGAAGCATCAGCAAAATTCAATCTTCCGGAGAATCTGCTCAAAGCAGTTATTACTGCCGAATCTGCCGGTAAACCAAATGCTGTTTCTTCAGCCGGAGCCAAAGGATTGATGCAGCTTATGGACGGAACCGCAAAGGATTTGGGCGTTAAGAATTCTTTAGACCCCAAAGAAAATATTTTCGGTGGTGCTAGATATCTTAAAATGATGCTCGACAGGTTCAATAATAATCTTGATTTTGCTCTCGCTGCTTACAACTCCGGTCCGGGTGCAGTTGAAAAACATAGCGGGATTCCTCCCTACAAAGAGACACAGAACTACGTTGCAAGGGTTAAAAAATATAATCAGATTTATCAACAATAATGAGTTTTTATAAATGATTAATAAATTAAAAATATTTCTCGAATATGAACAGGAAATTCTCGTAAGCTTGGTTCAGCTAGCCGAGAGTCAGAGAAATGCCCTGATAAGGTATAATATCAGTGAATTAGAGCTGGTGACCGCACAGCAGGCGGAACTTAGTAAAAAACTACGACAAGCTGAAGAGCAGAGAATCAGTCTGCTTATGACATGGCTTAATTTACAAAGGAAGGAAGCTCTTGAGATGCAGATGTCCAAACTGGCAGAAAATCTTGATGGCGAAGATAAAAGATTTATCATTATTTTCAAGGAGCGATTTACTTTAATAGTTGAAAAGCTGTCAGCACTAAGTGTTTTAAATAGATTACTGGCTAACAGGGCAAAAAATAATGTCGGTGAGCTACTTGCTTTTCTGACTAACGGGACTAATCATGTCTGCAATGTTAAAATTTAGTAAAATGAAAAAAGGAAATAAATATGAATCACAATAATCATCAAAAAATATCACAGCTTATTTCGAAAGCTAATGAACTTGTCAGCTCTATTGATAATTTCAGCAGAACTATACCTGAAGGGGAAATTTATCATTTGAGCAACAGATTGCAGCACAGTGCCAGAACGGTTCCGGATAAACTGAACAGCAGCTTAAATGCAAGAGGAAAGACAGAACAAATCAGAATGGCAATCAAAATATTCGAAGCTCTTTCGGATTGCAGGGACTATCTGCATCTTGTAGAAAAGCTACGCTTCGGTAAAACCGATGATTTGATTCAAAAAGTTGATGACATTAGCAATTTGCTTTATCACGATTACCCCAATCTTGTTTTAGCAAGTTAGATTTGGTTTTAATTCGGAAATTTATTAATTGAATAAAATATATGTCAAGTTTTTCATCTCTTGAAATTAGTAAAAGAGCACTTGCCGCACAAAGGCTTGGTCTCGATGTAACTGGAAATAACATAGCCAATGTGAATACGCCTAATTATTCACGAAGACAAGTTAATTTTTCGGAAACTGACCCCCAGCTACTTAACGGAAAAGGATTTCTTGGGACCGGAGCTATTGTTGACAATCTGAGGAGTTTTCGGGAAGAGCTATTTGACAGGGAAATAAGAAATAATCTTTCCAGACAAAACGGTTACAGCTATGATGAAAAGATTACCAATAACCTGGAATCAATACTGAATGAACCCTCGGATGCCGGACTGAATGAGATTGTTACTAAGTTTTTTAATTCCTTTCATGATTTGTCTAACAATCCTCAGAATATTTCTCTAAGAAATAATGTAATTGAGCAGGCAAAGACTTTGGTTGACCGATTTCACTCCACTGCTCAGCTGCTTGATGATGCTCGCAGTCAAATTTTGAGTGATATCAACCAGAATGTAGGAAAAATCAATTCCCTTCTAAAGGATGTTGCAGACCTGAATTCAAAAATAGCATCCGCCAAGGTTGTTACTGACAGCGATGTTCAATCTTTTATTGATAAAAGAGAAGAAAAACTCGAAGAGTTAGCAAAAGTTGCAGGCATTAATGTGACTAAAAGCGATGCTGGAACTGTAAATGTCTTTATAAACGGAATAAACGTTGTGACTAATTTCGTTTATTCTCCACTGAAAACGCAGACCGACATCAATCCGGCTACCGGGGAAAGCACAATCCAACTTTTGAATACTGATTCAAACGGCAATACTCTTAACTACATCCGCCCTACATCCGGTGAAATCGCAAGCCAGTTAAAACATTATAATGTAACACTTGATGATAAAGATTCCAGCGGCAATTTCTCTGTTTATACCAAATTGAATGAGTTTGCAGATGCAATTGTAAAAAAAGTAAATTCTTTGACAACAACCGGTTATGGCTTAGATGATACAACTCCTCCAGGCAGGAATTTTTTCGAACCGGCTGTGGGCAATGCTACGGCTCATACTATTGAAATATCCGCTTCCATTTTAAACAATCCAAGAAATATACCTCTTTCGGATGCACCTAATGAGCCGGGTAACAATGTAATTGCTCTTAAAATTGCGAATCTTGCTACCGACGGGACATTTATTGATAACCAGACCCCTTCGGATTTTTATTCGAATTTCGTTGGTAAAGTGGGCAGTATGGGCAGCGAAGCCATAAACGGCAGCAATGCTACGAAAACTGTTGGCGACCAACTCTCGAACCAGAGAGAATCAGTAATCGGCGTGAATCTGGATGAAGAAGCAGTGAACCTGATAAAGTATCAGAAGGCATTTGAAGCTTCATCAAGAATTGTAAGCACTATGAATGAAATTCTACAAACCATTGTCAACCTTGGAAAATAGCAATGAGAGTAACTCAAAATTCTTCCTTCATTCCCTTTCAAAGCTCAATTGAAGACATTCAACTCAGATTGACCAAAGAGCAGGCACGAATGAGTTCGGGCAAGCAAATAATCTCAATATCAGATGCTCCTAAAGATATTGTTGATGTAAAAAAACTCTCAGAAAACATAAGCAGGAACGAACAATATCAAAATAACATCGGTTCGGCGCTTCAGGAATTAATGTCCGTAAGCGATATTCTAGATTCGACTATTCAAAAATTTACCGATATACGAAATATAGCTCTTGATGCCACCCAAACAGGAAATATCGGAAATCTTCCGGTGCTCGCCACATCCATTCAGGTTATTTTGCAGGATATTATTAAAGATGCAAATTCCGATTTTAACGGAAAACTTTTATTTTCAGGAACAAAGACAACCTTAGATTCTATCACTCCAACTCCGCCCCAAACAAATAGTAGTCCCTTCGAATTAATAAAAGATACACCAACCGCAACAAATCCTTCCGGCTTCATTGTCGTGTTCAAAGGAAATGTGAAGGATATTGAAATTCAAAAGGATTCGAAATCTACTGAGGTTATAAACACTAAAGCAAACGAGATATTCGGAACTGGTGGAACTTCAGCAATGCAGAATGTAATTGACTTGTACAATCTGCTCATGTATAAATCCGACGGCTCAAAAAGAACTGATAAAGACTTGCTAAACAAAGAAGATTTGGGAAAACTTGATGCTTATCAGAAAAATATAACTGACAACCTGCAGAAAATGGAATCTGCCAACAGCATAAACGGCTCAAGAATTAATAGACTGCAGGCAGTTACAGACCAGATTACTTCTGAAAATATCAGATTGAATGAAGTGAAGTCGAAACTTGAAGACACTGATGTTGCTCAAACTGCAATTAACCTGGCACGTGAGAATACAGCTCTTCAATACACTCTTCAGGTCGGTTCAAAATTAGTTCAGCAATCACTTTTCGATTTCCTTAGATGAAAGAATCGAAACCAAGCCTGATTAAATCTTCAACTATGCTCGGTATAGTGCTTGGATTTCTTGCTATTTTCGGTGCTTTCGTTTGGGAAGGTGGTCCCATCGGGACGCTCTTTATGCTTCCTGCCATGCTCATTGTCTTTGGCGGTACGTTAGCCGCAGGAGTTGCAGGAACTTCAACACGTCAGATGTTGAAAATCCCCGGTCTGTTTAAAACAGCATTTTACCCAAAAAAATATAATAAACAGAAAATTCTTGACCAGATTGTAGAATTTGCAGCAATCGCCAGAAGGCAGGGTTTTCTTGCTATCGAAGAAAGATTATACGAAATAAAGCACCCATTTCTGAAAAAACTTTTTCAGATTTGCATTGACGGTGCCGATTCGGATGCTTTGCAAAAGATAGTTGACCTTGAAATTCACTTCATTACCGAAAGGCATAATGCCAATATCCGGCTCTTTATGAAGCTTGGTGGCTATTCTCCCACAATGGGAATCATAGGTACGGTTATGGGGCTTATTTCTACTCTGGCTGCCGCAGGCAGCGACCCATCGGTTCTTATCAGGCATATCGCAACTGCTTTTATTGCCACCATGTGGGGAATTTTTATGGCTAACATCGTTTGGCTACCTATCGGTGATAAACTAAGAACATTGCACGACGAAGAAATGCAGGTTATGCAGCTTATGCTTGAAGGTGTTCATTCAGTTCAGATTGGAGAAACTCCATCGGTCATCAGAGCAAAGCTTGTAGGTATCTTCCCGTCGAAACAGCAGGACGAAATTCTAGTGCGCCAGATGCAAATATTTTCAAACCAAATCTCTGTTACAAATGTTCCTGTAGTTCCTCCTGTTGAAACAGAAAAAACATGATAATGTTTTGATAATCCCGTCTATTTTTTTAATTTGTTTGTCGTATTTAAAATAATTTATTATTTTGTGTGACAAAATTCGGTTTAATGTGTTATTGTAATTATAAAAGTTGCAAAATTTAATTTTTTAAGGATTTTAAAATGAATAAGTTGAAAATAGCCCTGTGGATTTTAGCCCCGATATTCTTTATTAACGGATATGCTAATGCGGATTGGGAAACAACCGAAGCCGGTCCTGCCGGTCCGATTAATCAAATTTTTGTTGGTTCAGGTGGAAAGATTTATTCCTCTTCGATTGTTTCAGGTGTTTACATCTCCATTAATAACGGTACTACCTGGATAGAAAGAAATACCGGCTTTGACACTTCAAGCGTGAAAACAACTGTGGTCAGAGCGGCTGTTCAAATCGGTTCTAAAGTCCTGGCAGGAACCGAAGGAAAAGGAATCTTCGAAACTACAAATGACGGAGATAAATGGGTTTATTCAAAAACTTATATCGGTAATTTATTCGTTTACGGTTTAGCTGTTGCAAATAATAAAGTCTATGCCGGTACAGATGAAGCAGGTGTTTATCGAACTGATGATAACGGGAGTACATGGGTTTCATTGAACGACGGCACTATCCCCAACCCTGTTCTCGCTATAACTGCCGACAATAATAGAGTTTTCGTAGGAACTACTTTCGGTGGTCTATTCGAATCAACGAATAACGGTAACACATGGACAAACATTAATCCAAATGTGATAAAGATAGATATCTTGTGCATAGCAGTTTCAGGAGACAAGTATTTCGTAGGCACTAAAGATGGCGGCATTTTCTTTTCAAATGACGACGGCAAGAACTGGACTTCGATTAATACCGGAATGAAAAATTCCTACATCACATCAATTCTTATCAAAGATTCAAAAGTTTATGCAGCCACCAAAGGCGGTGGTGTTTATTTCACCGATAGCGACGGTAAAAGCTGGAGCGATGCCAATGCAAATATTCCCGATATGGAAGTCTGGTCTCTGGCTGCCGACAATACTTATCTTTATGCTGGCACTTCAAATTCTTCAATTCTACGCAGAAAGCTCAGCGAAATTGTTGCTCCCGACGTGCAGGCTCCGGAACTCACTTCACCCGCTAATGATGCTATGAACACAGATACCGCAGTTGCTCTTACGTGGAATCCCTCTAACGGAGCCGTTTCCTATCATGTGCAATTGGCTAAAGACCCGGCGTTTACCAATTCCCTTCAGGAAAAGGACGGACTTTCCAATACTTTCTATACGGCTGTAAATCTTGATAAAGATACCAAATATTATTGGAAGACCGCTGCAAACACCGTAAATTCTGAAAAAAAATGGTCACAAGTCTGGAACTTCAAAACCAAACCTGTACTTATATCGCCCGATTTATTCTGGCCCAAGGACAATGACACTTCAGTCTCACTTCCCGCAACATTCACATGGAATAAAGCGAGCGGTGCCGTTAATTATCAATTGCTGGTTTGTGAAGATGATAAGTTTGACAGTTTGATTATTTTCAATCAAAATAAAATATTAGACACATTTCTAACTGTAACCACACTCAAAGAAATGACTAATTATTATTGGAAAGTTGGCAGCATCGGATATGACGATAAGCGACTATTTTCGGCAAGTAGAAAATTCAAATCAGGCAAAACAAATTCAGTCGAGAGTTATTCCGACGATGGCTCCCTAATGCTGTCATGTTTCCCGAATCCTGCAAACGGCTCTGTTTCCGTAAGTTTCGCAACGCCCGCTAATATTTTTGTGAATATTAAAATTTACGATTTGATGGGAAAGGAGATGGGTATTATTCATCAGGGAAATGCCTATTCTAATGTAGGATTGGTGAATTATCCGCTCAATCAGCTTCGAACCGGCAGCTACCGGATTGTAATGACCTCGCAGGGTAAAACGGTATCCGTACCATTAATGATTGTTAAATAAAAGAGTCAAATATAGGACTGTTTCATTTGTCTTGTGGGATAAGAAGATTTATCATTTTTTTATATGAATTTCCACGAGCTTCAGCTCGTGGAAAACAAGATGTACACGCACTCTGCGTGGCTTGAGCCCAACTCTTTTTGTTATCGTCTTAAGCCATATTAAAAAGAAATAATATAATCGCCAAGGCGATAACAATCAAACGAATAGACAATTTGCTACCATAATTTAATCGCTCTGCGATATTATTTTCCGGATTTCCTACATCTGCGAGATGTTGGAAATTTTAATAGGGACTTGAGGCTCTTTTGTGATGGTCGGGTTACTAACAGGTCATCCCTGCGGGACTGTGGGTTTGGGGTTTGGGGTTACTAACATGACGTCAATATGGGACTTTAAGAAATCCTTTATTTCACTCTATCGGCAGGAATTATTCCTGCCGTCTAAATAAAACAGGTCAGGTAGAACACCTGACCGGAGAGTAATATTGAAGCAGTAATGAGGAACTCCCGATTGCAGGCAAATAATAAGAATAAAAATTAATCCGAAAACCTTATCTGCTGCCCAAACCTTAGTAGAAATGGGATTTAATTTAGAATTTACCTTATTAGAATGATAGGAATAATAATGTAATAAGGTAAAGAAATCCTGGGATAATAATGCTACTAAGGTTGAGTTGATAGATAAGGTTTGTAAAATGAAATTGTTATTTTCAATATTGCATTTTTCATTCATTGATATTCATTTTTTCTCTAACGGCAGGAATTTTCCTGCTCTTTACTTAAATCCAATGATGTAATTCACCTCATTCTCCAATTTGAAATTTTTGAGAGAATCGTGAATTATTAATCTGAAGTTTGCAAAAGTAAACACCAATCGGTAGGTTGGTGTTTAATTCAAATTTATTTAAGCCTGGATTAATAAATCCTAAATTATCCTGATAGACACTATTTCCTTTAATATCAAAAAGTTCTACAGTTGAATTACCAGTTTTTAATGTTGTAAATTCTAAATAAAGCAGTCTGTTCTTTTTGTAGATGTTAATTCCTTCTTTTGCGTTTTCACTCCCTGGTATACTTGTAACATTGGGATTTATTACAGTTAACCTGGTTCTGCCATTGGCTATTATTGCTCCAGTTTTTTGAGAACAGTCAGAATTTCCAACTCTTAGATTATAGGTATGTTCAGTTTTCTCTGTCACTAAATTATATAAATTAAAAGAATTTTCTCCATTATCATTATAAAACGACAGAAAACAACGGATATTATCCGGTAGAAATTCAATATCGCTTGTGTAATTTAGGATTCCTGAGAAATCATTTCTAAATTCTACTGTTTTATTTGTAAATAGATTATTTACAAAAACGATTCTTGTCTCATACATTAAACTCAATAATGAATCATTAAATGAAAATTTTAAATGAGACCATTCGTCCCTATCACTTAGAAGGAATATATCTTTTATTTTCTTCCAAGTTCCAGTCTCCCAAATTGTAATTAAAGTTTTGTCTTTGTGAGTTTGCTGTTCTTCATAAGAAGAAACAATAGCAAATTTGGTACCATCGTGTGAAAATTTTACATCAAACGATGTAGATGGATTAATTCCTGTGCAAAGAAAAGAATTCAATTGTGTTCTTGTTTTTGCGTCCCATAAAGAAAAATAATCACCATGACCAATAAGAATATTCTTTTCATTTGGGTCTATGTCAATACAAGTTGAGGGCATTTTGAGAGAATCAGAAAAATTATAAATCAATCTTTCGCTCCGGCAATCCCAGAGTAATGCTTTATTGGCACCATCAATCGTAACAATATAATTTCCCAAAGCAGAAATATTCATCCTGAATGGGTCAAAACCACCATGATGTCCTACAAAAGTGCTTAATGAGTCTCCTGTTTTAGCATCAAGTTTAACAATATTATAGTTTATTGCTGCATAAATATACTTCCCATCCGGTGAAAATTTAACATCACCGCACTGGTCGGGTCCAATATATTTTTGCCAAACAATATCGGTTGTGTCTCCTGCTTTTGTCGTTAGCCACATTCCCACAAACACTACCAGAAACAAGAGAAATTTCAGCAAGTTGTGCCGCCTCGAAGTAAAAGTTCTGCGTTCCGTGCTGCGTGCCGGAAGGGAAAAATCATTTTTCCTTTGACTGGTCATTTCTCACTACATAAAATATTGAAAATCGAATTTTTAAATTCTGTAATTTTTTTAAAAATGCAATCTTCTATCTGGCTAAAATCAATGGCGTTGTTTCTGCTTTTATTTGACCTGTTTCATTTTTGTATAAAATTTTAATATAATAACAGCCTGTCGCAAGTTTACTGCCATCTTGACCGGTACAATTCCAGTCAAGTAACTTTAAGCCGAAATTGTCACCGATGCGGTCGTTCAGACTAATCATCTCATTGCCATTTAAGTCATAAACACCGAGATTAAGAATTTCAGAACCAGACCCGTTCAAAGCAATAACACATTCGGAACTTGCAGGATTAGGGCTGACAGCGAGCATTTTTGTATTTGTATTTGAATTATCATTAACACTGTTCGGACGGCTGCCGGTTGCAAACCACTTTGGCAGCCCTGAATTTGTTGCGATAACCTGAGCCTGACCAACGGAATTAATTTTCTTTGTGTCAAGGTTTGCCCTGCTTACCGAGTATGTTTTTGCAGAATTATCCCAGTACTGGAAGGCTACTTTTTTGTCATCAATCGAATAGCTGCCGTAAGATGCAACGGAATTGTCGCTGTTATATGAGAATATTGTTCCTACTTCACCGGAAAAGAGGTTCGCTCCGCTGATTTGTCCCATTTTGGAAGCTAAATCGTAAATATCAAAAACAAACAGGTATTCGCTATTTTTGGAAAATGACGGGTCGCCGACTTGAATTCCGTCCTGCTGTGGTGGGAATACTCCTAAGACAACACCTTTCTGAATATCAACCATGTTCAAATCCCAATAAATAACTTCGGTTCCATCCATTCTCAATTCATAGTTCTGAGCGTCGTACATAAGATAAGTCCCGTTGTTGTTCCAAGTAAGTGAAGATAACGAAAGCGGTTCTTTATATAATGACGTTGATGTTGTACTGGGAACATAAACATCAATAGTTGTAAAGCTGGAGTTCGATAAATCGAATAAATAAATTTGCGGCTTTGTGTCGTTCAAGGCAATAGCAGCAAGATATTTACCATCCGGTGAAACCGAAATCGAAGCCCAGTTACCCTGAGAACTCAAAACGGCTTCTCCTGTCCCGTCGGGATTAATGTACCTTACATTATTATCGGCATCAATAAACAGAATGAAATTTCCTTTGTCGGGAATCGTAATAACGCCTCCGGATGAAGTATATAACTGAGTCTGCGTGAGATGAACAATGTCTTTATTCAAGTCAGTTATAACGGGACGAACTTTATAAAGGCTAAGGTCTGCACTGCCGATAACGGCAATCCACTCATCCCCCTGAATTTGCGGTTTGTCGGGATTGGGATTAGTCCCGTTACCGTCAATAATTCCGACATCATCAAAAGCTTTCTTTACGGCTGTGACTTCTGCCGAAGTGTTACCGAAAAGTTCCTGGGCAGCTTTTACGGAAGCGAGCCTCATATCAATGAATTTTGCTTCTTTATTAATATATTTATTGTTTAAAACGCGATAATAAATTTTTTCCAGTTTCTCCTTGGTAATTGCAGTGCCAATAAGATAAGTGGCTTTATTAATAATACCGCAGTTATAATGAACACCGCCATTGTCTTTGTCAACGGTTAAATCCATAAATTCATTCATATGAGCGGGCAGCCAGACATTATCTCCCTGAGTTCCTCCATTATGAGGATTAGCCATGTCTCTTACGCAGCCGGTAGGAAAGAAAGATTTTTTAGCAATTGCCTCGCCTAAAGTCCAGTTATTTCTGTCAACCATACATCCGCCCCAATCTGCGAAAGCTTCGTTTAAGGCTCCTGATTGGAATTTATATACTAAATCAACAGTAAAAGTAACCACTCCATGAGTGAATTCATGAGCCATGAAATCCAAAGCTCCGGACCACGGAGTCGTGATTTGATCACCGTCTCCGAGAGTGACAAACTTACCGTTCCACCATGCATTATCAATTGATTTACCACCTTGTGTGACGTGCAGCACGGTTATCATGTCCATACCTTTGTCATCAATCGAATTTCGGCTATGAGTGTTTTTGTAGTATTCGTAAATCAATCCCGTATTATACTGACTCGAAACAGAAGCTGCATCGCTCCATGAGTTATTCTGAGAAGAAAATGGTTTCGGCGAAAAGGCATTATCCACATCGCCATTATTGTTCGTATAGCTTATTATCATTCCGTTTGCATTGGGGATAGTGCCGCTGAACATAGTCCTCGATACGTCCCACATATAATAACTACCTTGATAAAGGTAAGTATTGATTTTCCTGCTTGAGCCGGATAAATCCAAAGCGTTGGCAGTTGCGGGACCATCCGAAGGAGAATTATCATATTTTTCCAGAATATTACCTGTTGCGGCATCCACAAAATAATACCAGTTATGAATAACGTCGGGTCTGATTGACACGAACCATGCTAATTTATAATTACCTGAGTTATCGTCCACCCATATACATTTCCGTGCAGATGGTTCATGGTAATTCAGAAGATTACCGATAGTTTCATCAAGTTTTTCGATTTTAGAGAAAGATTTCAGATTTTCTAAAGAATTTCGAACAGCGACAGCCTCTGTTATGTTTTCCGTGAAGGATACTTCCAAAGGAGTTGGAATGTAAACAGAATTAATAAGATAAAGGTTATTCTCTTTGTCATAGTGCATAGTTATTTCTTTGCCCCAGACCGGAACACCTATGTAAAATTGCTCAAAATTCAAATGCTTGTTCCCTTCTGCATCAATCCTCTGAGATTGGAGCTTTAGCTCGTCGGCAGGATTCTGCAATTTGAAAATTTGTTTGTTTTCTGCAATATAAGACAGGGCTAAGGAAGAAGTTTGCAAATTTGCCGAATTTTTATTTTTATTCAAAGGGAAGCCGGTAATGAAACCCGGCGTTTGAAATTTATTCAAATAAAAAGTGGATGCAAATTGTTGATTTATAGATAATGATGAATTAATCACCGGTTTGGCGGAGTAAGTAAAACATTCCGGTAGTTTGGTGCCGGAACTGTTCCTGCGCAGCTCGGGATGATTGCTGTTAATGGTGCTTGAAAGCTTTTCGGCAAGCGATTCGAGACTTTTAACGTCAATTGGCTGCAATTTGCTCTTTTGGTCTTTTCTGCTGTTATCTGCAAGGTTGAAAACCCTTGAGTTTGAGACAGTCGGAAAGAAGAATATAAAGGATATTGCAACAATGAATGCAAACATTGTGGTTTTAAGGTTCGTCATGTTAACCTCAGATTTATTTGAAAGAAAAAAATTAGTCTTTTGTTTCTAAAGTAGTTAAAATATAATCAAACACTTCGTTTAGATTTTTAGTCAGACTATCGTTTCTTGAGTAGTCCCAAAGTAAAATATTCTGCTTACCATCTAAAGTAATTTTTAAATATTTAGTCATATTGCCCGGCTCCTGAAGGTGCAGGTCTAAAATCTTTGAACTTTTTATCTTGCCATGTATTTGCCTCATCTTATCATTCTTAAGGGCTTGATATTCTTTAGGATTTTCACCCTGCATTTTTCCGTTCCAGGATTTGACCTGACCATTAGCTTCAAGTGTGAAACCGCTCCACATTCCGGTGAATCCGCCACCCGAACCGATTTCGACAGTGAAGTTCACAGGGATATTATTACATGAACAGCAAGAAGCAAGTATAATGGCAAACATAGCAATCACTAATGTTGAAAACAAAAATTTCAGATAATTTTTTTTCATGCTTTTATCTCGAATTAAAGAAATCAAATTTTAGAAAAAAAATAAATTTCGGAAACCATTAAAATCAGTTATCAAATATAATAATAATCGAGACATGAGAAAAAAGAATTTTACACAAATGTAAAATAATTTCACCCGCGGCTCAAAAAAAATTCTTTGTCTTGCTTAGGATGCCGTAAGGTTCAAAAGGTAAATTTTTCAGAACTACCGAAAACATATAATTGAATTACGTTAACTTATTGAATATTCAACGAACTTTGTAAATTTGTAAAAAAATAACCAAATGACCGTAAAGCATAGTAAAAATCTGTAATAATTGCAATTAATCATTAAAAATTAATGATTTATAAAAAATTTTTTTGACTTTTTTTTGCAAAAAGTTTTGTTATTAATTCAGAGTTAATTAAATTTGTTTTCTAATAATTTGTAGGTTGTTAAAAAATTACAGTACAGGTTCAAAATGACAAAAGCAGACATAGTTGATGAAATAGCAAAAGCGACAGGTTTGACCAAAATTGAAACAAAAGCAGTCGTGGATGGCGTTTTTTCAAGCATAATCAATGCTATATCCGGCGGGA
>Ga0172370_10004919_pt1 | contig 17550 bp, 16 predicted proteins | sample LakKiv5m_FD_114538 | JGI IMG/M metagenome (GOLD analysis project Ga0172370, IMG submission 114538) | Freshwater microbial communities from Kabuno Bay, South-Kivu, Congo - kab_022012_11.5m | ecosystem: Environmental > Aquatic > Freshwater > Lake | place: Democratic Republic of the Congo...
AAAAAAATGAAGGAAGTTTTTGAAGAACAAAAAGAAAAATCCTACACTTTTGATGAACTCCGCGATTTGTCGAACGATAAAATTAAAAAATTAGCCAAAGAAATCGACATCGAAAGCTGGGTTTATGCCTTGAAAGATACCGGCGATGAACTGACCGACAAGGTGTTGCCAAATTTCTCGAAGAAAGCTGTTGCTGAATATGAAAACCTTAAGCAACAGATTAAAGTGAAAAAAACCGACATCAATAAGAGCCGCAAGAAGATCAGTGATGAGATTTCGAGGCTTTTCTCAAAATAAAAAGTAATAATCTTTTAATGTGAAAACATACAGGCTATCCTATTGAACGATAGCCTTTTTCTTTTTTAATTGCCTTTACAATGTCAAAATTCAATTTTTAAGAACCTGTTTTTTTTACTTTCGCACCCGTTTTTTTTAAAAATACACATTTCAAAATGACAAAAGAAATTGAAAAAAAACCTGCCTGGATTTTTGAAACCAGTTGGGAAATATGCAACATGATTGGTGGAATTTACACAGTGCTTTCAACCAAAGCTCCGGTCATTTGCGACGAATTTGGGCAACATTACCTCACCATTGGCCCCGATGTATGGAAGGAAACCCGTAAAAATCCTGATTTTCTTGAAGAAAAAAATCTTTTTTCAACCTGGCGCGAAAAAGCTGCCGGCGAAGGACTCTACTTCAGGATAGGACATTGGAACATCCCCGGAAGACCCATCGCCATTCTTGTTGACTTCACCCCATTATTTTCTGAAAAAGACACCATATTTTTCAACCTTTGGGAAAAATACAAAGTCGATTCCATCAGCGGACAGTGGGACTACGTGGAGCCTACCATGTTTGGAATTGCCGCCGGTAAAGTAATTGAGAGTTTTTACAACTTTTATTTAACTTTTTCCGACCAGGTGGTCGCCCATTTTCACGAATGGATGACAGGCACAGGAGTGCTTTATCTCAACGAAAAGTTGCCCCAGGTAGCCACAGTTTTCACAACGCATGCCACAACCATCGGGCGCTCTATTTCCGGAAACGGTTTGCCATTGTATGGTAAAATAGACCAGTACAGCGGTGAGGAAATGTCGAGGCGATTTGGAATTGTATCCAGGTTTTCGCTTGAACGCAGTGCAGCCGGAACCGCCGATGCTTACACTGCTGTAAGCGAAACCACAGCCACCGAATCGATGAAATTGCTCGAAAGACCCGTAGATGTTGTTACTCCCAATGGTTTTTCAAGCAGGCTGATTTTAAATAAAGAAGAATTTGAGCAAAAACGTGCCGCCGCCAGAGATAAAATTCTTAAAGTGGTTGAGGCATTATTTAATGAAAAACCCGGTGATGATGCATTTTTGGTAATTACCAGCGGCCGCTACGAATTCCGAAACAAAGGCATAGACCTGTTTATTGATGCTGTTGCAAAACTGGCCGATAAAAAGCCTTCGAAGAAAGTGATAGCCTTTATTAAAATACCGGCTAACCACAAAGGTCCCCGGCCTGAACTTATCGAAAGAATGCGCAGTTCAACACCTGGTTCACCAGTTCAGAGCGAATACCTCACACATGGTTTATACCACGAAGAACATGATGCCATCCTGCAGCGTGTGAGGGAAAGAAACCTGAAAAACCTGACCGGTGATAAAGTGAAGATCATCTTTGTCCCTGCTTATCTTAATGGAAATGACGGCGTTTTCAACATGCCATATTACGATTTATTGGTTGGTTTCGATTTCACAGTTTTCCCGTCTTATTATGAACCGTGGGGTTACACACCACTCGAAAGCATTGCGTTCAGGGTGCCGACACTCACCACGTGCCAGGCTGGTTTTGGGCAATGGGTGCAAAATGAGTTCCCTGAAAAACATCCTTCGGTAATTGTTGCCAACCGATTGGACGATAATAATGATGAAATAGTTGAAGAGATTGTGACCTCATTATTGAAGTTCATTTCTTTGGATGCAAAACAAACAGAAGCTGTTCGTCAAAATGCGTATGAAATTGCATCAGAGGCGGTTTGGGATAAGTTTGTCAGTCATTATTTCAGGGCATATTCGCTGGCCATACAAAAGGCTGTTGAGCGCACTGAGAAATTGCCGATAAAGTATATTAAAGAAAGGAAAGTTCAACTTACTGAGGCACCATTTCAGGATATTCCTGTTTGGAAAAGGATTGTTATTGAGCCCAGTATTCCTGAAAAGCTGAAAGGTTTGCAGGAAATGTCGAGAAACCTCTGGTGGTCGTGGAATTTTAAAGCCACCGAACTTTTCGAATCCATCGATCCGCTGAAATGGGAAAAATCGGAGCACAACCCAATCATTATGCTCGATTCGTTGAACGTTCATCAGTGGCGGGCGCTCGAAAATAATGAAGATTTTTACAAAAAATACCTCGAATCGTACAACAAATTCAATGCTTACTTAAATGAGGCAAGAAACAAGCCGAAATCACAGATTGCCTATTTCAGCATGGAATATGGTCTGCATCAGTCACTTAAAATTTATTCCGGCGGACTTGGTATTTTGGCAGGTGATTTTTTAAAAGAATGCAGCGATTCGAACGAAAATCTGGTTTCGGTGGGATTGCTTTACAGGTTTGGGTATTTCCAGCAAAGCATTTCATTGTTTGGCGACCAGATGACCGAATATCAGGCTCAGAATTTCTCGCAATTGCCCTTAAGCAAAGTATTTGATGAGCAAGGCGAGCACCTCACCATTCAAATTGGATTGCCAGGACGTACTTTGTATGCCAGGGTCTGGCGGGTTGATGTTGGGCGTATCCCATTGTATTTGTTAGATACTGATTACCTCGAAAATGGCGAAGCCGACCGACGAATCACACATCAACTGTATGGTGGCGACCTCGAAAACAGACTAAAGCAGGAAATTCTACTCGGGGTTGGCGGAATCCGGATGTTGAAAGTCCTGGGTTTAAACCCGACCATTTATCACAGCAACGAAGGCCATTCCGCATTCATAAGCCTCGAAAGGTTGCGGGTTTTGATGGAAGAGGACAAATTGAACTTTAACCAGGCGCTTGAAGTCGTACGTTCATCAACACTATTTACCACACACACTCCCGTTCCGGCGGGTCATGATGTTTTCCATGAAGACCTTCTCAGAACCTATTTCCCGCATTATCCCGACCGTTTAAACATTTCGTGGAACGATTTTATGGCTTTAGGCAGGGTGAATATTCACGATTACAACGAAAAATTCTCGATGAGCATCCTGGCAACCAAACTTTCGCAGGAAGTGAATGGAGTTAGCCGGATTCATGGAAGGGTTTCACAGGAAATGTTTGCCGGACTTTACGAAGGATATTACCCACAGGAATTGCACATCGGCTATGTTACCAACGGAGTACATTTGCCAACCTGGGCTTCAAAACAGTGGAAACTGATGTATAAAAAAACCTTCGGCGAAGACTACAAGTGGCGCCAGTTGGATTACAACATGTGGTCGAAAATCCAGCACGTTAACGATGCAGATATTTGGGAAACCCGGAAAATACTGAGAAAACAATTGATTGATTATGTTCGTCTTCGCCTGAAAGATGAAATGACACGCCGTCAGGAAAATCCAAAACTGATTATCGATACCCTTGAGTCGATTAGTGAAAATGCCCTCACTGTTGGTTTTGCCAGGAGATTTGCCACCTATAAACGCGCAAAACTCCTGTTTTCAAACCTCGATCGACTGTCAAAAATCCTGAATACACCGGGTAAGCCCATTCAGTTTATTTATGCCGGAAAGGCTCATCCCAACGATAAAATGGGGCAGGACCTGATAAAACGGATCATCGAGATTTCAAAAACAAAAGAGTTTATAGGCAAAGTTGTTTTTATCGAAAACTACGACATGGCACTTGCACATAAGTTGATTCCTGGTGTTGACATTTGGCTGAATACACCCACCAGGCCATTGGAAGCCTCGGGAACCAGCGGCGAGAAGGCCATCATGAACGGAGTTGTTAATTTTTCAGTTCTTGATGGCTGGTGGGCTGAGGGTTATAAGAAAAATGCAGGTTTTGCCATTGAAGAAGCACGTACTTATGCAAATTCGCAGTTTCAGGATGAACTCGATTCGGAGGTGATTTACAATGTTTTCGAGGATGAAATCCTTCCCTTGTTTTATGACAGAACACTGAATGGAATCCCAATCCGGTGGGTTCAGCACATCAAAAATACCGTTTCGGAAATTGCACCTCATTTTACCATGAAGCGGATGTTGGAAGATTACCGGAAAAAATACTATCATAAACTCATCGAACGTACCCACCGAATGACACGTGATAATTTTGCTGCCGTCACTGAATATGCCGCCTGGAAACAGGAAATGAAGGATAAATGGCACGAAATAAAACTTGAAAAACTCATGGTGCCTGATGCATCGGGCACACCTTTGACACTGGAGGATAACTTTTCGACAGAAGTGACCCTCTTTACCAATGGAATACAACCCGAACACCTGGGTGTCGAAATTATTTTTGGAAAGAAAGATCAGGGAAAAGTGGACAAGATTTCATTTTCAAAAGAAATGGTTCTGATGGATGTTAAAAACCACAGCGCCCGGTTTGCTGTGGAAATTCCACCATTTCAGGCCGGTTCGTACCATTATGCTTTCCGTATTTTCCCCAAGCATAAACTCATACCACACCGCCAGGATTTTTGTTTGGTGAAATGGGTTTAAAGTCAGACTTCGATGTTGATGCAATACATAAAGACAACATACAAATAACAATGAAACCTTTAGGCCATAAATCGTACGGAAGTATTCCTCATTTATCGAAGTCGCGTTTGGGTGAAGGTGATCATCATTGTGACCCAGGTCAGGAACGAATTGCCACCGAAAAGCCCCGCGACCAGTTTGATCTGATTATTGTCCAGGAAAAACTGGATGGATCAAACTGTGCAGTGGCGAAGGTGGATGGCCGGATTTTGGCCTTAAACCGTGCCGGCTATTTGGCCGAAACCTCGCCCTACGAAATGCACCATTATTTTGCCAGGTGGGTTGAAAAGGAAAAAGCCAGGTTTGATAAACTGCTCCGCGAAGGCGAGCGCCTGGTGGGAGAGTGGCTTCTGCAGGCGCACAGCACCCGCTACAACCTTTCGCACGAGCCTTTTGTGCCTTTCGATTTGATGACGGGGCAAGTCAGGCTTAATTACCATAACTTTCTGCTTCGGATTTTGCCCCTCGGTTTTACCGTTCCAAATCTCGTTCATATCGGCCAACCAGTTGGGATTAATTGGGTGATGAAACAATTGGAAATTTCCGGGCATGGGGCTATCGACAAGGTGGAAGGTGCTGTGTGGCGTGTCGAGTACAAGGGCGAGGTTGATTTTCTGGTGAAATATGTCCGGCCCGACAAACCCGACGGGATTTACCTTCCGGAAATATCAGGCAAGCCTCCGGTTTGGAATTACGATCCGGAGATGTGTTGCTAATAGCCGGTAAATCACTATTTATCAATCAGATAAGTTTGTTAAGGCGTTGCCTTTTTTTGCATCTCGATGTTGTGTAGTCTGCATTTTAAAAATGGGACGCGCCTGCCTGGCAGCAGACAGGGATTTCACGGATTTTCAAGCGCGGATTGACGCGGATTTTTTTTATCCGTGTTTATCCGCGTTGCCTTTATCCGCGTTATCCGCGTGCAAATTCTTGACAAAACCACATTTGATTAAATATCCTAATTTTGTCCACTATGAAAAACAAAATAAAAATCGGAAATGATTTTAAAATCAAATTTGATGGTCAACCGCATCAGGTTGATGCTAATGTGCTTATTAGTAGCTTGATTCATACTTCTACAATTATTCAGGAGGTAAACAGATACCTGAATAGTGGTAAAAAAATAGAAATTAAAGTAAAAGCACTTGAGAAGGGAAGCTTTTTGTGCCACATCGAACTTGTTGAAACCACTGTGGATGCATTAAAAAACCTTCTGACGAAAGAAAATATAGAAATTGGTGCAGCCATCATTGGAACACTTGTTGGCCTGATTGAAATAAAAAAGTTCCTAAAAGGTAGAAAGGCTAAGGAGGTCAAACAACAAGGAGATGAAACGAAAATTATCAATAAAAATGGAGAAGTTTTAATTATTGAAAATGCCACTTTTAATATTTATGAACATAGCCTTGTGGTGAACGATGCCTTGGCTCAGAATTTTGATGCCTTAAAAAATGATCCAGCAATAACAGGTTTTGAGATTACAGATAAAAATGAAAAGCCTCTGGTTGTTGTCGATAAAAGTGAATTTGAAGAATTATCTCAAAAGTCGGAGGAAATTGAGGAAGGTGAGCGAAAACTCATTGAAGCTGCTACGGTAAACATTGTCAGGGTATCTTTTGAGGAAAATCTGAAATGGGATTTTTATTACCGGGGGATCAAAATTTCTGCAAAAATTGCCGATCCTTCCTTTTATGAATTGATCGACAAAGGTGAGGCCTTTGCCAAAGGGGATGTGTTGGAAATCGAGTTGCAGATAAATCAAAGATTTGAAGAAAACGTAAATACTTTTGTTACGAAATCATACCAGGTTAACAGAATTATTCGCCATTTGGCGAGAAACGAGCAGCAGAAAATCAATTTCAAACGTGAAGATTAATGTTGAAATGAAGTATTGATGGACTTTTTGCAATTCTATTAGGAGTTAATCATAAACCTCACCCCCGCCTCTGCATGTATTTTCAAGGTATCAAATACGGGAACTTCAACGTCCTCCTGATGAATAAGCAACGGAATTTCGGTACAACCCAACACAATGCCCTGTGCCCCATTTTCAATCAAACCGCCGATAATCTCCAAAAACCTTGATTTTGTTGTTGATAGAAAAATGTTTTTCAGGAATTCGGTGTTTATCGAGCGGTGAACAAATTCCCGGTCATCCTTTTCAGGAATCATCATCTCAATGCCTCGTTCAGCCAGTTTCGAGCGGTAAAAGTCCATTTCCATCGTGAATTTTGTGCCTAAGAGCGCCACTTTTTTCAAACCAGTTTCTTCAATCTTACGGGCAGTTGCTTCGCCAATATGCACCAACGGAAGGCCGAATTCTTCCTTGATTTTTTCAGCAAAAATATGGGTTGTGTTTGCGCAAAGCATCAGGCCGTTGATGTTGCACCGGCTGAGTTGGCCAGCGGCATTTCTTACAATTTCGTAAACACCCGACAAATCGTTCAGTTGATTAATCCGGTCGATATCGGCATAGTTGATGGAATAAAGGATGCAATGAGCAGCCTCCAGCCCGCCCAAAGCCTTGTTTACGCCTTCGTTCAACAGTCTGTAATATTCGAGACTCGAAACCCAACCTGTGCCGCCTATTAATCCAAGTGTTTTCATTTTCCGAATTTTTATTAACCAATTATGCGAATACGGTAACTTTCAACAATTAATAATTTTTGCCGGTACTGGTCAGCCTCCGGATTGATATTTAAATAATTTATCAACTTATCTGTTATTAAATGAATTGTTTCAGGATGATTTTTAATTTGCAGCGAAATAATTCCTCCATAGTTTTGTGGTGGATAGTTGATAATGTTGGAAAAATCCCCGTCAAGTGTTAATAATACAGCCTTCAATTCCTGAGTCTTTTTGATTACCTCTGTATCGGGGGAGTCAGAAGGCAAAAAATCCCGTAGTTTTAATGCAGTAAATCCTGCATTTTGCAGTTTTGAAATGATGGAATTGGGCACACAATGGTCGGCAAAAAACGATATTTTCATCATGCGGCAACTTCAAACTCCGACAATTCTCTGGCATAGTCAAGGCAAGCCGAAAGATGCTCAGGTTTTAAATCATCGAATTCCTTCAATATTTCATCATTTAGTTTGCCCGATGCAAGATAACCTAAAATCAGGCTGACAGGTATCCGGGTGTTAATAATCCGGGGCTTCCCTTTTAAAACGTCGGGGGTGCTTGTTATGTAATCTTTCCAGTTCGTTTTCATGGCGTGAAAATATTTACTCCTTCTTATTTTCAATAAAATCCAGCCCAAAGGTAAACAACTTCTTGTGATGTTTTTTTTCTGATTTGATTTTTTCAGAAATTTCAAAACTCATCCCAAAGGATTGGTGACTAATAACAAATCCACCTGTCAATATTAAACTGGCAACCTTATTCTTTTTGAGTTTAACCTTAGTAGAATGTAATTGTCACAAGATTATTTGACCTTATTACCTTATTAATTGATTGAAAATAAGGTAATAAGGTCATTGAAGAAATTGATGCCTTTTTTCTAATAAGGTTGAAAAAGTAAATAAGGTTTTATTAAACCCTCCAAAGCAAACTCTACTTCAGGCGCTCTTTTTTTAAAAAACCCGGATAAATTTTACAGGGTCTTTTCATATTATTCCGCCTCTAAAAAAGGATACCTATAGTCTGTGGGCGGGTCGAAGTTTTCTTTGATAGTCCGGGGCGAAACCCAACGCAACAGGTTCAGGTACGATCCCGATTTATCATTGGTTCCCGAAGCACGGGCGCCGCCAAAGGGTTGTTGTCCAACCACTGCCCCGGTGGGTTTATCATTGATGTAAAAATTACCGGCAGCGTTTTCGAGTTTATGAATGGCCGTTTCGATGGAGTAACGGTCGTTGGCAAAAATGGCGCCAGTTAAGGCATACGGCGAAGTGCGATCCACAAGTTCCAGAGTTTCTTCATATTTGTTATCATCGTAAAGATAAACCGTTAGCACCGGACCGAAAATTTCCTCCAGCATGGTTACATACAACGGGTCTTCGGTGAGCAAGACGGTCGGTTCGATAAAATAGCCCTTCGATTTATCAAAATTTCCACCGGCAACTACTTCAATTCCATCATTTTTAGCCTGTTGAATGTAACTGGTTATTTTTTCAAAAGCCGGTTCATCAATCACTGCGTTGATGAAATTCCTGAAATCTTCAACCGTCCCCATCCTGAAAGAAGCCAGGTCATTTACAAGTTTCTTTTTTATTTCAGGCCAAAGCGATTTTGGAATGTAGGCCCGCGAAGCAGCCGAGCATTTCTGTCCCTGGTATTCAAATGCACCGCGTGACAGTGCTGTAGCCACCTGGTCCGGGTATGCCGATGGGTGAACCATCACAAAATCCTTTCCGCCGGTTTCGCCCACAATTTTAGGATAGGTGTTGTGAATCATCACGTTATCGCCGATGGCTTTCCAAACCCTTTTAAAAACTTCGGTGGAACCTGTGAAATGTACTCCTACAAAATCAGGGTGTTCCGACATTACTTTTCCACCCACAGCGCCGGGTACATTAATCATATTAATCACACCATGCGGTAGTCCTGCTTTCTGGAAAATTTCCATGATAACGGCAGCGGAATAAATCTGGCTGGCCGAAGGTTTCCACACCACCACATTGCCCATCAGCGCAGGCGCTGCTGCCAGGTTGGCGGCAATGGACGTAAAATTAAAAGGAGTCAAAGCGTAAACAAAACCCTCCAGGGGGCGCTGTTCCATGCGGTTCCAGATTCCCCTGCTGGAAATGGGTTGCTGCTGGTAAATTTCGGCCATAAACTGCACATTGAACCTGAAAAAGTCGGCCATTTCGCAGGCAGCATCAATTTCGGCCTGGTAAACATTTTTCGATTGGCCAAGCATGGTGGCAGCATTCATTTTGGCCCGGTAGGGTCCGGCAACCAGGTCGGCAACTTTCAAAAAGATGCTTGCCCGGTGATGCCATGGCAACGCCTGCCACTTTTTACGAACTTCCAACGCTGCATCAATAGCAGCCAACACGTGGTTCCGGTCGCCCTGGTAATAATACCCTAACAAATGATCCATCTCGTGTGGAGGACGAATTTCCCGCCTGTTGCCGGTTCTGACCTCTTTATCCCCGATAAACATCGGGATGTCCAGCACCTGCGATTTCATCTTCCTTAATTGCGCTTTCAACGTTGCCCTTTCGGGCGCACCCGGCGCATAATTCAGCACCGGCTCGTTAACTACCACCGGCACTGTGAATATTCCTTTTGACATGGTATTTTTATTAAATGAATTATTAAAATGCTAATTAACAATTCATTAAACAGGGGAGGAGGGGGATTGTTCAAGATGCAGATAAATTAAATTGAGGTAATAATCAGAAAAACCACGCATGAAGATTTTCATGTTGATAATACAACTTTCTTCCATTTAGGTTCAACTGTCAAATTTTTCAGAATTTCCTGGCAGAGCACAATTAAACTTTAGAAGAACGGATCCTCACTCTTTCGGCATCAACCGTTATGATTGAACCATCTGATAATTCGTTGCCATGTTTTTCAATGATCATTTCACAAACTTTGGCTTGCAAAACCGTGGATAAATTCACGAGACGAAGTATCCCACAATGCGGATATCCGTGTAAAATGGCCAACTCACCAAAGTCTTTGTCCAAAGTAACCAAAATCCTGCCTTCCTTGTGGGCAAGCGCTAAAATTTCGATATCTCCGGGATCATTGTTCCAATCACCTGACCAAATCACATCATGTCCTGCAGCAATCATAGCTTTTTTTACACCACCCCAAACACAAGTATCGAGCAATATCTTCATGCGACTTCGAAGGATGGTAACAACTCAATTCGTTCATTCCCCACAACGCGGCGTGCATAAATTAAACAAGCCTGAATATCTGCAACTTCTAGCCATGGATAGGCCTCTGTTATGCTAGTCATTGTATCACCACCTGCCAGCATACCTAAAATATGCTCGACTGCCATGCGACGACCACGAATGATAGGTTTGCCTCCAAAGATTTTTGGGTTGACCGTGATTCTTTTTAATAGCTGTTGTTCGTTCATTTTCTACCTGTAGGTTTTTGGTTTGATACAAAAGTAGTGAACTTTCCCAAGGAAATAGCATCTTGTTCAAACAGAAATTCTCCGATTATAAATACTTTAAGGCAATGGCAAAAAAAATGTTACCATTTTCATACCCATTTGACACGCTGATATTATTTTTTAAGTTATTAAAATGCAGATTGACAATTTAATGAATAGTGTCTGTCGATCATGTACCAAAAATGATTTTCAACAGTTTATTAACCCCATACCTTAAGGGAGTAAACTGTTGAAAATCAATGCATTCTTTAGGCTAGGGGTAGTATTGATTTTCAGCAGTCTTACTTTATGGACAGACACTAAATAGTAGAGGAGTTGAGGTTGTTCAATGATGGGGTGATTTATTGGGATAAATCCGGGAAATCCAATCATGATGCGATAAACAGAACTTTAAAATTGGGCTGGAACCAGGTTTTCATTTTTTGGTTCCAGCCCGGGGAATAATTTATTTGCTCAGATAAAAATTAATTCCAAGTGAAATTGCTGGTGATGTCAGCATTGGTAATTCACTATCCATGGAATACTGGAGTGCTGAAATATTTAAGCTTGACTGATTTACACTTAATCCAAAATGGCTGTATTTTGATTTGTCATCCGATTCGGTGTTTTTCGCTGTCACTCCGCTGTATCCAAAAAATCCAACTGTTCCGTTCAGGTAAAGGTTTTTGGTGAGTTTGACATAAAAACCGGGTTTTACCCCTATTTCTACCGATGAAAGTGAAACATCGTAATCAGGTATTCCGCCAAAACCAAGATTCATGCCCATATCAAAAACAAAACCTGCCTGCTCAATTACCGCAACATAGTATTTTGCATAAGGATAAAAACTGAAAATGTTGGCGTTGATGGTTTCATCATCTCCGTTTTCCTCATACTTTTCGCTGATGGAGGTATAACCGATTCCTGAGCCTATTTCAAAATTGTCCTGGACAAAATATCCAAACTTGGGTATCACCGAAAAAGTAAAAATGCTTGTTTCGGAATCGTCATAATAATTGTTGTCATCATAATCAATCGTGTACTTATCGTTGAAAATTCCAACGTTTCCACCTATTGACAATGTGCCACTTTTGAATTGCCCATTTGCACTGGCAATGATCATCAAACATCCAAACAACCATACAATTCTGTGTTTCATAATTTTTAATTTTATTAATGTTTAATATTCATTTTTTTTGGTGATCATAAAGCTGAGGCCGCCGAAACTGCAGCAATAAATGCCCCAAGTCCAATTGAAAAAGATACTCCAGCAACAATCCAGCTAACAGTCTGACCTTTTTTGATTTTCCTGACCTCCTTGTTGTAACAGTCAATCAATGCGGGGTCATTCAGTGCCTTCTCATCACCCAGAGGGATTTCATTAACATTCATTTTTGAATTGTAATACTTGAATGCAAGGATTTTACCCTTACCACAGTTTTCGGTGGGATCAAAATTTCCTTTCAATTTGAGTCTCTTACTGTTTTTATCATTGAAAGTGAAGTTTTTACCTTTTTCAGAATACAATAAAACATTGCTTTTGCTGATTTCAGTACCATCAAAAGTGATATATTGCTTGTTAACAGGAGATTGTTTTAAAGTGTTACCCTGTAATACTTTACCATCCATAAGATTAAGATTGACCTGGCCAAAACAATAGCTAAAGCCGATGAAAATAATTGTGAGTACGAAGTATTTCATAAAATCTGTTTTTTTGTTTCTTGTTTTTTTTTTTGTCTTGAATTTAAGGTTAAAATGGCTTTTAATTTCAATTAATAAATTAGGGAGGCCTGGATATTGATTTCATAACGATTACATTTTTAGTTGAAAATTAATTTTGAATAATATGGCTTTAAGCCTTTACATTCAAGCAAATAAACTCCGCTCTTTATCCCCGACCGATAAAGGATTATTTCCTTGTTTCGGACTTCAAAGTGAACTGGAGTAATTTGTCCAGATGTGTTGTAGAGCGTTATTCCCTGCAGATACTTTTCTGAATCATCTGGAAATTTTATTAAAGCCATATCAGAAACAGGATTCGGAGAGATTGTAATTCCCGCTTCAGGAATCACTGGGTTGCAGGTACCTGTAATTATGCTGACATCCTCCTGATAACCTGGGTAGAGCGAGGTTTGATTATTATAAACTGCAATTCCACACAAGACTTTAACATGGCTTCCTATTTCCCACCATTCTGATAGAATGTCGTTGGTAAAATAGTTAAACACATTAATATCGAGTCCGGTTACTTCATCTTCAAGAATTACTGTGTAACCGGATTCATTTGGGACTTCTATTGAAAGAACAATACCTGTGGTTTCGACGAAAGTTCCTTCATTTTCCTGCCAGTTTAATGCCTGTACAATTGACATGGGAATTGTATAATCATCAATATTAAATCCTGATCCACTAACTGAATAGTTATCAGGAATCATTTCAAGATTTCCCTGGAATTCAAGAATCTCACCATACATCAGAATTTTATTACCTCTTACGATATCTGTGAGGTAATCGATGGATAAAACAGGGTCATATAATTGCAATCCCATTCCTGATTCGTCCATGATGTAGGCTTTTAGATAAGGAGTACCTGAAATGCTGTACAGCCTCCCGGCACCAATGGTTATTACACCCTCTATCCAGACGTATTGCCCAAGATACGATGATTGATTGGCCTGGATTTCGGCGATTTGGATTTGTGCAAATGATGCATTAAAAACTAAAATAAGTAAAGCGAAAAGCAGCAATTTTTTCATAAAATGAATTTTTAATTTTTGATAATTATTGGCTTACCTGTGAACGAATTATTTCTTCTCACTACAATAAAATAGTTACCCGTTGAAAGTTTAATCCGTTTAAGGTCAATGTAATAGCATAGGTTGTGTATTCCGGTTTCTTTAAAAACAGTATTTCCGAAAATATCGAGCAGAATAATCTCTTCAGGTAAAAAACCGGGGCAATCAACATAAAAGCCAGAAGTTGAGGACACTGGATTAGGCCAAATGGTAAAGGAATCATTGCTGCCTGCTGTATTCTGGTCGGTGGAGGTAAAGGTACCGTTGTAAAGAAGCGTGATTTCTTCTGGTGTCAATGCACGGTTGAAAATTTTAATATCATCAAGGCAGCCGTGAAAATATTCTGTTGCCCCGGGAATATCCATCCCTATATAAAGGCTGGAATTATTTGATAGTAGCTCACCTTCAATTGTTGTTATGCTTGTTTCGTCTTGTATCCCGTCAAAAAACAACCTGCCCGAAGTTCCTTCACGAACGAAAGTTATAAAATGCCATTCATTCAATGGGATTAATACATTGCCACTGCAGGCAGGTAAATTGCTGGTAAAAACCACACTTCCGCCTACGCTATTTTGAATAGTATAATTATTCAGGTCTGGAATTTCTCCGTCGCCACCCTTTGTAACCATGCTTGCCCAGGGAACATCCGCATTTTTTTTCATCCAGCCGGCAATTGAAATGTCGTTTGTGATGTCGAGCGAGGAATTGTCGGGAACAATGATGAAACTGGTTGCGCCATTAAACCAATAGGCTGAATTCATATTTCCAAACCTGTCGGCAACAAGTTCAGCATCAACCACTGTTCCATGATTGCCAAAAAGGCTTTCATCGTTTGCATTTCCGTTGAATGGATACGAAGCAACAAGGCTTTCGTCAAACCTGAAATCCTGTGCATGGGTTTGGATGACAAACATTACCAAAAGACCAATTATGAGTGTTTTCATAGAATGTGAATTATTTATCTGGTGTTAATTGTCAGATGTTCATTTTTTAGTCCCATCAAAAAAATCAGGCTTTCCATGATATTTGCCCGTCAGACTTTTGCCGTCAGGTGTTGCACAATCGAAAATGATTGTTAAAGTCCCGTTGCTATTCGTAATGCTGATGGTTCCGTTTTCCAGGTAAATCCAGTCCTGCCACTCTTCAGCACTTTGATCCCATTTTGTAAGAAACAATCCGATGCTGAAGGTTTGAGGAATATCATAATCATCGCTGTAATGATATTCGCCAGATACAAGCTGATTACTCCCGGAGATAACATTGAACCCGATAATCGGGCCACTGCCAACCACAGAATCAGGATTGTAAATTTGCATTCCTGAATACATAAAGATATCGAATTCGTAGTTGTTGCTGGAAGTTTCACCATACCCCACTAAAAATCCTTTGGTGAGATCATAATTTTTTCCTTCGTACCGGAAGTAACTGGCGGGGCTGTCATCGTCATCCTTTTTACAACCCGCAAACAGGATGATGGCAATTAAGAAAAGTGTTAACTGTTTCATTTGATTAATTTTACTAATGTTGTAAGTCAATTTATTTTGTGTAAGTAATTGATGTAGTGCTATTTGATTCAATTTTTGATTTGTCTGACATTTCAAAGCAAAGTACTCATGAGTTTTTTTGAATTTCAATCCCCCAATTGGTACATTTTTACAACAGTCCTACTTCTTTGGCAAAGTAAACAAGCAGTGCGATGCTATGCAGCCCCAGTTTTTGTTGGATGTTTTTGCGGTGACGGTTTACGGTGCCGGGGGCAACGTTAAGCAGATCAGCAATGCGGGTGTAACTTTCGCCTGCCGCAATGTGCCGGAGGATTTCCCTTTCACGGGTAGTGAGTGACATTATTTGGCTATTGTTTAATTTGTGAATTTCTTCTTTTGCCAGAATAATTAATTGCTGGTGGATTTCTGGATGACCGTTGGCAGTAGTCATAAACCCGCCGATGATGATCGGTTTGCCCGATTCATCGCGTTTCAATACCTGGTTTTTCGAAAAAACCCAGATAAAATGTCCGTCAGCGTGTTTTATCCGGTAATAACCTTCCCAGGTATCGTGATGGTCGAAATGTTCCAGCCGTTGACAGATCATCTTTTGATCGTCGGGGTGGTACTTTTTTCTGGCAAATTCAACAGGGTTTTCTGCCAATTCGTGGTTGTTAATGCCCAAAAGGTTGTTGAACCGGCCATTGTGCCACAGATGCTTTTGTAAGATTGCATCGTACAGGTACAAGGCTGCAATCCCAGAATTAATCAACTCTCTGATGTAAACTTCATAGTCCGTTTCCATGTAAAGCTGTTTTCGTGTTCAGGGGTATTTACAAATGCTACGATGAGAATTGGATTAAAAATCTGGAAAATTTGAATCTTTTTTTTCACAAGTTTGAAAACTCATTTCCTGTCAAAAAAACCTTTTAGTAACAGGCAGGTACAAAATCACGAAATTGTTCAATAGGTGTTTTTGTGATTTCATGGTATTTTTAGTTTTTTGAATGGTTTCAACCCTTAAAAAAGTTTCTATTTTCGCACCGGGATAATAAAACCAGTAATTTACACCAGTGGTTAATGATTTTGAAATATGGAGGTCCAATCCGCAAAACTATTTTGTGCGACACCGGAGTTTGGTTATTTCCATTTTCCATCAGTGCTATTTTGCAGGTCATACTGATAAAAGACTGATACAACAGACAGAGACGGATTTGGAGCATCTTATGGTGTCGGTGGCAGTTACTAAGCGACTGATGGCTTACCAGGGAATGACCGATTTCCTGTTATTTTATTCAAAAATTTTAAAAGATGTTGTCGTTCAATATAGTCAGGATGAGGATTTACGGTTGTTACACTCCGATTTTCATTTGTTAATCCTAAAATACAAACCTTTGATTGATAAGCTGGTAGATGAACGCATTAGGATATTGCCAGAATTTGAACCGGAACGTCAGGATATGATCCAGCAAATTTTTGAAAACCTTTTAAGCAAACATGAAACAATTTTGATTCAGTATGATTCCGAACAGAATTTTCGCAACTACTTGTGGAAAATCATTAAAAATGAATGTGTAAACAGTTTTCAGCGTGAAAACAAACATATTCGGCGATTTGTTCCGATGTTACAGGGAAATGATGAGATTTTTGATCCCTCTGATTTTTACGACGACCTGGTTGTAAAAGAGACCTTCCGGATTTTCGATGGCATTATTAATTCTTACACAATCTCGAAAAAGAAACTGGTTGTATGCCTCAAGGTAATTCTTTCGGTAAAAATAAGTTTGTTTGACCTGACACAACTATTTAATGACCATCAATCAGGCTACAGTCGAAAGGAACTGGAAGATATTTCGAAAAACCTGACTTCTGGTGGTGAAACCCTACGCGGGATTCTGATCCGTTTCCACCTAATACGCCCGGTGTTAAACCTTGCTGAAAAAACCAACACTGACGAGCATTCCTACTGGCGATGGACCAATCAACAGATAATTCATGCTATTAATTATCTGAACAATAAACATGGGATGAATTTCGACCGTGAAACTTTAAAAATATTGGCAGAAAAATATTTTGAAGATTTTTACGATAAACAATTCCAGTTTTGAAAATGAAAATGGTAAATACAGTATCCAAAATTGAGGCAAGACATTGAAAGATAAGCAGAAAATAGTGTATTTTAATTCCAGGGGTCATTTAAATGATGAAACCATCGCGTTGTTTGCCAAACGCATAATGACAAACGACGAATCCATTGAAATACCATCATCGGTTATTGCTCATTTTGAGGAATGTGAAGACTGCAAAACGGAGATTTTGGATTTTGTGGAGGTGATAGCTGACAGTTTTGATTACGTAACCCCGTTGTTAAAAAACCAAATAGAATCAGAGCCAAAAAAATCCCATCAGGAAAAAGTAAAACCCAAAATCCGTCAAATCATTTTATCAAGGACTTTTCGTATCTGTTC
>Ga0172370_10004921_pt1 | contig 17549 bp, 15 predicted proteins | sample LakKiv5m_FD_114538 | JGI IMG/M metagenome (GOLD analysis project Ga0172370, IMG submission 114538) | Freshwater microbial communities from Kabuno Bay, South-Kivu, Congo - kab_022012_11.5m | ecosystem: Environmental > Aquatic > Freshwater > Lake | place: Democratic Republic of the Congo...
TACCCATATCTCTTGCGCGGGATGAATATTGATCATCCAAACCAGGTATGGGGAACGGATATTACGTACGTCCGGGTGAAAGGAACATGGATGTATCTGGTCGCACTCTTGGACTGGTACAGCAGATATGTTTTGTCCTGGGAACTCTCTGACACGCTCTGCAGTGAGTTTTGTATGGAGGCACTGAAAAATGCATTGTCCGTTGGGATACCGGAGTTTCATAATTCTGATCAGGGATCACAGTTTACCGCAGAAGAGTATTTGGCAATCCTGAAAGCAACAGGAACCATCAAGATCAGTATGGATGGACGCGGGAGGTGCATGGACAACATATTTACGGAACGGTTGTGGAGAACGGTAAAATACGAGGAAATTTATCTGAAAGACTATCAATCACCGAGAGAAGCATGTCAGTCACTCAGAGCATATTTTACCTTTTACAATGAGGAACGAAAACATCAGGCGCATAACTATCAGACACCGGCAGAAGTATATTTTAACAACAGGCGAAATTGATGGGAGGTGGAAATGTTACCTTAAATTCGCCGAAAAGTGGTCTTGACAAAGGGGTACACTATAGCTCGCCCCGCTCCACGGGGCTCGCAACCTTCTTCTGGAGAAATTTTCGCGATTCTATTAGTGTTCTGTAAATTGTACAAACGTATTTACCCGAGAGGCCCGTATCCTTACCATACCTCCAACAGGAATGGTTCCTTTGGGATCTGTATGACCAAAATCAACATTAGCTATAATTGGAATGTCTTGAAGTTCTCTTTTTGATTGCAAAATATAATTTAATTGATCTACCGTCATAGCTCCTTGTTGAAATCTTCCTATTACTAGACCACGAATCCCAAATCCTCTTTGCTGGACAAGGGATTGAAGATCTCTATCGAATTGTGACGGATTAGAGAATTTAGCTTCCTCAATAAAAAGAACTATATCTGTTAACGGAGGCATATATTCTGTTCCCTGGAGTAAATTGAGACTACACAAGTTAGAACAAACAACCACACCTTCTGCTTCTCCTTCATGAATAACTAGAGGGCCTTTATTATCCACCAAATGTCTTCCTTCTTGATTAAGATACCACTCATCGTCACTCCAATGTGAACTTGGATCCAGAAAAAATGGTTCATTACTCATGACGGCTTTTTTGAAATATTCTTTAGTATACTCAAAATGATGTTTCTGACCAAAAAATATAAAGTGAGGACCCGAATACGTCACTAGTCCTGTTTTAGAAAAAATTGCGTTATTTAAGGTGTCGATATCGGAAAAGCCGCAAAAGACTTTAGGGTGAGTTCTTATTAAATCCCAATCCAAGTATTGTAAAAGTTGATTTGAATTCCAGCCGCCAATTACAGTCAATATTCCCTTAACGTTGGAGTCCAAAAATGCTGAATGAATATCTTCAACCCTCGATTGAATTGAAGAAGATCGAAATAAGTCACTTTCAGATACGTGATTACCATATGTAACTACTAAACCCATGTTTTTAAGAGTCTCTTCTGCGAATGATTGAACACCTTTATCGATAATTGAAAGTGACCAAGAAGGAGCAATGATGCGAATAATATTCCCTGGTTGTAATTTTTCAGGGATAATTCGTTCCGATAACCGCTCTATCATAAAACTGCATTATTTTCATTTTTGCTAACTTTGAGATCTACCGTTATAAATCAACTCAAAATGTTAAATACCTTACCGGGTTTAAAAATAATTTTTTTAATTTCCAACCCTTCAAGTCTGCTAATAAATCTCTCATTTGCTTTTAACAGTGCAAGAATTTCTTCCTCTGTTAATCCTTCTTTTTGTAAAAATGTACCTACAACCTTATTATTAACCATTACCGGAATTAAGACTGGTTTACCTACTGTTTCCTGTGTCATAGCTTGTGGCCAAGAGGACTTATGAATACTATATTGATTTCCTACTCGTTCCCATAACTCTTCTGTGATAAACGGGGCGAATGGAGATAATGTTTTTAGGAATGTTTCGTAAGATTGCTTTCCTATTTTCCCAGATTTGTCTACAGAATTTATATATTTCATAAATTCACTAACTGCAGTATTAAACTTACCTGATTCAATATCGGCAGTTACATTATCTACAAGTAAATTTGTTTGGTCTACTTCTTCTTCGGTACCTTGTTCTTCTTGAACTTTTTGTTGCATCTGCCATACTCTATCTATAAATCTACGCGATCCTATAATTGCTTTAGTATCCCAGACTTTTGATTGTTCAAGTGGACCTAGGAACATTTCATAAATTCTTAGAGCATCGCTTCCATATTCATCGGAAACTTCACTAGGGCTGACTACGTTTCCCCACCTTTTGCTCATTTTTCTTCCATCTTCGCCCAAGATCATTCCTTGATGCCTTAAAGTAGTAAATGGTTCATCGAAATCTACTTTCCCTATGTCATGCAGTGCTTTGGTTATAAATCGAGCATAAAGTAAATGACCTGTCGCATGATCCGATCCACCCATATACAGATCAACGGGCATCCATCTATTCAATAAATCCTTATTAGCCATGTCTTCATTATTATGTGGATCTGCAAATCTCATGTAATACCATGAGGAGTCTACAAATGTATCGAGGGTTTTTGTTTCTCTTTCTGCACTGCCTTTGCAGTTTGGACATGTAGTATGTAAAAACTCTCCCGATTTTGCTAGTGGGGGAACTCCTGTTGGAGTAAAATCATCTATTTCAGGCAAAAGCACAGACAACTGATCTTTGGACACTGGCTGATCACCACATTGCTCACAATGAACAATTGGAATTGGTGCTCCCCAGTATCTCTCTCTTGATACCAGCCAATCCCTTAATTTATATTGGACAGCCTCCTCGCTTTTGTCTCCTAAGTCTTGGTGAAATTGTTCGATTACGTCTCCAATACGATGACCTTCATATTTTCCAACAAGAAAGGTACTCTTTTTTGGATCACTAGGATTTTCTTCATCTGGTTTTACAACAGGTATAATTTCTAAGTTGTGTTTCTCGGCAAAATCTTTATCTCCCTCATCATGAGCAGGAACTCCCATAACTATACCGCTTCCATAGTCCATTAATACATAATCAGCAACCCAAACTGGCAGAGCTTTATCTGTTAGAGGATTGCGAACGTACCTTCCTGTAAAGACGCCCGTCTTTTCTCTATTTAGTTTTTTTCGTTCAAGTTGCGTTTGGGGAACCATTCTGCTTACATAGTCATTAACCGACTCCCTCTGATCATCAGTAACTAACTTATTAACCAAGGGGTGTTCTGGTGCTATTGCAATAAATGACGCTCCATACAGTGTTTCGGGTCTTGTCGTAAAAACAGTCATTTCACCTATTCCCTCCTCATTCTCTTCTTCCATCAAAGAAAATTTGATATTTCTACCTTCACTTCTACCAATCCAATTTCTTTGCCTTTCTTTAGTAGATTCAGGCCAGTCTAATCCATCTAAATCTTGTATTAAACGGTCTGCATAGTTTGTTATCTTGAGAAACCACTGTTCAATATTTCTTAATTCAACTGCCGAATCACATCTTTCACAATATCCAGCTTGAACCTGTTCGTTTGCGATAACGGTTTTACAACCTGTACACCAATTAACAGGCGCTTCATCTTTATAGGCTAAGCCATTTTCGTATAAATCCAAAAATATTTCCTGAGTCCATTTATAATATTCCTCACTTGATGTGTCTATTTCTCTATCCCAGTCTATGCTAAATCCGCTTCTAATACATTCTCCCTTGAATACTTTAACATTGTCAGAGGTTACTTGATGTGGATTTATTCCTGTTTGAATGGCGTAATTTTCTGTTGGTAGCCCAAATGCATCCCATCCCATCGGATGTAAAACCTCAAACCCGTTCATTCTTTTATAGCGAGCCATAATGTCAGTAGCAGTATATCCTTCGATATGACCTACATGTAGACCTGAACCTGAGGGATATGGATACATGTCTAATACAAAATATTTAGGTTTTTCAGAATCGTCATTCGCTTTATATAACTTATCATCAACCCATCTGTTCATCCATTTCGTTTCCACTTCGATATGAGGGAATTTAACAAGATCCCTCCAAGCTTCATTATTCTGTTCACTTTGAAATCTTTCTTTACTCATAGGCAAGCTCTATAAATCTATTTTGTATTTACTTAAACCCTTTCCTTACTTCCCCCTCTTGGACTTGTATTCTCTATTTCCTGTCCTTGCGGTAAAATCTTTATTTCCTCACCTGGTAATGGACTTGCAACGCCTTCAAAACGGGAAGTTCTCCCAATTGTTTAAGTCCTGCCTGTTTTTCGGCCTCATCACGTATTAATCTTGCTCCGATTATTGGTTTGAACATATCATTGTTAAAGTCAATCATCTAAATCACCCCCCGTCTGTAATATTATTGACGATTATATCGCTATTATAGGATTTTTCAATATTTTGCGATGTTATACATAACTATGTTTAATTGCATTTCTATACTGGATAAATTTTTTAGTCGTCCTAATATTCGATTTTCTAGGATGAGGAAAATCAATATTAAATTGGGTCACAATAGATGTAGGCATACCACCTAAGACAATAATTCTATCTGAAAGAAAAATAGCCTCATCAATATTATGTGTTACTAACAAAGTTGTTTTTTTAGTTGATGAAAAAATTCTGTCAAGTTCTAAATGAAGTGTTTCTCTCATGTGATAATCTAGTGAATCAAACGGTTCATCAAGAATTAAAAAATCCGGATTGACCACTAAAGCTCTCACCAAAGACAATCTTTTTTTCATTCCGCCTGAAAGGTGGTTGGGAAAATATTGTTTACAGTCCTCTAAACCAACGAGTTTTAAGTATTTATTAATCTCCTGCTCATTACTTTTAACCAATTTCATATTTTCCCACACGGTCATCCAAGGGAATAAATCATTTTCCTGATTAACCACGATCCTGTTTTTCCCAGGCTTTTTAACTTCGACATTATTGATTAAAATACTACCAGTCTGGGCAACCAGGTAACCAGCCAAGATATTAGCCAAAGTGGTTTTTCCACAACCAGAACGTCCCAACATAGACACGAATTCACCATTTTTAACATCAAGGTTTATGTCAGCTAAAATATGCTTCTCCTTAATGTAATTATTGGTAGGATAAGAAAAGGAAATATTTTTGATATCAATCATAATCCTAATTCCAAACTATTATCTTTTTTTCTGCAAACTCAATCAATTTTTGTAGTAAATTACCAATTACGCCAATCAGTATCATACCAACAATAATATTGTCTGTTTGCAGCAGTAACCGATTTAATTGAATAAAGTAGCCTAGTCCTGACTGAGTACTGATTAATTCGGCGGCAATAACACTCATCCAGGCCATACCGATACCTGTCTTTAAACCCGTAAAGATATAGGGTAAGCAAAAAAACAATAATATTTTGAAAAAAAAGCTAAATTGACTTATTTGAAAGGAGGAAACAACATTCTTATAAATATATGGAATGGATACGGCGCCGAAATAGGTGTTAGTGAAAATAGGAAAGAAAGCGCCTAGAAAAACAATAAAATATGAAGAGGGGTTGCCTAACCCAAAGATAATTATTGCAATTGGAATCCAGGCAATAGGAGGAATGGGACGCAGTAATTCTATGTAAAGCTTCAGATCTCTTAAGCGCTGGTCGTAGGCCAAAATCAAACCTAAAACTATTCCGATAACACTGGCGATTGAAAAACCGATTAAAATTCTTATCAAGCTTGCAAAGACATGCATATAGATTTCTGTTCCTGATAAATTTTTTAAAAATGACTCAAAAATTTGAGAAACGGAAGGGAGGTAGTCATTTGGAAGTAAGGAGTTAAAAGTTTGATAGACCGCAATCAGTAAAATAATTAACAATATTTTCTTCATACTTGGTACCCCAAATTCCTCAACTCATTTTTTATTTTTAATTCAATATTGGAAAGTTTATTTTTTTTAGAAACTCTTAATTTGTTGTAATTATTCAAAATTTTTTTTAGTTTATTAACATTGCCCGCCATCTCTTTCCGAATAGTCGAGCCATCCTTTTGGTAATAAACAACATATTTTTTATTTTCTGTACGAATTGCTTCTCCCGATAAATACGTATTCAGCGGTTTTGCGGTTTTGTTTTTTTTGACAGACATGTTCTGATAGTCAGCAATTTGCTTTTTAGTAGCTAGAGAAGTGTAAACTTGAGAAATGGCGTAATTTGCTTTGTTTACACTCCATTCAGAGTCAAAAATATTTAGCTTGAAGCCATCCATATTGTTTTTTACAGGATGAGGCAATAAGCCGGTGACAGTAGGTGCCAAATCAATTGTTCTTATTAAGTTTTCTTCAATTCCTCTTTTAACCAGCATCCCATAAACTATTAAGGGAACCCGAAGAACATTATCTGAAAGTGTATTATGGTGACCTTCCGAATAGACATCCCACTCTTCACCGTGATCAGAAAAAATAAAAAGAATTGCATTGTTCTGATCAATAAAGTTTTTGACACAAGAAATAAACTTTTTAAATCGGTGTTCTAAGAAATAATTTATTCCTTCTACGTAAAGATTAAACAAGTCATCATACAGTCCTTGCTTGTATAATTTTTCAAAGATGATGTACTTGTAGCGCAAGAGTAGTTCTGTATCTTTCTTGTTTCTAAATGTTTCAGTAAGAATATCCTCTAGTTTCTGTCTCTCTTTAAAGGAGACATTGTATTTTTCCTCCAATGAGAGCACTTTGTTAATGTAGTCCTTTCCGCTAAACTTTAAAGTATGAAAACCATATGGATAATGAACGCCTCCAAAATGGAAAAACGATAGAGTATTTGTGTGACTATTTTTAACAAGAGTTTGGAAAGCCTTATCCTCATCCTCGATAAAATAATTGTCAACACCACTAGTAAAACCAAGGGCTTGGCCAAGAATCACCGGAAAATCAGTCTGGAAAATAGTTTTATATCCCTGTTCTTTCGCGTATTGAAAGATTGTTGGCTGGATCAATTTTCTATTAAAAAATTCATAAACTCCGTTTTTAAGAGGCCACATTCCAGTAAAGTAAGCGGCATGAGAGGCAGATGTATAAGGCGCTGAAGAAAAACAGTTGTTAAAATATAACCCTGATTTTAATATTCTATCTAACGAGTCTGTTTTAAGAGGGATTTTGACTTTGTATTTATTTATATATTCCTTAACACGAGGAGAAGCATTTATACAATCAGCTCGCAACGTATCAATTGAAACCAAGACAATATGCTGAATATATTTTCTCATAATTAACAGTAAACGGATTTATATAAATTATTCTGTTCATTTTTATCATTTTTTAAATTATAAATTTCAATCTGATCACTGTTTAAATTAAAAATAATTTTATGTTTATTCGCATCCCTATATGCTATCTTATTTTTTGCATTTCTAAATTTGCCCGTAGTTTTACTCTGTTCTTCAGGATAAAAAGTTTCTGAATAAGCCAAAAGTTCTAAGTTAGCGCTATCACCAATTATGGGAATTAAAGAAACGCCATCAACTTTGTAATTATTTTTTATCCTCAATAAATCCAGTATTGTTGGAAATAAATCAACCAATCTTACTTGTTGTTCTATACTTTTAATTTTGGGCAAACTTTTATCTTTTATAACCAAGACCACCTTTTGTGTTTGATCATAGAGAAGGCAGCCATGGCCAAATTCTTCTGGATGACCAAGCTTTTCCCCTCCCTTATCATTTAGGTATAAACCTTCAAGATCTTCTCCATGATCAGAAAAAACAGCAACTGTAGTATTTTCTAATAAACCATCTTTTTTAAGAAGTTTCAAAAATACACCTAAATAATGATCGGAGAAGGCGACCTCTTCTTCATATGCATTATCTCCCCCAAATTTTTCTGGAGCTTCGTAGGGCCAATGGGCATCAAAGAAATGGACAAAAAGGAAATATGGTTGTTCTCGTTTATCTCTTACCCAGCTATAAGCTCTATCAATAACAAGATTGGCTCTTTTTAGGACAGTTCCGCGTTTTTTAACATCGACAGTTAACAAGGGATCAGATCCATCGGGTAGTTTGGGAATTTCATCATCGTAATGGTCAAAGCCCTTGGAAAAACCATACCACTTGTTCATTCCAGGACAAGAAACAATTGCTCCCGTTTTATACCCTTTATTTTTTAAAACTTGAGCTAAAGTTTTAACCTTTGGATTTAATTTTTCTTTAAACAAGTGTCGAATACCGTGATTGTATGGCTGTAATCCGGTTAGTACAGTCGCATGACTAACTGGTGTTAACGGTGAGGAAGAAATAGTATTGAGAAAAGTGACTCCTTCTTTTCGTAGGTTACTAATGGTTTCAAACTTACCGCTGTAGGCTACATCTGCGCGAACAGTATCTAAAGAAACCAGAATAAGATTTTTCATACATATTATTGTAAATTGGCCTTCTGTAAATAAGACAGGTCAATATGTTCCTTCATAACTACCTTTGTCTTAACCAAAGACTGATCATAAATAAAATCAGCGGCTTCTTGTAATATTTTGTAGTCGTCGTCAGTAAAACCTAATCTGATTTCGTCAGTAGATTTAACTGAAAGATTGGGCTCAATACTAGCGGCAATTTCCAAAGCCTTTGGAGTAATAGCCAATTTTGATTCGGCAGTAAACCAATCATTAGCGATCGAGGCATTTTTTCGATAATAATCATAAGTAGCGTGGAACGCTTTTAGAAATTTGACCGGAGCTTCCGGGTTTTTCTGAATATAATCTTTGGACATTACAATTACTGAAACGACCTTGCCAACTGCTAATGTTTTTATTAAACCTTTTTCCTCAAATATAGCTGGGGTTGGATCAAAACCTGCCAAAGCATCCATGTTCCCCCATTTAGTGGCATCCATATCTCTAACTAAATCACTTTGTTCATAAATATCTAGGTTGACATTATTGATATCTTTTTTAGGATCAAATCCCGCATCTTTTTCAACTTTTAGGACCATTCTTTGAGCGGCAGCGCCAAAGGGCATACCAACTGTTTTACCTTTTAAATCATTGATTGTTTTTATTGGGGACTTTGGTGGAGTGTACAAAGAAACTCGGTTATACATTAACCTACCGATAATTACCCAATTAGGATTTTTACTTAATAGAGTGGCAGCGGGTTGGTCGGCGGTGAAGATAACATCTACCTCTCCTGCCAAAGCCGCCTCATTTAGAGGAGGCCCATAATTAAATCCTTTGAATTCTGCTTTCAGACCATTTTTTTCTAAAATGTCTGTATGTTTTAATATCTGAGCTAATTGTCCTTGTGTTGCCCAGGGCACCTGCCAACCAATACGCAGATTCATTAATTCAGCATTCTGTTTTGAGAAGTTTCCAGTAAATTTATTACCAATCGTAATAAATGCAATTAGCAAAAGGGTTGATAAAAATAAAATTACATACAATGTCTTTTTCATATGTCCTCTGAAATTATAGCATTTAAATGGAAAAAATGACTAATTTATGGTAGATTATAGCACAATTATGACAAAAGAAAGGCAAATCTCACTCTTTGGTGGAGAGAATATTTCGCCACAAGTCAACATAGCGGATGGTCAGAGATTTATTACTAATCATTTTTTGCAGTTCTATAGAGAGAGCGGCTATCAATTTATGCCGTCGGCTAGTTTATTACCAAGAGATGATGAGTCAGTCCTTTTTACAGGAGCTACAATTACACCTCTTAAAAAATATCTTACAGAAGGAGTGCCCTCTCCAGGTATATTTATGGTACAGAAATGTCTTCGCACAAAAAGGTTAGATGAGATGACAGACTTAACCAAGATACCGGACTGGACCCACTATTTTACTATGTGTGGCATCTTATCTGCTCCTGGCCGCATAGAAGAAGTCTCGAAAGAAGCCTATGAATTATGGATAAAAAGATTAAAAATTGATCATAACAATTTACTACTTGAGGCTTCCTCCTCTGATCGAGATTTATCAGAATTCTGGATATCTCGAGGAGTAACGACCGAAGAAGATCATAAACCACAAACTTATTACCGATGGGGATATGGAATGTCGGGGATACACGGAAGAGGGATAAACTTTTTATTGAGATTTAATGAAAATAACAGTTATAGAGATTTGGGTAATATAATAAGCGTTGAAGACAATACTGGTCAGGTGATTGCCTACGAATTTGGGTTTGGGCTGGAATCATTGTTATCAAGCATATGTGGGTTTGAAAGACCCATGGAAGCGAGTCTTGTTAGCGCAGTAGTTCCATACAAGAAAGGTTTGCAAGAGAAAATCATAGATGTATTAATGGCTACCGTCGTAATTTATCATGAAGGGATTGAACCAGGCAGAGGCAAAGAAAGACATGTTTTAAAAAAATTAGTCAAGGAATTAAGTTTTTTGCGGAGAAAAATGGATTTATCTTTAGAACAAATTGCAGATTGGGGTAATAAATTTGAAGAAGTGGAATTGGGGACTTACGGTGCTACAGGTAAATTGATTGCAGGAGTAATAGCTTACGAAAACCAGCTGGATAAATTTATTGCTTATTCTAAAAACCAGGTTCATGCCCACCAACTTAGAAATGATGTTGGTGAAAGGCTGATAAAAAAACTTAGAAGAAAAGGGGTAAATATGGGAATTTTACCGACCGAGATTGACGAAGTTATTACTCTTGTTTTAAGATAACAATACAATTGCTTCCAAAGCTGTTTTTACCGCTTCCTCAATGCCAGACTTGGTATTTATTGATTCATCTAATTTGTAAATCATGTTAGGGTCTTTAACGACTTCCTGAAGAGCTTCGGGTGTATTGACTGCAAGGACACATCCTGAACGTAAACCCCGCAGCATTGGTAGTAAAAACACAATTGAGCATTCCATTTCTGAACTAACTAACGGATATTTCCAAGATTTCATTCGATCATCTTTATATATCTCGCCCCATTTAACAAAATTATTGATATGTTCGTAAAAGGCGTCATGAGTCCGATTAATTCCAGTAAAATAACGTATTTTAAGTTTTTCAGCCGCATGAATTAATACTTGATATATCTCTGGTGTAGCGACAGCGGGAAATTCTGGTTGAATATATTCTTTAGAGGTCCCTTCGGCACGTACGGCGGCAAATGGGATAATTAAATCACCGGCTTGAATATCCTTCTGCAGTGCGCCGCAGGTTCCAACACGAATAAAGGTATCTACGCCTATATTGGCTAATTCTTCAATTGCAATCGCCGCTGATGGACAGCCAATGCCGGTTGAAGTCGCCGTTATATGAATACCTTTGTACTCTCCGGTAATAGTTAAAAACTCACGGTTAAAAGCAATCTCTTTTGGATTTTTAAAATATTTAGCAATAAGTCTTACTCTCGCCGGATCACCCGGAATGATTGCGTATTGGCCTACATCACCTTTCTTACATTTAATATGTGGCTGTAGTGTTTTCATAATGCTAAATTACTAAACCCACCATTTCTTTTGCGCTAAAGGAATAACGGGTAGCCCAAAATTTTCCTTCAAAAACCTAGATAATTGGGTTTTCATTATTAAAAATTCCGAGGCTGCATGTGATACACCAATCAAACTAATATCAATGGTCTTGGCATATTTTTTTAACTTAGCGGTATTTTGTTTTCCCCAATTACTATCGTAATGACTAAAAATTTCTCCAGTGATATACGCCTGAACGCTTCTTTCTATGGCTGTTTGTGAATATTCTACTTCGTCTCCACCACCAGCAACTATACCGATCTTTGTTATTCTATTTACTTTTTTCCCTGCAAAGTCAACATAAGGAATATTAAATATATGTTTTAATTTAATTATCAAGTTATTGGTTGAAATGGGAGCAATTGTAGCAACAAGACCGGCAAAACCATTTCCGTACGGCAAAAACTCACTTTCAATTTTTGCTTTTAAAGCCTCAACAATTGCTCTATTGGTGCTTATTTTTTCATTATAGTCTAAGGGGGCATGACAACTGTATATCGAAAGTTTCTTTGTAATAATTTTATTTAATAGTGTCGAATCGATTGGCAAAAACCCTCTCCCTAAATTTCCTCTTGGATCGCCACACTCCAAAGGAATAGGGTGATGTAAGAAAAGCAAGTCACCTACTTGGGATTGAGAGATAAACTTTTGAAGAATCTCATCGTGAGGAAAGCTGGCAGTAAATATAGTTCTAACTTCATTAACGCCTCTTATCATTAATCCATTAAAGTGTTTTAGAAACCCGGGATTAAATAATTTTTTCCACCGTCTGTTTTGTTTATATACCATCGGAACAAAACGGCTCATTGCAGGATCTTTTTGCAATTCTTTAACTTTAAAGAATGAATCTAATCTTGCCGTTATCTTGGATATTTGTTGTATTTTTTTAGATGAGCTCATTAATATGCTCATTTTACCAGATTTTTCGGAGATATTCTATTTAATAAATCTTTGAAATTAACTTACCTTGAAAAACTGGCTGAACTTTAGCCGGTATAGCCCTTCCAGAAAATCTGTTCCGGCGTATCCAGCAAGTAAGGAAACTCGCCAATCCCCATCAGCAATGATACCGGACATAACACCAACAATGGCTGAAACTAGCAATGAGAATCCAAAATACTTCCACTCAAACTTAAATTTCTCCGGTGTAAATGTTTGAGATTTAGTAATACCGACTAGGGCACGAATCAATCCGCCGATGAGGCCAGTGAGAATGTGGGCAAGAGTAACCTCTGTCGTCATAATTTTCCACCCCCTCTCGATTTCGATTTAAGAAACACTTTTACTAATCCGCCTTTTCCGTATTTTAGGACTTGCCCAATTTTAGAAACAGTTGAGGTGCTGGTGTTTACTTTTTCAGCAATCTCATCGTAAGTTTTTCCTTCGATGATTTGTTTAGCGATTTTAAGTCTTTGGGCAAGATCAAGAATTTCTTCTTCGGTTAAAAGATCATCGAGAAAGGAGGATAAATCTCTAACTTTCACAGCCTTTTTCAGCGAATCAATGAGGAGCTGTTTATCTTTCTCTAAGTTTGCTTTGTCCATAGTGCTTTTGTAATCCTGTACCCTTCTACCATTGTACTAAAGTACAAGGATAATATGAACGGCTATTTATTCCAGATGCCTAGCTTTTTCTTTTTGGCTTCTTCTTGAGCTCTCAAAAGTTGCTCTTGATAAATCCATGGCTTTTTGTGCTGATAGATAACAACTTGAGCCAAACCTTCTCTAGCAAGTTCAATTGAAACATTTTTACCACTAACAATCACATAAGCTAGAACTCTGCCGAATTTGTCAGCTTTGTAATTATCGTACTCAAGATTAACTGTTTTGCCCTCAACCAACTTTCTGTTTTCCTCGGTTGATTCTTTTTCAAAAGGCTCATTGTTTTCTGGAGCGGTAATGCCTACATAACGGACGATGGAACCGGAGGATAAAACAATGGTGTCTCCATCAACGATCCTCTCAACTTTGGCTTTCTTGGGGAAGTAACCAATGTTTTGAGTTTGATATTTACCAGTATTTTCCAAAAGATCATTGATTCTCTTTTCGTGAGGCGTGTTTTTCAAAAGAGGAAGAATATCTGTCAGGATTTTGATTGGAATGGTGATCAATTTGCTTTTCATAACTTTGATTTGGCCAAACTGGGCGTTTTTGGCCATAAACTTTTAAGCTGTGTATTTTGTCCCTCCTCGTTTACCCTCTCGCATTAACATGCCACGATTGACCAGTTCAGTTAAATAATTAGTGGCTGTGCTTTGGGAAACATGGAGAAAATCTCGAACATCGTCATTAGTAACCATTTTTCTTTCTCTCACAAATTCTAAAATTCTGTTGAGATTATCTGTTTTCTTTTTGGCTCTGGCTTCGTTAGCTAGTCTTCTCCTCTCATCTTGCTCTGTTTTTAATCTTTCTTGTAATTTTGCCTCAACTTGCTTTTGGACTTCCTCCTGATTGACGACAGGAACTTCCTTGACGACTTCCTTAATTATCTCTTTTTCAACCGGAATTTCTTTAATGACTTCTTTGACGATTACTTGGGGTTCGGAAGGTTGCGTGGGAGTTTCTGCTTGTTTTTCTGGCTCTGGTTTAACTTCCTCCGGTGGTTCTGATTCTTCAACAGGTTTTTGTCCTTCGGCAGGTTTTGGCTCTTCAACTTTTGGTTGCTCGATTGGTTGAGCGGTTTCTGGTTGTTTTTGTCCTTGCGCTTTTTTCTCAACGGTTTTATCTTCTGGTTTTCCGAAATATGGCGAGGGATCGACAAAACCAAGATAACCGTTATCTGTATCGGTATCATTTGGTTTAATCCCAAAATGGAGATGTTCGCCAAAAGTTGCACCCGTTTGACCAGATAAACCGATAACGTCACCGGCTTTTAGTTCCTGATCTTGCGAAACTTTTGCTTCTTTGAGATGAGCATACAGGGATTGTCCCCACGGGTGCTCAAGAGTGACTGAAATACCGAAATCGCCGTTTTCCCCAGATTGAATAACTTTCCCGTCTGCGGCTGCCATAACTTCCGTCCCTTCCGGTAAGCCGTAATCAATTCCATTGTGACCGACAATACCCCACTCGCTAAACTTCTTTTTGATTTCTTCGTTTTCCGACGTGGCTCCGAAAGCAAAAGACACTGGATAGTCTCTGTTGAACGGAAGCCGTAAAGAAATATCAGCCATAGTTTCAGTCTAGCATGGTTCGACTACGCTCACCACAGGCAAGATGGCCAAAATGGGCGAAATTGGCCAACCTCTCTTTTGTTTTCTTTTGGTTTTGTGGCGGCTCCGCCGCCCCCGCCCGTTGGGACTACCTAGCTTAAAGGAGAGCCGCCGTCAGAAAACCCAGCGAGTTACCAGAGACTTTCGGATAGGCGGCTCGACTAACGCGAGCCCCGCGAGAAATTTTTATGATTGGAGAAAACGCGGGGCGAGCCCAACGAGTGTCCTCGCGCAGGGCGCTAAGATAATTTTAAGTGCGAAGCACTCTACCATAAGCGGGCGCGCAAGCCCAAGTAAAACAGGTAAAGGGTAGAAATAAACGGCGGGGGCGAAAAGCGGATCACCCCGCCGCAGCGAGCTGTGAAACGAGAAACAGATAACGGAGAGCCGAGCGCGGCCGAAGGCTTTTTTCGTCTCGCGCGAAGGCGAGGTAGAGACTGAAAAGCGATATTAGAAAAGAATCACCGTCGGCAAGCCGCCCCCTAGGGCGGCCTGCGAGCGAGGATGGGGTCGCCGCCACCTTTGAATTTGGGTTGGGCGGGATACTACAAAATCTAGCGAAACCTTCGCGATTCTTTTTGATTTTTAAGGGAGCAAAAATGTTTTCCGCGCACGGGCAGGGTGGGGCAAGGAAAAATATAAATAATTTCCCCTTTCCTTGTTGCGAAAATTTCTCCAGAAGAAGGTTGCGAGCCCCGTGGAGCGGGGCGAGCTAAGATGATGCGAGGAGTCCCGCCACAAGGCGGGACGACGAGCAACAATTGATTTGGAATTGCGAAGGCCGCCGAAGGCGGCCTGAGCATGAAAGCGGAGGCAGTGGCGGCATTCCTTTTCCCCTTTAACCCCTTTTCCTGCCGCCACTGCCGGAGCTAACATTTTTCAGTAATTCTTGGTAAAATATGTTCGAGCGATTTGGTACAATGGCTCCCATCCCCGAGTTGGCGGGGCGGCGCGCAGCGCCGCCCATTGATTTATCTCCTTGCCACGCGCTTTTTGGTCGGAAAGAAACAAAAGAGCCGAAGAATATTTTTTATTTGCCAACACCCTTTTAAGAAAACTCCACGGGCGATATTTTTAGTCCCGCTTTGCGGGACACTTTGCCCAAACGCATTCGCATTAAGGAATTTTAGAATTTTTGCTCTTGTATTTTTTGCCGGCAGTTTGCTATATTTGTAATTGAAGTCAAACATTCCCTTTCGGTTTTTTAATGGGCGTCTCGGACAGATCCGAAAGGGTTTGACTTCAACCGGGACGCCCATTTAAGTTTTGAAAGAAGAGTTAATCTTCTTTCAAAAGAAAGGTGCAAACTGCCATGCAAACTTTAACGCAAAAATTCTTTTTATATGCCCGTAAATCTACTGATGTTGAGGATAAACAGGTGTTATCCATTGAAGCCCAACTCACAGAACTTCGGGAATTTGCCGCTCGCGAAAATTTATTAATCATTGAAGAGCTTATCGAGAAGCAATCAGCTAAGATTCCTGGCCGCCCCATTTTTAACTCCATGCTGGAAAGAATTGAAAAAGAGGAAGCGAGCGGCATTGTTTCCTGGCATCCAGACCGTTTAGCTAGAAACAGTGTTGATGGTGGTCGTCTAATTTATCTTATCGACACCGGCAAGATTAAATATTTGAAATTCCCTCAGTTCTGGTTTGATGCTACTCCCCAGGGAAAGTTTATGTTAAATATTGCGTTTGGGCAAAGTAAATACTTCGTGGACTCGCTCAGTGAAAACACCAAAAGAGGACTGCGACAAAAAGTCAGACGAGGTGAAATGCCCGGTATTGCCCCCGTTGGTTATATCAACGACAGTAGAACCAAAACCATTGTTGTTGATAAACGTAAAGCTCCTATTGTTAAACAGGCTTTTGAAATGTTTAGTACTGGCAACTATCGGATTTTGGATATTGCTGACTTTTTGGCGAAAAATGGCCTTATTAGTCGAACCGGTAAAAATTGGAAGATCGATCGGGTATCAAAGCAGATTTTATCCAATCCCTTCTATTACGGCCATTTTCGTTATCTTCGCGAGATCCACGAAGGGGTTCAAAAGCCAATCATCTCAAAAAAACTTTTTGAGGCTGTCCAGCAAGTACTTAACAAAAGAGGTAAGCCTTGGTCAAAACCCCGTGTCCCTAAACCATTTTTAGGACTTTTTCGTTGTGGTGAGTGCGGGATGATGATTACGGCAGAACTTAAAAAAGGCCACATCTACTACCGTTGTACGAAAAAGTCCAAAAGAATTAAATGTAATCAACCTTATACCCGCCAAGAGCTGCTGGACAGCCAAGTTTCGGAGATGATACAAAAAGTTTCTTTGAAGCAGTCCTGGGCAAAGAAAATGTTAGAAAAACTGGAGGTTGAAAAAGTTGAACTTGCCCTGTCCTGCGGTGCGTTTGTTGGAACAAAAAGAGAGGAAATTCGAGCAATTAACAGTAAACTGCAGCGTCTTCTCGATTCCTATTTAGACCAGGATGTTGATAAAGAATCATACCTGGTCAAAAAGGAAGAATTACTTTCTTCCAAGAAGACGCTGGAAGAACAAATTGCTCGATTTCAACAAACGCACCATGCTTGGCTCGAACCCATGAGAACTTGGATTATTGAAGCCGCTTCCGCAGCTAATATCGCCAGTGGGACAGACTTAAATGAGAAAAAGGTGTTGGCCCAAAAAATCTTCGGCTCGAACCTTATTCTTTCCGACCAAAAAGCGCGTGGCAAGGAGATAAATCAATGGGCGGCGCTATCGCGCCGCCCGACAAGTCGGGACTTGGAGCGGGATACGGGAGTCGAACCCGTTTCTTCACCTTGGAAGGGTGACGTTAAACCGCTTAACTAATCCCGCGTTTTTTTATCA
>Ga0172370_10004922_pt1 | contig 17548 bp, 12 predicted proteins | sample LakKiv5m_FD_114538 | JGI IMG/M metagenome (GOLD analysis project Ga0172370, IMG submission 114538) | Freshwater microbial communities from Kabuno Bay, South-Kivu, Congo - kab_022012_11.5m | ecosystem: Environmental > Aquatic > Freshwater > Lake | place: Democratic Republic of the Congo...
CTCGTCCATGACGACGCAATCGACCGGCGCCTCAGCACCCTCGGAAAGCACCATCTGCGCAAGCACTTCTGCGGTGCAACAGACGATCGGCGCCTCCCTGTGGATGCTGGCATCGCCGGTCATGAGACCAACACGTGCGGCGCCGAACTCGCGGCACAGTTCGAAGAACTTCTCGCTGGCCAAGGCTTTGATCGGCGCGGTATACCAGCAGCGTTTGCCCAAGACGACGCCGCGCACATGCAGCGCGGCAGCCACCAACGACTTGCCCGAGCCCGTTGGCGTGGCAAGAATCACGTGGCGATCGGCATAGAGAGCAAGAATCGCTTCTTCTTGTGCGGGATAGAGCGTCAGGCCACGTGAGGCGGCATGATCAAGGAATGCCAGAAACGCGTCGTCGGACGTCGCCAGGGACGGCAATCGTTCAGCCAGGGTCGGTGCAGCATCGGGCACGGTGGGTTCCTCGCGGGTGCAGGCTAACCTAGATCCTTGGCCGCGACCATGCGTCGCAACGGCAGGCGCCGATCCGCGCCCGGAGGCACCATGCCCTTACGCCTGGCCATCTTTATGAGCACGTTCATTGTCTTGTGGCCACTGAGTGTCCGCGCCGATGACGCGCACGCCTCGGCGCCACCCGCCGCCGACGCAGCCTTTGCGCTCGATGGTGTCGAGCGCACCATTGCACCGACTGGCACCGTGCGTTGTCCCAAAGTCGATCTCGTCACCTACAAGGGCGATGTGCTGAAGTACCATACACCTGTTCGTATCTACGTCGGTTTTCGCGAGCGTTTGCGCCGCTTTGAGACCGTCGTGCGCGACACCGCCATCGAAGTCTATGGCCGGGCGCCCAGGCGCATCCACCACCTGGGCACGTTGAACTGCCGGCGCATTCGCACGTGGCCAGAATACCTGTCGGAACACGGACTTGGCAATGCCATCGATGTCTCCGGCTTCGACTTCGGTTCGCTGCCGCGCAGGACCGCCCCGCCGGAAGGCCTGCCGAACGCGCTGCGCCGCAGTTTCCAGGTGCGCCTCGATCCGGATTGGGACGGCACCTCCGCCAAAGGCGCTGTCCATGCACGCTTTCTGCAACTATTGGCCGAGCGCGTCGTGGCCCGCACCGACATCTTCCGCGTCATGCTCGGCCCCGCCTATCCGGGACACAAGAACCACTTCCACTTTGATTGTGCGCCGTGGCGCATCGTGTGGGTATTCAATCACCCGTAATGCCAGGCGAGGACGGGCACATTCAGCCACGCAGCTGCGGAACCAAGGCTCCTTCTGGCCTTGCTTGCCGGTAAGGGAACGGGATCGAACTAGGCGGAAATGGTATAAGTACCGTTCTTCTTGCCATCCTTGCCCGCCGCAATCGTGCGCGTTCTGGCGAACCGTCAAGGACAGTCGGTCGGGCACGTCTTGCCGTCTTCGGCGCACTCGGCGCCGGCACAGAAGCCGTCGCCGCAGCCACTGAATCCGGCCCCAGGGTTGCAGCAGTCGTAGGGGCAACTTGCTTTGGTCTCGCCGGGCGAGCACACGCCGTTGCCGCAGCCGCTGCAGTCTGCAGCGCACGACATCTCGGATTCGCCGCACTCGAAATCCGTGCACTTGCCATCGCCACACTTGCAGCAGTCGGCCGGACAGTTCGTCGCCGATTCTCCGCTCTTGCACACGCCGTCGCCGCAGCCGGGCGCGCAGTCGGCTGGGCACTTGCCCGCGGTCTCCTTGCAGCTTTTCATGTCGCAGGTGCCGTTGCCGCACACGCAGCAGTCCGCTGGACAGAATTTGTCTTCCTCCATGTCCCAGATGGCGCAGATGCCGTCGCCGCAGAAGCAGTCCTTCTCGCAATTCCACTTGTGTTCGCCAAGACTTGCCTCGCACTTGCCGTTGCCACAACTGGCTGGGCAGTCCGCTGCGCAGGTGGCGCTCGTTTCCTTGCAGTAGTCGGGATTGCAGAATCCGTCGCCACAGACGCAGCAATCCTGCGGGCAGTCCTTGAACCCTTCGTCCTCGCAAGTTCCATTGCCGCAGTAGCAGTCCGCTGGACAGACGACCAGATCTTCCTTGGCCTTTGGATCGCACTTGCCGTCGCCGCAGCCGACGGGACAGTCACCCGGACATTTGGCGGCAGTTTCGCCGCACTGGGCTACGCTGCACAGCCCGTCGCCGCAGGCGCAGCAGTCTTGCGGACACGTCGCAACCGATTCCTCACAAGTCCCATTGCCGCAGAAGCAGTCCGCCGGGCACTTGCCCAAGTTCTCACCGGCTGCGCCATCGCACTTGCCGTCACCACAGGGCCCGCTGCAGTCGACCGCGCAAGTCGCCTTCGTCTCATTCTGATCACAGGTCTTGTTGCCGCAGTAGCAGTCGGTGGGGCAGATTGCAGAATCTTCGTTCCACAGACACTTGCCGTTGCCGCACCCGATGCTCTGGCAGTCACCCGGACAGCCGAAGTTCGATTCGCCCTTCTCGCAGGTTCCGTTGCCGCACACGGCGGCAGGCCCGATGTCCACGGTGGCGTCCGGGCTAGCATCTTGCGTTGCGTCAGTTCCGACGTCTGAGAGCGCATCGGCGTCGGGTTGGCTGGCGGTACAAGTCGGCGCATGGCACAGGAGCTTGCCGCCACTTGGCCCGGCGATGCACGAAAGGCCGGGCGCGCAATAGGCGCCGAAATAGCAGGGCTGTCCTGCTGCCGGCAGCCCCTCGCAAGCGTTGTTCGCGCCGCAGACAAAGCCGACTGCGCACGTCGCCGTGCACGCCTCGCCCTCCACCGGCGCGGTAGTGCAGGTACCTGAGACGCAGGCCAAAGGCGGCAAGCAGGCCAGCGGCTTGTTCTGCGACAACCCAGCGTCGTTGCAGGGGCTGCCCGCCCCACCCGGCAACGCACAAGTGCCTGCACCGGATGCCGTCTTCACGCAAAGCAGGTCCACGCCGGCGCACTGCGAGTCGGCGCTGCACACATCGCCGTTGCCACCGAGCGGCTGGCACGTGGCGCCTGCGGCGCCGGCAACGCACGCGAGGCCCGAGGCGCAAGGTCCGGGAAACCAGCCAGCAAAGGGACTGGGCTTGCATGCCTCGCCCGCTTGTTGTTGCACGGCGCAGGCAGCGCCGCCTGAACTGGCCTGACAGTAGAGACCTGGCTGACAGGCATCGGCGGTGCACGCTTGACCGACACCTGCCGGCGCGATGCACTGGTTGCCCCCCGTGGTGCCAAGACACCGGAGGCCCTCGGCGCACTGGAAGTGGCGAGTGCAGGGCTTGCCAGCGACCAACTGGCCCTTGGCCGCGACGCACGTGCCCCCGGCGCACATGAAGCCGACCTGACACGCGTAGCCGTCCTCGTTGCATGGTTCGCCTGCGCCCCCGGGACTGACGCAGGTGCCGAGCGCGCAGTTGGCGTGGTCCTTCTTGCAGTACTGCGACTGACATTCGCCCACGATCGCACATGGCTGCCCATCCGCTTTGTCGCCGGAAAACACCTTGCGGCAAGCCGCGTAGCCAAGGCCGACGGAACACGGGGTCGAGGCCAGTTCAGCCAGGCAATCGGCCTCGAACTCTGGATGGAATGCGACGTGGCCGGCTTCGACCGCCGCCACGACCAACGACCATTCGTCGGCATTGCGGGCGAGGTTGGCGGCGACGCAGCCGTCGACGGTTGCGTAGTAGCGCGGATCGCTGCATTTGAGTCCCCTCGTGCAGATGGCTGTCATCAACAACTTCTCCCAGTCGAGGACGGTCTGACTCGATGCAGCGTCCTGGATGTCGGCCAGCACGGCATCACTCAGCGCACTGGCGTCGGTGACGTCTGACCAGGCTGCCGGTGGCTTGCTGGTCTGGGGTGTCGAGCAGGCCAAGACCGCGACAGCCCAGAAGTGAACCGCAGCAAGCGAGCGCAACCGGTTGGCGTCGGTCTGCGCAGTGTGTTGGGTATGCATGGGTCCTCCGTCCCTGGCCGGAATGGTGCAGCGCACTTAGTTGCTTCCGACGCAGTCCTCTGGACATGCCGCGCGGGTCTCGCTCGCTTCACACAGATTGTTGCCGCAGGCGGAGCTACAGTCGATGGGGCACAGGATGGCGCCACCGTCGCCGGATTCGCACATCGCGTCGCCACAGACACTGGGCGGGCAATCGCACGGGCACGACGTCTCGGACTCTGCCCGGGTATCGCATGCGCCATTTCCGCACTTGGTGCAGTCCTTGGGGCACGAACCGGCGGGTCCTGCCTCGCCAGCCATGCACTTGTTGTCTCCGCACTCTGGACCGCAGTCCTTCGGACAGCGCAGCGCCCCTTCCGTGTCTGCGCACATGCCGTCGCCGCAGATGCTGGCCATCGAGCGGTGATCGAACGCGGGGACGCAGTCCTTCCAGCACGAGTTCTCCATTTCCGTGCCGGAAGCCTCGATCTTGCCGCAGATGCCGTCACCACACGCACAGATGCCAAGCGGCGGGCAGCCCAATCCGTCCGCGCCGGGACAGTCCTGCCAACAGTTGATGGCATCTTCGGTTGGGAAATTGCACTGACCATCGCCACAGGGGTTGATGGGCGGCACGCACACTGGCGTTGGCGGCAAGGGACAATCCACCGGGCAGTTCTTCTGATCGGCAGACGGGCTCTTGCCGTTCTCGACCGGGCTGCAGTTGCCATCGCCACAAGCTGCGGCGCAGTCGGCCGGACAACTCGCGGCGGATTCGTTGTCGGAACAGTAGTTTGCCCCACAGACACTCTGGCCACACGGTCCCGATGGCGCTGTCTGATTCACACAGGAACCGCCGCCCGTCGCCGCGCACTGCGGACCACAGTCACAGTCGACGATCATCATGTTGCGCAGCGGCACCACAATCGGCAGGTTGTCAGAGCCGGCCTCTTGCGCCACCGCCGGAAACGCGACGAGCAACCCGATGACAAGAGACAGCCACCGATGGCGTGCGCCGCGGAGCCGCGGCCGACAAAGTTGTGGCGAAGGGGGGGGGATTAGGGCGCAACGCCAATGACTTCATGGATACGTGCACGGAACCCCCCTTTTCCGATAGCCGCAGCAGTGGATGTCGCGCGCCGCGATCTGCCTCAGGTGAAGCAAGGCGCCGGGCCGTGGGTCGTACTTTCCCTCGCGTGCGGTGTGAACCGGCTGCTTGACTTGCTGAGCCCTCAAGACCGCCGCCAAGGTTGCACCTCCTGATGGCCATTGTCCATGGACTGCGCGGACCCAGCCCTGCCCGAAAGTCCCCGAACCACTGAAACCTGAAACAAGACCAAGCAAGCACTCGAGCTGGCACGCCATGCGAGGACGGGCACATTCAGCCACGCAGCCGGGGAACCAGGGCTCCGTCTGGCCTTGCTTGCCATCCCAGCCCCGCATACGCTCGCGGTCCTATTCGAGGCCGATCATGCGCTATGTCTTTCCTCCCCCTGCCGTTCCCAGCGTTGCCATTGCCGGCACGGACACCCGCTTCCCGGTGCGCCGCATCTGGTGCGTGGGCCGCAACTACGCCGCGCACGCCCGCGAAATGGGGATGGACGCGCGCGAACCGCCGTTCTTCTTCGCCAAGCCGGCGGACGCCGTGGTGCCGAACGACGCGACCATTGCGTACGCGAGCGCGACCAAGAACCTGCACCATGAAGTGGAACTCGTTGTTGGAATTGGCCAATCCGGCAAGAATGTCCTGGTCAGTGACGCCCTGAACCTCGTTTACGGTTACGCGGTCGGCTTCGACTTGACGCGCCGCGACCTGCAGAACGAAGTCAAGAAGGACGGTCGACCGTGGGAGGTCGCCAAGGCCTTCGACCATTCCGCGCCCTGCTCCGCACTCGTGCCGGTGTCTGTGATCGGTCACCCGCAGCACGCCGCCATCACGCTCACGGTCGATGGCAACCTCCGCCAGTCGAGCGATATTGCTGAAATGATCTGGAATGTTGCCGAGACCATCGCCGCGCTCTCGGGGTACGTCGAGCTGGCTCCAGGCGATCTCATCTTCACCGGCACACCCGAGGGCGTCGGCCCCATCCTGCCCGGTCAGGTGCTCGTCGGCAGTATCGCCGGCATCGGCACTTTGCGTTGTACCATCGAGGCTTGCTGATGTCCGATTCCCGCTTCGAGCCGTACATCGCACCCGCCACCGAGATGCGCGAGTTGACTTGGCGCGGCGTGCTGGCGGGCACGGTTCTCGGAATGGTGTTCGGTGCTTCCTCGCTGTACCTCGTGCTCAAGGTCGGTCTCACGGTCAGCGCGTCGATTCCGGTCGCGGTGATCTCGATGACGCTTTTTCGGCTGCTGTCCAAGTTTGGCATTCGCGACGCCACGATTCTCGAGCACAACATCGTCCAAACTGCCGGATCCGCTGGAGAATCTATCGCCTTCGGCGTCGGCGTCACCATGCCGGCCATCCTCATCCTCGGCTACGACCTCGAAGTGACGCGCGTGACGCTGGTCGCCGTGCTCGGCGGCTTGCTGGGCATCTTGATGATGATCCCGCTGCGCCGCGCCCTCATCGTCCAACAACATGGCGTGCTCAAGTACCCGGAAGGCACTGCATGTGCAGAAGTCTTGAAGGCCGGCGCCTCCGAGGAATCGCGTGCAGCGGCGTGCGCCAGCGCACAGGCCGAATACGCCGCGGCAGCGCAAGCCGGTTTGGCGCAAAACACCAGCGCCAACACAATCTTCACGGGATTCGGCATCGGCCTTGCCTACAAGACCTTGATGGTCGCCCTGAAAGGTTGGAAGGACACGCCCGGCATCGTGTTCGGCAAGCCGCTGGCGGCTGGCTCTTTATCCGCTGAGATTTCTCCAGAATTACTTGGCGTTGGCTATATCATCGGCCCACGTATTTCTGCTGTGATGTGTGCCGGCGGCGTGCTCGCCTACCTCGTGCTCATCCCGCTCATCAAGTTCTTCGGTGAAGGTATGACGCAGGCCCTTGCTCCCGGAACCATGCCGATTTCGCAGATGGGCCCGGGCGAAATCCGCGGCGCCTACGTGCTCTACATCGGCGCGGGGGCCGTGGCTGCGGGCGGCATCATCAGCCTGGCCCGCTCATTGCCACTCATCTGGCACGGCCTGCGCGGCGGTCTGGCGGACCTGCGGCAAGGCGCTGGCCAGGCCGCCGCCATCCTGCGCACGGATCGTGATTTGCCGATGAAGTTCGTGGGGATCGGCATCGCCATCCTCGTCATCGCCATCGTCGCCAGTCCGCCCCTGCACATGAACCTTCTCGGCGCGATCCTCATCATTCTCTTTGGCTTCCTGTTCGTGACTGTCTCTTCGCGCCTGACGGGCGAGATTGGCTCCTCGTCCAACCCGATTTCCGGCATGACTGTGGCGACGCTGCTGTTGACATGCCTTACATTTCTTGTTGTTGGATGGACAGGTGGCACCTATTACGTAACGGCGCTGTCGGTCGGCGCCATCGTCTGCATCGCCTCCTCCAACGGTGGCACGACCTCCCAGGACTTGAAGACCGGCTACTTGGTCGGTGCCACGCCGCGCCTGCAGCAAGTCGCGATTTTGGTTGGCGCATTGGCGTCTGCCCTGCTGCTGGGGCCAATCCTGCTGCGTCTGAACGACGCGGCGACCGTCTACGTGCCCGCGGCGACGGTTGCGCCTGATCTTCGCGCAGATCCAAAGCAACTTGGCCATGAGGAGGCGCTGCGCGGTCCCCAAGGCAAGTCGGACGCGAAGATCTACCGCATCTGGCAAAAGCCGACAGACCTCGGCGGTCCGGCGGGAAAGTACCTGGCCGATACCGATGGAAAGCTTGCCTATTTCGTCGATCCCGGCATCAACGGCACGCACATCCGGCGCCCCGATGGCAGCGAAGTGCGCAAGTTCGACGCGCCGAAGGCGACCTTGATGTCTTACATCATCAAAGGCATCCTTGATCGGCAACTTCCTTGGGCATTGGTGCTGTTCGGCGTGATGATTGCCGTCGTCCTCGAACTGTCCGGAATTCCCTCGCTGGCGTTCGCGGTCGGCGTCTACTTGCCGCTGTCTTCCTCGACACCGATTTTCGTAGGCGGCCTCGTGCGTTGGCTGGTCGACCGCAAGCAGCGGGCGGCACTCGCGCAGCAGCGGTTCACGGACGAGCAGTTGGCCGCGGAAAGCGACAAGAGCCCTGGCGTGTTGATGGCTTCCGGCTACATCGCCGGCGGCGCAATCGGTGGCATCGTCATTGCCTTCCTGGCCGGTTTCATGGACGAGCTGGACTCGGGCCTCACAGTCATCGCCAAGGCGAACAACCCGTTTTTCGAAGGTGCGCACTCGGACGCTCTGTCGATGTTGCCGTTTTTCCTAGCGACAGCCTGGCTTTACCTGGCAGGTCGCACGCCGCCGACGCACACTGCCAAGGTGACAAGTCCGTCCGGCTGAGGCATCATCGCAAGCATGGCCCACACCCTCGCCATGATTCTCGCAGGCGGCAAAGGCACGCGCCTTGCCCCGCTGACGTCGCACCGCGCCAAGCCGGCCGTGCACTTCGGCGGGCGCTACCGCATCATCGACTTCGTCCTATCGAACTTCATCAATTCCGGATATTACCGCATCAAGGTCGTGACGCAGTATATGTCGTCGAGCCTGATCACGCACCTGAACCGCAACTGGAACCTGGGCGGCGTGCTCGGCCAGTTCGTCGATCCGGTGCCGGCACAGATGCGCCGCGGCGAACACTGGTACGAAGGCACGGCCGACGCTGTCTACCAGAACATGAACCTGATTCGCGATGAACACGCCGACCACGTGGCGGTATTCGGCGGCGACCACATCTACAAGATCAACGTCGAGCAGATGGAACAGGCGCACGTCGCCCTGAATGCCGACCTGACCGTCGCCGCATTCCCAGTGCCGAAAGCGGAGTCGAGTGCCTTCGGCGTCATCCAGATCGACGCGGACGGACGCATCATCGGTTTCCAGGAAAAGCCCAAGCAAGAAGATGCCCTGCCGATTCCAGGCGATCCGAACACATGCCTCGTGTCCATGGGCAATTACTTCTTCAAGCGCAAGGTCTTGGAGGATGTCCTGGTCGCCGACGCTGGCGACATCGAGTCGGATCACGACTTCGGGCGCGACATCATTCCCAAGATGGTCGCCGATGGCCGCCGCGTGTTCATCTACGATTTCTCTCAGAACAAGGTTCCCGGCGAAGCGCCCGACGCCAAGCCCTACTGGCGCGATGTCGGTACGATTGAAAGCTTCTTCGACGCCAACATGGACCTGCGCGCCGTGCTGCCGGCGTTCAACCTTTACAATCGGCAATGGCCGATCCGCTCGGCCCAGTACAACCTGCCGCCGGCGAAGTTCGTGCTTGCGGGAAAGCAGCGTGAATTCGGTCAGGTCGTCGACTCGCTCGTCTGTGAAGGCGCCATCGTCTCGGGCGCGATGCTGATCAATGTCATTGCCGGAACCGACTGCTACTTCCACCGCTTCGCCAGCATAGAAAATTCAGTAATTTCAGGTAATTGTCGCATCGGTCGCCACTGCTGGGTGCGCGGCGCGCTGTTCGACGTCAATGTCAGCGTGGCGGATTCCACGACCATCGGCTACGACGAGGCGGCTGATCGCTTGCGCTTTCCGTTCATCTCTTCGCGCGGCATCGTGGTTCTGCCCAAGGGCACCCACGTCCCGCGTTCCGGACCGATTGAGATTCCCGAGGACATGGTGACGATGCTGATGCAGGACCCCGCTTGCGCCGAAATCATGAAGTTGCGCGCGGATACGTGGATCACCTCGAAGCGCCACAGCAACGACGTGTTGCGCAATGTCTGATCGCTTGCGCGTCGCGTACGCGGTCTCCGAAGTCGGCCCTTGGTGCACCACCGGCGGTTTGGGCGAGGTGTCTGCCGCCTTGCCAGCCGCCCTGCAGGCGCAGGGGCACGATGTCATCGTGCTCATGCCGCTGTATCGCGAAGTGCGCCAGCGGGTTGCACAGCATGGTGCGCGCCTCGTCGCGACGGACGCCATCACCGGTATTTGGGTCGGCAGTCATCGGCTCGAAGGTCGATTTCTTCGCATTGACGATCCTGCTGCTGGTGAAAATCATGTGTCCGTCTATGCTTACGACTGTCCTGCCCTGTTCGATCGCGACGGAATCTACGGCCATGGCGACGACTGCGCCCGCTTTTCCGTGTTCTCGCGCGCGGTACTCGATTGCGCGGGGTTCCTGCTGGGTGGAGCTCCGGACATCGTGCACTGCCACGACTGGCATACCGCCCTGATTCCATTGTACTTGGACGGCCCCTACCGGCACCTGCTGCCGCGCACGGCTTCGGTGCTGACCATCCACAACCTGGGCTACCAGGGCGTCGTGCCGCGCGACCAGCTCGATGTGGCCGGCATTCCCGCCGGCTACTTCCATCCGGAACGTGTGGAGTTCTATGGCGCCCTGAACCTGTTGAAGGGCGGCTTGACCACGGCGAACGCGCTGACGACGGTCAGTCCGCGTTATGCTCAAGAAATTCGCACGCCGGAGTTTGGCGAACACCTCGACGGCGTCTTGAGAGCCCACAGCGACCGGTTGTACGGCATCTTGAATGGCATCGATACGCAAATCTGGAATCCTGCTCACGATCCCTTCATTCCCGCGACCTACGACGAACAGAATCTGGACGGCAAGGCAGCATGCCGCGCCCAGCTCATCTCCTACGCCGACTGGGATCCGCAGGACCCGCATCCGGTCTTCGGCGTCGTGAGCCGATTCGTCAAGCAAAAGGGACTGGATCTCGTGGCAGAACTCGTGCCTTGGCTGGTCCAGCGCAGCGTGCGGTTGCTGCTGCTGGGCCAGGGCGAGCCTGCACTCGTTGAATGGTTCCAACGGCTTGCCGGAGAGTACCCGGGCCACGTCCGCCTGCGCCTGGGACACGAACCGGCGATGGCCCATGCGCTGCAGGCCGGCTGCGACGCGTTCCTGATGCCGAGCCGATATGAGCCGTGCGGACTGTCGCAACTGTGCGCAATGCAGTATGGCACTGTCCCGATCGTGCGTGCAGTCGGGGGGTTGCGCGACACGGTGGTCGAGGCATTGCCGCAGAATCTTGCGGCCGGCAAGGCGACCGGCTTCACGTTCTTTAGGGACGACGTCGGCGGCTTGCGCGGCGCAGTCGACAAGGCCCTGGATGCATTCTATTTGCGTCCGCAAGTGTGGCGGCAACTGCAGCTCAACGGCATGAGGCAGGACTTCACGTGGCAACGATCGGCGGCGGCGTATGTGCAGGTCTTCCACGCCGCGCTGCGTCAGCGACGGGGCTGACGCTCAAGCCATTACTGCGCGCAAGACTTTGATTGCACGCTCGATTCCCGCATCGTCGACATCCAGGTGTGTGACAGCGCGCGCGCGCAAACGGCCGCCCGACATCAGCACGCCCAGCTCACGGCATGGCGCCTGCAGCCCCGTCTGCGCCACCGGATGCTGCGGATCGACTTCAAAGAACACGATGTTGGTCTGCACGGTCGCCGGATCGACGAACAGCCCAGGGATGTTCGCAATCGCTTCGGCCAACTGGCGTGCACGCCGGTGGTCATCGGTCAGGCGCGCGACGTGATGCTCCAGGGCGTGCAGGCCGGCGGCTGCCAGGATGCCCGCCTGACGCATACCCCCGCCGAACATTTTGCGGATGCGCCGCGCCCGGTCGATGTGGGCGCGCGATCCAGCCAGGACGCTGCCAATCGGCGCTGCCAATCCTTTGGAAAGACAGAGCGATACCGTGTCGAACGGACCCGCCAGATCGATAGCCGGCACGCCCGACGCGACTTGCGCATTCATGAGCCGCGCACCATCCAGGTGCAGCGCAATGCCGTGACGCCGCGCAACCTCGGCCACGGCCAGTATATCGTCCTGCGGCACCAGCCGACCACCACAGGCGTTGTGGGTATTCTCAAAGCAAATCAAGCGTGTCAGCGCCAAGTGCGGGTCATCCGCGGGATGCAGACTGGCGGCCACGCGCGCCGCGCCCAGGCTGCCGTCGGTGGACTCCAGGGCTCTCAACGTCACGCCGGAGAGCGCCGCGGCCGCCCCGCCTTCGAAATTCAGGATGTGGCAACCCGCGTGCACGATGGCTTCGTCGCCGTGGCGGGTGTGCACGCGCAATGCCAGTTGATTCGCCATCGTCCCGGAAGGCACCAGGATGGAAGCATCTTTACCTAGTAGCGATGCAACCTTTGACTCCAATGCATGAACTGTTGGATCATCTCCGAAGACATCGTCGCCCAGCGGCGCCTCCAGCATCGCCTGGCGCATGGCCAGCGTCGGGCGGGTCACGGTGTCACTGCGCAGATCGATGACGGCGGACATGGCAGCCTCCCAGGCAAAGCGGTGCAAGGCTGGCAGAACGGACGACTTGCCGCAATCGATACTCGGCAGGCACTTGGCTATCCGCGCTGGCTGGTGCACACTTGGCACCCCAGGCCCTGCCTCGCGCCCCACCTCAGGACTTCGACCATGAGCAAGCAGACCATCATCCGCGTCAGCAACTCCTTTACGCGCAACGAGATCCGCATCTTGAAAGAGATCATCGACACCGCGACCACCCAGGAGTTCCGCGGCCGCAACCACTTGATGAAGTTCATCGAGAACCCGCACTTCAGTCAGCTCTACCGCAAGCTGGCGAGCATGCAGGAGAAAGCGGACAGCCTTCACACGATGGCCCGCACCGGCCAACCGTTGCCGCCAGAAAAGCAGGTTGCGGAGCTCAAGTAGCCATGCCCGCGAAGTTCCGGCGCCGGATGGGCCTGCTTGGCATCGGTGCGCTGGCGCTCTTCGCTGGTTTTCGCTTCGTCTCTCCAGTGTTGTGCGCATCTCCCCGGGTCGCGGTCACCGTCGCATCGGGTGCCCAGGTGTTAGCGCCGCCGGCAGCCGCGCCGGTCGTGAGTGCCGACCGCAATGACGCTGCACAACATCCTGATGAAGCATCCTTTTCATCGGTGCGCGCGCGCTTTCTTGCCTTCGGCGACGGCGGCCTGAGCGACGACAACGAGTACGCCGTGGCTCGCACCATGCAGGCTCGATGCCGGCGCGATGGCTGCGATCTTGGACTGGGTCTCGGCGACAACTTCTACCCTGTCGGCGTCCAAAGCGTGACAGATCCGAAGTTTCGTACCGCGTTCGAAATCCCTTATGCTCCGATCGGAGCGCCGATGTACATGATCTTGGGCAACCACGACTACTTCGGCAATCCGGACGCCGAAGTTGCGTATGCCAAGCTCAGCCCGTCGCAGCGTTGGATCATGCCCCGGCGATACTACACGTTTTTCGTCGGCGGCATCCGTTTCCTGGCGCTGGATACCAACCAGCCCAATGAGCAGCAGGAAGCGTGGGCGAGCAAGGTGCTGACCGACAGCCAACGCAACAAGGAGCCGTGGGTCATCGCGTTCGGCCATCACCCGCATCAATCGTACGGCGGACACCAGATGCCGGAAGAACCGCTCGCCGGTTTCTTGGACCGCGTGCTCTGTGGCCACGCCGACGTGTACTTTGCCGGTCACGACCACGACAAGCAGGTCCTGCAGCCGCGTTGCGGCGTGATCCAAGTCGTATCAGGTACGGCAGGTCAACTGCGCCCGACCAATGCCGGGCCCAAGACGGTGTGGGCGCGCAGTTCGCTCGGGTTCGCCTACGCGAACGTGACCGGGCCGGAGATGAAGCTTTGCTTTATCGATATGAACGGAAAGGACGAATTTGAAGTACGAATCGTCCGCAAGACTGCGGCCAGGCTAGTGTCTGCTCCGGCCACGGTGACGCCCGCCGCGCCATAGGCGCTTCAGGACTTGTCCTGGAACCCGATGATCTTGGCGCCGATAGCCGAGAACCGCAGCCCGATGCTCGACGCATCAGCCTTGCCATCGCCGTCGGTGTCGATGTCGATCTCCAAGAGATCTTGGATCAACGTCAGCGCCGCTGCCTTCGTCATGCCGAATTGGGCGAACAAGGCGGAATCCATGGAGTTGATGATGTCGACGACCGTCTGCTGCGGCACGGCGCCACCGAGCACGCCTGCAACACCCTGAATTGTCTTACCATCGGGGCCGAACTTGACGCTGCCCGTGATGCTCGCCCCCATGACATACAGCGTCGCGTTCGAGGCGCCCATGATCGAGGCATCCATGGCGAATAGCGTGCCGGCGCCGCCTGCCTTTACCTTGCCTCCCGTGACGATCGCCTTGGGAAACGAGAACTTCGGCTTACAGTCGGGCGTCATCGCTGCCTGGAAGACCTCCCACTCGCACACCTCGTTCTGGCCGTTGCAGCCCGAGGTCTTGGAACCAACGCCCATGCTCACCTGATAGAGATTGAGCGTGAATTCCTGACCTTCGCCTTGATAGCCCTCGAACTCGGCGACAAACGAGAAGCTGCCGTTTTCGACGGCGGCGATGAGCGGCTTGTTGATGAAAAACGCCAGCGCACTGGCGGCGTTGTCGATGCCGTCCCCGCAACTGTCGGCCGGCGCGCAGGTTGCCGGATCCCCATCGACGTCGATGCCTTCGCCCAGCGTGCCGTTCTTGCCGATCTGGAAGACGATTAGTTTGCCCACGGTTTCACTGAAGAACTTCTCGCAGAGCGGGCACAGGCTGGTCTTGATGCCGATGCACGTGCCGCCGGTACAGGTGTCGTTGACGCTGCAGTTGATGCCGTCGTTGCAGGGCATCTCGTTGAACTTGTGCAGACATCCCTTGTCGGCGAGGCAGACGTCGGTGGTAAAGCCGTTCTTGTCGTCGCAGTCGACCGCCTTGCCGCCGTTGCACTTGAGCGCAGCGTCGCAGGTCTCGCCGGCAAAGCACTTGTCACCGACGTCGCAGGCATCGCCCGGCTTCATGTCGGCGTGACTGCATCCCTTTTTCGATTCGCAGCTGTCCGCGGTGCAGGCATTGCCGTCGTCGCAGGCCTTCGGATCGGGCTTCGAGGCGCAGCCCTGCTTGGTCACGCACGCGTCCGCGGTACAGGCGTCGCCGTCATCACACTTCTTGTGCTGCAATCCTGCCTTGCACTTGCCAGCCAGGCACTGATCACCCTCGGTGCACACGTCGCCGTCGTCGCACGCCGCTGTGATGTCCGTGGTGACGCAGCCCTTGCCGGGCTGACACTGGTCAGCCGTACACGGGTTGCCGTCATCGCACGGTGCGGCGGAACCTTTGCAATTTCCGTCCTTCTGACACAAATCTCCCGTCGTGCACGAGTCGCCGTCGTCGCACGTCTGCGTCAAATCCGCGGTCCAGGTCTTGGCATTCTGTTTGGGCGCGCACACGAGGCACGGCTTGTCTTTGTGGACGGCACCGCTCACCACGCAAGCGCCGTCGATCACGCAGGAAGTTGCGATGGCGGTGAAGGTGCAGCCGCTCTTGGGCTCGCAGGCGTCCGTGGTGCAATCGAGACCGTCGCTGCAGGCGATCGCCGCACCGGCGCAGGTGCCCACGTCGGTGCACGCATCACCGCTGGTGCAGGCGTCGCCGTCGTCACATGCCTTGCCCTTGGCCGACGCAGACGCGCAAGGTGCCTTGGCACCACTATCGGGTGTACCGCCGCCATCCGCGACCGGGTGCGCGCTGCCACCAGCATCCGAGCAGCCAGCCAGCACGGCGAATGCAACTGCCGGCAACCAAAACACAAAATCCCCGCACGACCGCCGCGGATTCAAGTCTTCGATCTGCATCCCATTCCCCTCTTTGGCGCTTGCCGCTGGACACAAAGACGCTCACATCCGAGCATACCTGCGTGCAGGTCGTTGTGCTACACCTGCACAGTGCCGCGGGCGGCTCGGAGTGCTTGGCAACGATGACGGGACAGAAACAGTGCGCAACGCGGCGGATCGTCATCGCACTCACGTTGGGCCTGTGCGCCTGGACGGCCGTGGCGCACGCAGCCGAGAGCGCCGACGAACGTCAATACCAGCGCGCGCCGTCGGCCACCGTGGCAGAGCGGATTGCGCGCCAGGCGTTGGATCAAGGGCGCATTCCCAAAGCAATGAACTGGGTGGAGCGAATGCTACGCTCGCCCGGTGTCGCGCCCAAGCAACTGGCGTGGGCGGCGCGCGTGCGTCAGGATCTGCGTTGGACGCTGCGGGACCAAGGCTTTGGCAACCTCGTGGTGACCGTGCACCCCGCCCATGCAACGCTGGCGGTGGATGGCAAGGAAGTGTTTCCGCGCACATCGATGCACTCATTGTGGTTGCCGGAAGGAACCCACGATGTCGCGGCGGTGGCGCCCGACCATGCCGGCGCGCAGCAGATCGTGAGCGTGGCACGCGAAGAAAAGCGCACGGCGGCGATCGTGCTGCAGCTCAACCGTGCGCCGGTGCTGGTCTTCAACGTGCAGGCCGATGCCGAGGTGTGGATCGACAAGGTCTATGCTGGCGAGGGCAGGCAGGTGCGCTTTGCGACGGCGCCGGGCAACCACCTCATCGAGATTCGCAAGAAAGATCACCATGCCTGGCTGCGCGAAGTCACGCTGGCCGCGGGCGAGGTGCTCAAGTTCGATGTCGATCTGGCTGCGAACGCGGACGATGGCGTGCCGCGCACGCCGCGGGCCTCCAGCGTGGATCGGCCGCTGGTGCCGCACGAATACGCGCGACCCGGTGTGTTGCAGGAGGCGGGCATGCAGGCCCGCAGCGGCGTGCCGGAACTGGCGGATACCCGTCGTGATCAAAACAAGCCGGCGGGTCATCCCGCGTCGGCGCCGACCCAAGAGCAGCCGAGCGATGCCGTCGAGGCGAATCCCGAGGCTGCCCCCGATGAAGTGGCGGTGGCTGCGACCGTGCAAGAGGCGCCGGCGGCACCGAGCGTCGCTGCGGAACTGGAGCAGCCATCCGCGCCCACGTCAGGAACCACAAAGGGTTTGTTGTTTGCCGCAGCTGGTGTCGCGCTGGCAGGCGGCGGCGTGGCAACGGCCATCTACGCACGCAATGCGGCGGCCGAGATCGACGCGACCGTCAAACCGAGCGATCCGACCTATTCCGAGCAGTACGCCGCCGCGGAGCGCGTGGCCTACATAGGCTATGGCACGGCCGCGGTGGGCGGCGCCGGCCTCGTGGTTGGCAGCGTCTACTTGTTCGGCCATGGCGGCCTGTCGCGCAGCGGCAAAGGCTGGACGTTGACTACAGTTGGCGTGCTCACCGGTGCCGCCGCGGGCTACCTGTTGATGAGCGCCATGGACGAGGCAGCCGCAGCCAATGCATTGCCGGCCAAGGATCCCGACTTCGATCGACGCTATGCGACAGCGACGCAGAATGCCTACATTGCCTATGGCACGGCGGGGGCGGCCGCGCTGCTGACGGGCGCTGGCGTGTACCTCTTGATGACGCAAGGTAGTGGCTCTGTCACGGCGCAGGCTCCCGAGTCTGCGACGGAACCGCGGTGGGCGTGCGCGCCTTGGATTGGCAGCGGGGCTGGAGCGAATTTCGCGATGCGCTGGTGACCCTCTAGGGCCTGTGACGAAACGACTCGATCGAGTCGTCGTCACAGAAGTCGCCGCGAATCCGCATCGGTGAGCGTGGCGACCAGAAAACAAGCAAACGCGCACTGGGCCAAGTTATTTTGGCAAAAGCGCCTACACCACCGAGACCCGCACCATCTCGCCCTCCACA
>Ga0172370_10004924_pt1 | contig 17539 bp, 17 predicted proteins | sample LakKiv5m_FD_114538 | JGI IMG/M metagenome (GOLD analysis project Ga0172370, IMG submission 114538) | Freshwater microbial communities from Kabuno Bay, South-Kivu, Congo - kab_022012_11.5m | ecosystem: Environmental > Aquatic > Freshwater > Lake | place: Democratic Republic of the Congo...
TCGTCGCAGGCCGTGCCCGCGGGAACGTCGATGGCCAGGCAAAGGCCGGTCGTCTTGTCGCAACCCGATGTCTGGCAGGCGTTGCCCGCGCAAGTCGTCGCAACACCAGGCGCACACTTGCTTTTTTCGCAGACATCACCGGTGGTGCAGGGGTTGTTGTCGGTGCAGGGTGCGCCGTCGTCGGGCGTATGTGGCGCACAACCTTTCTGCGGGTCGCAGAGATCGATGGTGCACGGGTTTGTGTCATCGCAGTTCTTGGCACTTCCCGGTTTGCATTCGCCGTTCTCGCAGACGTCGTTCGCGGTGCACTTGTTGCCGTCCTCGCAGCCGGCGTTGGCCATATTCTCGTGTTGACACGCGCCCTTGCCGTCGCACGTGTCTTTCGTGCAAGCCTCACCGTCCTCGCAGGTCTCTTCATCGGTCATGCCGTTGCAGTTGTCGTCCAGGCCGTTGCAGGTCTCTTGCGCTGCCGCCTTGGCATTGCACTTGCCGAGCCCAGCCGTTGTGCAAGTCCGTGTGCCGGTGCAGGTTCCTGCGGGCTTGCCGTCGGGACCTATGCCTGGCGCCGTGCAATCCGTGAACAGGTGCTCCGCCGCGGCCCGCGCACTGCAGGGGCAGGTGCCGTAGGTCGCGGTGCCCTCCTCGGGCAGGCGGACGCATTGCGTGGCTGGATTGCCCTCTGCTGTCAGAACCTTCTGGCACCCATAGCCGCTGGGGCAGCTGTCGCCCGGGCCGCAAGGCGCGCCGCAGAAGCGACCCAATGCGCCCTCATCGACGCAGTAGACCCCACTCAGGCCATTGACCTGGCAGGTCGAGCTGGACGTGCACGGGTCGCAAAGCCGGCCCCAGCGCGACACGCATACGAACGTCAGATCTTTTTCGGAAGTCTGCCCGCACAAGTAGGCTTCGTTGTTGCAGAAATCCGTGCAGAGTTTGGCGCAGGTCTTCTCGCCGCCGGCTGTGAAGTCCTCGATGCACAATCCGGTGTCGCAGTTGCCTGTCTCGGGCGTCCCGCAGGGACACCCGGAACCGCCTGGACAGACCAGTGCGCTGTCTGGCGCCGCGTCAAAACTATTTGAATCTACTTGATAAGCATCGGGGGCAACCTCAGAGCCGGCCGCATCCTCGCCAACGTCGCTTGTCAGTCCGGATGCCTGCTTGCCAACGCCCGTGCCCTCCGAGCAGGCCGAGGTCGCCAGCAGCAAGCCGGTCGCGCAGAGCCATGTGGCGGACGCGCGAATCATGGGACTTCCCTGCACTCTGGCCACCTTCGCCAGCCACGGCCAAGGTGTAATCCCAAGTTCGTGAAAAGGCAACTACGCCGCCCGCGGCCGCACATCCGCCTCAATCTCCGCGCCCACCCGCCGGCGCGCCATCCGCAGGTCGAACTCCGCCTGCAGGCCCATCCACAGTTCCTCACTCGTGCCGAAATACCGCGCCAGCCGCAGGGCGGTATCCGCCGTGATGGCGCTCTGCCCGCGCACGAACTCGCTGACTCTGGTGACCGGTAGCTGCAGCGCCCGCGCCAGACCATGCGCCGACAGGCCGACCCGTCGTGGAAGAGGCGCTCGGTCTCGTGCAACGGGAAGGACGGGATCCTAACGAGACCCATCGCGCGCCGCGTGTCACGTCAAACGGAACAGACCGCCCTCGCGCCCGAAAAGCCCGCTACGGCCCCATCTTCGGGCACTCATAGCCCTTGAACTCTTTTTCCTTCAAGGCCATGAATTCGGGATCCGCATCGTTCTGGTGCGCAATATCCAGCAATTCCTTGGTAAACGCTTTCTGCTCCCACAGCAGCTCCTCGGCGTCCTTCTTGCCCTGCTCGGTCTTGCCTTGGTAGTCCTTGCTCTGCTGCAGGCAGTATTGCTCTTTCAAACCTTGGATGTAGCGCGTCTGGATGGTCTTGGGCTCCGGCAGCAGATCGAACGCCGCATTGTCGATAACGAACTTGCCATCCGGCGTGCGCTTGAATTTACGCACCGTCCAGCCCGCCGCCTCCAGCTTCTTGGGGTCGACGTCCGGCGGCGCGGGCTGCTCGAAGAACAGGATGTCACGCGGCTTGTAGCCGACGGCGCTCAGGTGGATCTCGTAGATCCACGTCGAGATATCCGTCGTCTTGATCTTGAGGGTCGGGTCCTGGCCATGCACGGTCTCGCCTTCCTTGGCTGCCTTTTCCGGCTCCTGCTTGCGCTTCTCGATGGCCTTGACGTCCTCGTAGGTCAGGCGCTTGCCCGTGCCATCGGCCTGCTCTTTTTCCAGCAGCGGCAGGTTCGACAGCACCATCGGCAGCACGAGATCCTTGCCGGGCATCGGCTGCCAGGTCACGGGGTTGGCGGGTGTTGCGGAAAACGCAATGAACCCCTTTGTTTGCCCATCAGCGCTCTTGCCCTGCTTCCATTCACCGATCTTCTTGTCCTTCAGGCTGCGCGCATCGGTCGCACCATCGCGAATGCGCTTCACAAACGCGTCGCGCGTCTCTTCATAGCGCTTCTGCGTGATCGTCACCGACGTGTCCTTCTCCGGCGTGAAGCCGAGATCGAAGTTGCCGTAGTGGTGGGTCATCAGCTCGACTTCTTCTTTCTTCTCAGCCTGATCCAAGGCAAATTGCCGATCCTCGTCGGTCTCGCACTTGTCCAGTTTGCCCAGCACGGCGCACTGGAAGCGGGCATTCATCTCCGCGTTGGTCGCGACATAGGCGACGATGCCTATCGCGACAACCAGGAAAAAGCCTAGCGCGATCAGACCCATCGGAAACGACTTCTTGCCGTGACCCGCCTCGGTCGGCGGCAGGCCGAGTTGGTCATCGCCATCCCCTTCGTCGTCCCTTCCCTTCAGCACCGCCGCCAGCGGATCGACAAAGCCATCCCCTTCATACGCCGTGTGGACCGCCTTGGAGCGATGGTGCTCGTCGTGCTGCTGCACTTGCGGCTTGTGCACCGTGGCAGCGGGCACTTCTGCCGAGGGGGCCTTCGCAGGTGTCTCGACCGCAGCAGGTGCCGGTGCGGCCGCAACCGCCGTCTTCGCGCCGCATTGCGGGCAGAATTTCGCGCCTTCGAGCAGGGACGCACCGCATTCGGCGCAGAACTTGGGAGAAGTGGACATGGCTGGTGGTCCTGGGCTGCTGGCCCGTGAAAAACCAACAGGTTCAAGGACCTGCCGGCCGGATTCCGACTGCTCTGGTGGCGCGCGCGGGGCGTGCGCGGCGGGAATGCTGGCAAGTGGCAGCCTTGCCGTCAACTCCCCCCGGACCGTCGCGGCCGATCAGCGCGGGCGCGGCATCTTCTGGCGGTCGTGCTTCTCGCGTTCGATGTGGCGCGACGCGCGGTCCTGCTCGCGCTCCAGGCGGCGGTGTTCGGCGCGTGTGACGTGGCCATCGGCGCGGGCGCGCTGCTTGTCGGCCTCGATGCGCGCCTGTTCACGCTCCAGGCGACCGGCCTCGCGCGGCGTCAACTGGCCGCTGCGTTCGCCTTGGCGGATGCGGTCTTGCTGGCGGTCCTGGCGCCGGTCGGGGCGACCAGCGAATGCAGAGACTGGAACGGCCAGCAGACTCGCGGTCAAGAGGCAGGCGACGATCGTGCGGAGCGTGACCATGGGCAGTTTCCTCGCAGGCCTTGGGCGGCCCGCCATCGATTGGACACGCGCGGCGCGGCGACGTCAAACGCGGTGGCGGGCGCGGCAGACCTTGCACGCGGGCGCCGGATGCGCGACCTTGCGCGCCGCCTCGCAGGAGCCAAGACGACCATGACGCAAGCCAAGCCGACCGAGACCCAGGCGCCCGCCGGAATCGATCATCCTTTCCTCAACCGAAATGGCCTGTTGACCGTGGGCGGCATCGTTGGCGCGCTGTGGCTGACCGCGCTCGTGGCCGGCAACCGCTGGGTAACGGGCATCGTCGCATTGCTCACCCTCGTGGTGGCCGGTGGCCTGGTCTATGTCTGGCGCCTCGTGAGAAAGCAGCAAGCCGTGATGGGGCTGTTGCAGTCGGCGTCGGCGTCGCCCGAAGCGCGGCGGCAGGCGTTGGAACAGCTCTCGGCGTCGGACTCCGGCAGCAAGGATGTGCTCAGCCGCATCGCGCGTGCGCAGTTGGAGGCCCAGGACGATCCGAAGAAGGCGCTGCAAACGCTGGAAGGTATTGATCTGGCTAAAGTTCCCGCAGCGGCGGCAGACGAGGTGCGCACGCTGCGCGCGCAGATGTGCCTCTGGCAGAACCGCGTGCGCGAGGCGCGCGAACTGGCCGACGCGATCAAGCTGGCCAACGCGTCCAACAGCCAGTCGCGCGGCCTGATGAGTGCCGTCATCGCCGAGGCGTGGGCGCGCAGTGGCAAGGCCGAGGCGGCCATGGACGTGCTGGCCGGCGTCAAGATCGACGATCCGGATCTGGCGCAGGTGCGCGTGCTGCTGCTGGTGGCGCGCGTGTTCGCCGCGTTTGGTGCGGGCAAGAAAGAGCGCGCGAAACGCGACTTGGAAGCGCTGATGAAGCAGGATGTCAACCTGCTCGGCCGCTTTGTCACGCCGGGGCAGGCCGTGCACCTGGAGTTGCAGCGCATGGCCAAAGAGGTGCTGGCGACGCACCCCGGCATGCGCAAAATGGCGCGATCTCAGCCGCAGCCGGGTTTTCGGCGCGGGCGTTGACCCACCATGCCGCTGCCCATCGCCCCCGACATTCCCGCGACCGATGTGCTGATTGCCGCGCTGTACCTGGCGGTATCGGTGTTGGCTGGTCACGGTCTCGGTCTTGTCGTGCAAAGGCCATTGCGCCGTGTGCCGGCCGCTGCGCTCGCTGTCCTGCTGCCCATCGGTTGGCTCGCGCTGGCCTGGCTGGCCTGGCTGCTGGCGCGCATCGGGCTCTGGGATGCTCTGGCGATGGCCGGCGCCTGCACGGCTGGTGTGCTGCTCGCCCGCGCCGATCTGGCGCAGCGTGCCACGCGCTGGCGTATCGCGCTCGTGTTGCTGGCCACGCTCGCGGGTCTCGGCAGCGCGGAATGGCTCGTCCGCCTTGTGCTGCCGACCGTGACCGATGGCTGCGCACTGCAGGTCGTGTCGATCGCCCTGCCGCGCATGGACACCGAACGCATCAGCCAGACCCGCACACCCTTGTCCGGAGAGGTCATGCTGTCGCAGTGCTGCGCGCTCTATCCCGACCAATGTCCGGGTGATTTTGCGGATCGCACGCGGCGCACTCCGCCCGCGACGCGTGCGGTGTTGCACCTGGGTGATTCCTTGACGGAGGGTTTTGGTCTCGACACCGAGCGCGGTGACCGGCCGTTCGCCGCGGTGCTCGAGGCAGCGACGCCCGGTGTGGCGCAGATCAACGCCGGGCAATCTGCGACGGCTCCCGACTACTACCTGGCCCTGGAGCGCCACTGGCTGCCCAAACTGCCCGTGGGCCTGGTCGTGCTGCACCTGTTCGCTGGCAACGATGTCGATGGTATGGGCTCGACATTCGACTGCTGTGCTGGACAACCGCTGTTCGATGCCAGCCACACGCCGTTGCGCGAGCGCTGCCCGCTGCCGCAGTGGGAGCCGGGCTACGGGCAATCGCTGCGCTGGTTCCTGGCCCACAGTCCGCCGCCGAGCATTGTGCGGGCCCTGACGCCGCAGTCGATGTTGGCGCGACTATGGGTGGTGCAACAGGAACGTTTGCGCCGCATGCTGGAACCGGGTCGCGGCGCGGCCTCCAACAACGAAGATCGTGAACGCTCGGCTGCGCCTGTTGTGCCGAACCTCGAGCGGCAGTGGCGCGAGCTGGAGCATGTGCTGCAGACCTTGGATGCGGACCTGCGTGCTCGCGGAATTCCGCTGATCGTTTCGGTGATTCCTGTGCGCACGGCACTGGCAAAGCGAGATCCGCATGCCACCGAAGGCTGGCGCATCTGTCAGCGGATGCTGGAGATGTGCCGCCGGCTCGGCCTGCACACACTGGACCCAGGGCTGGCGATCGAAACGTGGGCGCGCCAAGACGGCCTGGACGCTGTGTTCGAGGCGCGCAATGGTGTTCACTTCAATGCCGAGGGACACCGGCGCTATGCGGTCTGGCTCATGGAGCAGGTGGGGCCGCAACTGGCGCTGCAGGCGTCGGCAATTGGCTCGCATAGCCAAACGCAGCCTCGCCCATCAGCCGAGCGATGAGCTTGCCGTCGGTGCCGTAGATATCCAGCACTGGCAAGCCTGCGGCATCAGGAAGCATACGCTCCCAGGTCGGCTTGTCCCACTCGCTCGCATCCACGCGGCGCAGCGCCACATCGGGCCGCGTCTGCACCAGCGCCTCCAGTTCCGCGCCGAGTTTCTTGCAGGGCTCGCACCACGTTGCCCAATAGTCGACCAGCGTCACCTGATTCGGCGCGAGCAGCGCGCGGATCTCCGGCGCGGACGGCGGCTGGCCGGGGACGGCGGCTCTGGCAGGCTCCGATGGCGGCAGCGTTGCCTTGGTGCCGATCTGGAACTGCCCGGACACGCCGACGAAGTAGGACGTGTCCATCACCGGTTGCGTGCCACGCACGTCGCGGTAGGCTGGCACGCGCAGCGAACCCGTCAGCGAGAGCAGGTCGTTCAGGCTGATCATCAGCGTTGGCAGTACGTTGACATAGGTGCCGCCACTGGACTTGAATTCGCCGCGCGCGCCGTTGACGTCGATGATCGTGCTGAAGTCGCGGCGCAGCAACTCGGCGTTGCAGGCCAGCGTGACGCGCTGCGGTATCCACGACCATTCGGGCAGGCCATAGGAAAAGCGCACGCCGAGGTTGCCGCGGTATTCGTTGCCCCACTGCAAATGGGCCGGGTCCGATGTCTCCGAGAGCGCTTTGCGGGCGCCGGCAAGGGCGTAGTAGCCGAATCCAAGCGGTAGATCGCCGAGAAGCTCTGCCTCGCCGATCGCCCACCAGGCACCGCGGCCGATCGACAAGTCGGTGACCGTGTTCTCGGTGTAGGTGCCAGTCGGCGCCGCTGTGCCGGCGCTCAGGACCACGCGTGGCCCCTTGCGCAAGCCGAGCGCCGCCATCACGTCCTGACGCAGCCGCACTTCGATGTCGCCGATGCCTTTGGCGCGAATCGGCGCCTTGAACTTTTGATCGGTCTGCCAGTCGTCGTAATGAAGCGATGCGTAAGGAAGAATCAGTGCGATGCCTGTGCCGAATGGCGCGTCGATGCCGGCAGACAGCAGCCCCAACTGCAGCGTCATGCGCTGGGTGCGGTGGTTGTCCGCTTGCCGCGTGCCCTCGAAGACCTTGTTCGCGGCGGCATCGAAATAGGACAAACCGGCACGCACGCGGTAGGCATCCACCGCGCCGCCGTTCAAACTGGCTGAAATGTCACTGTCTCCCACCGGGAGCGTCGGGCTGCTTCAGGTCGCGCACTGCGCGAAAGCCGAGCCGGCGACGAGGGTGGAAACGACGAGCGCGGCGACCAGGACGGCAGCCAATGCGAACTTCGGCATGGATGTGACTCTCGCTTCAGGCAGGCTGCTACGGATAGTACTTGTTCAAGTAGTACTTGAGCGTGGGCGTCCAGCCACCCGGTGGTGAACCGTTGAACTTCTTGTAGATCTGGCGAGTCTTGGCGTCGATCACCATGTTCATCGGGATGCTGCCCGCGTCGTTCCACGAATTGGCGGTGCCCGTCAGATCGATGCCGCTGGCGCCGGCCGCATGGAATTGCGTCACCCAGCTCTTGCTGAACGCCAGCGTCGGCGCCACGCCGTGATCCGGACCCTCTTCCAGGATTTGGAAGATCATCACTTCGTAGTTGGCGCTTTCCATCGTTGCTTTGAACGTCGTCGTCTCTTCCTGGCACGGCACGCACCAGCCGGCGGAGAGCGTCACGGCGATGAGCTTGCGATCGCTGAAGTCCGACAGGTGGATGAGGTGCGGCGTCTCGTCGGCCAGCGAGATGTTGTCGTTGGTGTCGACGTAGCCGATCATCGCGAAATCGTCCAGAATGTCGCCTTCTTTCATGGTCGGCGTGATCTTCGCGACACACATGGGCGGCACCTTGTCGCTGGCCGGTGTCGGCACGCACTCCTTGCTCTTGGTCGTGTCGGCAGAGACTTGTTCGCAGCTGTAGCCGCTCGGGCAGTCGGTGGCGGCGCTGCAGTCCTTGGCGCAGAAGCTCTCCAGCGTCGAAGGAACCGTGAGGCATTGTCCGTCGTTGCACTCCTTGTTGGCGCAAGGCTGGCACAAGTCGCCGCTGCCAGCGCAGGTGCCGGCGCGGTGCACGCACATCGGCATGCCGCCCACTTCCACGCAGTCGGCGTAGCGCGGGCACTCGGTCATGCCGAAGTTGCACAGTTTGGAGCAGAACTTGCCCTTGCCCATGTCGGCGCAGACGGCGCCGGGGCCGCACTGTTCGTCGGACGCGCACCCGCTGCAGAACTTGCGCGGCTGGCACCAGGCAGCGCCGTCACTTTGCGGCATGCAGGCCATGGTGGGCGGGCAATCGAGGTCAGCCTTGCATGGCACCGAGCAAGCGGCGCCCGGTGCTTCCTGGTAGCCGACGCACTTCTGGCCGGTCGCGCAGGGGCTGCCGGCAACGGAGCAATCCGAACCGACACCAGCGGGATAACCGCGCTTGTGGCAGAACAGCCGCTTGCCATCGTCGGAGGAGCAATCGTTGCCTTCGCCGCAATCCGCACTCTTCTTGCAGGCGGCCGCGCACTTGCCTTGCGCGCACAGGCCCGCGGTGCACTGCGCATTGCCTTCGCACGCTTCGCCGACGGCGCCTGCCTTGGCGGCGACATCTCCTTCGGACGTGTCGCCACCGCTGGCGTCTTTCTTGACGGTCGTACCGGGATCGATGAAGGAGGGGCCTTTCTTGGTCGCGGTGGCGCCGGTCGAATTGCCGCAAGCAGCGAGGCCGCTCGCCAGCAGGGCCGCTGTGGCCAGAAGGAACAAAGAGCGCATGGGGACCTCGGTCGTCGGTGGGCAACAGGCGTGCTGTCGGTTCTGAGGGCTGGTATCGCGCGGCGGCACAGGTGGCCGGGGAGGCAAGAGCGTATCCGCTCCCCCGATGCGGTGCAAGGTGAAAAAAGGATAAGGAATCAGCAATGAAGCGAAACAATCGTCAGGATCGTCCCGGCAACGACTTGCACGCTGCGCAGGGCGGCCTAGCTTGTTTCGCGACCTTGGAGGTTCACGATGTCCGACCGACCCCTGCTCACTTCCGACCACGTGGCGCCCGCGGCGCGCCAGGCCATGGCCCTCTTTCACGCCGACACCGTGCGCGAAGTGCGGGAAGCCGTGCAACGCCACCCGGTGGTCGTCATCGGTATGGCGCAGAATCCGTTCTGCAAAGAGGTGCGCAAGTCTCTGGACGCCGCCGGTGTCGCGTACCACTACCTCGAATACGGCAGCTACCTGTCCAAGTGGAAGCCGCGCCTCGCGATCAAACTTTGGAGCGGCTGGCCGACCTTTCCCCAGGTGTTCGTGCGCGGCACCCTGGTCGGCGGCGCGCTGGATGTGAAGCACGCGCTCGCGGACGGCTCGCTGCGCCAGCGGTTAGGTACGGATTCATAGCAGTTGCAGACTGCTGGTCGCGGGACCGCCGGGCATCGCCCGCGGCTGCTGCGGTTGCCCATCCTGCAGCACTGCCTCGGCCCACTCGAGGGCGGCGCGCCACACCGGTGCATCCGTGTCGGTCGGGTTGCGCTGGGCGGCGTCCTGCACGACGCTCGCCCAGGTGCGGCGCGCCTCGGGCGACCGATACTGGTGAAAGTCAAGTCCGATCGCGATGATGCGAGCTGCGGGAGCGGAGAATGCCAGGTCACCCGCGCCCGCCGGCTGTGGCGCGGCCGGGTCCGGCAGGCCGGTGGGAGGGCCGCCGAGCGAGCGGCCCCACAGCCGCAACCACAGCGCCGCGTCCTGGCGCTGCCCTGCCGCCGTGTCCGCGTTTGCGGACGGTTCGGGCGCGGCGCGCAGCACGATGTGATGGCCCGTTCGATGCGTCAGGCCCGGTTCCTCCGGCGCATGGGCGGCAGTGGCGCCGACAAAGCCGCCGACCCACTCGGCGTCGTCCATGGGCACCATCTGCTCCAGAGCCACCAGTGCGTGGACCAGGGACGGCTGCGGGGCCGAGGTTTGCGGCCACTCGCGCAAGGCGGTCACTTCGAAGCGCGCGCCGAATTGCCGTTGCGTCCACGTCGAGGCCTCGGCAAAGAGGGTGCGGATGCGCCGCCGCCAATTCGGGTTCTGCGTGCGGAAAGCTGCGTCCGCGTAGGCATGGACGCGCATCGTGCGGCTGCGCTCCAGCAGCGGGAGGGGCAGGGTGGCGCCTGGCAGCCGGTCTGGATCCAACGTGTGCGCGAAGTAGGCGCGTTCGCGCGGCGGTGGCCACGGGCCGACGCAGGCAACGGCGAGCCACGCTACCAGGCAAAGGCTGCCGGGCAGGGGGTGCAAGACGCGGCACGCTGGGCGCTTCGTTGCCATGGGCTAGAACCCACGATCTCAGCCCAGGCCGCTCCCCTGCAAGGGCAGCGGCCGCGGCCAGCGCCGCTGCGCCGAAACTCGCGCGCGCGGCGCCAGCGCGCGCAGCGGGCATCAGGAAACGGATAGGATTTCCAGCTCGCGCGCGCTGCCACCGACCTGGACCTGCACGCACTCGCCCACCGTCTTGCCGAGCAATGCCTGGGCGAGCGGAGCGGCAGTTCCGACGACCTGCACCTCGGCGCCATCGACCAGCAGCCGCTCGCCGACGCGCAGGGGCAGCAGGAAGTACAGCAGCGGGGAGGCATCCGCGATCGCTTCGACCAACGCACCTGGCTGCACGGTGTCGGCACCGGGTCGCGGCAGTTGGTAGAAGTGAAGCGCTGTCAGCAGTTGGCGCAGTTCGGCTATGCGCGCGGTCTGGCCGGCCGTCAGGTAGCTCTGTTCCAGCGCGCGCGTATCGTACTTGTCCTCGGCGCGCGATTCCTCATGTGTGGCACCGCTGTACGCATCGGCCGCTGCGTGCTGGGCGGCGCGCAGGCGGTGCTCCAACTCGGCGCCCAACACTTCGAGGATGCGCGTCTTGGGCGGCGGCACAGGCATGCCAGGGTCCCGGCGCGCAAGAGGCGCAGCGGCCACGGTAACTGGCCGCGCCGGACTGTCAAGGCGCATTCTGGCATCCGTCGTGCACCAGGCGTAAGCTGGGGCTTTCTGGAGGTCCTCATGGCTAGCCGATGGCAGATCTCACGCTGGTCGGTCGTCATCGCCGCATCTGCCGCCGCCTGTTCGCAAGCTGCCACGGGTGCCGCCCCGTCCGACGCTGCTGCTGAAGTTGCATCTACGACCGATGTCGCGCCGCCAAGTGACGCGGTGGCGGATGTCGCGGCCAAACCCGACACGCAATCTCCCGATATCCATGATGTGACGGCGCCTTCCGACGGTGCCGCGGATGCCGCCGCGGACGTTGCGGCAGACGCGGGTGCGGATCTCGCCACGGCGGACGCCGGCAAGCCAGATTCCGCAGCGGCGGACGTCGGCGTTGTCCAGGTCCAGTGTGCCGGTCCTGATGTGCATTTCCCTCTGTTCTCGAAAGTCTGCAAGGACGACGCGGGCTGTGTCGTGGCGCTCCACCAGATCAACTGCTGCGGCAGCATGATCGCGATCGGCATCGGCAAAGGCGCATCGCCGGCTTTTCTCGACGCCGAAAGCCAATGCCAGCAGCAGTATCCCGCGTGCGGCTGCGCGTCGATGCCGACCCAGGCCGAAGACGGCTACGCGGCGATGGGTGGGGAAACAGACATTGCTGTCCATTGTGTCGCACAAGTCTGCACGACATCGATCAAGGCGGCCAAGCTCGACTGCAAGGACCCGGTGGGCGGCGTTCCCAAGCCCTTCAAGTTTTGTGAGAAACAGAGCGACTGCACCTACGTCCTGCACACGAGCGATTGCTGCGGCACTCAGGTCGCACTTGGCATCACCAAAGCGGCCAAGGACGCGTACGAAAAGGCGGAAGTTACCTGCAGTGCGCAAATGCCCGTCTGCGACTGCTTGCCCAAGGCCACGACCGCCGAAGATGGCGCCAGCGCGGGCGACGGAATGCTCGCGGTGGCGTGCAACGGCTCAATGTGCCTGAGCTATGTCAAGCAGTGAAGCGCTCACCAATGACGACACTTGAGGAGAAACAGATGGGCATCCAGAGGCTTGTGCGCGCCTGGCTGGTCGCCGCCTTGATCGCCTGCAGCGCCCTTGCAGCCAGACAGGCCGTCGCGCAGGAGGATGCGGAGGCGAGTGTCGACCACCCGCTGGTGCCGCGCGTCCCCGGCTACTACATTTTCGAGTACAGTTTCAAGGAATTGGACAGTTTCCGCTTCACGCTGCCAGGCGGCAGCGAACAGGTCGCGCAGGGCGAGCATTGGACGATTCAGTACATGCTGCGAACCGGCCAGAAGCGCAGTTCTATCATCGACATCCTGCGTCAACACCGAATCCTGTTCGAGAAGATGGGCGGCACGGTTCTTGCTCAGGACACCGAGTGGGGCGTTCTGCTGCAGTGGAAGACGCCAACCGGCGAGTTGTCGTGTCTTGTGCGCGCAGCGAATGACGGCGATCAGTATGTGCTCAATATCGTTCAAAAAGGCGAGATGATTGCCAAAGCGCAGCCGACTGCTGCAGACCTCGCCAAGACGCTGGCGGACAAGGGTTCGCTGACACTGCCCGAGATCGCCTTCGAGCCGGGCAAGGCACTGCTCAAGGCCGAATCGACTGAAGTCCTTGCGCTGGTTGGAGAACTGCTGCGTGCCGATCCAACGCTCAAGCTGGAGATTCACGCGCATACCGACAACAGTGGCAAGCCGTTGGCGAACCGCACGCTGTCCCAGCAGCGCGCCGAGGCGGTCAAGCAGTACCTGATCAAGACGCTTACGGTTGCGGCGAAAAGGCTGAAAGCCAAAGGATTCGGCGATACCAGGCCAGTGGAATCCAACGCCACCGAGGCGGGCCGCGCCGCCAACTGCCGTGTGGAATTCGTCAAGAAATAGCGACACTTGTCAACGCCGCGCCGGCCTTTCCAGCGTGCCGTCGGGGTGGCGCGCAAACCGCTCCGGGTTGGCGCCATGCACCGGATCCAGGCGCGGCCATGGCCAGCCGCCAAAGCCCGTACGTCGAAAATCCTCGAATGTTTGGTGAATTTCGCTCTGCGTCGTCATCACGAACGGCCCGTATTGCGCCACGGGCTCGCCGATGGGTTGGCCTTGCAGCATCAGCAGTTCGACCTCCTCCGCGCCCGCCGTCAGGACCGTCGCGGCGTCGGCGCGCATGGCAACGAGGCTCTGCGGCGGCACCGATCGCGTCCCGACCGTCAGTTCGCCGCCGCGAAAGAAGTAGAGGTTGCGCGTGCTTCCCGGCTCGGCGGGCGGCAGCGTCCAGGTTGCGCCAGCGGCCAGCTTGATCGTCCAAATCGCTACATCCGCCTGCGGCCGCGCCGCCCAGGAGTCGGGCGGTGGACTGGGCGGCGCCACACCGTCCAGCGAGCCCGCGACCGTCGCGACCGCCACACTGCGTCCCGCCGCATCGTGCAGCCCGTGCAGCGGAATCGTCGGCGCCCAGAGCATGCGGAAGTGCGCAGGCACCATCTTGGCCTTGGCCGGCAGATTGAGCCAGATCTGGAACAGTTCCGTAGGATTGTCGGCGTCCTGACGCAGTAGCGGAAACATTTCGGCATGCTGGATGCCGCTGCCCGCTGTCAGCCATTGCACGTCGCCCTCGCCATAACGAGCCGCAGCGCCAAGTGAATCCGAGTGATCCAGCAGGCCTTTGCGCACGACGGTCACGGTCTCGAAGCCGCGGTGCGGGTGCTGCGGGAAGCCCGGGACGACGCGGCCGTGGTACATGCTCCAGCCGTCGCGACCGCTGAAATCCGAACCGATGTCGCGTCCCGTCAACGGCTGCCGCGGACCAAACTGGTCATTGCCGGCCGGATAGGCGTCGTTGTGGTGCATGCAGAACAAGAACGGATCGCTGGTCTGCCACGGGGTGCGCAGAGATTCAACATGCAGAATCGCGTCTTGCGCGTGGCTTGACTGGCTGGGCATCCAACTGTGAGCGGTCATGACATCCTCCGTGGGACCTCTTGCCGGCACGCTTGGGCGCCGGGTGTTGGGACGTTTGAGAACAGGGTAGCACGCCCCATTGGTCGCGGAGAGTCGAATAGGCGTGCCAAATGCATACTGACTGTTTCCGTGAGTGAACAATCGCGGACGCATGCCCTTCTTGCTGCAGCCCTCTGGACAGCCCGCGCCGCGCAGCCCAAAGTCACGCGCTGCCGCGGCGCCCGTGCGCCCCAACGGTGGCCCATGCCGACGCCCCTTTCGCGCCATCCGGAAGACGGTTGGATCCTCGCCGACCCGCTGCCGATGCGCCCTTCGACGCACCGCGCCTTTGTCGCGCTGATCGCTGCGCTGATCCCGCCAGAGCCGGTATTACCTGGCATCATTGAGCAAGTCGACGAAACGACGCGACGGCTGCTGCGCTACATGCACCCGATGACGGCGCTGGGCTTTTGCCTCATGGTGCATCTGCTCGACTGGTCGCCGATCTGGCGCTTGCGCGCGTGGCGGCGCATCCGCAGCCTCAGTCCGGCGCGCGGTTCGGCGATCCTGGCCGGTCTGGCGCACAGCCGCTTCGCCCTCATCCGCACCCTGCTGATGGGAGCCAAAGGCGCGATTCTGTCTACGTATTTCGACATGCCCGACGTGCACGCGGCGCTGCACCATGACCCGCGGCCTTTCATGCTGGGTCGCATCGCGTTGCGCCAGCGCTTGAAGGCCGGCGCGCAAGCGACGCAGGCCGACTTGATCGGCCCGGGACCGGGAGGCGTGCCGTGATCCAGCGTTTTGAAGACTACAGCCGCCAAGCCACCTTTGACGCCGACGTCGTCGTGGTGGGCACCGGTGCGGGCGGGGCAGTCGTCGGTGCGGAGTTGGCTCGAGCTGGGCTGCGCGTCGTGTTCGTCGAAGAAGGCGGCTGGCACGACACCGCCAGCTTCAACCCCTACATGACCGAGTCGCTGCCGCGCCTCTACCGCGACGCCGGCGTTGCCGCCATCCTGGGCACACCCAACATCCCGTTTGTCGAAGGCCGCTGCGTCGGCGGCAGCACGGTCGTCAACGGCGCGATGACGTGGCGTACGCCCGACGATGTCCTCGAAGGCTGGCACAAGTCGACGGGTGCCAGCGAGCTCAGCCCGCGCGGCATGGAACCCTACTTCGAGCGTGTCGAAGCGCGCATCTCCGCGAAACACCACCTCGATCTCGCCATCGGCGGCGATGCCCGCATCATGGTCCAGGGCGCGCGAAAAATGGGTTGGCGGGTCGAAGTCAACCGCCGCAACCAGGATACCTGTGTCGGCACGAACAATTGCGTCCTCGGCTGCCCAACCGGCGCCAAGCAATCCACACTCGTGACCTACATGCCCGACGCCATGCAGCATGGCGCGCAGTGTTTGACCGAGGTGCGCATCGAGGAACTGATCATCGAGGGCGGCCGCTGCGTGGGTGTGTGGGGCCGCGCCATCGATCCGCGCACCCGCAAGGCAGCACAGACAGTCAGCGTTCGCGCGCGCGCCGTCGTCGTGGCATGCGGCGCGGTGCAGACACCTGTGCTGCTCGAACGCCACAGAGTCGGGCGCCCCAGCGGCCTTTGCGGCAAGAACTTCACCTGTCACCCCAACGTCAAGGTGATGGCGCTCTATCCTTTCGAGGTGCGCAGTTGGCAGGGTATGTCGCAATATGCACAAATCCGTGAATTTCATGATGAAGGCATCGTGCTGGCGGAGAACTTCATCCCGCCCGGGCTGCTGGCCGCGCACCTGCCCTTTCACGGCAAGGAGGCGTGGGACCTCCTGGCGCGCTACGACCAGATCGTGCTGTCGGGCGCGCTGGTCGAGGATTCGACGACAGGCACGGTGCGGCGCGGTCCTGGCGGCATGGCGGTGCCGCGCTACGACATCACCGCGCAGGATCATGTCCGTTTCAAGAAGGGGGCGCGCCTCTTGGCCGAGATGCATTTCGCCATGGGCGCCGAGCGCGTGTTCCTGCCATTTTCGAACCTGCCGTGGGTCGACAAAGTGGACGATCTGCAGCGCATCGAGCCCACGCAGAAAAGCCGTAGCACATTGGAACTATTTACGGTTCACATGATGGGCACGGCGTGCATGGGCACGGATCCACGCCATTCGGTGATCGACTTGAATGGCCAGATCTGGGATCTGCCGGGCTGCTATGTCGCGGATGCCAGCATCTTCCCGACGGCTGTGGGCGTGAACCCGCAAGTCACGATCATGGCGATGGCAACGCGCATCGGCGAAAGGCTGGCGGCGAGCTTGAGCGCAAGGTCATCCGGCGCTCTTGCCGAAAGCCCCCAACCTCGCTAGCGTTCTCGTTGCGCTGCCTCCCATTGCGCGCTGAGGTACCTGCGATGTCGCCACTTCTCGTCTTCGGCCTCGTCCTCTTCGTGTTCTTCCTCATCAGCCTCGGGTCGCTGTTCACGACCGTGGCCCAGGGCACCGTCGCCGTGGTGACGATGTTCGGCAAGTACCAGCGCTGCTTGCGACCGGGCCTCAACATCAAGATCCCGTTCCTGGAGGTGGTGGCGCGCCGCATCTCGATCCAGAATCGCTCTGTCGAGCTTGAGTTCCAGGCGATCACCGCCGATCAGGCGACTGTCGGTTTCAAGGCCATGCTGCTCTATGCCGTGCTCAACCACGATGAAGAAACGATCAAGAATGTCGCGTTCAAGTTCATCGACGATCGCAGCTTCATGCAGGCCCTGGTGCGCACCGTCGAGGGCAGCGTGCGCAGTTTCGTGGCGACGAAAAAGCAAAGCGAAATCTTGAGCTTGCGTCGTGAGATCGTCAACGAGGTCAAGGCGCAGCTGGATGCCAGTTTGGAGGAATGGGGCTACCACCTCATCGATCTGCAGATGAACGACATCGTGTTCGACGACGTGATCATGACGTCGATGGCCAAGGTCGTCGCTTCCGCCAACCTGCGCGCAGCCGCGGAGAATGAAGGTCAGGCCCTCTTGATCACCAAGACCAAGGCCGCCGAAGCAGAAGGGCGCGCGATCCAGATCTCCGCGGAAGCACAGCGCGAAGCGAGCCGGTTGCAGGGCCAGGGCGTCGCGCAATTTCGTGAGGAAATGGCCAAGGGCGTGCGCCAGTCGATCGTCGAGATGACCGAGGCGGGGCTGGATCCGTCGTTCCTGATGTTCTTCATGTGGACGGAATCCATCAAGCATTTCGCAGAGCAGGGCAAGGGCAACGTCATCTTCCTCGATGGTTCGATCGATGGCATGCAGCGCAACCTGAACGAACTCATGGGGATGAACCAATTGCCGAAGGTCAGCCCGCCGCCGCCGCCGGTGCGGCGCTGAGCCCGCGCGCCGCTTGCCAGCGCCGGAAAGTCCTGCCACAACGCGCGCCGCGCGGCCCCACGCCGCTGTCAGGAATTCGCCATGGCCCAGCCCGTCGATGACACCGAAGAGTTCGCAGACCTGTTCGAACACATGCAGGCACGGCCGCAGCGGCGCATCGAGCCCGGACAAGCCATCGAGGGCACGATCGTGCA
>Ga0172370_10004927_pt1 | contig 17536 bp, 14 predicted proteins | sample LakKiv5m_FD_114538 | JGI IMG/M metagenome (GOLD analysis project Ga0172370, IMG submission 114538) | Freshwater microbial communities from Kabuno Bay, South-Kivu, Congo - kab_022012_11.5m | ecosystem: Environmental > Aquatic > Freshwater > Lake | place: Democratic Republic of the Congo...
AAGTATCGTTTTATTTGAGAAAATGCCCATGAATACTATGTTTTCAAAGAACGATTACAACTTATTAAATCATCATATTTCTAACTCATTGAATTTATTCGACTAATATTTGGACAGTAGTGTATTATTATAAATATTATAAAAAATCCAAAAATAAATTCTAATTTCAGGTCTTTATCAGTTTACTTACATAAATATAGCCATTTGATGATAATTTTATGATATAAATGCCTAAGTGAAGAGATGAAATATTACACGTAAATTCAGATGTTTTCCCATCATTATTCTCATTCGCTAAGTTTGATAAATCCATGACTTCATTACCTAAGATATCTAAAATCTTAAAATTTAAATATGAGTTTTTAACGGAGTACAGTCCGAATAATTTAAATTTTACGGTACTTAATACAGGATTGGGATTTATACTTATAAAAAAGTATGGGTTATATTGATTTACGGATTCATCTATGTTATCAGTCGAATCAGGGTAATTAACTCCCCTTATAAGCGTATTGTAACCAAAAAGAAAAATTGTATCCTTGTTTTTAACTTCTATGTGTGAAAAACTTGTAATTGTATCATAACCAGATTTTGCAGGAACTCTTTCACTAATCCAATTTTTCCCACCATCAGTTGTTATAAAAACTGTATCCATAGCTGAACCTGCAATACCGAAATTTACATCCAAAAATTTCATAGAAGATATTTGCCTTCGGTTTGTATCAATCTTTTGCCATGACCAATTTTTTCCACCATCTTCAGTTACAAGCATATCATAGCCTTTTCCGAAAACAAAACCTTTTTGCTCATTTTTAAAATAAACATTACATGCATTTAGTTTTCGATTTCCGATTGTTGCTATAGTATCGAAAGAAATACCTCCGTCGGTTGTTTTTAAAACTCTGTAAGCAGTTTTATATGGGAAATTTAATGTATCATCAGTAGCATAATTGCCCTGCCTTCCATGTATAAATCCTAAATTCTCAGTTTTAAAATCAACTTCCCAAAAATTCATTAAACTTTTTGCTGGAAATATTGTTTTGGTAATCCAAGTTTCTCCTCCATCTGTTGTTTTAGAAAGAATCGAATCAGCTACGGCATAACCGGTATTTTTGTTTGGAAAACTCATTGAATGAGCTTTAATCTTATCGGTAGCTACCCATGAAAGTCCTCCATCTTCCGTTTTTATAGTAAAGGTTGTATGATGCTGGACGTCAAGCTGCGGTTGTCTCTTCCCGACAAGAAAACCTTCTTTTTCCGTTTTAAAATAGTGAGCGAAAAGTGTAGAATTGGCAAAATATAAAACATATTTTGTTGAGTCTCTTGGATAAACATAGTTCCACGTTGTACCGCAGTCAATAGATTTAAAGATATGCCCTGTTTCACCGTAGAATAAACTTTCCCTATCGTTAAGGAAAACCATTCCTGACATGAAAATTGAGCCTGGTGGTTTGGTCATATCGAACCATTTGATAATTTTGAAATTCTTTCCATAATCATTAGATTTGGCAAGGATATGATTTGAGCCGATACAAAAAATTATACCATTGCTTAAAGCAGAAATTGACCTTATTGAAGCTGGTTTTGGGAAAACATCAATATAATCCTTGGTGGTCGGTAATTCTGAATTGAAAGTATTAAAAAAATCTTCAGTTTTAACAATTGTTCCATAATAACAAAATAGTAGTACTTTTTGACGGCTGTACATTTTTGCTCCAAGCCAATTTGCCCAAAAATCAAATTTGACAGTATCCCAGGTTATTCCGCCATCTGATGTTTTATATGTTAAAGATCTCGCAGAAAGACTATCAAAACCTCCAACAACACCATATTGCAAATCAAAAAAATCTACAGAAGAAAGCATATAATTCTTATGATAAGGAAACAAACTATTCCAGCTCTCACCCCCATCTATTGTTTTTAAAATAATATTGTTTTCTCCAACGGCGAAACCATTTTGTGCATTAATAAATTTAAGCTTCTTTAAAGTAGTACTATCATTTTTATAGACTAATTTCCAGGAAGTTCCGTTATCATATGAAGCATAAATTGTTCCCTTTTCACCTGCAACAATAATATGTTTCATGTCAATCATTTTAATTGCATAGAAATTTTCGTTACCGACTTTTTGAGTTTTCCAAGTCTTACCCGAATTCGTTGTAGAAATCACGTATCCGCTGTCAGCAGAAATAAAACCGTTATTTAAATCTATAAAGCTGATTGATAATAAATTTCTTCTTTGCAGAGATTCCTGCCATTCCCAATTTACACCTCCATCATAACTTCTTAGAATTTTTCCTTTATCTCCAACAATGAAAAAATTTAGAGAATCAATCAATAGTATGTCTCTTTCAATAGAATTTATCTGCTGCCAAATAAATTTTGAATACATTGAGTTTGTAAAAAGAATCATCAATGCTAATAAGAAAATAATTAGTTTTTTCATTTAAAGCTTTCCTGAAATTAGTAAATTTTATAAAAATAACGAGGAACTGTTTCAGAAATTTTAATACTCATCTGATTAAGCAGTTCCTCTGATTAATATTTACGGACAATCACCCAAACACGGTGATTCACAATTATCACCCATCATTCTTTTTTCGATGAACGTCAAAACACGATTTAAATTCTCATCACAGCAAATTGAATATACACCTTCACAGTACGTGTTACCTGAACACTGTACACCATTATCCCAACATCTTCCATAATAGGCTCTATATTCAAGGTAAAAATTTTCCGAGCATGGAGGGCAGGGCCAATTCAATCCATTTGGATTTTGCTGTAGAATTGCTTCTGATACTAGCCTTGCAATTAAAGGTCCATTTAAAGGATATCCTGAAGGTGGACAGGATGGGTCTACCGGTGCGAATAATCTTACATAAATTTCAATAATAGGCGGTCCGGTTAGTCCGACTGTTCTTGAACAATAGCATACATAGAATTGACAAACTGTTCCGTCAGGATATGTCACAGAGACTGTTGTTAGTGGTAGTGCTGTCCAAGGTACATTTAAGGGAACAATATCAGTCGGACATGGTAAAGCATCACAATTATCTGAAAAATTCGTATAGGTAATTGCGAAGAGAAGAATTATTACTGATACCAAGAAATTTAGCTTTTTAATAGTATTTTCTTTCGAATTGTTGTTAAAAATTTCACTTTTTTACCAACCTGAAATTCCGTATTTTTGTGTGTCTGGCTGGTTTGAGTTTTGTTAGTTAGGCTTTAGCTTGATGCTTGCCGGACTGAATACTTCAATTAGCCAGTCAGGTACTATTTTAAGAGTAGCATACTTTTCTCCTTTCCGAAATAGTGAATTTTATTTAATTTATTTTGCTTTAAATCCGGTAACGGACTTGCTGCGGTTATTATCAACGGAAAGGGAATCAAGTAAACGACGTAACTCGTTGTATCGTAAGAAGTTACGGGGTGGGGTAAACAATTTTTTATTTTTGTAAAAACCATAAATTTCTCGAACTTATTGAAATACCCATTAATTTCGAAACTTTTTAAGTTTTCTAATTCATCAACAGTACTAATTTACCATGTATTTTATTCATTTCAAAATATATTTCTTATTTTTTTTTGCTTTTTGGTTAGTTAATTTTCTTGTTTTATTTAGCCTTGCCTAATAACACATCAACCGTAAAAACGTCTCGGTCTTTTTTGAAAAAAGTGAAAATATTTTTTTTAAGAACCGTAGGTTCGAAAACTTGGTAGAATATGCGTCCGAACCCGACACCTGAGCATCGTAGATGCGACATCTAAAAATTTAATTAGGTTTCGCTCCTACGGAGCTAATGAGCAAACAATACAATTATTTCTACCAAGCTTTTGCACCTACGGTGCAACTTTTTTCCGAATTTCTCTCACGGCAGGAGTTTCCTCCTGCCGTTTTAATTTCTAAATTCATTTCCCTTAGCGGTCAGGAGTAACTCCTGACCGGGGGCGTTAAAACCTTTTTTCCATTTCTGTCATTTCCTAAAACTATAATAACATAAGAAACGCAAAAATGTCACGCTCTTTTTGAAAAAAAGTTGAAAAAAAATCCTCCATGATTTATTTCCATGGAGGACTTGTGTTTTATTCATTCGCAATCATGCGAGTGCATGAGAAAAAAGAGTGTTCTTTTATTTTTCCGGATTGAGAACAAATCTATAATAATTCGGTGTCGTAAAGTATTGCTTTGCTGCCAAATGCACATCTTCGGCTGTCAGGCTGTTAATCAACTTATCGTCCTGAATTAAGAGATTCGGGTCTTCGTTGTTCTGGTAATAGCTGCTAAGCCCCATCATCCAAAACTGATTTTCCTTGAGTCTGACTTCTCTTTCGTGAAGCTGAATCTCTTTGATTTTAGTCATGTTAGTTTCTTCAGGTTGATTTTCTGTCATCTTTTTCATCTGTTCGCTTACAGCAGAGATTAGTTCTTCAACACGGTCGGGATTGCAACCGAATGAAATTGTAATCACATACTCGCTTCTCGGGAAATGCTTAACCTGAGGCATTGCCCTGACACCATAAACACCGCCTTTTTCCTCGCGGAGCACTTCACGCAGTTTTATATTCAGGACTTCGATTGCAGAACGTAGTTTAAAGCGGTTTTCGCGTGTATAATCAAAATCGCCTGTCCAGGTAAGCACAACAGTCGCCTGCTTTTCGATACCTTTTTTAACTTCTTTTTTCACTTCACCTTTGGGATATTTAATTCCAGCATCATTCCAGTTTTCTTTCCTGTTAATTGATGGAAGATTGGCAATATATTTGGTAAGCATAGGCTTAATTTCATCGGGTTTGAAATTTCCAACGAAGATAAAAGTGAAATCGCTTGCATCGGCAAATCTGTTCTTGTAAAATTCATACGATTTATCGAGATTGAACTCGTTTAACAATTCTTCGGTCATGGGTTTCGACCTGAAATTATAGTTTGCAAGTGTTACCTGAACCGTATCACTGAATACAGACCTTGGACTGTTCTTACTACCTTTGATTTGCGAGCTTAATTTATTGATGTAGGAATCAAAACTTTCTTTGTCTTTTCTTGGTTCGGTAAACTTCAGATAAATCAGTTCGAACATTGTTTTCATATCTTTAACCGAAGCTGAGCCTGACACATTTTCAAACAAATCGGAAATCATTGTGTTTACTCTTGCTATTTTACCGGTCAGGACTTTTTCCAATTGAGTTTGATTGAATTCTCCAAGACCCGAAGATGCTAAAATCTGGTCGGCTGACCTTGCGGCATAGAAATCTTTGTCTGACAATTGTGAAGTTCCACCCGGACTGAATGCGGAAAATGATATTTCGTCATTTTTAAAATCGGTTGGTTTCAATACTACTTTGATTCCGTTCGATAAAGTAAGCTCGGTTACACCGATTTCGGGCAGAGATTTTTCGTTTATAATACTTCCGGGTTTCAATTGCTTTGAAAGCAGAGGTTTCTCAACGAAGTCATCAACGTAAGCCGGAATTTTTTCACTATAGGTAGTTTCCCATATTTTCATAATTTCATCTTTAGACGGAACATATACTTCCGATTTTTCGGGTGCGCTAACAGTTACAACAGAATTTTCCTTGCGGATGAATACCTGAGCCAAAGCGTTTATTTCCCGCAAAGTAATTGTTGGAAGCCACTCTTTGTAAAATGCGAGTTCCTTTTCAATACCTGGTATTGCTTCTTTATCGAGGAAATTAGCAACGAACTCCATAGCAAATCTTTTCGATTCTTTTTTAGCTTCTTCGTCGCGAGCCTGTTCAACGTCTCTGAGAACTTGTTTTTTGGTTCTGTCTAATTCGGATTGGGTAAAACCGTTCTGATAAACTCTGTAAGCCTCAGTAAAAGCTGTTTTAATGCCATCTTTGAAGGATTCACCCTTACAATTTGCCATAATCCTGAATACTCTCGCATTACCTTCGAAATCATCTTCGCCGGCAAATGCCATAATATAGGGTGGATTGGGTTTGCGTCTGATTTCATCGAGTCTTGAAGAAAACATTTCGCTGAAAAGTCTAGAAGCCATAGTCTGGCGAAGGTCGTCATAAGTACCTTTTGGTCTTCCTTCTCTCTTGAAATAAAGCATGATTGTCGGATTTGTGAGTTCTTTGTCGGTTGCAATTGAGACAAAGTTCTCTTTATGTGAAGGCATATTGTAATCCGTTTTCTTTCTTTCGTTCTGACGGGCTGGAATTTTTGAAAAATGTTCCTTAATCTGTTTTTCCATCTTTATCGGGTCAAAGTCTCCAACAGCAACAATACCCATAAGGTCCGGACGGTACCAGTCCCTGTAGAAACGCTTCAGAGCATCATATGGAGCTTTGGTTATAATGTTGGTATCACCGATTATGTCTCTTGAAGCGTATCTTGAGTTATAGTAAATCCAAGGTGAATGAAGCTTGCGAACTCTGTCCTGTGCTCCTTTTCTCAATCGCCATTCTTCTAATATTACTCCGCGCTCTTTGTCAATTTCAGTATCGTCGTAAGTTACGTTGTGTCCCCAATCTTCGAGAACCTGCAAGCCTTTTTCAAACTGGTCGGCATTATCTGTCGGAAGTGTCAGCATATAAACCGTCCTGTCATAGCTCGTAAAGGCGTTCAAATCGCTTCCGAAACGAACTCCGGTAGATTCAAGATAGTTCACAAGGTCATTTTTTGGAAAGTTCTTTGTGCCGTTAAAAGCCATATGTTCGCAAAAATGAGCAAGCCCTTTCTGGTCGTCATCTTCGAGGAGAGCGCCCGCTTTTAGAGCGATAATGAGTTCGGCTCTTTTTTCGGGTTTCTTGTTTGCCTTGATGTAATATGTAATACCGTTATCAAGTTTACCAATTATAATTGACGGGTCCGGTGGTATCATTCCGGCAGGTACTGTTTTGGTATTCTGAGCAAAAGAAGATAACGAAAAGACAACTAACAGTAAATAAATCAAAATACAATTTCTTCTAAACATAAAATTTTCCATTATTTAATTTAAAAAAAAATAAAATTACCAATTTATACTAACATGACAAAAACTATCTTATTTCAAAATTGAGAGGCGAAGCAAACATCACTTGTTCTTTCTGAGATACATTCATCAGTGTTCTGAGGTAAATAAACTGCCTCTGCAAATCAAAGGGCAAAGCCTGATATATGTCCATCAATGTCGAATTTGAATTCATTTTCAGCAGGTTTTTTGCTTCAACGGATTCTTCCTCGTCGTCTATCATATTAAGAATTTTCTTGATAAAAGCAAGCTGGTCATCTTTCTTGGGATATTCTTTAATGGCAACCTTAGTGTTTTCCGGAATGCCAATTCTCTTTTTTGCGATATTAATCGTAGTTTGCAACCCACCGAGAACATCAACAAGACCTATTTTCTGTGCATCTTCACCGGACCATACTCTTCCTTTGGCAAGAGCCCTTGTCTCGTCAAATGTTTTGTGCCTGGCTTTTGCAACTTTGTCAACAAATCTTCTGTAGGTTTTTTCCATCATTCCGGCAAGTTTATTTCTCTGCTGCTGGGAATAGGAATAAAAAGCATTCAGGTCTTGTGCGGCAGGACCGGTGGACAAAGTATCCATAGTTATATCTAATTTTTTCATTAAACCGGAAAAATTGGGAATCATTGAGATTACTCCTATTGAACCTGTTATTGTCATAGGTTCCGCAACAATAGTATCACAAGCCATTGCGATGTAGTAACCGCCGGAAGCAGCCACATCACTCATTGAAGCATAGACAGGCTTCACTTTTTTTGTTTTTACGATTTCGTTGTAAATATCATCGGAAGCAATAACCGAACCACCCGGGCTGTCAATTCTAAGCACGATGGCTTTCACTTTTTTATTTTCACGTGCTTCTTTTATCATTTTTACATATTTGCTTGATACAATCATATTCTCCGAAGCAAATGGATTTTCTTGACCTACACTGACGATTGTTCCGGAAGCATAGATAATAGCCACCAGATTCTTAGTATCAATTGTCTGCTTTATAATTTCGCTTCTGTCGCTTTTAACGTAATTATCAATCTGAACAAGTTTCATGGTAAGTTCTGAAGAATCTGCTTTTGTTTTACCGAAAACCTTTTGTTTGAGAAATTCTTTCACATCCTGTTCGGATTTGGCTTCGTCAATAAATCCGAGAGCCATGAGAGAATCTGCAGAGTAAACACCTCGGCTTAAAGCCGCAATAATTTTTTTTGGTTCCATTTTTCTGTATTTCGCAATATAATCAACGAAGACCTTGAACCTTTGGTCAATTATAACTCTAAGATTTTTCCTTGCAGAATCACTGAATTTTCGTCGGCTGAAAGTCTCACCGGCAGATTTGTAGTCCTCGAACTGCTGAACGTAGAAATCAACACCTATTTTATCAAAAAGCCCTTTTAAAAACATACCGGAAATACCAAAGCCGTTCATCTCCATCATGCCCTCAAGAGGCATGAAGATTTTATCAGCCGGCAGAGCTTTGATGTAATCGTTTTCATTTCCGGTTTCAATGTAGGCATAGATGAATTTGCCCGATTTCTTGAAATCATCAAGAGCTTCGAGAAGTTCTTTTGTTTTGGCAAAACCCATGGCGCAGCCAGTTGCTTTATAATAAATACCCTTGATTTTCGGGTCAAGTTTTGCATCACGGATTGCACGGACAACGTCAAAGAAAGTGGATTTAGCGCCTTCATCAATAAAGGAAAACGGAGAGCTCGAGGGTGCTTCGGAAATCATTTTACCGAGATTCAGGTAAAGCACGCTGTTTGCCTTAACAACCGGGGGTTCTTTTTTCAGAACCGTGCCGACAATTCCCATAATTGATAAAATCAGAGCAAGAATTGCAATAACAACAATGCCGATAATTGTAAGCGGAATCCACCAACGTGTGCGTCTCGGCTGCATGTAATACGGTGGAGGCGGATAAACAGGATTTTGGGGAGCTGGCATGTTTATTTTCCTTAATAGTTAAAAATATCAATAAGTTTCTACGTTTCTTCAGCTACAAAGTTTCAAATCTAAGAAAAATTTATGGTATTTTCTAAGATATTGGTTAATGAATTTACAGCTATTTTTTTATGACTTTTTCTCTCCTGTCAGGAGTTCCTCCTGACCGTGTCAGCAGTGGAGTTAAGAAATCGGCAGGAAGAATTCCTGACGGGAGAGAAAGAAAACATTAAACAAAAAGGGAATTTCTTCGTCACTTAATAATTATATTTTACCATACAAGGTTTTGTAGAAATTTTTTGGAGTAGTTTGAAGAATGGACGATAAGCAAGGCAGCCATCAAAAGCAGCCCAAACCAACAGCTAACAAAATTAAGGACTTATATAATGCTTACATCCGCAACGAAGGCAGCAGGACTATCCCTGTTGTTTCAGGAGATAATGTTAAAAGTGAAAATGTCGAAATTGAAAACGAAAAGCCCGAAACCGATGAATTGTCAGGAAGAAACGAATTCATTCCCGAAGATGCTCTTTTGGTGAAGAAAGATGATTTGGAAAACCTCGTAAAAAGAAACGAAGAGCTCGAAAACGAAAACGAAGACCTGAAAGACCAGGTGCTTAGGAAAACTGCCGAAATGGAAAATTTCCGCCGACGTACTCTTCTCGAAAAACAGCAAATGATTGATTACGGAAACGAAAGACTGCTATCCCGATTTCTTGATATTTCCGATGATTTTACTAATGCAATTGATGCAGGAAGCAAATCAACCGACTATGACTCTTTGCTGACCGGACTGGATTTAATTTACCAAAAGGTTATTAAATTTCTTGCCGATTTTGGCGTTTCAAAAATGGAAAACTCGGTTGGGAAACCTTTTGATGTCCATTTCCATGAAGCAGTGATGATGATACCGTCGGAACTTCCCGAAGGATTTGTTGTTCAGGAAATTCAGACCGGTTACATGATTCTGGACAAAGTTTTACGTCATGCCAAGGTTATCACTTCTTCGGGTATGCCGAAAGAGGAATAAAAAAACAAATCTGTTACAAGGAAAAGATTATTAAATATGGAAAAAAGAGATTATTATGAAGTGCTCGGAGTTAGTAAAAATTCATCAAACGATGAAATTAAATCTGCATATCGCAAGCTGGCTATGCAGTATCATCCTGATAGAAATCCGGGTGACCACACTTCCGAAGAAAAATTTAAAGAAGCAGCCGAGGCTTACGAAGTTTTAAGCGACAGCACAAAAAGAAGCAGGTATGACCAGTTCGGTCACAACGGTCTGCGAATGGGACAGGACTTCCATCAATATTCGGGGTTCGATGATATATTTTCTCATTTCAGCGATGTTTTCAGCGGCAGCGGCATATTTGACGACTTTTTCGGCAGAAGTTCACGAGGCGGCAGAGGTCAGTCTCAAAGACGTTCCATGGCTGAGCGAGGCTCCGACCTGAAAATTCGAATGCCTTTGTCTTTGGAAGAAATTGCAACAGGCGTCAAAAAAACCATCAAAGTTAAAAAATGGATTACCTGCGACTCGTGCAACGGGACAGGTGCTAAAAGTCAGGATGCTTTTCATAAATGCCCAACCTGCAATGGTGCAGGTGAATTAAGACAGGTTTCCCGAACGATGTTCGGGCAGTTTGTTAATATAACTGCCTGCAATGCTTGCAATGGTTCAGGACAGATAATTAGCGACCCATGTTCCAAATGCCGCGGGGACGGCAGGATGACAGCTGAAGATACGGTAGATGTGAATATACCGGCAGGTGTGCAGGGAGGTAATTATATTCCAATGAGAGGAAAAGGAAATGCAGGCAGACGTGGTGGTGATGCTGGCGATTTGATTGTCGTTATTGATGAAAAGGAACATAATAATTTTGTTAGAGATGAATACGACGTTATTTACAGACTTACAGTCAGTTATCCCGATGCAGCATTGGGTGCTGAAATTGAAGTGCCTACTCTGCTTGGCAACGAAAAAGTGAAAATTGAGTCGGGCACCCAACCAGGCACTATAATCAAATTAAGGAATAAAGGCATACCGCATTTGAATTCTTACAGCAAGGGCGACCAAGTGGTAGTCGTCAACATTTTTGTTCCAACAAATTTGAATTCCAAAGAAAAAACTATCCTGAAAGAATTAGCTCAAAGTGAAAATATTTTGCCGAAAGTTAAGACCGGTTCAAAAGAAACAGATAAGGAAAAAGACAAAGATTTCTTCGATAAAGTCAAGGATGTTTTCTTCTGAATACGCGGATTTGCATATCCAATTTGAACAAGAATTATTTTCTCTTTCTTTTTAAAAAAAATATTTATATTTTCGCTTAAATATATTGATTAAGAAGAAAAAACTACTTAACATAAATTTTTGGGGGGCTGAAATGAAGAAAAATTTTGTAGTGATATTTTTACTGTTTTTTGCTGCAACATTTTTAGTATTTTCTCAAGGTGACCAAGTGAAAAAATACATGAAAATGGTAGCTCAAGGCAAAATTTCCGATGTCAAACTCGCTTTGCCAGACTTGCTTGCCGAATATCCCGATGAACCGGGTGTCTTACTGCTACACGCTTCCGTCGTTGACGATGCAAACAAAGCAATTGACATCTACGAGAAAATCGTAAAGAAACATCCTGAAAGCGAATATGCCGACGATGCTTATTGGAGAATTATCCAGTATTATGCTATCAAAGGTGACCTGGACAGAGCCAACCTGGAGCTCGAAGCTTACAGAAAAAAATTCCCTACTTCAGAATTCCTCACACCGGCTGCTGATGTCGTAAGAACGGCTACGGCACTGTCCAAAGGCGGCTCCCGAAATCATCCGGTAGTAGCTGAAAAGAAGAAAGAAAAGGAGGAAATTGCTCCCAAGAAGGAAAAAAAAATGGAAAATTTACCAAAACACTACGAAAAGGAAAAGGTAAAGGAAAAATCCATTGAGAAACCCCGTGATGATGAAAAAGACTACAAAGGCACATGGGGACTGCAAGTAGGGGTTTACAGCACTAAGGAAGCAGCAGCAAATGAAGTGGAACGGTTTCGTTCAATGAGACTACGCGCCGAGATTATTCAGAAAAAAGTTGACGGAGCAAGTATGCACGCTGTAGTTATTGGCGATTACTCAACCAAGGAATCTGCCGAAGCCGCCAAGAACATAGTTCAGCAGCAGTGCAGTTGCAGTCCTATGGTATTTAAAAAATAATTAGTTTCAAACATGAATTTTAAAAATTTTTCGATTGTTTTATTATTTGGCTTTGTTGTGTTCGGATGTAAGACTCATCCCCTGCCCGAATGTATTACAGAGAAAACTATGGATTTGACTATAAGATGGGGAGAGAATGACAAAAAAAATAAACTCCTCAAAGGATTTATGATAAATGGTACCGGTCAAATTTTCAGTTTTTATTATCATGACACTACAAACAAAAATGATTTAATTGTTCCCAAGGACAAATACAAAGAAATCGGTTATATAGACAGCAAGTGGTTTTGCGAAATTACTAATAAAATCCAGAAGACAATTTTAATGACCCAGGTAAGCAACGAACCGGGAGAATTAAACGAATTCCTTGAATTTTCAAATCCTTCTGTTCATAATTTTTACAGGGGACAATGGGTGAGAAAGTTCAAGACGGCAAACAGTTCGCTTTTCCGTGAAGTTTACGATTCTTTGCAGGTTTACAAGCTTAAGAAAAAAGATTGAATTGAAAAAATTGTTTATGCTAACAATTACCTTAGAGACTTCAATCTGAAAAGCTATAACTTGAAATAATTATTATCGAATAAATAAAAACTCAAGGATTATTAATGAAAAAAGTAATTTTTTTTCCATTTCTGTTTGTTGTATTTTTTGGTTTTTCTTCCTCATATTCACAAACGAAAGACTCTGTAACAATCGCAAAAAAGGATTCTGTGTATTTGCTCAAACTTATTGATAGTTCTGAGGTTACAGCTCTTTCGATTGATTCGGCAAGTAACTTTAGCTATTTCTTAATAAGACGAGACAGTTCAAAGGCACGAGTGGCAAAAAGTTACGTCACAAAAATAACTAAAATTGAAAGACCAAAAGAAGATATAAAGTCTTATAAGGCAAAAAATACAAAGGAAATAAAAGAAATTAAACTTTCAAAAAAATATTTGGACAAACATAAATCCGATACCTTACTACCTGTTCGTACCGAATTGGAACTGGGAGCTAACATTGGTACGCCTTCAGGTATAAATGCCCTTTTAGGAATTTCAAGCAGATATATCGTTGGTCATATTAGCGGCATGAATTTAGGAACAATCAAAGGTATACAGTTAGATATTGGTTATCAGATTTATATTACTTCGAAGAGTTATTTCGTGGCAGGAATGGTTTTTGGTAATTCAAAATTATCACAAACAGAACAACTTACGAGAGAGCAAAATATAAAAAACTTTGATTATACCTACGTCGGCGGATTATTGACGTATTCATACAAAGCATTTTACGCACAATTCGGTCTTGGTTAGGTGAAGGTATGGAATCAAAGCTCCTGTTACTTTTACAGATTGGTTTCCGTGCAAGATTACAACTGGAAAATTAAAGTCATTCGCATAAGCAGTAATTATTAAGATATTCTCATCTGACAATAACTATTCTTGTGAAGGCTTCCTTTCCGTCCGCCTTGACAATGACGTAATAATTACCCTGGGGAATATTGCTCCCGTCAAGAACAATAGTCTGAGGATTTGTATTTGTTTCACGTTTATCTACCAATTGCAGAAATTTTCTTCCGTAGCAGTCTGAAACATAAACCGAAACCATTGCTGTCTTTACTAATCTGAAGCTTATTACGGCTTGTGTTGAAAAAGGATTAGGAGATACCATAAGATGAGTATAAAAAACTTCATTTAAGTCCACAGTTGTGTCTTTATTGCAGGCAACACAGAACAGGCAGACAAGAATTATTATTATTGTTTTCATATTTTAACATTCATATTGATTATTTGTTCTAATTTGTTGGCATTAAATAATTTATTCATTGTGTTCAAGACTCAGCCACCGACCTTTAATGTGAATTTGTAAATATCGGATAATGTACTTGAACCTGCGGGCAATACTCTGCAACTGAAGTCACCCTGAATAAAATAAATACGCAAGGAAGCGCCTAAAGTCAGGAATCTTCTTCCTCCTGCTTTATCCGGTTCGGTAAAATAACCGCTACGGATTGCAAATAATCTCTCGAACCAGTATTCGGCACCGAAACCCAAATTTATGCCAGCGCCGTTACCCCATGCTGTAAAGAGAGATTTGGGTAAAGGGTCGGAATCTAAGGAATCTCTTTTTATTAATAATTTTGAAGCATCCACGGCAATCGTAAGTTTATGACCGGGCAATTGTAACAGTTTTAGTGCGATTCCTAATCTTAGGGTTGTTGGCAATGGTTCGGATTCCTGTCTGTATGTAATTTTCGGACCTAAATTTTGCAAAGTAAGTCCGGCTGAAAAGAACTTTTTATCCATGAAATATTGTGTTCCCAAGCCGAAATCAGGATTCCATAAAACACCCGCATCGAATGCAACGCTGCTTCCGGTACCGTTGTTACCTGAAGTGTATGAAGATACAGGGGCAATACCCGAATAAATATATTTAAGTTTAAAACCCAGCCCGAAATCCATACCGATTTGCCTTCCATAAGCTGCTCCTATGCTTAAATCGGTTCCTGTGAAGGTTTTTCCTACCCTGCCGTCCTCAAAGGTTTGGTAAGAGTTTTCCATAGAAACCAAATTGAAATCAAGTGCAAGAACGCCACCGAACGGCTTAATGTAAATCCCGTCAACTTCATTTAAGGAAGTGATTTTTGTTCCGATTGTGTTCGGACGATAAACATAAGAATTGGAATTTTCAAAATAATATGATGTAACATTTTTTTTAATAACTGTTTTTTTTAGAAATCCCAAACCACCCGGATTCCAGTAAGTAGCATTAATATCATCTGCAACAGCCGTGCCGGCTTCGCCCATACCTGCAAATCTTGCATCCGGCGATTCAACAAGAAATGGGACACTCGTTTGCGACAAAATTATATTTGATGATAAAAATGTAAAAAATAAACTCAAACATGCAAATTTTATAATATTCATTCAAGACCCCAAAAAATTATTAACATACAAATATAAGAAAATTTCAATTTAATACAATTATCGTTATTTTATTTATTGATAAATCTAATATATTTTAAATATTATTTTGTTTTCTCCTGACAAATTTGTAACTTCGTTAGTTAACATAATCTTTTGTATCAATATTAATGAGGCTCGAATGAAAGTTAATTCAAGAATTCTTCGGAAGTTTATTCTAAAGAATTTCAAATTCGTATTATTATTGCTTCTCACTGCACTATTCTCTGTGAGTATATTGAAATCGCAAGTAACTATCGGTGTTACTCCCAGTCTTACGTTTAACGGATTTTATGTCGGTTATGAATTAGGGAATTTCGTCCCCTATATCGGTCTTCAATTTGTTTCAGGCTCAATGACAGTCGAAGATAAACACAGCGATTATGACATGAATGGCAATTTGATTGACCACTCATCGAAGGATGAAGTTTCAGCTTCCATTTATATGCCTTCAATCGGTGGTAAGTATTTTCTTTTGCAAAAAGGAGAGGTTAAGGCATATCTGGGACTAAGTCTTTTTAAGCCGATAATATCTGCCAAAGAAGTAAATAATGGTCAGACCAATGAAACCCTGACCAAAAATATGGATAATCTTTCTGTTTGGGGAGGGGAGTTCGGTTTTGGAGCAGAGTACTTCATGAGTAAGCAATTCAGTCTTGGAGGAGAGTTTGGTTTTAGACTTTTCTGGATAAAGACAGACATTGAGGACAAAATCAGCACTTACAATCCAAGAACCGGCAATTATGTTGATTTGCCCAGAACATATTCCACAAGTTTGAACCTTTCGGCTACGTATGCTAAAATTTCATTTAACTACTATTTTAAAGATTAGATGTTAAGAAGGACTGTCAGGGAAATAAATACTGGCAGTCCTTTTCTTTAAGTATATCACTTGTAAGCTTGTTATACGCATACATTCCCGATTATATAGCAGATTCGTTGCCTTAGGTAATTTTGCAATATATTATTTTAAAAAAAGTCATTGTAATTGATTTTTGATTATTTAATATTAAGATGTATTTATGCCTGAAATCAAGCCAAAAGTAAGCATATTAATGGGAAGCGATTCGGATTTGCCCATCATGAAAAAAGCAGCCGATGTCTGCAAAGAATTTGGAGTGGACTTCGAAATGAGAGTTATCTCGGCTCACCGCAATCCGATGGATGCCATAGAATATGCACAGAATGCTCATCTGAGGGGAATTAAAGTTATTATTGCAGGTGCAGGCGGTGCGGCACATCTGCCTGGTGTACTTGCCGGCAATACTCCTCTTCCGGTAATAGGAGTGCCTGTTATGGGAAAATCATTAAGCGGGATGGACTCGCTTTTTTCAATCGTTCAGATGCCTCCCGGAGTACCTGTAGCTACGGTTGGGGTTGACGGCGGTAAAAATGCAGGATTGCTTGCTATTCAGATTATAGCTGCGAGTGAGCCCGAACTTCAGGTAAAATATATTAAGTTCAAACAACAGCTTTCCGAAGAGTCGAGGGCAAAAAACAACAACCCTGAATTTACTCCGATTTATATTTGAGTAAAAATAGTTGATTCAGTTGAAAATAATATTAATCGGTAAGCTTCGTATTATATCGAGTTTAAACATTAATTTAGATATTATGACAAAAGGCATAAATTATGAAGAATAAAATTGGTATATTAGGTTCCGGCATGGTTGCTCAGACCCTTGCCGGTGGATTTCTCAAAAACGGAAAATCGGTAATGTTAGGAACCCGTGATGCGTCCAAATTGAATGATTGGAAAGCTCAAGCGGGAGAGAATGCAAGTGTTGGCTCGTTCACAGATGCGGCGCTATTCGGAGAGCTAATTATTCTTGCTGTTAAAGGTTATTCTGCCGTAGATACTTTAGAGCAAGCCGGTATTGAACATTTTTCCAATAAGACTGTGATTGATGTTAGTAATCCGATAGCAAATCTTCCACCAGTCAATGGCGTAATTCAATATTTCACAGGTCCTAACGAATCCTTAATGGAAAGGCTGCAGGCAAAGGCACCGGATGCTCATTTCGTTAAAGCATTCAATTCAGTCGGTGCAGGGAAAATGGTTAACCCTGTTTATGAAGAAGGCAAGCCGACAATGTTCATCTGTGGGAACAGCGGCGAAGCCAAGCAAGAAGTAATTGAAATATTAAACATGTTTGGCTGGGATGGAGAAGATATGGGTTTCGTGGAAGCAGCCAGGGCAATTGAGCCTCTTTGCGTGCTTTGGTGCATCCCCGGATTTCTGAATAACTCATGGACACATGCTTTTAAAGTATTGAAAAAATAAAAAGAATATTAAGAAAAAGATAGATTACAAAATTTTCTTACTTGTTGATAACCACCAGCCTCATTTAAAAACCAAAGAACCTTTAAAGTTGCATTTATCATTTCAATTGATTTAGAAACAACTTTCGTTCTTCTTGTAAATCTCGCTGCAAAATGTCTAACATTAGAATTATTTTGCTCTATCTGGGT
>Ga0172370_10004931_pt1 | contig 17528 bp, 10 predicted proteins | sample LakKiv5m_FD_114538 | JGI IMG/M metagenome (GOLD analysis project Ga0172370, IMG submission 114538) | Freshwater microbial communities from Kabuno Bay, South-Kivu, Congo - kab_022012_11.5m | ecosystem: Environmental > Aquatic > Freshwater > Lake | place: Democratic Republic of the Congo...
CCAGAGAGGTCGCCGCGGGCAGCACGACGTCGGCGAAGCCGCGGATCTCGGACGGCAGCACGTCCACGGCGACGAGCAGATCGAGCCGATCGATGGCCTTGCGCACCTTGTCCGGCTCGGGCAGCGCCTGGATGAGGTTCGTGCCGTAGACGATCCAGCCGTGGATGTCGTAGTCGGCGACCCCTGGGATCGTCGCGTCGCACAGGCCGTGCGCGAGCGCCTCGTCGGCGAAGGGGTAGCGCGTCCCGTTGCGCATGTTGGGAGCAGGGCGCGCGAGCTTCGGGGGCGGCGGGACCTTGCCGAAGGCGGGCACCGCGAGCGACGTCGGGAGATAGAAGCCGCCCTTGCGTCCCCACGATCCGAGCAGCGCGTTGAGGATCGCGATCGCGCGCGAGCGCTGCGTATCGTCGCCATACCACGCGACGTGGCGGCCCGGATGGATGAGGCTGCGCGGGCGCCCGCCGCCGATGAGCCGAGCGGTCGCGACGATCTGCTCGACCGGGATGTCGGTCTCGGCCGAGGCCCACGCGGGCGTCTTGTCCGCGACGTGCGCCCGCAGTGCATGGAGCCCGGTGGCGTGGGTGTCGAGGTAGTCGCGATCCTCCAGCCCTTCGCCGAGGATCACGTGCATCCACGCGAGCAGCAGCGCCAGATCGGTGCCGGGCCGGATGGGCAGCCAGTGGCGCGCCTTGCCGGCCGCCGTGCTGAAGCGCGGATCCACCACGATGAGGTCGGCGCCGCGCGACAACGCCGTCGCGAACTCCTGCACCTGCGTGTTGTGCATGTTCTCGCCGAGGTGCGATCCGATGAGCGTGATGACCCGGCTGTTCTCGAGATCCAGGACCTCGGGCGATCCGACGGAGGCACCGAACGTGAGCTGGAAGCCCACCTCGCGCGCGCCCCGGCACTGCGCATACGAGGGCGCCGCGACGTTTCCAGAGCCATAGGCAGCGAGCAGGCGCTTGAAGAACGAGCCGCCGTAGCCGTGCGAGAACAGCGCCATCGCCTCGGGTCCGTGCGCGTCCCGGATGGCCGTCATCTTGCCGGCGATGAACGCGAGCGCCTCGTCCCAGCTCACCTCGTCGAAGCGCTGCGAGCCTCGTTCGCCGCGTCGCAGCAGGGGCTTGCGCAGGCGATCCGGGTCGTAGAGCAGGCCCGCGCCGCCCGTTCCGCGGGGGCAGAGGTGACCGCGTGAGAGCGGATGCGCCGGGTTGCCGACGATCTTCGTGACGCGGCCGTCCTTGACGTGCGCGAGCACGCCGCACTTCCAGAAGCACAGCTCGCACAAGGTCGGGACGATCGTGTCGCCCTCGTTCGCGGGATCGTGGATCGGGTCGGCGTCGAGGCCCCAGAGCCGGGTGGTCAACGCCGAGCCCGCGACAGCCGCTCCGGCGGCCGTGCCGGCGATGCGGATGAATTCGCGACGGGTCCATGTCATCACCGAGCCTCCTTGACGGACGCCGCCCGCGCCCGCCGCGCCGGTCATTCGCCAGAAGCGTGCCAGCGGTCGGGTCTCGTCGATTCAAGGGGTTGTACGACACGGCGCGCGGGTGTTTGAGACGTGACGTTGCAGGACCGTTTCAAATTGAAACGAAGCGTCGCAGGCGCGGTGCCCGACGCCGCCGATCCTGCCTGGCCGGATCGGAGCGTCCGAACTGATCGGCGTCAAGACGGTCCTACCGATGACGCACCATGCTGCGCCGCGTCGGACCGGCCGTCGGCGAGGGTCCGGGAGGGAGCGCGAGATGAGCAGGCAGATTCTCCTCGGCGACGAAGCGGTCGCGCTCGGCGCCGTGGATGCCGGGATGAGCGGGGCATACGCGTACCCGGGCACGCCGTCGACCGAGATCTTCGAGGCGGTCGAACAGCTCGCGAAGCGGCAGGGGCTGGCCATCCACACGCGCTGGTCGGCGAACGAGAAGGTCGCGATGGAGGAGGCGGCCGGCATGAGCTACGCCGGCAAGCGCGCGCTCGTGTCGTTCAAGCACGTCGGCCTGAACGTCGCGGCCGATCCCTTCATGAACGTGGCGATCACCGGCGCATACGGCGGTCTCGTGGTCGCAGTGGCCGACGATCCCTCGATGCACAGCTCGCAGAACGAGCAGGATTCGCGCCACTTCGCGGACTTTGCGCAGATCCCCTGCCTTGAGCCGGCCGACCAGCAGCAGGCCTACGAGATGATCCGGGAGGCCTTCGACGTCTCGGAGGCCCAGCGGGTGCCGGTGATGTTGCGGCTCGTCACGCGCCTCGCGCACAGCCGCGCGGTCGTCACGGATCGCGCGCGGCGCCCGCAGAATGAGGCGAGCTACACCCCCGATCCGACGGGCTGGACGCTGCTTCCGGGTAACGCGCGTGTCGCCTACGACAGGCTCCTCGGCAAGCAGCGGGGCTTCCTCGCTTGGTCCGACGAGCACCCGGCGAACGTGCTGAACATCACGCGCAAGGGGCGGCCCGCGGTCCTCGCGAGCGGCATCGCGTGGGGTTACGTGGAGGAGGCGCTCGGCGCCGGCCTCGAGAGCTGGAACACGTTGCGCGTGGGCGCGTACCCCGTTCCGAAGGGCCTCGTGCAGCGACTCTTCACCGAGAGCTCCGAGGTGTGGGTCGTGGAGGAGGGCTACCCCTTCATCGAGCGGCTCGTGACGTCCATCGCTTTCGAGTCGCCGATCCCCGTGCGCGGGCGCCTGACGGGCCATCTGCCGCGCGCGGGTGAGCTCGACCCCGATGTCATCCGGCGCGCGTTCCACTTCGAAGAGCGGACCGCGGTCGTCGTGCCCGGACTCTCCGGCGTGCTGCGGCAGCGCCCACCGCTGCTCTGTGACGGCTGCCCGCACATCGACAGCTTCGCGCTCATGTGGGAGGCGCTCGGCCGATATCCCGGCGCGCGCGTGATGGGCGACATCGGCTGCTACACGCTCGGCGCGTACGAGCCGTTGCACGCGATCCACTCGTGCTTGTGCATGGGCGCGTCGATCAGCATGGCCTCGGGCGTGGCCCACGCGGGTGTGCGCCCGGTCGCGTGCGTCATCGGCGACTCGACGTTCACGCACTCGGGCATCACGCCGTTGCTCGACGCGGCGCACGAGGACACGCCGATGACGGTGTTCATCCTCGACAACGCGATCGTCGCGATGACGGGCGGGCAGCCGACGATGACGTTCAGCGACGAGATCGAGAGGCTGCTACTCGGCGTTGGCGTGAAACGGGAGCATCTGCACGTGCTCAGCCCAGTGGCGAAGGCGCACGACGAAAACCTCGCGATCATCGCGCGTGAGATCGCGCACGAGGGCCTGTCGGTCATCGTGACGTCGCGCGCATGCGTGACCTACGCCAAGCAGATCAAGGAGGACCGGCGCGAGCACCAGGCGCAGCGCCAGCCGGAGGCGACCCCATGAACTACGACCTCGCGCTGTGCGGTGTGGGCGGGCAGGGCATCCTGTCCATCGCCGCGATCGTCGATCAGGCCGCCATGGTCTCCGGCCTCGAGGTGCGACAGCCCGAGGTGCACGGCATGGCCCAACGTGGCGGCGCGGTGCACGCCTTCGTCCGCATCGCGGATCACCACATCGCGTGCGATCTCATCCCGCACCGGACCGCGCGCATGATCCTGTCGGTGGAGCCGATGGAGAGCCTGCGCTACCTCGAGTACCTCGCGCCGGACGGCACCGTGGTCACCGACGTCACGCCGCTCGTCAATATCGCAGACTATCCGTCGCAGCAGGCGCTCTTCGACACGCTCTTCGCGCTGCCACACGTGCTGCCGATCGACGCGGGGCACCTCGCGAAGAAGGCCGGGCTCGCGCGGGCGCAGAACATGGTCGTGCTCGGCGTGGCATCGGGCTTGCTGCCCTTCCAGGCGACCCACCTCGAGGGCTTCATCACGCAGAAGTACGCGCCGAAGGGCGACCGCGTCGTGGCCGTGAATCTGAATGCGTTCCGCATGGGACGTGCCGCGCTCGGCTTTCACGAGGAGATGGCCGCTGCGCACGCGCCGGAGGGGGCCGTCGCGCGTGTGATGCCGCGTCTCGACTTCGCGCCCGAGCTCGTGGGCGCCGACGTCCTGCACGCGTGGAAGGCCTTCTTCGCGAGGCCGGAGGCGGCGGCGCTCGCGGCGCGCGTGTTCGCAGAGGTGGTGATCCTGCCCCTGCGTCCGGAGGTGCCCGCGCGGCTGCTCGAAGGCGTCGCGCCTGCGGACGTGGCAGGGACACTCGTGTAGCGCCATGTCCGAAGCAATCGAGAGCCTGCGATGTGCGCTCGTTCGCGCGCTCGAAGAGGGGCGCGACGCGCTCCACGAGCACGAGGTCTACGGCGCGCTGAACGCTGCCGGCCTGCGCGTACCTGAGCACGTGTTCGTGCAGGCTGCGAGCCATGTCGCGCTGCCGGAGGGGCTGCGCGACGGACCCGTCGTGCTCAAGATCGTGTCGGCCGACATCCTCCACAAGTCGGACGTCGGTGGCGTGCGCTTCGTCGACGGTGCGCGCGTGGACGATGCGCTGATCGCGGGGTTTTGCGCCGACGTGACCGCGCGACATCAAGCCAGGACAGGCGTTGATCCACGCATCGCAGGCACGATCGTCGCGCGACGCGTGGTGTTCGACCGGGCGCGTCTCGGCGCGGAGGTGCTCGTCGGCATGCGCTGGAGCCGTGACTTCGGCTTCGTGGGCCTCGTCGGCGTGGGCGGCGTGAACGCGGAGATTTGGGGGTCGCGCCTGCCGCGACGGGAGGCGGCGGCGCTATTTCAGTTGGGAGAGGCAGGTGACGCCCGTCGTCTGAAGTCGCGGATGCCAGGAGCGAAGCCCGCCTGCGCGGGCTCTATCGAGGCGACGCTTGGGAATGTGGACCTGGCCCTTCGCGCCATCGACGCGACGCTCGTGCAGCAGGATCTCGCGGGGCGTCTACGCGGATCGCAGGCGTCGCTGGCGCTTGAGGCGTGGCGGCCGTGGGTGCGCTTTCTGGACGACGTGGCGCGAGCGTTTCCCTGCGTCGGCGACGAGGGCGTGCCGTGTGTGTTCGAGCTGGAGTGCAACCCCGTGCTCTTCTCGCGCGATGGTGTGCTCGTGCCCGCAGACGCATTGCTGCGCGTGGGGCGCGCGAAGGCAGCAGTGCCTCCACGGCCTGTCGACAAACTCGAACGGCTGTTCAGGCCGCGATCGATAGCGGTCGCGGGCGTGAGCGCCAAGAGCCTCAACATGGGCCGCGTGATCCTGCGCAACCTCATCGCGCAGGGGTGGGACGCGTCGCGCCTCGTCGTGATGAACCCCGGCGCGACGGAGATCGACGGCGTGCGTTGCGTCGCCGGGCCCGAGGATCTCGCGACGCGTGTGGATCTGTGCGTGCTCGCGGTCGCAGCCAATCAAGCCCCCGAGGTGACCGAACGGCTGTGCTCTACGCAGAAGACCGAGACGATCATCGCCATCGCCGGCGGTATGGGAGAGACCGCGCACGGCAAGGTGCGGCAAGCGCGGCTCGAGCGGGCGGTAATCGACACGCGTGCCACGACCTGGCGCGGGCCGCTGCTCTGCGGTCCCAACAGCATGGGCATCGCGAGCGCGCCGGGTGGTTTCGACACGACGTTCATCCCGGAGGCGAAGCTCCCGAAGGCGCGCGGGACAGTCCGAAACGTCGCGTGGGTGAGCCAGTCGGGCGCGTTCGCGATCGCCCGCATGTCGAAGACGGCGCAGATAGGAGCGCGCTACCTCATCACGGGCGGCAACCAGATGGATCTCGCGATCGGCGACTACGTCGCGCACCTCGCGCGCGATCCGGAGGTCGACGTGCTCGCCGTCTACGTCGAGGGCTTCCAGGGCGGCGACGGCGCACGCTTCCTCGACGCGTCACGCGAGGCCGTCGCGAACGGCAAGCGCGTGGTGCTTTACAAGGGCGGCCGATCGCCCGAGGGACAGGACGCGGCGAGCGGCCACACGGCGTCGATCGCCGGAGACTATCGCGTGGCGTGCCAGCTCGCGACCGCTGCCGGGGTGTGTGTCGCGGAGTCCTTCGAGGACTACACGGACCTCGTCACGCTCGCGTCGCTGCTCGCGCGCACACCCGTGCGAGGCCGGCGCGTGATGCTGATGTCGAACGCCGGGTTTGAAGCGGTCGGGATGGCCGACGCGCTGCGCGGCGAGGGCTGGGCGCTCGACGCGGCAAGGCCAAGTGCCGGCACGCTCGATCGCATCCGCGCAGCGCTCGAGCGCTTCAAGATCGATAGCCTCGTCGACGCGCGTAACCCGCTTGATCTCACGCCCGTCGCACCCGACGAGGTGCATGTCGCGTGCGCGCGTGCCGCCCTCGAAGATGACGGCGTCGACGCGCTCGTGATGGGGATCGTGCCGCTCTCGCCCGCGATGTCGACGTTGGCCGAAGGCGGCGAGCCGCACGAGCGCATGGATCACCCGGGGTCCATCGCGACCACGCTGCCCGACGTCGTGCGCGCGAGCGGCAAGCCGGTCGTCGTCGCCATCGACTCGGGCCGGCTCTATGATCCGCTCGCCGATGCGCTGATGGCGGGCGGTGTCCCGGTGCTGCGATCGGCCGATCGGGCGGTGCGGATGCTGGGGATGTGGATGGGGGGGGAGGCTGCGCGAGGGGGCTCGTATTGTGAGTGCCGGCCAATCCGTGAGGCGGGCCGACCTGGCCGCGCGATCCCTGCCCCCGGCGAGACCTGATCGAGATCAAAACAAAGAGCGCTGCAGTCTCGCGTTCGTCGGGCCCTCAACCGCGCACGCACCAGGCGATTTTCCCCACCCCCCTGCGCGAAATCCCAAGTTGATCCAACCGATCGGTCTGCGCCACCGTTCGCCTGCGTCGCGTCGCCCCTTGTTCGCCTGCGTGAGCGCTGGCATGGGGGCCGTACGCCGGCCGCGAGGGCAGGTTGTCGCCCGCGGTGGCGCTCGCGCGACGACGAACGAGGGAGGCGAGATTATGTGCACGATGGCGAAGCGGCCCGGCAGCAGCGGGTCGAGGGGGGCTTGGTTCGCTTGGGTGGTCCTCATCGCGGGGCTGTTGGGGCTCAGCTGTGCGGCGCCGGCCGACGAGGGCGGGGCGCTCCGGGTGCAGCAGGGGGGCGAGGACCCGATCGCGGACGCCAAGCTCGACCCGCTGTTGAAGTCGCTGCTGGATCGGGGTGTGGACCCGACGCGAGTGACCAAGGCCGTACCAGGTCGCCTGCTGCGCGTGCACGCGGGGCAGTTCGACGGTCGGCCGGACACGTTCGTGGACGTGCTGGTGCAGGCCGATCCGAGGGGGCTCGGCGCGATCCGCGCCCTCGGCGCGACCGTGCGGACGGTAACGAGCGAGGGCATCCTCTCGGCGAGCGTGCCGATCTCGCGCGTGCGGCAGATCGCCGCGCTCGACGATGTCGTTCGGATCGAGGCCGCGAAGGCCGTGCGCCTCTACAACGACCTGTCGAACGATCTGTTCACCACGCCCGCCGGCACGAGCGCGGGCATGCACAACGGCCGCGCGACGGGCGGCGCGGGGATCGTCGTCGGCGTGCTCGACACGGGCATCGACTGGACGCACAAGGACTTCATAGCGGACGCGACGGAGTCGACGGGGCCGTTGCAGACACGCGTGCGCTACTACTGGGATCAGGCGGACACGGCGGACGACAAGCCGCCGGCGGATCTCGGGCTCGCCTATGGCCACGAGTACGTGGCGGCCGAGCTGGACGTCGCGCTCAACGACTACGACAACACATGGGATCCGATCGCGAACACGTTCGGCCCCGTCGACACGCCCTATCCCATCAAGGCGAGCGCGCGCGATGTCGACGGACACGGCACGCACGTCGCGGGCACGAGCGCCGGGGACGGTAGTGGCAGCGGCTTCGCAGGGGGCGCACCCGAAGCGGACCTCGTCATCGTGAAGTTCGACTTCGACGGCGATCGCAACACGGAGGCGGCGATCCTGGACGGCGTCAACTACATCTTCGCCCGCGCGGCGCAACTCGGTAAGCCCGCGGTCATCAACATGAGCCTCGGCACCGACTACGGCCCCCACGACGGATCGACGCTCGAGGAGCGGGGCATCGACGCGCTGACCGGGCCCGGCAAAGTCGTCGCGGTAGCCGCGGGCAACCCCGGCGCGAACAACTGGTCGCAGGCCCTGACGTGGGGTTACGCCCTGCACGGCAAGGCCACGATGCCGGCCGAGAAGACGACGTTCCGCTTCCCGACCTACAGCGCCGGCGCGGACAACTACGCGTTCTTCGACGTGTGGTATCCGGGCGGAAACAAGTGCCGCGTGCGCGTGACGACGCCGGCGGCCAAGGTCTATCCGCCGAGCAGCAAGGCCTACGCGAAGACCTGGGTGACGGGCAGCGCGTATACGGGCTTCAACACGACGGAGGGCGCGATCCTCGTCGGCAACGGCGGCGACCAGCTCGGCTGGGGATCGAACGGCGCGTCGCAGGAGGCCTACATCGAGCTGTCCGACTACTTCGGCACGCCGCCGGCCATCGGCACGTGGACCTTCGAGCTCGTGCCCGCCGACGCGCGCAGCGTCTGTTCCGGCACCTACCACGTGTGGTACGGCGCGTCCGACAACGTCTACAAGGGCTGGCGCGACGAGCCCGTGCGCAACCCGACGCCGCGCTTCGCCGGGCGCGAGTCCGACAACGAGGTTACGGTCGGATCGCCATCGACGGCCAACAAGGTGCTCTCGGTGGCGGCCTACATGACGCGGATGAGTTGGCTCTACGCGTGGGGGACGGAGTGCACCGACGCTTCCACGACGCCGCAGGCCTACAACGCCGGGCAGCTCGCCTACTATGACGCGTACGACGTCGGCGAGCTGGCGTACTTCAGTGGCCGTGGACCGAGACGAGACAACGTGTTGAAGCCCGAGATCGCGACGCCCGGCGTGGGGATCGCGTCCGCGTTCTCGCACTTCGTGCGACAGGTCGAGTGGCCCGACAAGTGCGCGTCCTACTCGGCGGGCGGGCCCTACCACTACGGTACGAACCGCGTGCTGCCGGGTTCGGAGGCTACGATCCTGCAAGGCACGTCGATGGCCACGCCTAACGCGACGGGCGCCATCGCGCTGCTGCTGCAACAGAAGCACGACGCGGACGCGGCCTGTCTGCGCAACGTCTTCGCGACGACGGCGCGTCACGACGCGGCGACCGATGTCTACGCGAAGGCGCCCTCGAGCGCGTTCACCGACACGGACACGGGCGCGGGTGCGGGGCTGCCGAACGCGGATTGGGGCTACGGGAAGCTCGACATCGTCGCGGGAGCAGGTGCGCTCGCGGCGTACGTGCCTTCGTGCAAGGACGCGGGGGCCTGCAAGCTCGACGCAGACTGTGCGGCGGGCACGTTCTGCGAGCAGCCGACGGACCCCTGCGCGTGCGGGACCTGCCAGGCGACGCCAACCTGCAAGGCCACGGGAGCGGCGTGCGGCACCGGCTCCGATTGCTGCAGCGGCGTGTGCAGCGGCAAGGGCAAGGCGAAGGTCTGCAAGTAGCAACGCGCGAACGACCGCGCGAGGGGGAGGCGATCATGCAGTGGCAGGCACGTCAACACGAGTGGCCGAGGCCGCTCGAGCGGCTCGCCGAGGTGGCGCGGAGAGAAGGTCAGCAGGCCGGCAAGGAGAAGGGGCGCATCCAGGGTCACCTCGAGGATCTGTTCGCCGTGCTCGACGTGCGCGGCCTGCAGCCGACCGAGTCACAGCGCGCGGAGATGGAGTGCTGTCGCGAGGTCGAGACGCTCGAGCGCTGGCTGCGGCGCGCGGCCGTGGCGAGGCACGTCGACGAGGTCTTCGACGACTAGACGGCATCCGGCCCCCGCTTGATTGTGTTCCTTACACGTTTCAGACTGCCTCCGCGACCCGCTCGCAACCCGGAGGCGTCCGATGTCATTGCGCTGCTCATGCTGGCTTGCGGCCGTGACCTGCGTGTCGGTCGCGGCGTGCGGTGGGGGCGATGCCGCGAACTCCGGGCAGGCAGCGGGCATCGACGCGACGTCCGACGGGACGATCTCGACGTCCGACGGGACGATCTCGACGTCCGACGCAACCGTGTCCGATGGGACGAACGGCGATGCGGCGACGGGCGACATCGCCGAGACTGCGCTGGACCTGCTGGCGCCGAGCTGCGCCTATTGGCAGACGAACTACGCGAGCTCACCGGTCTTCGGTGCGGCGCGGCTCGGGGACGGCGGCTTCGCGGTGGTGAGCGTGGGCAACTGGGCACAGGGGCAGGGGACCGGTGCGCGGTTGCGCACGTTCGACGTGGCCGGCACACCGGGGCTCGACGTGACGTTGTCGCACCCGGCCAAGGGCAAGCCCTTCGCCGTGCGGGCACGCGATGCGGGCGGCTTCGTGATCGCGGGATCCGACGTTGCGGCTGACGGCCTGGAGCGGCTCTGGTCGCTGCGAATGGACCAGGCGGGCGCGCCCCTCACGGAGGACCTCTACGGCGGCAAGGACGAGCGCTGGCGCCTGCTCAACTGGGCGCAGGCGGTCGATGTCCGCGCCGATGGCTCCATTGCGTTCGGTGGCTTCAAGACTGCGAAGGATGGCACCGGGCAGGCGGCACTGCTGCACGTCGTCGACCCCCAGGGAAAGTCCGTATTCTCCAAGTCTTGGCCGAGCTTGCCCTACGTAGGCGCGGTCGCTTCCACGCCCTCGGGCGGCGTCGTCGCGTGGGCCGAGAAGGGCTCGGACATCATGCCGCAGAACAACACCGCGCGCCTGATGGTCTTCGACGCGCAAGGCGCCTCGCTCCTCGACAACACGTTGCTTGATCCCTGGATCGCGAGCACCTGGGCCATCGACAGCCATGCCGAAGGCGGCTTCGTCCTCGCCCGTGCCGTCAGGCCGACCGCCGATAACCATCCCCACATCCTCGTACAGAGCTTCGACGCGGCGGGCAGCGTGGCGTGGAGTTGGGAGCACCCGGACAAGCCGCTGCCCGGCGCCGGCCCGAGCTACGCGCGCGGTGTCGTGGCGCTCGGCGCGGGCAAGTTGGCGCTCGCGGGCACACAGGACCCGCTCACGGGCTACCTCGCGGTGCTCGACGGCAAGGGCGCGCTCGTGTGGGCGCGGATCTACGAGGAGGCTGGCGCCACCATCAACAGCGAGCTCTACCACGCGCTGCCGACGGCCGACGGCTTCTTCCTGAGCGGTGCCAGCTCGCTCGGCGCGTGGGTCGGTCACGCGGACAGCTGCGGTCGTCTGGACTGCGCGGGGGGGCCGTGCGGCCCCTGACAGATCGCATCATCACCTGGTGTATCAAGCGCTTATGTAATCGTGATCTTCGTCACGATTTTGATTCGTGAACGGAGTAACGATTTTTCCGCGACAAGGGGCAAGGGCCCTCGGGAGCCAACGCCATGCTGGAGCAAGAACAGGAGCGCCTCGGCGAGGAGATCGTCGCGCTCGCGGATCGTCACGGGCGGCGCCGCAGCGCCCTACTGCCCATCCTTCAGGCCATCCACGCGAAGTACCACCACATCTCCGACTTCGCGATGCAGGAGGTGTCGAGCCTCCTCGCCATCCATCCGGTCGAGGTCTACAGCGTCTGCACGTTCTACGCGTTCCTGCGCAAAGGTCGGGAGGGCAAGAACGTCATACGCCTCTGCCGCACGATCTCGTGCGACATGCTGGACAAGGACAAGGTCGCGCGCCAGCTCGAAAACGACCTCGGCCTGCGCTTCGGCGAGACGAGCAAGGACGGCCGCTTCACGCTCGAGTGGGCCAATTGTCTCGGCCAGTGCGACCTGGGGCCCGCGCTGCTCGTCAACGACCAGGTGTTCACGCGCGTCGACTGCGGCAAGGTGCACGAGATCCTGGAGGGTTGTCGCGGCGCGTTCGGCGTCTACGGCGCGGGTCATGGCGGGCACGGGACGCACAAGGACGCGCATGCGACGGAGGGCACGCCATGCTGACGCGGACACGAAACCCCATCCTCTTCGCGGCCGACATCACACCGGAAGCGGGCCTCGACAAGGCGATGCGTCTGTCGCCGGCCGAGATCGTCTCCGAGATCGAGCGGGCAAGGCTGCGCGGACGTGGCGGCGCGGGCTTTCCCACCGCGCTCAAATGGCACCTCGCGCGGGTGGCGAGCGGCGATCGCAAGTTCGTCGTGTGCAACGCCGATGAGGGCGAGCCCGGGACGTTCAAGGATCGCGTGCTGCTATCGGCGTACGCGGACCTCGTCTTCGAGGGCATGACGATCGCGGCGCGCGCCATCGGCGCGACGCTCGGCATCGTCTACCTGCGCGGCGAGTACGCCTACCTGCTCGGGCACCTCGACGCCATCCTCGCAAAGCGGCGCGCGGCCAACCTCCTTGGTCCCCACATCCGTGGCGTCGGCGGCTTCGAGTTCGACGTCGAGATTCACATGGGCGCGGGCGCCTACGTTTGCGGCGAGGAGACCGCGCTCATCGAGAGCCTCGAAGGCCACCGCGGCGAGCCGCGCAATCGGCCGCCCTTCCCCGTGAACACGGGGTTTTTCGACCAGCCCACGATCGTCAACAACGTCGAGACGCTCGCGCTCGCCGTGCGCATCCTCGACCGAGGCGCAGAGTGGTTCACGCAATACGGCACGAGCGCGTCGACAGGCAGCAAGCTCTTCAGCGTGAGCGGCGACTGCGCGCGACCCGGTGTCTACGAGTTCCCGATGGGCATCACGATCGCCGAGCTCCTCGACGAGGTCGGGGGCGCCGGCGCGAAGGCCGTGCAGGTCGGCGGCGCGAGCGGCCATTGCGTGCCCGCGCGCCAGTTCGAGCGCGCGCTCGCGTTCGAAGACATCGCGACCGGAGGATCGGTGATCGTGTTCGGATCGCATCGCAACATGCTCGCCGTCGCCCACAACTTCATGACGTTCTTCGTAGAGGAGAGCTGCGGCCAGTGTACGCCGTGCCGCTATGGCAACGTCGCGTTGCGCGAGGGCATCGAGATGCTGCAGCGCGGCACCTGCTCCATGCGCCACCTTGCCGACCTGAGGGGCCTCGGCGAGACCATGCGCCTCGCGTCCAAGTGCGGTCTCGGGCAGTCGAGCCCGAACGCCTTCCTCTCCATTATCGAGCACTTCCAGGATGAGGTCCTGGGCCGCGCCCGACAGGCGTGACGAGGGTGATTCACCATGACGCTGCCGGCCAATCCACGCGCTCCGACGAGCCTCCAGAAGAACCCGATTCCGCTCGCACCGGGCGATCTCGGCGCGGCGCACAAGGTCGCCGTCACGATCGACGGCGTCGTGTCCGAGGTGCCCTACGGCACAACGATCCTCGACGCGGCGCGCACGATGGGCGTGCGCATCCCGACGCTGTGCCATCACCCCGATCTCTGCATCGCCGGCGTGTGTCGCATCTGTCTCGTCGAGGTCACCGGCATGCGCACGCTGCAGGCGGCCTGCGCCTATCCGATCACCGCCCCCATAGCGATCAACACGCACACGCGCACGGTGCGCACCGCGCGACGACACATCCTCGACCTGATGCTCGCGAACCACTACGGCGAGTGCTACACGTGCTGGCGGAACAAGAACTGCGAGCTGCAATCGCTCGCCGACGAGTACGGCGTCGACTTCTTTCGCTTCGGTCACCCGAGCGCGCCGCGCTACACGATCGATGCGTCGAGCTACGCGGTCATCCGCGACATGGACAAGTGCATCTTGTGCCGGCGCTGCGTGCGAACGTGCATCGACTTGCAGGAGGTCGGTGTCCTCGAGGCCGTACACCGCGGGGCCGAGACGAAGATCACTACGTTCAAGGACAAGCCGCTCGGCGACGTGGTGTGCATCAATTGCGGGCAGTGCATCAACCGCTGCCCGACCGCTGCGCTCACGGCCAACGATCCGACGGACGAGGTTTGGGCCGCGATCGACGATCCGACAAAGCACGTCGTCATCCAGACGGCACCGTCGCCGCGCGCCGCGATCGGCGAGTGCTTTGGCTTGCCCCCGGGCACGCCGACGACGTATCGCCTCAACACAGCGCTCAAGTACTGCGGCTTCGATCGGGTCTTCGACACGAACTTCACGGCGGACCTCACGATCATCGAGGAGGCGACCGAGCTGCTCCTCCGCCTGCGCCGCGCGCTCGTCGATGGCGACTTGACGGCGGCGTTGCCCCAGTTCACGTCGTGCTCGCCCAGCTGGGTGAAGTTCCTCGAGCACTTCCACCCGGAGATGCTCGACCACCTGTCGTCGGCGAAAAGCCCGCAGCAGATGTTCGGCGCCGTGATCAAGACCCATTATGCGCGGCTGCACGGCATCGACCCGGCGAGCATCGTCACCGTCGCGCTCATGCCCTGCGCCGCGAAGAAGTTCGAGTGCAACCGGCCTGAGATGTGCGCGTCGGGCTTCAAGGACGTGGACTACGGCCTCACGACCCGCGAGATGGCGGCGATGATCAAGGAGGCGGGCATCGACTTGCCGAACATCCATCACACGCCCTTCGACCATCCCTTCGGCACGCCGACCGGCTCAGGAGTGGTCTTCGGAGCGACAGGCGGTGTGATGGAGGCGGCGCTCCGCACGGTCGTCGAGTTCGTCACGGGCGACAAGGTCGAGCGCCTCTTCGAAGGGGCGAACATAACGCCCGTGCGCGGCATGGAGGGTGTGCGCCATGTCGAGCTGCCGATCGCGAAGGTGGGTCCCGTGCCGCCGATCCTGCGCCACCTCTTTGACGACTTTGCGTGGCTCGAGGGGGTGACGCTCAAGGTCGGCGTCGCGCACGGCACGGCGAACGCCAAGCGTGTCATCGACGACATCAAGGCGGGAGGTAGCTTCGCGGGCTGTCACTTCATCGAGTTCATGGCTTGCCCGGGAGGCTGTCTCGGCGGAGGCGGACAGCCCATCCCGACGACCCCCGAGATCCGCGCGGCGCGCGCGAAGGCGATCTACGAGGAGGACGCGGCCTATGCGGTCCGCAAGAGTCACGACAACCCGGACGTGATAGCGCTCTACGAGCGATTCCTGACCGAGGGGCCCTGCGGTCGACAGAGCCGCGGGCTGCTGCACACGCACTACACGCCGCGCGGCAAGGTCATTGTGTGACGGAGCGATCCATGGACGACGGTGTGCTGACGCAGTGGTTCGACGAAGGCAGGATCCTCGACGCCTTGGCCGCGAACGGGGAGGCCGATCCGATCCACGTGTCGGAGATCCTCGCGAAGGCGCGCACGCTCGTTGGGCTCGCCATCGACGATATCGCGCCGCTGATGGCCATCGAATCGCCGGCGCTGCTCGCCGCGCTGTTCGCAGCCGCGCGCGAGGTCAAGGAGGCGATCTACGGCAAGCGGGTCGTGATCTTCGCGCCCCTGTACGTGTCGAACCTCTGCGGCAACGAGTGTCTGTACTGCGCGTTTCGCGTGCGCAACAAGGCCATCGTGCGGCGCGCGCTTACGCAGGAGGAGATCGCGGCGGAGGTGCGGTGGCTGGTGGATCGCGGTCACAAAAGGCTGCTGCTGGTGGCGGGCGAGGCGTGGCCGAAGGAGGGACTGCGCTACGTGCTCGACGCGATCGGGACGATCTATGCCACACGCAACGGGCGCGGCGAGATCCGGCGCGTCAACGTCAATATTGCGCCGCTCGACGCGGACGAATTCCGGCGGCTCTCCGAGGCCCACATCGGCACGTACCAGCTCTTCCAGGAGACCTACCACCGCGCGACCTACGCGCGCGTCCACCCGCACGGGCGAAAGGCCGACTTTGATTGGCGCCTCGACGCGATCGATCGCGCAATGCGCGCCGGCATCGACGACTGCGGCGTCGGTGTGCTCTTTGGCCTCGCGGATTGGCGCTTCGAGCTGGTGGCGCTCATGCAGCACGCGCGCCATCTCGAGGCGAACTTCGGCGTCGGCCCGCACACGGTGAGCCTCCCGCGCCTCGAGCCGGCCGCGGGGAGCGCGCTCGCGTCGGACCCGCCGAGCCCGGTCTCCGAGATCGACTTCCAGAAGATCATCGCAATCCTGAGGCTTGCGCTGCCCTACACGGGCCTCATACTCTCGACACGCGAGACCGCGCAACTGCGGCGCGTGGCATTGCACCTGGGTATCTCGCAGGTGAGCGCCGGGAGCCGGACGAACCCGGGAGGCTACTCGGGACAATCGCTCGACGCGGACCAGGGGCAGTTCCAACTCGGTGATCATCGCTCGCTCGACGAGGTGGTGTGCGACATCGCGCGGATGGGCCATGTGCCGTCCTTCTGCACGGCGTGCTATCGGCTCGGTCGCACGGGGGCCGACTTCATGGATCTGGCGCGACCTGGCGAGATCAAGCAGCACTGTGATCCCAATGCGGTCGCCACGTTCGAGGAGTACCTCCAGGACCACGCGTCCGAGGAGACGGCCATCGTCGGCCGCGAGGCGATGGGCAGGCAGATCGCGGCGATGCCGGAAGGCAAGCCGCGCGAGCAGGCGCGCAGGATGGTCGAGGCCGTCCGAAGAGGCCGCCGCGACGTCTTCTGCTAGCCACGCATTCGGGTGTCGGATCGCCGTGAGTCGGGCGCATGCCCTCTTTACCAACGACCCCGGAAGAGTGTCTAAGTCCAGGGGTGATCGAACCGGTCCGGAGCCTCGGCATGAAGCTGGCCTTCGTCTGCGAGAACTACTTCCCGACGCTGGGTGGTATCCAGGAGCACGTCTATCACCTGCGCCGCCAGCTCGAGTCCTCCGAGCGCGGCCACGAGCCGATCGAGACGTGGGTGATCACGGGTCGCATCGACGACATCCCCTGGCAAGGGCCGCCCGACGATCTACACGTGTACCGCCCCTCGCACGCCGTCGCGCTGCCTGCGTCCGGCTCCGTCACGCGCGCCACGCTCTCGCCCTCGACGTACTTCCGCCTCAGGCGCTTCTTCGCGCGGGAGCACTTCGACCTGCTGCACGTGCACGGACCGGCGGACATCGGTCTGCCCGCGTACGCCATGGCCGCGTTCGACGGGCCTATCGTCTCGACGCTGCACGGCTACTTTCGCGACTCGCCGGTGCGACGGATCGTGGCGCCCTGGTACCGGCACGCGCTCGGCCGCTGCGACGCGGTCATCGGCGTGAGCGAGGTCGCGCGACAGACGATGGCGCGCTACGTGGACTTCGCCTGTGACATCATCCCCAACGGAATCGACGGCGCATACTTCGGCAGAGGCCGCCGCTTGCCTTGCTTCGAAGACAGTCTGCGCAACATCCTGACGCTCGGCCGCATCGAGGCTCGGAATGGCATGGACACGGTGATCTCCGGATTCGGTGCCCTGGCCGAACGCCGCGCCGACGTCCGCCTCATCGTCGTGGGCGACGGGCCGATGCGGGCGGCCTGCGTAGAGCAGGCCAAGGCGCTGCCCTCGTCGATCGCACGCCGCATCGTGTTCTCGGGGGCCGTGTACGCGGAGCGCGCGGATCTCTACGCCTCCGCCGATGCGTTCGCGATGGGCGCGCGCTCGGGCACCTTCTCGATCATCCTGCTCGAGGCGCTCGCCGCCGGACTCCCGATCGCCGCCGTGCCTTGGGATCCATCGGGCAGCGCAGGGGAGCACTGGTCGCTCACGACGATGGCGCGCGATCGGTCGCCGGCCGCGTTCGCGGAG
>Ga0172370_10004932_pt1 | contig 17528 bp, 14 predicted proteins | sample LakKiv5m_FD_114538 | JGI IMG/M metagenome (GOLD analysis project Ga0172370, IMG submission 114538) | Freshwater microbial communities from Kabuno Bay, South-Kivu, Congo - kab_022012_11.5m | ecosystem: Environmental > Aquatic > Freshwater > Lake | place: Democratic Republic of the Congo...
AAAGACGAAGCTATTATATACAGCAATACCCTTACCATAAATTATGACGAAAGGATACATTCAAGGTATTCTACCGGGCAGGATAGGCTGATAGATATCGGGCTTCCAGTCTCAAAGAAAGTCGATATTATAAGGTGGTGGGAATGAAAATATTTTTAATAGTTGTTTTATTTTTTTTGGTCAGCGCAGCGCCTATATGTGCGCTTATGCCTTATGAAGAAGGGTCTTTGGAAGGATCCGACAATGCGGAAACACCTCAAATGCGCGATGAAAAACAAGATATAATAAAGAATATGGCGCAAGTCAGAGAAGAGAGGGAAAGAAATCTGCATCCTTTTGTGCAAGTTGCAGCTTTTGGCACGGAAAGCTCTTTCGACGATACATCCAAAATAAACTCTGCAATAAAGCAGGAAGAAAAAATGCCGTATGTTAAAGCTCCCATATATGATTCTAAGCCTAACCCTGGAATAAATTTCATGGCTGTCTCGGTAATCCTGTCAGGTTTTTTGCTGGCCTATTTTTTTATCCACCCCAAATCTAAGTAGCTATTTTGCTTGATTTCATGGTCTATTACTGCTAATATCTTACTAAATGGGAACCGATGAATTATTTATAAAAAATAAAAACCCTGAAAGTGTTGAGCACAGGAAATACATAAGGCTTAACGCGGCATTTCCCGTAGAGTTTCAATTCATAGATTCCGAAACATCCGGCTCTATAAGTGATATCAAACAGGGTTTTACCAGGGATGTCAGTAAAGGCGGTATTTGCTTAGAGGTCAATAATCTGGAAGAGGGTCTCGAACAGGTTATGAAAGAAGGCAGGGCCAAGGTGGATATCAGGCTTCATATACCTTTGTCTATGCCTGAAACCAAGGCGATAGCGAAGATCGCCTGGCACGAGAAAATAAAATCAGGTTACCCGAATAAATATCTCATAGGCCTTTCATTTCTACAGATAGACCCCAAAGATAGCAATAGGATCTATTTTCACGCCACAAGAGTAATTCTAACCCCGGCCATTACAGCGGTTTTATTTTTCTTTCTTGTTTCCGGGATTGCCTATTTCTATTCCACTGGCTTTAAATCAAAATCCGATAATATAAAATTGGTAGAAGAAATGAACCAGCTTTCTGCTAAAAAGTCCGAGCTTGAGAAGAATCTCCTGGCGTTTGATAAGGAACACATAGCGGTAGAAAGCAAGATTGCGTTGAATGAGGACAGGATCAAGAAATACAAAGCCCAAATTAAAGACCTGGAGAAAGTCGCTACCGATACTAAAACAAAAGACAAGCTTATAGCGTATCTGGAGAACGATAAAGAGAAGACAAAAAAAATCATGAAGCACGTGCTCTACCAGAGAGCCAGGTTTAGCCAAAAGACGCGGGATTTGGACAGAGAGAACGTGTATTTAAAAAATAGAGTATCAAGGCTTTCAAATCAAAAGGTTTCAACGGAAGACAATTTAAAATCCCTTCTGTCCTCTTTTAATGCGATCGAAGAAAAAAACATATCCGGTATGTATCAATGGATCAAGAATCATCAGAATCGCCGTACGGGCCTGGTGATGAGTTATGAGGGAGATAACGATCTGGAGGAATCAGCTTTTACTTACGATCAGTCTCTTTCAAGCCAGTGTTTTACTTTAGTGGGAGACCAGGAGAACGCAAAAAAGGTGCTGGATTTTTACAGAAGCAATGCTGAAAAATCAGAAGGAGCTTTTGCAAACGCCTATAACCCCAATACAGGAAAGATAGCGGAATATTATATCCATAGCGGGCCCAATATATGGCTTGGGATAGCTATAGCACAATACTCTCAAAAATTTAAAGATGACGAATATCTTCCGATCGCGGAAGATGTAGCTAAATGGCTTATTACGCTGCAAGGGGAGGATAGAAATTTTGGCATAAGAGGCGGGCCTGAATTCAAATGGTTCAGCACGGAGCATAATCTGGACGCTTACGCTTTATTTAATATGCTTTACAAAATAACGGAAGACAGCAGATATCTGGAGGCGCGGAACAGGGCCTTGGACTGGCTTAGAAAAAATTCTTTTAACAGGCTGGAATACAGGCTGAATAGGGGCAGGGGAGACGCGACTATCGCTACGGATACGTTTGCGTGGGCTGTTGCGGCGATAGGGCCGCAGCTTTTAAAAGAATCCGGCATGGATCCGGACCAGATCATGGATTTCGCGGAGACAAACTGTGTGGTGACGGCGGATTATCCGAGGCAGGACGGAGAAAAAGTCAAGGTTACAGGATTTGATTTTGGAAAATACGAACACATGTCCAGAGGCGGTATTGTGTCTACCGAATGGACAAGTCAGATGATAGTGTCATTCAGGGTAATGGCTGATTACTACAAGAAAAATGGGGATTTTAATAAGGTAAAATATTATAATAAAAAAGCGGACTTTTATCTTTCCGAGATAGAAAAAATGATAATATCCAGTTCTTCCAAAGCAGGCCAGGGCCAGGGCTGTCTTCCTTACGCAACGCAAGATGACGCGGATACCGGCCACGGATGGAGGATTGCTCAGGGGACAAAGACAGGTTCAATGGCAGGCACGGCTTATGCCATATTCGCAAAATATAATTATAACCCGCTTACCTTGGAATAATAGATGAAACGTCAAATAAAATACGCCATATCTTTCGCAGTTTTTCTTGCCATTTTTTTAATTATAAACTTTTCCGGGTACGCAAATTTAAAGGCGCAATCCAGCGATAACACTTCACGCAATGATTATATCGTAAGCAGGGTTGTGGACGGGGACACTATAGAGCTTTCCAATAAAGAAACCGTCAGATATATAGGCATAGATACGCCTGAGATAAGAGAAAAAAAGAATTCCGAATGGGTTTATAAACCAAGGCCTTATGCGGAAGAAGCCAAGGCGTTCAATCAAAAACTTGTTGAAGGAAAGCCCGTAAGGCTGGAGTTTGACGTTCAGAAAAAGGATAAGTACAATCGTCTTCTTGCCTATGTGTATGTGGGAGAAAAGATGGTGAATATTGAGATGGTCAAAGAAGGCCTTGCTATGATGTACACATATCCCCCGAACGTAAAATACTCTCAAAGGTTTTTAGACGCCCAGAAAGAGGCCAGGGATAATAAAAAAGGATTATGGGCCGGTTTGGACGAAAATAAAATCCTTACATCCGAGGCAAAAAAAAATATAGGCAAAGTAAGGATGATAGAGGCGAAGGTTATTGATACGCACCTGACGGAAAAAATGTTAATACTGAAGTTCAAAAATAGCTTTAATGTAGTGATATATAAAAATAATATTCCCCCGGAGCTCAAGGGCATGATAAGGTCTCCCAATGAATATTTTAAAGGCAAGACGGTAAAAGTCTATGGTATAATAAAAGAATATAAAAATAACCCTGAAATAGTACTCCATGATATGTCGCAGTTTGAGATTGTAAATAATCAGTAAAAAGGTTTCACAAAATTCGGGAGGTAATTATGTTGGGAATAGATGATCCGAAAATCTGGTCAGCGTATATTTTATGTATCTTGAGTGCTTTATTCTGCGTAATCTATGGTTTAGTGAATTGGAATAAAGGCGATGAATCAGTCAGGCTTGAAGACAAGAAGTGGGTGGAAGACGAAAAGAAATCGGAGAAAGGGCTTTAGCTTATCGAGAAGTTCCTCATCCATCAAAAAAATTTAGGAGGTTGCATGGATAATAATATGCTTATCCTGACCATTGTTACAGTTTTGTACCTGTTTATGATCGGTTACCTCGGCTATTACGGTTATCGTACCACAAAAAATGCCCTGGATTATCTGGTCGCAGGAAGGAATGTCCATCCTTTTGTAATGGCTCTTTCTTACGGAGCTACTTTCATAAGTACTTCTGCTATTGTCGGATTTGGCGGAGCGGCGGCTCTTTTCGGTATGGGGCTATTATGGCTTACATTCCTGAATATATTAGTAGGTATTATTATAGCGTTTATTATATTCGGCAAACGTACCAGAAAAATGGGGCATAATCTGGACGCCCATACTTTCCCGGAACTTCTCGGTAAGAGGTTTAATTCAAAGGCTATCCAGGGGTTCAGCGGGCTTATAATATTTTCATTCATGCCTCTTTATTCCGCTGCGGTTTTAATAGGAGCGGCGCGTTTTTTGGAAACAACTTTTCCTGCGTATATAAATTTTAACGTCGCGCTTTTTATTTACGCTATTATTATATGCGCATACGTTTTAGCCGGCGGATTAAAAGGCGTGATGTATACCGATGCGCTTCAGGGTGCTATTATGTTTGTGGGAATGGCGGCGCTTCTCGTCTTTACTTATGTAAAACTTGGAGGGGTCGTAGTTGCTCATCAGGCGCTTGGAAATTTAACTGCTAGCGTGCCACCTAAACTCGTGGAAGCCGGGCATCTGGGATGGACAAGCATGCCTAAATTCGGCTCAACATTGTGGTGGAATCTGGTTTCCACAATTGTAATGGGCGTTGGCATAGGCGTTCTTACCCAGCCGCAATTGGCGGTAAGGTTTATGACGGTAAAAAGCAATAAAGAGATAAACAGGGCTGTTTTGGCGGGAGGCGTATTTATACTTTTTATGACAGGCGTGGCTTTTGTGGTGGGCGCTCTTTCAAACGTCTATTTTGTAAATAATCCGGTGTTCGGAAAAGTTTCTCTGGCTGTCGCGGGAGGGAATATAGACAAGATCATACCTATATTTATAAATAGCGCTATGCCGACCTGGTTTGTATATCTATTTATGCTGACGCTTTTATCAGCGGCTATGTCCACTACAAGTTCGCAGTTTCACGCATTGGGCACGTCTATAGGAAGGGATGTGTTTGAGAAAGTGATATTGGGAGGGAAGAACGCCAAGTATACGGTTCTTATTACCAGAATAGGCATAATTCTCGGCGTAATAACTACGGTGATATTAGGCTATAAATTGCCGGGCAGCATCATAGCCATAGCAACGGCTATATTTTTTGGTTTGTGTGCAAGCACGTTTTTGCCTTCATATATAGGCGCTTTGTTCTGGAAAGGTATGACAAAAGCCGGAGTCATGGCAAGTATGTTTACGGGATTTTTTGGCACGGCGATCTGGCTTTTATTTATTCATCAGAAAGAATCGGAGGCCCTGGGCTTATGTAAGTTCATATTCAATAAGCCGACCCTGGCCCAATTTCCATGGGTTGTAATAGACCCCATTGTAATAATGCTGCCTGTTTCATTGGCGGTGGCGTTCAGCGTAAGTTTGTTTACGAAGAAAATGGACAAAGAACATGTAAGCGCGTGTTTCAAAAATATTTAAAAAAAGGAGGATCTATGCGTAAAAAGATAATTATCTCATTATCTATCCTGATAGCCGCAAGTATGTTGCTGACTTGCCAGGCATTTGCGGAAACTAACTTCAAATATGGCGGGTCTGAAAGGATGAGGCACGAGTATTGGAAAAACTGGTTGGATATGGATAATTGCCAGCTTGATACTAGAAACTTTTTCAGATTCAAGACATCTTTGTGGGGCCAGATGGATATAGATAAGGATTTTACTTTATATGCAAAACTTACTAATGAATTCAAGTCTTACGCGTATTTTGGAGGCACGACCAGCTCTGCCCCTGATAAAACCGCAAGCAAAAAAGGATATCGTTTTGATATAAATGAAGTCGTATTTGACAATCTTTACGCTGATATGAAAGGTTTTCTGGATTTGCCAATGGATTTACGTTTAGGAAGGCAGGATTTTCTTGGGACATACGGAGAAGGCTTTTTGATAATGGACGGAACTCCTCAGGACGGATCCCGGACATTTTATTTTAACGCCGCCAAAGCGACATGGCATATGGACGATACCCGCGATCTTGATTTTATATATATAAATGACCCAAGGGATGAAGAATCTTTACCCGTGATTAACAGGCTTATGGTTCCAAGCGCCAGCACTCCAAGCCTGGACAAGGCTCCGCAGTTACTAAATACAACCGATGAAAAAGCAGGCGTTATTTATTTCAAGGATAAATCCAGAAAAGATAAATATCTTGAACTGTATTATATTTATAAGATAGAAGGTATGGAAGGCGGTACAGGCTATCAAGCCCAGAGTGGAGAGATAAATGCGCTCGGAGCGTTTACAAAATGTAATTTTTCTCCTTATACGATCAGAAAACAAGTTGCTGTTCAATTTGGAGATTACGGTACGAATGACAGGTTTGCTTATGGAGGATATGGATTTGTAGACAGAGATTTTAAAGATGCAAAGTTTTCTCCGAAACTAAGCGCAGGGGCTATATATTTATCCGGCGATAAAAAATCAAGCGCAAAAAATGAAGGATGGGATCCTTTGTTTTCCAGGTGGCCGTGGATGTCAGAGCTTTATGTATTGGCTATGGCAAAAGAGACACAGGTTCTTGGGTATTGGACAAACATGCAGATTTATAGGCTGGAGTTTAGCCTTAATACGACAAAGAAAACAAAACTTTCTTTGAATTGTAATTATTTGAGGGCGAATACGCAGGTGGCGGCAAGCTCTGTATTTTCAGGTACGGGCAAAGAAAGAGGGTATCTGCCGCAGGCGAGATTTGACTATAAAATCAATGATAACGTCACTACGTATTTTCTGGGTGAATATCTTAAGCCTGGAAATTTTTACGAGGACAATGATCCTGGCGTATTCTTGAGGACAGAAGTCCAGGTGAAGTTCTAAAAGCTAATGAGTAAAAATTTTAATGAGAATATAATGCTTCTCTCCGGAGATGAAGCGCTTGCCAGGGGTGCCTATGAAGAAGGCTTAAAGGTGGCGGCGTCTTATCCGGGCACTCCGGCTTCAGAGATTCTTGAAAGCCTGTCTAAGTTTGACGAGGTAGACTCTCAATGGTCTATTAATGAAAAGGTTGCTTTTGAAGTGGCTTTAAGTTCTTCCATAGGGGGTTTGCGCAGCCTTTATGCTTCCAAGCATGTAGGGCTGAATGTAGCGATGGACCCTTTAATGACTTCCGCTTACACCGGAGTGGGCGCAGGTTTTATTATAGTTACAGCGGATGATCCCGGTATTCATTCTTCCCAGAACGAGCAGGATAATAGATTAATAGCTGAGGTTGCGAAAATTCCGCTTCTTGAGCCATCCAGCCCGTCCGAGGCAAAAGAATTTGTGAAAACAGGCTTTGAGATAAGCGAAGGCTTTGATACGCCGGTTATAATTAGGCTTACTACTAGGATTGCCCACACAAAAGAAAACGTCAGGATCGGAGATAGAAGAGAAGTCGTGATAAAAGATTTTAAAATAGATATCCCTAAATATGTAATGGTGCCGAAGAATGCGTATAAAAGGCGTTTGGAGATAGAGAAAAGGCTTGTCAGGCTTAAAGAATATTCAGAGGCAAGCCCGCTCAACAGAATAGAGCTTAACGATAAAAAGATAGGTTTTATTACCGGCGGCGTGTCGTATCTATACGTAAAGGAGATGTATCCCGAAGCCTCGTTTTTAAAGATAGGTTTCAGTTTTCCTTTTCCTGAAGCTAAGGCAGTAGAATTTTCCAGAAAAGTAAAAGAGGTTTTTGTTATAGAAGAACTGGAGCCTTTTTTAGAAAGATCGTTAAGAGGGCTGGGTATAAAGTTCAAGACAAAACACCCTTCTTATAGGATAGGGGAGCTCAGGCCTGAGTACATAACGGACATTGTAAGCGGAAGCGAAAAAAAAGAAGATGCCTTGTCTGCAAGAAAACCTGTCATGTGCCCGGGGTGCCCTCATCGTTCAGTGTTCTGGGTGTTGAAAAAAATAAAAGCCGTGGTGACCGGAGATATCGGATGTTATACATTAGGAGCATTGCCTCCCCTGGGGGCCCTGCATACATGTTTATGTATGGGCGCCGGAATCACGTTTTTTGAAGGGATAAAAAAAGCGTTGCGCAAAAATGTTGCCGGGGTTATAGGAGATTCTACTTTTGTACACACAGGAATCCCCGGCCTTATAAATTTAGCTTATAATAATACAAAAGGCCTTATTATAATACTGGATAATTCAACTACAGCTATGACAGGCAACCAGCCTCACCCTGCGACAGGGATCACTATAAAAGGGGAAGCCACGAAAAAACTTATATTGGAAGATATCTGTTCTGCCTGCGGTGCGGACAATGTGGATGTAATCAATCCGCATAATGTAAAAAAGCTGGAAGCGCTTATTAAAAAAAGAATAAATGAAAACGCCCTGTCAGTTATCATCGCGCGGTCCGGATGCCGGCTGAACGAGAAGAAAAAAGACGCGCCGCCAGTTTATAAAAAAGAAAATTGCAAAAAATGTTACCTGTGCTTATCCATAGACTGTCCCGCGCTTACAAAAACAAAAGACGGGTTTATTGATATAAACAGCGAGTTATGTACAGGCTGTAAATTATGCGTCGAAACATGTAGCCTCAAAGCCCTTACAACATCTTGACACTCTGACAATGTTAATTTTGTCAAGATGTTGGATTTAATAATGAATAAAAAGGATACAATTAATATACTTTTTTGCGGGATAGGCGGACAGGGGGTTTTAAAGGCCTCTGAGATATGCGGTTTGGCAGCGCTTTTTGACGGATTTCATGTTAAAAAGTCAGAGGTACATGGTATGGCTCAGAGAGGAGGATCCGTAGAGTCGCACTTACGGTTCGGTAAAGAAGTTTTTTCTCCTTTGATCCCGAAAGGCCAGGCCGAATACCTTGTCTCATTTCATAAAGAAGAGCACGAACGTTTAAAAGATTTTTTAAATCCGGAAAGCGTAGACCTTATAAGTTATCTGGCAGAGGGAGAAAAGTTAATAAAAAATAAAAGATGTATAAATATATTTCTTTTAGGAGTGCTTTCTCAATATCTTTGTATAAAAGAAGATAGCTGGATGAAGGCGATGAAGGAGCTTTTGCCTTTAAAATATCTGGAAGAAAACAAGAAGGTTTTCGCTGAGGGGAGAAAATTGGGAGGATGGCATGATATGGAATAAAGAGATGGAATGCATGGACCTGGAAAACTTGAAGAATACCCAGTCCGAACGTCTAAAAAAGATAACGGAATACGCCTATAAGAATTGTAATTTTTATAGAAAGAAGATGGATAATTATGGAATAAATCCAGGGGGCGTGAAAAGCATAGACGATATTCAAAAGCTGCCGATTACTACTAAGAACGATATGCGGGACAGCTATCCGTTTCAGCTTTTTTCAGCTCCGCTAAAAGAAGTTTCGGAGATACATGTTTCAAGCGGTACCACGGGCAACTTTACAGTGGTGGGATATACAAAAGAAGATATCAGGCTCTGGGCGGAAGTTATGGCGAGGGCTCTTGGATGCGCAGGCGCAGAGCCCGGAGACATGATTCAGATAGCTTATGGATATGGGCTGTTTACCGGCGGCCTTGGATTTCATTACGGAGCTTTGGAAATGGGCTTGACTGTTTTACCGGCTTCCTCTGGCCAGACCAAACGGCAGCTTAAGCTTATGAATGATTTTAAACCTAAGATTTTAGCATGTACTCCAAGTTATTGCCTTTACATGGCGGAAGAAGCAAAAGAAATGGGCCTGGATCCTAAAAAATCAAGCTGGGAGATGGGAAGCTTTGGGGCGGAGCCATGGAGCGAATCCATGAGGAAAGAAATAGAATCCACGTGGAATATGCTGGCAACGGATGTTTACGGCTTATCGGAGATTATCGGGCCGGGAGTGGCTCATGAGTGCCAGCATAAAAAAGGCCTTCATATTTTTTCTGATGTTTTTTATCCGGAAGTCGTTGATCCTAAAACAGGCAAGCATGTTAAAAAAGGGGAAAAAGGGGAACTGGTGATAACAACTTTAACCAAAAGAGCTATCCCGCTTCTGCGTTACGGCACAAGGGATATTGTGAGCATAAATTATGAAAAATGCCAATGCGGCAGGACGTCTCCGCGTATCAGCAAGATCGTAGGCCGCACGGATGATATGATTATCGTGAGGGGTATAAACGTATTTCCTTCCCAGATAGAGCATGTGCTTCTGGGGATAGAAGGGATACACCCGCATTACCAGCTTGTTGTGGACAGAAAAGCTGGAGAGCTGGATGATCTGGAGGTAGTAGTGGAGGTTGAAGAAAAGATATTTTCCGACGAAATGAGAACTTTAAGAACCCTGGAAGAAAAAATAAAAAAAGAGATAGAGTCTATTCTTGGGGTTTTTGTCAGCGTAAAACTCGTAGAACCTAAGACTATTGAAAGAAGCGAAGGCAAGGCAAAAAGGGTAATAGATAAGAGGAATCTGTAAAAGGTTTCTTGGATCAAAGTTTGTTTTGCAAAATTTGGGAGGTGGATATGAAGCTTACTCAGATATCTGTATTTCTGGAAAACAGAAAAGGGAGGCTTTGCGATGTTGGCTCTCTTTTGGGGAATCATGGTATAAATATCAGGGCGCTGACTATTGCCGAAAGCCCCGAATTCGGCATACTAAGAATGGTAGTGGATAAGCCTAAAGATGCGGTTGATATCTTAAAAAGAAAAGGTTTTATAGCAAAGCTGACTGATATTGTAGCAGTGGAAGTGGATGACAGGCCGGGCGGACTTGCGCAGGTATTGCAGGTTCTTTACGATAACAGCATAAATGTGGAATACATGTATGGATTTGTCGAAAAGTTTTCGGATAGGGCGCTTTTGGTTTTCAGGTTTGATTCGCCTGACAAGGCAATTGCGGTTTTAAAGAAAAACAAGATAAATATCGTAGGCACAAAAGCCCTGGAGAAAATCTGAGTATGGAAATAACTTACTGGAATAAAAAAATAGAGACGATAGATAGAGATGCTTTAAGGAAAGTACAGCTGGAGAAACTCAAAAAAACAATCGACAGCGCTTTAAAAACCAGGTTTTATAAATCAAGGCTTAAAAAAGCCGGGATCCGTTCCGGCAAAGATATAAAGAGCTTATCTGACCTTGAAGGCATTCCTTTTACAACAAAAGATGACCTTAGGGAGTGTTATACGGATGGCCTTTTAAGCGTGAAGCTGGACGATGTTATAAGGCTTCATACCTCCAGCGGCACAACCGGGATACCCACTGTGATTTATCATACAAGGCATGATCTTGATAAATGGACAGAGCTTGTAGCGAGGTCTATTATAGCTACGGGTGCCGGCAAAAAAGATATATTTCAAAACATGATGACTTACGGCCTTTTTACAGGAGGGCTGGGGTTGCATTACGGAGCTGAAAAGGTCGGCATGACCGTTATCCCGGTGGGAGGCGGCAATACCAAGCGCCAGATGCAGCTTATGAAAGATTTTAAGACAACCGTTGTCCATATAACCCCGAGCTATATGCTTCATATCTATTCAAAGCTGGAAGAATACGGTTTTTCGTTAAGCGATTTCAATTTGAAAAAGGCATATATGGGAGCTGAGCCGTATTCTGAAAACACCCGAAGAAAAATAGAAAAGCTTTTTAACATAGAAGCGTATAACTCTTATGGCTTGAGCGAGATGAATGGCCCGGGCGTAGCTTTTGAATGTGTATATAAGACAGGCATGCATGCATGGGAGGACGCATATATACTTGAGATTGTAGAACCTAAAAGCGGCAAAGCTCTGGAAGAAGAAAAAGAAGGAGAAATAGTCTTTACAACACTGGACAGAAAGGCCACGCCTTTACTGAGATACAGGACCAGAGACCTGGCTTTTGTTTATAAAGGTTTGTGCAAATGCAAAAGGACTCATCGCCGCCTGTCCAGGATTACCGGCAGGACGGATGATATGTTGATTGTAAACGGGGTGAATGTGTTTCCGTCCCAGATAGAAGAAGTTATTATGCGGATACCCGAGGTTGGCAACAATTATCAGGTGCATCTGGAAAAAGAAGGTGCGCTTGATAAATTGACAGTGAAGGTTGAAATATATTCCAAGATGTTTAAAGGCGATTTAAAGGAGCTGGATGTGCTGAAAGAGAAGATAAAGACAGAGCTAAAAGCTTCTATTATAATAAATCCTGTCATGGAGCTTCATGAGCCGGGAAGCTTGCCCGTATTTGAGGGAAAGGCGAAAAGAGTAGTGGATTTGAGAACAAAAATCTAGGGGGATTATTTATGGCAAAGCAGTTAAATGTATTTATAGAAAATAAACCAGGAAGGCTCAAGGCTGTTACGGAAGTACTTGCTGGCAATAAGATAAATATAGACGCTTTTACGATACAGGACAGGGGGGATTTTGGGCTTATAAAACTTATCGTCAAAGATCCGAAAAAGGCGTATCTTGTGCTTGCGGATAAAGGATACGCATGCGCCGTAAAAGATATAATGGTCATTTCTCCAAAAGACAAAATAGGCAATCTAAGCAGGCTTTCAGAAGTGCTTTTAAAAAATAATATAAATATTATAGACAGCTATGGATTTGTTATTGAATCGGAAAAGAAAGGCATATGCTATTTAGAGCTCAATACGGACGATCTTAAAAAAGCGAAACGTATTTTGGATAAAGAAGGTTTTAAGGTTTTAGAATAGCTTGTTATATGATTATTGACATTCATACTCATGCCTGGCCTGAAAAAGTTTCTCAGAGGGCGAGAGAAAATCTGGAAAAAGTTTTCAAAGTAAAACTTGTAGGCGATCCTATCTTGAGCACTTTGCTTGCCCATATGGACAAGAATAATATTGATATAAGCGCCGTATGCGGGGTTGCAACAAAGCCTGATCAGGTGCCGTCAATCAATAAATGGCTTTTCAGCGTAAGGAGCAAGCGGATAAAAGTCTTTTGCGCGCTTCATCCAGAATATAAAAATTGGCGGGATGAGCTTAAGAAGATAAAAGATAATGGGGATGGGATAAAGCTTCAGCCTGAATTTCAAGATTTTTATATTGATCATGACGATGTATTGCCATGGTATGAAGAGATAGGAAAGCTTAAATTGCCATTGATGTTTCATTGCGGGAAAGAACTTTCCGGCACCATGCTTGTAAGGTCTTCCCCGGACAGGATGGCCAAGGTCATAAAAAAATTTCCAAAACTTAAAGTCATCGCAGCGCACTTCGGCGGATTTGAATTATGGGATGAGGTAAAAAAATATCTGCTGGGAAAGGACATATACTTAGACACGTCTTTCTTTTTTCACTTTCTACCGGCAGAAGAAATAAAATCAATGATACTAAGTCATCCGAAAGACAGGCTTCTTTTTGGCACAGATTTTCCTATCGTGGACCAGAAAAAAGACCTGGACTTCTTAAAAAACCTTGACATACCGGAGGATCTGAAATCCAGAATACTTTCCCTTAATGCAAAAGATCTTTTATCGATATAATTTTTCTCTTGCTTATTTTATATTAAGGTGGTATGATACTGGACAACTGATGTAGTTTTTGGATGTAAAATCTTATCCTACATTTTTAAATAATCAGAGAAAATTTATGGCAAATCATACAAGTATCAGAAATATAGCTATTATTGCGCATGTCGATCATGGAAAAACTACGCTCGTGGATAGCATATTGCGCCAGACTTACGCGGAGCGCAATATTGAGGAAATGGGAGAGTGTATCATGGACTCCATGGACCTGGAACGCGAGCGCGGGATCACCATAAAGGCAAAGAATGCCAGCATAATTTATAAGGATACAAAGATCAATATAGTCGATACGCCAGGCCATGCTGATTTTGGGGGAGAAGTAGAGAGGACTTTAAGGATGGTGGACGGAGTTTTGCTTCTTGTGGATGCCAAAGACGGCCCTATGCCGCAGACGCGTTTTGTTCTCAGGAAAGCCCTAGAGCTCGGGCATAAGGCGATAGTTGTGATTAATAAAATAGATATGGCGGATGCCAGAATAGATTATGCAATAAACCGCACATTCGATCTTTTTTGCGAGCTTGACGCTACAGAGGAACAGCTGAATTTTCCGATTATTTACGCTTCTGCATTGAAAGGTTTTGCGACGCTGAACATGGGCAAGCCTTCAGATAATATACTTCCTCTTCTGGACACCATTCTTGAAACAGTGCCAAAGCCTGTGGTAAATCCCGACGCGCCTCTGCAGATCTTAGTGTTGGCGCTTCTTTCGGATTTTTATAAGGGCAAGATGGGCATAGGAAAGATCTCCGGGGGCTCTATCGCAAAGGGCATGAACGTTATTCTTGCGCGGAGAGATAAGAGCCGAAAAGCATCCAAGGTTACGGCTATTTTAAGTTATGAAGGGCTTAAACAGGTTGAGCGCGAGAGCGCTGAATCCGGAGAAATAGTAGCCGTGGCTGGATTTGATGAAATAGGCATAGGAGATACTATAACCGACGCTGACAACCCATCGCCGCTTGAGCCTCCTGAAATAGAAAAACCTACTGTTCGCATGATGTTCGGAGTAAACAAAAGCCCTTTTGCCGGAAAAGAAGGAAAATACGTTACTTCCAGAGCGCTTCGCGAGAGGCTTTTTAAAGAACTTGAGACAAACGTATCTTTGCGCGTAGAGGAAACAGACAGCCCTGATACGTTCCTTGTGTCCGGCAGAGGAGAATTGCATCTGGCGATTCTAATAGAAACCATGAGGCGTGAAGGCTTTGAGCTTCAGGTTTCCCAGCCGGAGGCGATCTTTATCGAAAAATCCGGGATAAAAATGGAGCCTTTCGAATTTTTAACCATCGAGGTCCCTTCAGAATATCAAGGCGTGGTAATAGAGGAAGTAGGCAGGCGCAAGGCACGCCTTAAAAATATGTTCCAGGGCCCGAAGGGCGGAATTTATTTTGAGTATGAAATTTCAACGCGAGCTGTTATTGGTTTAAAAGCCATGTTTATGACAAAGACGCGCGGGACAGCCATTATAAATCACGCATTCGATGAATATGAGCCTATAGATGAAAACCTTTCTTTTGTAAATTCTCACGGTTCGCTGGTGTCTTCTGAAATAGGCTTTTCCACGTCATACGGCCTTAACAACGCTCAGAAACGCGGCGAATTATTCATAGGCCCTAACATAGGCGTTTATGAAGGCATGATCATAGGCCAAAATTCCAGGCCGGAAGACCTTGATATGAGCCCATGCAAAACAAAAAAACTTACTAATATGAGAGCTGTCGGAACCGATGACGCTATTATGCTTACGCCTCCGAGAGAAATGACCTTGGAGCTTTCAATAGAGTATCTTGGCTCAGACGAGCTTCTGGAAGTGACTCCAAAAAACCTTAGGTTGAGAAAAAAGATTTTAGACCCACTAATCCGAAAACGCTCAAAAAGAAACGCCAAATAAAATCCGGTTTTATATACCTATTTTCTAGGTTGCATAGCCCTAAAATTAGCCAGAAAAATTCTTGACAGAATAAATATTTAATGCTATACTTATAAATATCTTTTATAAAGAATAGAATATTCAAATTTACCCAAAAGAAGCTGATTTTCTGCCTAAGTTATGTTAAAATTTGAAAAAGATTTTAATGTTAGAATTATAGCAATACTTGCGGTTGTAGTGTTTTTTTTAAATAGTACAGCGTACGGAATTGACATATCTTCCAAATCCAACCTAAGAGTTTCTCTCGGGATAGACAAAGACAGAATAGCGGAGACTTTATACGGAATATTTTACGAAACAAAGGTAGACAGGATTCTGACTGCAGAAGAAGCCATGAAATATTTCGGGGACGAAAAAAGTGCCACTATCTTAGTTCTGAACCAAGATACCATGGACATATGGCTTACTTCTAAAAGAAACGTTAATATAAAACAGATTGAAGAAGGTAAGTTAAAAATTTTAAAATTAAAAAAAGGAGAAAGGTTTAGGGGAAAAAGTTTTGTGCTGGTTGTTACGGAAAGAGAGGGTGGCGAGGTCGCAGTGGCAGTTGACAGGGCTTTGGGAGAAACTGAAGCGGAAAGCATCGTTGACCGAAAGCAAAGAATAGAAAGAACGGTAAAACCTTTGGTCGGGCAATATAAGCAGCTTTCACAAAAACAGCGGAAGGCGTTGGCAAATGAGCCTACTTACGAAGAAGTCTTTCTCGAGAAAATACTCCCTGAACTTAAAAAGCGGTATCTGGCTTATTTGAGAGGAGAAGAGCGCGGTTCGCCTTTGGCGCTTCTGCTGATTTCAGGAGGAGGAGGCAGCGCTAAAACGAGTGTTACAAATTGGTTCCAGGATGTTGCGAATAAAGAGTTCAGCGATTTAGCCAGGCAGGAAGGAAAAGATGTTCAAGATCCTTTCCGTACGGTTAACTTTGATAATTATATTCTTCAACCGTCAGATCGCCCTATAGATCCTCTGACCAAAAAAAGCACTCAAAATCCATATGAAAAATTTCAAGTTGGCAGATTCATAAAAGACATGATTGCTTTAAGCGAGGGCCGAGTTATCTATGCGCCGGTTTTTGATTTTAGCCTCCGGGGCAGATTAAAACTCATACAGGATGAAGAAGGAAATGTCCTGATTCTTAATGGCGGAGAAAAGGCTGTGGTGCGTATTGCAAACGACCTTTCAGAACCATCTATCCTTTACGTCAGCAAATCCCCTACTGTTTACGCCGGTAAACCTTCAACAGAAGTTAAGATCGGAGAAACATCGGTTTCTGTTTTCCGCAATAGCGAAGGCTATATAGTGATACGCATCCATAATACGGATCATGTTATAATTACCGGTCAAGCTGATAAGGTTTTGAAGGTACGTGTGGATGATATTGAGCGTCAGCTGACCAAGGATAGCCCTGTCGAGGTGTGGGAACGCATTGATCCGGAAGGAAAGATTGTTGTTGCCGAAGGGATCCTGACTTTAAGCAGCAAAAAATTAAATCAACAGGCTTTAAGCGTATTTATTGACGCTGAATATTGGTCCCGTTTATTGCGTATGTTAGTTAGATTTGACACGGAAAGCGGGCGGAAAGAAAGCAAATCGGAGTTTATTGACAAAAGGATGATACTGCGTTTAACGGAAGAGATCCCTTATATCCTGCCAACGAGGGAATCCGCGCAATTTTTGGCTTCAACCCAGACGCGTTCAGAATCAATTTTGACAATTTTCCTTGCCGGCATGCTTAAAAGGGAGGACAGGCTCTCTCCTGAAATCCGCGAAGCGTTTAGAGAGTTAAACATTGAACCATCTGTTTTGAATGAAGAGTTGCAGAAGATTTCTCTTGAGGAGATCAGAAGACGGCTTAGGATGGGAGGGGTTATTAATTACACCTCCGGCAGTTCTTTTTGGGTTTTTTTTCTTGATGGAGAACTTGTACTTAAGTCTCCCCGCCAGGAATTTCAGCCGCAATTCGAAAATTTTATACTTTTTCATGAGAATGTGCTTAAGCAGAGGTTAGGCGACCTAATGGTGCCGTCAACCGTTGTTGATATCACTGATTTGGGAATTACACAGATAGTAGACGGTGAGCGCTTGCGCTTAGGAAAGGTTATCGTGCAAAGCAGGGTTGAGCCTTTAAGCGAAAGATTCAGCAGGTTATCTAAACAAAGAAAAGAACTTTATGAGCGGCTAAAAATGGTACCTACGGGAACTAATCTGGAAGAAACGCAGGCATTATATGATGCCTATACTAAATTAGATGATGATGTAAAAGACCTTATGATCCATTATTTCGAGCTACAGCAGGAA
>Ga0172370_10004936_pt1 | contig 17517 bp, 10 predicted proteins | sample LakKiv5m_FD_114538 | JGI IMG/M metagenome (GOLD analysis project Ga0172370, IMG submission 114538) | Freshwater microbial communities from Kabuno Bay, South-Kivu, Congo - kab_022012_11.5m | ecosystem: Environmental > Aquatic > Freshwater > Lake | place: Democratic Republic of the Congo...
GGCACCGTCCGGGACGTCCGAGGCATCGTCCGGGACGTCCGCGGCACCGTCCGGGACGTCCGAGGCATCGTCCGGGACGTCCGCGGCACCGTCCGGGACGTCCGAGGCATCGTCCGGGAGGTCCGCGGCACCGTCCGGGACGTCCGAGGCACCGTCCGGGACGTCCGAGGCACCGTCCGGGACGTCCGCAGCACCGTCCGGAACGTCCGAGGCACCGTCCGGGACGTCTGCGGCATCGTCCGGAACGTCCGCGGCACCATCTGGAACGTCTGCGGTGTCGTCCGGAATGTCCGCGGTGTCCTTGGCCACGTCTGGCGCGACATCCGGCGCGGCATCGACCGTGTCCTGTGCATCCGCGTCGCTCGGCGCCGAACCGTCGGTGTAGACGCCAGGGCTGGAGAACAGGAACGAGGACTCGGCAGGCACACCGCTCTTGCACGCTGCCACCGCGACAAGGACGCCGCACAGGCAGAACCATCGGATCGTCGGCATCATGAAGTCCTCAGAATTTCAATGTCACCACGACACCATCGCCCAGCGGCAACACCGACACCTTGGCCGGCTCGGTGCGATAGGCGCGCCATAGCAACCACCCCCCAGTCGCTGCCGCCGCGACACCCACGCCGCCTAGCACCCAGGCAGTCGTGCGCTGCGATTCGATGTCCTTGTCGCGTGCCACCGCTTCGCTGTAGCTGATTCCGGTGATCTTTCCGGATCGCTGCGCCAGTTTGGCGTCCAGATCGGCGCGCATGTTGGCGGCGTCGACCGCCTCGATGATGCCAGTGGCGCCGGCAGCGACACCAACGAAAGCAACGGACCACGCAACGACTTGCGCCAGCATCCGATCCGGCTCCGGTGGCTGCGCCTTGGCCACCTGCGGCGCGGTGGCTGCGTTCTTGGCGGGGTCCGCGCTGGGCGTCTTGGCGGCTTCGGGCTGGCGCGCCACCGCGCTCGCGGGCTTTGCCGGCTCGGCCACCTTCGCCGCTGCCGCACTCTTGCCGGGATCGGTCTTGGGCTTGAGACTCGCCAGGCGCGCGCCAGCCTCGTCGCGATCGGCGGCGTCCTTTGGCGCATCGCGCAAGTACAGCTCGAGCAAAGTGATGGCTTCGGCCTTCTCGCCCGCCTGCTCGCGCGCTGAGGCTTCGCGGATCAGACAATCCCACCGCGTCGGTACCAGGGTGCGCGCCGTGCGGAACAGTTGCGCTGCCAGGCCGAACTTGCCTTGACGTTCCGCGCGTTCGGCTTCCGAGATCTTCGTGTCGGCCTGTCCGGCGCGCAATTCACCGAGGTACTTGCGGGCGTTGTCTGCGCGCGTGCCGCTGGTGACCTTCTCCAGGAACGCGACGTAGTGCTGCTCGGCCACGCCGAGCTTGCCACCGATGTGTTCGGCGCGCGCCGCACCGTAGACATAGTCAGCCGTGTTCGGGTCGGTCGCATACGCCTGCAGATAGAGCTGTGCAGCGCGAACGTGATCGCCCTGCTCGAAGGCCATTGCCGCCTGGCGCGCGATGTTGCCGGCTGCCTTGAGTTGATCGAGACCCCAAGCGGCCGCTGGACCCAGCAGCAAGAGGGTCGCCAGGATGCAGCGGCCGGCTGCGTTGCAGAACCAGGAGACCGGCCGTGAACGGAGCTGCAAGCGTTTTCCCATTGCGTGACCCGGCGTGGATGCGACGCGCAAATCGGGCGATGCGCCCGTCTTCTGAGCCGGGGCAGAAGCCTAGACCGGCGCGCAATCCCCCGCAAGCGTCCGTTTCTGGGCACGCGGGAAGTGGCACCGCGACGCGCAGCGCTGCAACGCCTACGCCTCGGCGATGAGCGCCCGCAAAGCCGCAGCGGAGCGCAGGGGCGCGCCGATGGCCTGTGCCAGCAACTGCGCCACGCGCTCTTGAACCACGCGCAGATCGGTGGGCAGCACGTCTTGCAGCGCTGGCCCATCGAGCGTCCCGGCCACCAGCGCACGCAGCGCGCGCAGCGCCGCTTGCCCCACGTGAGGCGCGCCACCGGGCGCACAGGCGCGACACAGCAGCCCTTCGCCTGCGTGCAGCCACACGGCGCCGTCCGTCAGCGCCGCGCCGCAACGCACGCAAGCCGCCACGTCGGGCAGCAGACCGAGCACGTGCAGCCAGGTCACTTCCAGGCTCGTGCGCAGCGGTCGCACGGCACCGCGCACGTCGCCCGCGCACAACGTCCACGCGGCGCGCAACCAGGCGTGCAGCGGCAAGTCGGCGTGTTCGGGTTGGCTTGCCGTCAAGGCGAGCTCCGCCGCGTAGGAAGCAAGGCAGAGTTGTTCGTAGGCGACATCGTGTGTGAGCCATGCATGGCGCTCGGTCGCCCCGCCGAGCAGGGGCAGGCGACCGCGGCCGTGCCCGAGGCTCACATCGAGTTCTGAGAAGAGGCGCAGGCTGCCGCCAAAGCGTTTGCGGCTGCTGCGCGCGGCCTTGGCGAGGGTGTCGAGGCGGCCGCGCTCGGCGCTCAGCAGGGTGACAATCAGATCGGCGTCGCCCAAAGGTTGCAGGCGCACACACAGGCAGGATTCAAGGGTTGCAGGCGGGGTCATGACCGGCATCCGCCTCGGGCGAGCCAGGCGAGGCGCCGTTCAATGGCGGACGCGCGCCGGTCCCGTGCCGGGCATGGGCGCCGGCGCCAACGCCGGCAGGCGCGCGGTGGCCGGGGCCGTGATCGCGGCGGGCCTGCCTGCCACCTGCACGGGGCGCTTGCGGTTGACGGACCACATGAAGACCACGGCGATGGCCACTGTTGCCACGAGCAAGAAGGCCTGGGCGGGCGAAAGCGAGCGCGATGGCCTGGCGTGAACACGAAAGTAGTCTGGAAGTTGTGCAGACGCGGGCGGCGCGTTGTCGAGCACCTCGTCGGTGCGGACAGCGACCTGCTGTTCGTAGGCCTCGAGCACTTGTTCCACGTCGAGGTCGAGGTACTGGCAGTAGAGCCGCAAGAAACCGCGAACGTAGACCGGAGCGGCGATGTCCTCGAAGCGATCGCCTTCGAGCGCCAGCAAGGACGTGCGGGTCAGCCGCGTGGCACGCGTGACGGCTTCGAGGGTGGCGCCTCTTGCCTCGCGTCGCTGCTTCAATCTCTGACCCACTGAATTCACTTCGATGACCCCGCAAAAGGCACGCTGCTGCCCAGGCAGCCGGCGCCGGTCATACAAGGGACGCACGGCAGATGCAAGGGCCGGCGGCGGACGCTGGGGTCTTCAGTCCAAGCGGCGCAGGGCCTCGACCGGCGGCTTGCCTGCGGCGCGCTGGGCGGCAAACCAGGCGGCGGCAAAGGCCAAGAGCGTCGCGGCACCGCCGGCAAGCAAGAACGACGCCGGCTGCACGAGCACCGGCAACCGCGAAATCAAATAGACCTGCGGGTCCAGCGGATAGCCGATGGCATCGAGCGCGAGACAGGCCAGGCCGCCCACAGACAGGCCGATCAACGTGCCGGCCAGGCCGACGGCGAGGCCTTGGACCAGGAAGATGGCAGCGACGGAGCGGCGCGTCGCGCCCATGGCGCGCAAAATGGCGATGTCGCGGGCGCGTTCGTGAACGACTACGGCTTGGGTACCCACGACATTGAGGGCGGCGACCAACACGATAATGAACGGGAACAGCGACATGGCAATCTTCTGCATGCGGGCGGCGTCGAAGATGTTGCGGTTCATCTCCTCCCAATCGAGCACGCGGTAGGCGCCACCGCTGCGCACGACACCCTGGCGTGCGACGCGCAAGCCCGTGACCCAGTTGTCGACGGCAGCCACGGCATCGTCGGGAGCGCGAATTTCGAGACCGCTCGAAGGGCTCTGCTGGGCGTCGATGAGGCGCTGGCGCAAAGCCAGGCTGGCGCTGAGCAATTCCGAGAGGGTGCTCGGCTCCAAAGCGGCGCGGAACGCCTCGACGCGGCTGCTGGCGAGGATCGGGTCGCTGACGCGCACCTCGACCCAGCGGGCGATGTCGCCGCGGCCGAGAAACCGTTGCGCGGTGTGAAAATCGCACAAGGCAAGGCGCTGATCGTGATCATGAAAGCCAGTCCTCAAGATGGCCGAGACGCGAAAACGACCCAGAGCGCTGGCGGCCGCGCTCTGCACGCCGCGGTCCATGCCGCGCAGCGGTGAGACGGCGCGCACTTCGTCGTCCACGCGAACCTTGAGGCGTTTGGCCAGGCCCTCGCCCAGCGCCATGCTCGGCAGGGCACCAGCAAAGGCGAGCCATTGCGGCACCTGGGTCGCGGTTTGACTCACCGAATCGGGCAACTGCACGGCGAGAGGCGCCGCGTCCAGGTTCACCACCGCCACAGCGGCCGCGGAGGCTGCCAGTTCGAGCGGCGGCGACGGCACGACGCGGGCCTGCGCACCCGCCAACACCAGGACTTGCGTCTCTTCGGTGCCCAGTTCGACGCGCTGGGTTTGTTGCACGCCGCTGGCCATCCAGCGCAGCACGTAGGGCCCCGGCGCAGTCGACCACGCGACGGCCACATCGCAGGGGAGGCGCTCGGCCCGGCGCACGACCTCGTCGCTGTCCGGATTGATCAGAAAGAAGTTGCGGCTCGCGGCGTCCATGCCGCCCGCGCCGGGCTGCGTTGGACAGCCATCGGCGTCGAACACCAGCAGGCCCGCCAGGCCAGCCGGCTGGGCGAGGACCGGCACCGCGCGCACCCACGACCCGGCGCCGTGCCCGCCCGCGACCAGCACGTGGCGCGCACCGGCGACGCCAGCGGTGAGGCGCAATCCGGCAGAACCGACCTGCACTTGCGGCATTTCTCCTGCGGCGTCGAGGTGCCCGGCCACCACGGCACCCTCGGGCAGACCGCGCAACGTCGAGAGCGGCACGCCGCGCACCACCGCGCCGGCCCGCCCCGCCGGCCCCGACAGCATCATGTCGTCATAGGTCGCCGGCGCCACGTCGCGCACACCTGCCACGCGCCGCAGCTTGGCCACGACGTCGCGATAGTCCTCCAGATCCACGCCGCGACGCATGATTACGAGGTGCGGATACGTCGCCAGGATGCGGTCCTGGAACGCCGCCTGAAATCCGGTGTTGACCGCCAGCACGACGATCAGCGCCGCCACGCCCAACGCAATGCCCGCGACCGACATCGACGTGACCAGCGACAGATGCACGCTGCGCCGCGAGCGCAAGAGACGCCCGGCGAGAAGCAGTTCGAACGATCGGTGGCCAAGGCGCGTCCGTACGCCCGGCTGACTGTGCGCCATGTGCCTCCTTGTCTGCGAAGCGAGGTTTCCACCCTTGACGGTGCAACGCGGCGGGTCGCATCCTCCGCCGAGCGCGCGGCACGTTCGCACGCCTCAAGTCCTGCCGCAAGCCGATCCCGCCCAGCCAAGGAGGACCCGATGCGCACGCCCCTGCCGAGAACCCTGCTGTTCTTGAGCGCCGTGCTGGCCCTGGCACTGGCCGCCTGCGGCGACGGCGGTCTGACGGTGCGTCGCAGCGACGCGATCTCGTGGGGCAAGGACGCCTTCACGCCCCTGACCGATGTGCTGATCAGCGATGGCCTCGCGCAGGACGCGGCTGCGGGCGATGCCGCGGCGCCGGTGGATGGCGAGCCGCCCGATGTCGCACCGCCCACAGATGTTCAAGACCTGGACACGACGGATCAGGACACGCCGCAAGAGCCCCTCGATGTTCCGCAGTTCGATGTGCCGCTCGATCAGTTTGCGCTGGTGTCGCACACACCGCTCGATGGCGCGACGGGCGTGCCATCGCCGATCGTGGTGACGATGACCTTCTCGGCGACCGTCAAGCCGGAATCCATCACCGCGAATACGATTTTTGTGACGACGCATGGCGACAAGACCATCGCTGGCAAGTTTGTGACGACCGACAAGGTGGTGACGTTCACGTCCGCGGGCCCGGTTCAGGTAGCGAGCCGGGTCCAGGTGCGCGTGACCAGCATCGTGCAGGCCAAGAAGGGCAATTCGCTGCCCCAAGAGGTGCTGTTCCACTTCTACACGCAGCCAATGCAGGAACTTGCACCCTACGAGAAGCTCGCCGCGCGCTATGCGCCGACGGTGCGTCAGGGCGTCAACCTCGATGCGCCGTCGGCCGACTTCCTGCGCGCCATCGACTTCGACGACGACTGGAACCTTGCGAACAACGCCAAGAATGCCAAGCCCGCGCCGACGGCCAAGATCGCGTGGTCGGTGATCGAAACACAAAGCCATTTCTTCATCAGCTATGTGTTCTACTGGGCACATCGCTCGGCCCTGGATCCCAAGTTTGTGTTCGACAACGACACGGCAGGCAGCATCGTCGCCATCGCCAAGTACCCGAACGAGCACCCGGTGGCACTGACCACTTACTTCAAGCAGAAAGCCGACGAGCAGATGTGGGGTTGGGTAACGGCAGAGAGTGGCCTCGTGCCGCCTGGCGCCAAGACGCCGTCCTTTGTGCGCGGTGTGTTGCCTCAAGATCAGTTGTTTCCCAAGGCGACCGACGCTGCAGACACCTATGGCTGCGAAGGCATCGCCGGCTGCACGCCGCGGCGCTATCCGGCCTATCTGACAGCCAGCACGCACCAGAGTTGCCTGTGGATCGACGCAGGCGAAAAGCAGCTCTACCAGTGCGATACCAGTCTGGCCATCCAGACCGACTTGAAGTGGATCGACTATGTCCCGGCAGCGGCGCCTCAACCGGCAACCGGCAACGCTGCCTCTCCCGGCCCCGTGTTCAGTTACGGTCTGCAATCGTTGCACGAGGTTTGGTGGCCGCACCGCGACGAGGCGGGCGCTGGCACTGTGTTCGTCGACACGACCTTCACCTACGCGCCGCCTGCCGAGCGGCCCTTTGGCGGCGGCGTGCCGGTGGGCAGCAAGTTCCTCACAGCCGGCACCAACGACAATGGCCGGCCGCCATGGGCTTGGATGTGGAAGCCGGGCACCAACGTGTCCTACTACGACATGCCGCGCGGCACACCATTTTACGATCCGTCGTGGGCGCTCTACATGCGCTTGGGCGGCATCGACGCCAAGTTGCCGGCCTTCGACGCGACCAACAAGACGGGCTACAGCATGGATCACTGCCTGCATCCGTTCTTTTTCGTGGATTTGCGCGACACGGCGCCGTGCAAGGGCAGCCTGCCGTAGCCGGACTTGCGGTGCAGGGCGTTTTGTGGCGCACTGCCGCCGCCGATCGCTCGGCGCGAGGTGCCCGCCATGTCCGCTGTGATCGTCGTCGGTGCCCAATGGGGCGATGAAGGCAAAGGCAAGATCGTTGACTTGCTGAGCCAGACCGCGCAGTGGGTCGTGCGTTTCCAGGGCGGCAACAACGCCGGTCACACGCTGGTCGTGCGCGGCGAGAAGCGCGTGCTGCACCTCTTGCCGAGCGGCATCCTGCATCCGAACGTGCGCTGCGGCATCGGGCCGGGTGTGGTGCTCGACCCGGAAGTGCTGTTCGGCGAACTGGAATCCTTGAGCGCCAGTGGCATCGAGGTCGAGCCGGAGCGGCTGCGCATCTCGGACGCCGTGCCAATCATCCTGCCGATGCATCGCGAAATCGACAAGTTGCGCGAGCAACGACTGGGCGACGGCAAAATCGGCACCACCGGCAAAGGCATCGGTCCCTGCTACGAGGACGCGATCGGCCGCCGTGCTGTCGTTGCCCGCGACCTGACCAGCCGCGAGCGCTTGGCGAAGGCCTTGGCGCGCATCGGCGACGACGCGACGTCGCTGCTGCGCAGTCTCGGCGCCCCGCCGCCGGATATGGATGCGATCACAGCGCGTTATGCCGCGATTGGCCAGCGCATCGCGCCCTATCTGGACGACGTCGGCGCGCGCATCGACGAGGCACTGGCGCGCGGCGAGCACGTGCTGCTCGAAGGTGCCCAAGGCACGCTGCTCGACGTGCGCCACGGAACCTATCCATTTGTCACGAGTTCTCACACAGTGGCTGGCGGCGCCTGCACGGGTCTGGGCATCGGCCCGACGCGCATCGACCGCGTGGTCGGCGTCGTCAAGGCCTACGCCACGCGCGTCGGCAGCGGGCCCTTCCCGACTGAGCTGAATGAGGCCATTGGCCAACGGCTGCGCGACATTGGCCGCGAATACGGGGCGACCACAGGCAGGCCACGGCGTTGCGGCTGGCTCGATCTGGTCGCCTTGAAGCACGCTGTCCGCCTCAATGGCCTGACCGGCATCTTCCTCAACAAGATCGACGTCATGAGCGGCCTCGATCGCATCGCGATCTGCACCGGCTACCGGGCCAACGGTGAGGTGCTGCGCGATTTCCCCGGCCATTCCACAGATCTGGCCGAAGTGGAGCCGATCTTCGAGTGGATGGACGGCTGGCAAGAGGATATCCAGGGCATCCGCCATTTCGATGATCTGCCTCTGACTACGCAGCGTTACGTGCGACGCATCGAGGCGTTCCTCGGCATCGGCGTCGACCTCATCAGCGTCGGGCCGGATCGCGACGAGTCGATCGTGCTGCGCGACACGTGGCCGCAGCAGTTGGCACGGCATTGAGCAGGACCACCAACAAACCACGATTGCCACTCGCTGGCACCTCCGCTACCCTGCCGGGCCATGGCGAAATCTGGACTTTCAGGCCTGCCGCCGCGCCGCCCGGTTGAAACCGCGCTGACCTACCTGCCTGGCATCAGCCGTTCGCGCGCCAAGGTCCTGCTGCAGCAGGCGCGCATCGACCCCGATCTCACGACCGATGATCTGAACGATCTGCAGGTCGATCTGCTGCGGCGGCTCATTCGTTCGGAATTGCAGGGTGATTCCGAACCGTCTCCCGCTGGTCAAGGCGCGCAACCGTGGCTGCACGGCGCGGCGATCGAGTTCGCGCCCTACCTCGACCGCGTGCGCGCCATGCTGCAGCGCTATCTGGTCGTGCTGCGGCCCTGGGATCGCTCCACCGAGGATCCGACGCAGAATCCGTTGCCGGTCGGCACACTGCAAACGCTCGATTCGACTTGTCTTCGCTGCCTGCGCGGCGAGGCGCTGGATCCCGAACGCCTCACCTTCGTCACCCGCATGGAGGCCCAACTCGCCCCGGTCTACGACGACTTGCAGCCGACCAGCGAAGGTGCTCAGCGTTTTGAGGAGTTGCGCGTCATCTTCGGCCTGACGGATCTCGAATGCGATTTACTGTGGCTGCTGCTCGCGCCCGAGCTGGTTCCAGAGTTCATCTGGCTTTACAGAGCCTTGTGGCGCGACACCGGGCGCAGTGTCTGGCCCGAGGACTTTCTCGCGCACGCCGTCGATCCCTTTGGCGTACGCGGCAAGCAGGTGCTGGCGTCGCTGGGCGCTCTCGCGGTGTTGCGCCGGTACGGCCTGGTCATGGCCGAAGGCGCGCCACCGACGCAGATCCGTTTTCGTGTCGCAAATTTTGTCTGCGCCTACCTGCTGGGCCTTGAGGTCGAGCTGGACGACCTGCCCGGTGTGCTCGCGCACGGCGCAAAGAACGACGGCGCGGAACCGGCTGGATCAACACCGCAATCTCCGCAGTTGCGCGAGGCGCTGGCGCGCGGTTTTCGCGGGCGGCGGCGCTTTCTCGTCCTCGGCCCGGAGCGCGCTGGCGCGCTGCGCATCGCCAAGGAAGCCTTGCAGTTGTTCGGCGAAGGCCTGTTGGAGGTGCGCCTCGATCTGCTGCTGCAGGATGGCGATCTCGCGCGCATCGGCCACGTGCTCGGGCGGGCCCGGCTGGCGCGCGCGGGCCTGTTCTTCTCGGCGACCGAGCAGATCGACGCGGGCGATCGCGGCGCGGAACGGTTGGCGGCGATGATCCAGCTGCTGGGCGGCGAGACGACCACGGCTTTCTTTCATTCCGCCGGCAGCCAACGCCAGGAAGACAAGCGCCTGTCGCCGCGCGTGCACCTCGGTCTCTTGCGCGAACTGGGCTGCATCGAGCTGCCGACGACCGCGCCAGGCATCGAAGATCGCAAACAATTGTGGCAGGACCGCTTGGGCGCGTTGCTACCGTCGGTCGAGGTACCGGATGCAGCCGCATCCGCCAGCATCTTCAAATTCGGCGTCGATGAGATCGATCTCGCTGTCAACTTGGCCGCCGCTACCGCGCGCCAGCGCAACCCCGCATCCGCCACCGTGCGTCTGACCGACATCGAAAAGTCCTGCCGCGACATCGCCTCGTCGCGCCTCGCCGGCCTCGCCACACGCATCCAAGTGCGCGGGCGTTGGGACTTGACGGTGCTGCCTGACGATACGCGCGAGATTCTGCATGAAATGGTGCGTTTTGGGCGTTTTGCCGGCCATGTGCTCGACGAGCAGGGCTATGGCCGCACCATGGGTTATGGGCGCGCTTTGACGGCGCTTTTCTCTGGACCCTCGGGCACCGGCAAGACGCTGTGCGCCGGCCTTGTGGCGCGCGATCTCGGCCTCGAATTGTTCCGCGTCGATCTGGCGAGCGTCGTATCCAAGTACATCGGCGAGACCGAGGAGCGCCTCTCGAAACTCTTCGACGCAAGCCAAGACTCAGGTATCGCATTGCTGTTCGACGAGGCCGACTCGCTGTTCGCCAAGCGCACCGACGTGCAGAGCTCGGTCGACCGCTACGCCAACCTCGAAGTGAACTACCTGCTGCAACGCCTGGAAGACTTTGACGGGCTTGTGATTTTGACGACCAACAATCCGGAGAGCATCGATCAGGCGTTCATGCGTCGCATCCGCTTCAAGCCGCACTTCCCCGCACCGGACGTCAAGGAGCGCGAGCGGCTGTGGGGTGTCCTGATCCCCCCCACCGCACCTCGGGAGGCCGATCTGAAACTGCGCGATCTCGCAGTCGATTACGAACTGACAGGCGGCCAGATTCAGAACGCGGTGGTGCGCGCGGCGGTGTGGGCGGCCGAAAACGGCGCCCCAGTGAGCCACGCACTGTTGGCCAAGGCAGGTGAGCGCGAATACAAGGATCAGGGCCGCGTCGTACGCGTCTATCCGGAGGATTGACATGGACAAATCAACATTTCTGGACATTCTGCAGGCCATTGTCGAGGGTTTCGAAGACGCCGACTTCAAAGCGCGTTTCGCCGCCGCCCGAGCGGCAGGAGACGTGACCCAGATGATGGCGCTGCCATTGGGCATTCAGGAGCGCGCCTTCGCCCGCCACGGGCTGGATCCCACGCAAGGTACCGTTGCCTTCAAGGAAGCTGGGCGCGCCCACGTACTCGATGCGGAGGCTGCGCCGCTCTTGGCCCGCATGAAGGCCGCCCTTCGCTAGAAGTCTGTCGGACCATCGTCCGCAAGGGCTCCGTCGCTGCTTGTTGTTTGGGGCATCCGCTCGAGAAAACCATGAAGTAATTCATGGTTTTTCATGCGATTGAGAGTCCGCAGCCGCTGCCTCCCCAGGAGCCTGTCGATCCTGTCTCGATCATGTAGTTTCAGCGAGTTGCGCGTTGCATCACTGAATCTCCGACAGACTCCTAGCGGCAGAGGCGGCGATTCGTTGACACTGACGCCGCGCACACTTACGCTGACCACGATGATCTGGCCCTTCTTCGCTGCCGTTGGCCTTTCTCGCTCCCGCATCGCGGTCTGCACCGGCTTGACCGCCATAGGGTTGGCCGGCTGCTCTGGCGGCGGTCCCGCCACGCAGCGCGAAAGGGCTGCGACTGCTGACGAAGTCTCCACGCCGACTCACTATGCGACGGCGCTGCGCCTCGCTGCGCTGGGCCGCGTCGAGTCTCGCGCAGGCGCCGATGAACTGGCCGCCGAGCACTTTCGCGCCGCATACCGGCACCATGCCGATGTCGAATTCATGCGCAAATACGCCGAGGCAGCCGAGCGAGCGCGTTTGTATGCAGAGGCCCGCGACGCAACCAAACGCGCGCTGGTGCACCCGCTCGCCACCGAGGATCGGCAGCGGCTGGAAGGCGACGTCGTGCGCCTGGATAAGTTGGTGGCGCCCGGCCTCGTGCGCGTGGCGGTGCAGGTGCGACCTGACACGGCCCGCGTCGTGCTCACACAAGGCAACGTGCAGCGCACCGTGCTCGGCACTGGCCAGATCTACTTGAAGCCGGGCGCATGGGGCATCGAGACCAGCGCCCAGGGTTTCCAGAGCGAACTGAGGACCTTTCAAGCTGGTGAAGGCGATGGCGAGTTGCTGGCCATCGCCTTGCACAGCGAGGAGACCGGGCCCGCGCTGGCCGAGGTGCCACAACGGCCGGTCGCGCCGGAACCCAAGGCAGCGATTCCTGAAGTTGGGCCCGAACCGCAACCCAAGGTCGCGGCAAAGCCCGAGCCCAAGCCCGAGCCCGAAACGAAGGTCGTCGCAAAGCCCGAGCCCAAGCCCGAACCGAAGCCCGAGCCCGAAACGAAAGTCGCCGTGAAACCCGAGCCCAAGCCCGAGCCGCCGACGGTGGTGGCGCCCATCGAGCCCAAACCGTCCGGCACGAGCGTGATCGCAAGGTTCGGGCCGGCCGTGACGTCGGGACTGGGCCTGGTGGCGCTCGGCGTGGGCGGCTACTTCTTCTATCAAGCTGCGACAAACGTCTCTGATTTGAACGCTCTGGACGCAACACACCTGTCGTCTGGCCAGTACGCCGCGAGCTTCGCTGCCGGCAAGGCCGACGCGCAAGCGAACCTCCAGAAGGCGGACTACCTGATGGCTGCAGGCGGCGCGGTCCTGGCGGCCGGCCTCGTCTGGTGGGTGCTGGCCCCAAGCGCGCCGGTCGCTGCCGACGGCACGCACGCGCATCCGGCGCAGAGAACGGCAGCCCTCGTGCCCACGAATGTCGCCCTGACCCACCAAAGCCTCGCTCTGACCTGGACTTTCTAGGAGAACCCATGCCCGCGTGCCGCCTGAATAGCGCCGGTACAAGTGCGACTTGCGCAACACGCGCTTTTGCGCCGCCTGTTCGCCACAATCCGTTTGGATTCACCATCTTTGCGCTTTGCGTGGCCCTGGGCGCTAGCGGCTGCCTCGAGATCAACCAACAGACGGTCGGCAGCGATCCGTGCAAGTCCAATCCCTGCCAGGTCAAGGGCGTTTGTTCCGCGTGGACGGCCACGTGCACGGTCAAGAATGGCGCCGCGGTGTGCGGCTCGTGGAAACCCAAGGGCGCAGCTCCCAAGGGCCCGGACGGCAAGGCATTGACCTCGCCGGCCGGCTACCAGCCTATCGAGTCCAAATGCGACGGCTTGGACAACGACTGCGACGGCGTGACCGACGAAGGCCCGATTGCTGCCGCGGCCGATCTTGCCAAGGACTGCGCCGAGAGCAGCCAAGGCGTATGCAAGGGCGCTACCCCGCTAGCGATTTGCAGTGGCAGCAAGTGGCTGTGCGATTGGAAGGGGACGGCCGACTACCAGAGCCTCGAAGCGACCTGCGACGGCAAGGACAACGACTGCAACGGTCAGATCGACGAAAACCTGAACGCGACTGCAAAGGATTGCAAAGGCTTGGGATTTGGCGTCTGCGCTCCGACGACCTTGGCACCGCCGGTGTGCAAAGACGGCGCCTGGGCCTGTGCCGAATTCTATGCAGCAGTGCCTGGCTACGAAGCTGCTGAAACCCTTTGCGATGGCTTGGACAACGACTGCGACGGCGTGGCAGACGCCAACCTTGCGCCGACCAGCGTCGGGATCGAGGCGTGCCTGAGCAAAGGCCAATGCGCGAGCGGCGTCAGCATCGTGTGCAGGGGAGGCGCCCCTACCTGTGATTACAGCGCCGTGCAGTACTTCGAAGCGAACGAGCTGACTTGTGACGGCTGGGACAACGATTGCGACGGCCAGGTCGACAACTTCGGCGGCGGCGCGACCGTGATCAGCAGTTCCGATACCGCCACTTGCGAGACGAAGAAAGGCGTGTGCGCTGCCGGCATCGTGCAAAAGGTGTGCAAAGACAAGAAGCTGCAATGCAGCTACGCAAGCGTGGCTGGCTACGAGGCCAGCGAAGTCAGCTGCGACGGCAAGGACAATGACTGCGACGGCAGCATCGACAATGTCGCGGTCGGCACAGCCCCGGCGAAATCGCCCTGCGGCGGCGTCGGCGTGTGCGCCGGTGGCAAGTCCAAGTGCGATGGCGGCCTGTGGAAGTGCGACTACGCCGGCCTCGTTGGCTACGAAGCCTTCGAGCAGACCTGTGACGGCAAGGACAACGACTGCGATGGCAAGACGGACGAAAGCCTTGCGCCTGCAGCGAATTGCGGTCCTGCGTCCAACCAGGGCGTGTGCGCATGGGGCGGCGCGGTGACCTGCAAGAACGGCAAGGCGACGTGCGATTTCAGCCACCTCGTCGGCTTCGAAGACGCGGTTGAGAAGTCGTGCGACGGCGTCGACAACGACTGCGACGGCAATACCGACGAGGCCGAGGGCCTCGACAAGGGCAAGAGCGGATGCCTGCTCGGAATTTGCGCGGCGTCGGGCAAGGCGACCTGCGCGGCCGGCAAGTGGGCGTGCGAGTTCAAAGATGTCGCCGGCTACGAGACGGGCACGGAAAAGACTTGTGACGGCCTGGACAACAACTGCGACGGTCAGACTGACGAGAACTTGACGGACGCGGGCGCGACCGGGGCAAAGTGTCCGACGGCGGGTGTCTGTACGATCGGCATCACAGCGCTCTGCACCGGCGGAAAGTACGTCTGCAATTACAGCGCGATCGCAACACATGAAACCAAGGAACTCAGCTGTGACGGCCTCGACAACGATTGCGACGGCACCACGGATGTCGGCGCGAGTGGGGTCGGCGTCTGCCAGGGCGGCGCGGTTTGCACGGCCGCGAGCCAATGCGCGAGCGGCACCTGCACGCAGGTGATCGGCGGCGCCAAGGTCTGCGCGCCCAAGAGCGGTCAATGCGGGGTTTCCGTCGGCGGAACAATCACTTGGACGAATGACAGCAGCACCGTTTGCGCCGACACGAATGCGACACAGAAGTGCGTGGCTGGCGTGTGGGCCGCGGTGAATCCGTGCGCCACCGCGACGCCGAATTGCCTCGCTGGCGCTTGCGTTCTTTGCGCGCCCAGCTCGCCGACCTGCGGAGCCGACAAGACAAAAGTCATGATGTGCGCGGCGGACGGCAAGTCTGCCGAACCGGTCTCATCGTGCGACGCGGGCGAACACTGCGCTGGCGCGGGAACCTGCGTTCCTGACACCGCTTTTGCCGCAACAGACGGCGGCAGCGGTTCGCTGCCCGTAGGCGTGGCCTTGAAGGACGGTAGCGTCGCGCTGGCGTGGCTGTACGACGAGAGCGGTGTCACGAAGGTGCGCATCCGGTTGGCCGCGGCGGACGGCACTTGGAAGGGCGCGAGCAGCCAGGCGTCGGACACCAAATCGGCGCTGACGGCCGCGTGCGGCGCAACCTCCTGCCCATCGCGTGTCGCGATTGCGGCGCTGGGAACCGGCTTTGCGCTGGCGTGGGTCACAGGACCGGCCAATGCCTCGGCGATTGCCGTGCGCCTGTTCGACGGCAACGGAGCGGCCAAAGGTGCTGCGAGTATTGTCAGTACTTCCATTGGTGTCCAGACCGAGCCGGCCTTGGCGGGCAACGGTTCATCGTTGGTGTTGGCATGGACGGACGGCGCCATCGACGGCAACAAGAGCGGCATCGCCTATGTGCTCCTGGATCAAGCCGGCAAGATCATCGGTAAGGTTGCGGTGGCCAACGACGATCCGGCCAGCGCCCTGGCGCCCACGGACGGCGATCAAGGTCAACCGGCGGTGGCCATGAAGGCCTCGGGAGAGTTCGCGGTCGTATGGACCAACCTCGCGGTGGGAACGACCACCGCCAGCCTACGTGGCCGGGGATTCGCCAGCGACGGCGTCACCGCTGCTGCCGTCAAGCCGGTCAGCAGCGCTTCGGGCGTGCACAACCAGCACCCGTCCATCACATTTGCCCAAGACAAGGTGGTCGCCGCATGGATGTCGTCGGCCAAGGACGGCAGCCCGGCAAGCTACAGCATCGCCATGCGGCGCTTCGACGGTAATCTTGCGCAGTTGGCTCCAGCTGCCTCCGCCAATACGACATCTTCCTCGGCCGGCAAGCGCGACGTGCCCGTTGTTGCGGGGTTGGCCGACGGCAGCGCGGTCATCATTTGGCAGACGGAAACCGCGAACGTCGCCAATGGCTTGCAAGTCGCGACCCGCGACGTGCCACAGAGCGGTGCCTTCTCCGGCGCTGTTCCGGAATTGGACCTCACCAAGTCCAGCCCGGCCGGCGATCAAGGCACGCCGGGCGTCGTCGCCTTCGCAGACGGCCGCGTTCTGTACCTGTGGCGCTCGGTGCCGAGTGCCGGCGCAGCAGGCGAGATCTGGGCCTTGTTCCGGTAGGTTCGATCGCGACGCGGCACAAGCCCCTGCCCTACAGCAAACACGGAAAACACCATGAGCTTCACCCCCGGACCCGCCGAGCGTGTGCCTGAGCCGCGCCCTCCCGTCGACTACGCGAGCGTGCGCCGCGTCCACCTCATCGGCATCGGTGGCTCGGCCATGGGCAACTTTGCCGGTATGTTGCAGGCGCGCGGCCTCGAGGTGCGCGGTTCCGACGTCACCGTCTTTGACCCGATGCGCACGCAGCTGCAGAAGTGGTCGATTCCATTTACGGAAGGCTGGGATGCCCACAACCTCGACTGGGGACCGGACCTCGTGGTCATCGGAAACGTCGTGCGGCGCGACAACGTCGAGGCGGCGGTGGTGCGCGAAAGAGCCTTGCCCTATTGCTCCTTTCCCGAAGGTTTGGGGGAGTGGTTCCTGCAAGGTCGCATTCCGACTGTGATTGCCGGCACCCACGGCAAGACGACGACCACGTCGCTCACCGCGTGGCTGTTGGAAAGTGCCGGTCATTCGCCGGGTTTGTTGGTGGGCGGCGTGCCGCTCAACCTCGGCACCAGCTTTCGGCTCGGCGAAGGCAAACCATTCGTCATCGAAGGCGATGAGTACGATACGGCGTATTACGACAAGCGCCCGAAGTTCGTGCATTATCGTCCGCACCACGGCGTACTGACCTCCTGCGAGTTCGACCACGCCGACATCTATCCGGACTTCGACGCGGTGCAACGTGCATTTCGTTTGTACGCAAGCCTGTTTCCGCAAGATGGCTTGCTCGTCGCTTGGGGCGAAGACGAGCGCGTGACCGCCGTGCTGGATGCCTGCAAGGGTCGGGTTGCGCGTTATGGTTTTGCTGGTCAAGGACTTGCCCTGGATGTCGAGATCGACCTGCACGGCATCGAGGCGCGCGGCGCGACGTTCACGCTGCGAAAGGGCACGGCAACGCACATCCACGGCCGCGATCCACTGCCTGCGTGGAAATCCGGTGAAACCATCGGTCGTTTCGAGTCACCGATGGCGGGCCAGCACAACGTGCTCAATGCCGCAGCGGCACTGACCATTGCCCTGGATCTGGGGGTCACGCTGCCCCAGGCGCAGACAGCGATGGCGCAATTCAAAGGCGTCAAGAAACGCCAGGAACTCAAAGGCGAAGTCGGCGGCGTCGCGCTGATCGATGACTATGCCCACCACCCGACGGCGGTCAAGGAGACCATCGCGGCGATCCGCGGACAGTGGCCGGGACGGCGGCTGTGGGCACTCTTTGAAGCGGAATCCAA
>Ga0172370_10004941_pt1 | contig 17505 bp, 12 predicted proteins | sample LakKiv5m_FD_114538 | JGI IMG/M metagenome (GOLD analysis project Ga0172370, IMG submission 114538) | Freshwater microbial communities from Kabuno Bay, South-Kivu, Congo - kab_022012_11.5m | ecosystem: Environmental > Aquatic > Freshwater > Lake | place: Democratic Republic of the Congo...
GGACAACCAGCTCCAGTTGAGTCTCTCCTTGTTGACAAACAAGTATCAAAACCGGTAACAAAAGCAAAAGGCGGAATTCTTCAATACGAATACGTTGAAAATCTTACTCCCTCTGATGTTCGATTCCAACCAGGGGCTGATATATTCTTTAAAGTACGAGTAAAGAATACATCAACTGTTACTTTGACTAATGTCATGGTTTTGGACAAGATCCCTTGGTATCTTGATGCTATAGAGGGACCTGGATCATATGACGCAAATTCACGTTCAATCAGCTTCAATGCAGGCACATTTGCCCCAAATGAAGAAAAGATCTATTACTTTAAGATGCAGTGGTTTGCGCAAGATAAGCTTCCTGCAGACCGTGGACTCATGTGTGTAAGTAACTATGTGAAGGCATATACAAACAATGCTGCAGACGACGATACTGCACAAGCATGTGTCGAAAAGCAGGTTGTTGGAGTCAAACAGGCTCCTAAAGCTGGTCCTGAGATGAATATATTGATGTTAGCCGGTGAACTCTCAATGCTTGGACTCGGGTTCAAGCTGAAAAAGAAGGCTGAATAACGATTAGACTATCCCTAACCCCTCATGTAACATATGGGGGGTTATTTTTTTATTGTAAAGGCACTCTGTACAAGAATACGTCTCCGCCATTCTCTAAACGGATAGGGAATTGAGTTACCTCTACTCGTTCGCCTATCTTATGACTTATCCCATGCGTCATCGCACCACCGAATATAGGATGAAGGTCGTATACTTGTCTGGCTGCGGTAGCCAATGAGAATGGATATGCTTTTCCTTCTTCAAGTGGTGTATTGGGCAGCTCTGTCCTGACAATTGGATATGATTTGGTAGGAGTTATGACGCCTGGAACCACCCGAAAGGACTGATTACGATACTCTTCAGGTACCGGCGCCATGAATGAAAATATGCCCGGATGGAATCCCTCCTTATAGATAAGAGAGGCAAAAGGCGCTACTACTTCCTGGTTGTACCATATCCCAGCATCCCAAAATTGGGACACCCATCTATTCATCTCTTGATCCAAAAATGACTGATCCATCATTTTTTTTCTCACTAAATCAATACTGCGCATGGAACGGTCGGACACGCTGAGTGGCACTCCCACCATGGGTAGGGTTAACTCATGATAAAGCGAAGATGGGATTCCTATTGTCTGGATCAAAGTCGCTAACGTTGCCTTTTCTTGTGGAGTGAGCAACTTTACATGCGCCGCAATATTTTCTGAAATCGTTCTGCCGAGCGGCTTCTTTTTGAGCACATCCGTAAGGATTTTCTGTGTGAGATACCGCTCACAATATACTACGGCGGCAGTGTGAAGTTTGTCATATTCTATTTGATATTGGAAGTCGCTCGATTTCCTTTGCTCTCTATTTTTCATCACATCCAATACTATCTTTTTCATAGCTTCTTGATCATTTCCTGCCGCCCTAAATTCATTCATGATATCACCTTGCAATTTTTTGGTTCCCAACGCTCGCTGATAAGCATCCGTCAGCCCATATTCCTCTTTCTGATAGAAAGACACGTACTCCATGAATTGATCTTTCCCCACATGCCAATGGAAATCGGCTTTATCTGTACTATCAGGAGCTCTCCTTCGACCCAATATTTGTTTCAATTGCAATTTTGATTTCGGTATTCCCAATATCCCTATTTTGATATCTGGATATTTTCCGTTAGGCTGAACGATATTCATTCCGACACCCATACTCCCCGTTGAGACAAGGATCTTTATCCTTCCTTGCGCAAGTTCATCGGTATATTCTTTTACCAAGGCCTCGTAGCGCTGTTCCTCAGCGATATTACCAGTTGGCTTTGGGCCTATATAGCGTACTAAATCACTCCCATACTGAACACTAAATTTTCTGTATGTTTCTTCTGCGTGATCTACTGTAGTGACATCAATGATAAGCGCCCCTCGTTCATCGGCTCTTATTGATTTTATCAGGCTGTCTGTTGCCTGACTCGAATTTTGATCGACAACTGGTGATGGAATTATTTTTTTATTCGGATTTTCAAGTTCAAATATCGATTGTTTTGTTACTCTCTCAAGAAAGTCTGCAAATTGTGTCTTTTTACCTTCATCGAGCAGTGTCCCTGAAAAGCAAGTAACTCTTCCAGCTGCGTCCTTCAGGAGGGATGGATATTTTTTTGATCCGGATGCTCTTTTCGGCAAAACTACCTTAAAAAGCCCTGATAATCCTCGTACGGCAAGTTCTGTGTCTCTGTTATATTGATGCGTCAATAAGAGTTCATCCTGATACGCATCGCGTATCACTAGTTTTCCTTCTGGAGTCGTTACGAAGGCATCCGAATTCATATAATAGACCTTTGCAACTTCTTCCCTCATTGACTCAACGGTATATCCAAAAAGTTCATTTCTCTCACTCGTAGTTCCTTTGAACATATCCTGAATCGACCGCATCATCGTTTTCTCAAGTGCATCCATTCTTGCTTCGGAATCGATCTTATACGTTTCACCGATTTTTTTTATTGCTTCCTTGAAAAGACGATGTGTAGGGTGCCCCTTTTTTCGGATAGTGTCCAATGTTATAGGGCTTTTCCTACTTCGTTCAATCGTTGTACCTACCCCATCTGCACGCGTAATATCCTTTTCGGATAACGATTGCCCAACAATGTAATGTAGTACCCAGTCGGCGGTCGCTCTTCTCACTTGTTCTGGGCTGAATACCAATGATTCAGATATGATCTGTGTGGGAGTTCCTCTATCAAATGGAGCGTGAGCTTCGTCCATATAGATTGGCGTTTTATCCTTCTTGAACTCTTCCTCATTCCTCATGTACCTTCGCATAATATCTCCATGTGTCACAGCCTCTATCACGGGACCCTTTATTTCTTCAGCTTTTTTTCCTTTCTCATCCATCCCAGATTGAAAAAGTGATTGCCAATACTCCTTTTGAAGTGCATCCTTCGTTTCCTCCGTATACGTTTTTTTACCTTCAAAAAGCGCCTCCTTTTCCATTTGGGCAATCACTACACTTCTTCTTTCCCTCCCTTTGTCAAGTCGTTCCTCTTCCCCCTTGAGCGCAATATCCGCAATTCCGTCTTGTCTTAACTTTTCCAGGAAAGGTTTCGTGAATTTTTCGAATTCCCCGACACGAAGCATCGAGTCAGACGAAAATATCACTTTGTGCCCTGGATCCGTGATACTTTTGATTATTGTCGTTATCGGAAGGATTACTGAAGTCTTTCCCTCACCCGTGCCAATCTGACCATGTTCCCCACCGAGCGCACGCACCACTGCCTCGATTTGCCGTATTTCCTTGTCTACATCGTAGTTATCCATGCTACCCGGGCCGTTTTTCTGCTCAAATAGCCTTCTATTTTGCGCAAAAAGATAGGCGGTAAGATGGATTTCCAGGTTTTCCCGTGCTTCCGTGCTTTTTCTCCCTTTCGCCTCCTGATACGTCGTTAAAGCTCCTTTTACGTCGTCTAGACCCTTGTTTTCATGCGTGGTAAGATGATAAGACATGACGGTCCTTTCTATCTGTCGTGTTTTGTCCAGAATGGCTTTTTCGTGCCCCAATGGACCAATGTGACGTTCGATTCGTTTCAATACATTCCCCATCGGTACTTCCATATATTTTATTGTACTCATATTTAGCTTCAAAGTGGGATATTGGTTATAAATAAAATTACTATAAGTACTATATACTTATAGGATATAGACAAATACCACTTGACAAGCGCAACTTAATTGTTTATACTATAGGTATTAGATATTAAATAATCTTTTTTTAAATCATATGCCAGAAACACCAGCACAACCTCAAAACACTGATACAAACCAATCAGCAGATGGCGCGAAAATCGCAAATAGACAAACCGCTCTCCTCGTGGGTGGTGGTATAGCAACGTTAGCATTGGGCACAGCAGCTGTTGTTGGCGCAGAAGCCATTGGTATCGATGTCATTCCTGGATTTGATATCCCACACCAGACTACTCAAGGTGGAGAACCCACAGTGATTCCTGGAGTACAGACAGAGACTCCAACTGTCACTCCTACCCCAACTGGAACACCTGCAGCAACACTTGATGGATCTGGACCAGTCACAGCAACAGTTGATTTATCAGCATGTAATATGAACCCTCAGCAACTAGGATGTCCTGGAGTTGAAGCAACACCTTCACCTGAGGTTATTCCCTCATCTACTATCCCAACAGAGCAAACAGCTCTCCCCTCTCAACCAGAGACGGCAACCCCAATAACACCTGAACCTCTCTCTACGAATACTGTTGAGGCTCCTGAGTTTACAGGTTGCACAATTAACCCTGATGGGACAGTTGATGTGCCTCAAACATCATTGGACTTCATGGACAAGCTAAAGATAAATGGTTTTGATGTCATGGATATCACCCAATGGGCAGGAGATGGGACGATTGTTGGCGACGAAGTAACCGCCGGAACAAGACAGAATATCGTAAAAATGGATATGTGGCAGCCAGATGACGGATCTGTAGAAATCAAAGTAAAAGCTCCTTGGGGCAATGCTGAAGTAAGCACATTGCTTTATGAGCAAGACTTTACCGAAAACCCACAGTCAATCGCACATAACACTCCTTTCAAAGGAAAGTTGTGGGCATATCCACACAACAATGATGGAACGCAGGGATGGACAATCGAACAGGCTCAATGTGACGCGGCTCGTGCAACGACCGAGCGCCTTGCAGCCCCTGGAGGATTTGAAAATATCGGCGATGTCATGGTTGTTCCTTTAGGAAACACTGGCTCATACATCCTGGTCCACAGCGATGGGACCCCTTGGACAAACCCAGATGGAGCTATGACATGGTCGGGTAAGATTGATTCAAGAGATAGTGGCATAGTTGGAATCAGAGGAATACTCCCCTTACAGGTATTCATCGACCTCCAGCTCGTGACCCCAAGATATTAATACGAAATTAACCAAAATAGCTCACCGCAAGGTGAGCTATTTTTTTATAGGTCAAATGCACTTGACAAATCATATTTAGTACACTATACTATAAGTCATATGAATACACCGTTAGTATCAGTCATACTTCCGGCATTCAACGCCGAAGCTTTCATCGGAGACAGTATTAGAAGCATCATTAACCAGACATATTCCCATATTGAGCTCATCATCGTCGATGACGCATCAACAGATAAGACGCTCTCCATAATTAAGACCTTCAAGACCCGCTACCCTTCCCTCATAAAAATCATCCAGATAAAGAAAAATATGAATAAAGGTGGAGATACGTGTGCGAATATGGCCATCCAACTTGCGCGAGGAAAATATATTGCGCGCATGGATGCGGATGATATCTCACATCCTAAAAGAATTGAAAAACAGGTTGAATTCCTAACAAAGAATAAAGATATTTTTATCGTCGGAGCCTCGGCAGATGTGATAGATAAAAACGGAAAAATAATTGGAGAAAAAATGATGCCAGACACTCATGAAAAAATATATGCTCAGTATATGGTTTTTCACCCAATGATTCACCCGTCCGTTCTCTTTAGAAATAAGATAGTTAAAAGAAAAGATTTCTATTTAAGTAAATATTCAGCAAATAACGACTATTACACATTCTTTAATTTGATTAGTCAAGGAAAGAAGTTTGCAAATTTATCTGAAAAACTTCTTAAATATCGGATTTATGGAAACAACAATTCGCTTAAAACAATCAAGGCAAATTTTGTAAATACACTAAAGGCACGAATCTATATTATGAAAAAATATGGATATCCTATTACGCTTAAGGATATTTTGGCTAATATATTCCAAATCCTGACAATAACCCTTCTCCCAGAAAAAATAATATTTTATGCATATCTTTTCTCAAGAGGAATAATTACTATAGAGTCAGTTACACAAAAAATTCTGGAAAGGTTATTCTCTTACACCTTAAAACAAGAAACACATATCTCCACTCCGATAAGATGAGATATACTGTTATGTATGAGTCATAAAGGTATACTAATTGTAATTGTTGCTTCGTTTTTTTTTGTCATTCCGTTATTAACTTTTCCCTCCATTCTTCATTTTAATGAACAATATATCGGAGAAGGAGTAGACAGCTATCAATTTGCTGCTTTTCAACAATTAGCTGCTAAGAATATTCGTGAAGTTGGTTGGCCTTTTGCAAATAGTTTAGTTTGGAGATATCCCACAGGTTTTGATTTTAGTAAAAGTCTTGATGGGGTGTTTCACACTTTAACTGGAGCAGCTTTTATTTTGGTTGGATTTAATCCAGTTGTTGCTAATAACATTTCTATTTACCTCACTCTCCTGGTGGATGTTTTGTGCACGTTTGTTCTTTTTAGATATGTATTTAAGTCTAACCTTATCGCCTATCTGGGAAGTGTCATTTACGGTTTATCTTTTTATACCCTTGCTAGAGGAGTGGGTCATGCCAATTTGATGCTTACAGGAGGTTTTCCTTTGTTTATCTATGCACTACTCAGACTCAAAAAAAATCAAGGCAACTTCTCTTTTTTAATATTGGTGATCTCCCTTTTTCTCATCATTTCCTCCTCCTTATTATATGTAGCTATGTTAGGGGTATTTATGATTATCGGAATAGTATTGGTGGCTATTTTCTACAAAAAAGATATTATTGAATACCTTATAATAGTATATTCACATATAGTGCCATTTTTCATGGCATTAAGTTTAGTTGGTATTTATTTCTTTGTTTTATTTCATAGCTATGTATTTTCACTTTTAAACCATACATTCATATTTGCTCAAAATGCATCTGATTATGCGCCTTCTTTTCGAGATTATATTATTCCTAATCAATCACAATATTTAACAATATTTAGGCTTTTGTTTGTTAATTCGAAATTTTTCATAGAAAAATCTGTCTTTTTGGGATATGTTGAGATTATACTTCTCATTCTTGGGATTGTTAGATTAGCTTTGAAGAAAAATATTCAGTTTATATTCATTCTCTCTTTCATATTCTATATTTTTTCGCTGGGATCTTTTAACCAAGATTTAAATATATTCCTCCCCTATTCAGTATTAATAAAAACCCTACCATTCTCTGCAATACAAGAAACTGGAAGATATTATGTGGTTTTTTACCTTTTTATCACTTTCATTATTCTCTACTTTCTCCAGTCGATCCAACAAAGAATATCAAGAGGGAAATTTACTTTTTTATTACTTTTTATACTTATATTTATCCTCTTAGAACGACTTCCCTATTCTTATTTTCTTTCTGAAAATTTAAATGGAGAGTATATTAAACAGGTGCAAAAATCGCAATCAAAAGCTGTTCTTGACCTACCTCTTTATGACAGAAGATATGATGTTCTACCTTTCGCCTACAATAGGAGTATTGTTTCAGGGTACACTCACTGGTCTGCTGACAATTTTAATGCAAAATCATTCATCAGTAAGATTGGAGAAAATCGATTTGCATGTAAAATTGATGAAGGTAAATCTCAACCTGTAGAGGTACTAACAGCTACAAAAGAAGCAGAATTAAATAACTCCCTACTTGATTTATTATATGAGAATCAAACCTCAACTATTATTGTCCATAAAGACTTTAAACTCTACTGGGATAATTGTAATAATGTATTAAAAAATTATTCAAACCTTTTTCCCCATGTCTCCCAGCTTGATGAAGCTGTTACAAATAAGAATTTTCACTATCGTTGGAATTCAAATTCGCTCTTTTACTCATTTTTCTTTCCTGTGGATGGAGAACTAATCCTACATAACATTCATTTCCTTGACTCGGAGAAAAATCAACAAATATCAATATATCTGAACGGCGAATTATTGGAAGCATCTGATTGGAGATCCATTTCAACATATGAATATAGCAGATGGACAACGAGATATATTTCATCTGATAGACCTATTAAAATTAAATCAGGAGATAGTTTATTTATTCAGGGAGATAAATTTATATCAGGTCAAGGATTTTTTACTCTCAATTATTCTTTTGTGCCAAAATACAATTCAGCGCGATTAGAATATCAATGGAATAGATTAGAGAAAATATACGAAGATAATAGCGCAGAAGTATGGAATATAAATTACTAATATGAAAAAACTAGTAACAAAACATGCCTTTTTGATTTTACTTGTTATTATTGAAGTTGTCATCTTTGCTTCAAATGTGAAATCTGGGTCCTTCCTTATCGGCTGGGATAACTTAATGCCAGAATTAAACCCACTCTTAAATATTAAACGTTCGTTCTTTTCTATTTGGCAAGAATATCGAGGCCTTGGGCTGTATGATGGAATGGCACATGCAGCAAACCTAATTCATTCGTTGTTTGTTGGATTTCTCACTCTTTTTTTACCTCAGCAGTTCGGTATACGATATTTCGTGATTACCCTTCTCCACCTTTTGGGAGGAATGGGTATGTATATCCTTGTTTCATCACTCATAAATAAAAAGCCCATTGCTTTTATTACGAGTCTTTTTTATATGTTTAATATAGGAATTATTCAACAGTTTTATGCACCTCTTGAGGTATTTGCATTTCACTTTGCTTTTCTTCCATGGATTTTGTGGGCAGGTTTAAAATATATTAAGACTCAGAAAAAACAAAATATCTTATTGTTCTCTATTATCGTTCTTTTATCTACTCCTCAGGGATTTGTTCCTACTGTTTTTATTGCTAGTTTAAGTGTGATTATTGCGTTGCTCGTGGTTGATTATATCTCTCACCATCATATTCGTAATTTTGCGGTGCTTTTTGCAGTTTATCTCGCGATAAATAGTTTTTGGCTTATTCCCTATCTCTACGGCGCTCCATCCACATCAAAATTGATTACAAATGCGCGAATAAATAAATATTCTTCTGAAACTCTATTTTTACGAAACAAACAATGTGGATCTCTTATGAAGGTCTTATCGCTCAACGGATTTATGCTTAATTTAACTGAGTATGACAGTAAAGCAAGTCAAAATATAAATCTTATGGCTGTTTGGGAACAGCATAGTGGTAACGCTGTTTATCAAGGAATACACATTGTATTTTTATCTTTTGGATTAATCGGTGTACTGGTCAGTATTAGGTCTAAGAAAAATCTTCCTTTTACTATTCCCCTTTTGGTTGCTTTTTTCTTTCTTGCGAACGATACTCCCCTCGTGCGGGAGTTAAATCAACTACTTCGCACAGTGTCTCCAATTCTTGGAGAGGCATTTCGTATTCCTTTTACGAAGTGGATTACTGTCTTTACATTTTCAATTTCTCTTTTTATCGCTTTTGGACTAGATTTTTGTATATCAAAAATAAAGAATGTTCATAAAATGAGATTTTCTGTCTATATATTACTTATTGGAATGGTTATATTCCTTGGATTTCCAGCTTTCCAAGGTGATTTTTTCTCAAATTTAGTTCGTCGTCAAATTCCGCTCGACTATCTGAGTGCTATTGCTTATTTTAAATCGATAGATAAGAATAAGAGAATAGCTCTTCTGCCTGCACATACGTTTTGGAACTGGCAATATAGATCGTGGGGTCATGTTGGTTCTGGTTTTTTGTGGTATGGAATACAACAACCTATTTTAGAAAGAGCTTTTGATCCATGGAGTAATTTAAATGAGCAGTTTTATAATGAATTTTCGACGGCGATAAATACCAACAATCATAAATTATTCACGTCTGTTTTAAATAAATATAACATCGATTATCTTTTGCTTGATCAGTATATAGTGAATACTCTCAGCTCTAAACCGATTAATTATGAGTCCTTACTCTTATTTCTAAATAATGATGAAAATATCGTACAGGAAAGAGTTTTTGGGAAATTGGTTGTTTACAGAAATAAAACAACGACTCACAATAATTTTCTCTATTCTCTTTCTTCATATGTGTGTACCACACAACAAGGACAAGTAAAATCCTATAAAGACATAGCATATGCAGCAAGCGATGGATATGTTGACTGTGAGGAAAATGGGAACTGGATCAAATATCCATTTGCAAACCTTTTTAGCGAGGTGGGCAAATCTGATGTGAATATACTTTCCAATGATAAGTACATTATTCTTGAATCGAAGCTCCACAATAAGATCAAGTATGATTCCATACAATTAAACATTCCACCCGTCACAAATACGTATTTAATGCCGTTCACCGCTCAATTAAATGGTCAAATTCTTTCACTTACCCCACTCCTCCCCCGTATATTCATAAATGACGTAGCAATTGATATTCCTGCCCCTCGCCTCGAATTTAACCTTACGATACAAGAACCTGAAGAATATGAAGTTGTTGAAAAAGACCTGCGTTTTCAACTGGGTGATATTATCTATCTGGAGCAAAATTACCCAAATACCATTATTGTATCCAAAGGTGCGGAAAAAGAATATATAACGGTTGAACCAAATAAATTTAGTCTTCCCCCATTTGAACAAAAGATCATTTTGCCAGTTAGTTCGATGGTCCAGGTTTGGATTCCTAAAATAGAAAGCTCTTATACTACAAGTAAACAATGGGTCCCCCCAGTTGAAATAACAGACATAGAGGATCTTTTCTTTGAGAATAGTTATATGCCCCATCAGGAAGGCTACATTGCGGAAATTGAGAGTGAATTCCTTCAGGGACTACCTATTAATATATATGCAGATAATGGAAATAAAAAGAGGCCACAAGCTGAGATGAAAGGATCAAAAGAAACTGAAATTCAATTTATGATTATCCCACCCTCAGAGGAACCTGCCAATGGGTATACATTTCATTTTGAAAACACCAGCATTGGATCACAGGTTTCAAAAACATTACTAAAACGATTCACTGCATATCCAATTCCATATGAGTTTATAAACACCATCCAATTTGGTATCCCAAAGATATCAGAGGGTCATATATCGGAACGCGTTTACAGTAATTTTTTCAACTTATATGAGGTAACAGGTGTACAGAATACGGAAATTGCCGTACTTTCCCAAGCATTTGACCCGGGATGGAAAGCATATTTATTCGAAGATGTGAAAAATGAACTAAGCTGGACTGCGACATATCTCCCCTTCCTTTTTGGAAAAGAAATAAAAGAACATGTTTTAGTCAATAATTGGGCGAATGGATGGGCACTTCGCCAAGGCTTCGCACCCCAAGGGAAGTCTATTGTACTCATATTCTGGCCGCAATATCTGGAGTTTGCAGGATTTGGGATTTTAATTACTACTTTGCTGGGCATAATGCTTTGGAAAAAACCAAGGCATGCGAAATCATCGAATGGATCCCTGCCGTAGTTTACACTGAGTTTGTCGAATGTGCGGGGATGACGATCTTCATGGAAACGAAAAACATGTCTTTCCCTCTCGGCACAAAACATCTATCGTGTAGCGTGTAACGCAAAATGTTCAACGTTATACGTTATACGAATTGCGGATTGTGTGGATGGGGAAAGACATGGGGGATGTTTTGAAAAAAATGACGTAGTATATGCTGGAATTTTTGGCTCAAAGTATTTATAAGACGAGACTTCCCGCTTCCTTTTTGGAATGAATATGAGTCATAAAGTCCATAAAGTCATAAAGTCGAAGTCGGCTGAATCGGTTTAACTTACATCGTGATTTTTTCTGACCGCAGTATTTGGAATATATTGGCATTGCACTTCTAGGAGTGACGTTTGTGGGGATAGTATCGTGGAAAAAGAAGCCTTAATGTATGGGTATTTTATCTAATTCTCCTTTGAGGAATGGGATATCTTTTTGAACGACATTCCAAATTTCGTCCATATTTACATCGTCATAGTCATGGGCAACGATATCTCTCATTCCGGCCATTTCCTTCCATGGAATATTCGGATGTGCTTTGATAATTTCATCGGGAACATATTTAGTTGCTTCTCCGATAATCTCAATCTATCTTGTCAATGCGGTAAACAAAATGTCATCTCTCTCTAAATCTTCACGAGTAGTTGAATGAGTAGCTTTGAGAATTTTTTCAATACATTCTTTGATATGGTCTATTCTTTCGAAACCTTTGCGTTTCATGGGAAAATAGGAACTTGTGATGAAAGTATTGATTGTTTGGCATGCTCTTTTATTCCGTGGAAATTGAGAACATCTACTTTTCTCCCAAATCGTTCTTCAAGTGCAACCTTCACCTTAGCCCGATCCATAAGACTTGAGCCTTGTGGCAACTCAATAAGAAGGTCTATGTCACTATCTTTATTCATTGTGCCAGTAACAATTGAGCCAAATAAAGAGGCTCTGGAAATATGATATTTCTTGATAATGGGAATAATTTGATCTTTTACGGTTTGGATATCCATAGGACACATGATAATCTGATTATGGCGTATTTTCAACTAGAAAACCCCCTTCCTCTTTGGAACGAATATGAGTCGTAAAGTTTTTAAAGTCATAAAGTCTATAAAGTTGCTTAGTCATACATGAGGTTTCCGTCATTCTGAACGACATGATTTATACGTGAAGAATCTCCTCGTGACTCAAAATGACACTATACCTAAATTACAATGAGAGAAGTAAAAACACATATCTTTCCCTCTCGACACAAAACATCTATCGTGTAGCGTGTAACGCAAAATGTTCAACGTTATACGTTATACGAATTGCGGATTGTGTGGATGGGGAAAGACATGACTGCGATAAACGTTTATGTCGCCGTAATGCTATCAAAAGGCAGACTTTGGATTAGTGCTTCGATCTGACTATTCTGAACCTGTTTAAAATAATAAATCTGTCCCATTTCCTGCTCTTTTTCAGTAGCTACCACCTGCCAATTAGTTTGGATACTGGCCTTGCTGATTGGCCTTCTCATCTCCTTTTGCTTCACATAAGAGATAATCTCGTATAAATCCAGCTGATACTTTTCCAAAAGAAGGTAAATGTCGTAAAAATCACGATAACGTGCCCGATCGCTCATTGCTCGAATTTTTTCAGCACAGATTTCCTTGATATCCATAACTAATACCGAAAAATCCACACCCCACACGTTATGATAAATCAAACTTTGAGGCGGTAATAAGACATTTTGTAAGAAATCAATTTCAACTTTAAGTGAGTTGGGTTGAATAAGCGGTCCGGTGTATTGCAGTTTTTCTATCTTGATGGTGGCGTTGGAACGATAATCTTTTTTGATACTCAAATAATCGGTTGTTTCAAAGATTTTCCGTACTTTTTCAATGGGTAACGGCGTTTTGTTGGAAGAGAAATCCAAATCCTCTGAAAAACGGTATTGATCCAAATAACAGTGGTGGAGAGCCGTACCACCTTTGAAAATAAGGGTTTTTCCAGTTTGAGATGCGGCGATAATCTGCATAACCAGAGCCAGAAAGTAATCCTTTTCAGCAATTTGCAGAGGGTAACGCAGGCTTTTGCGATTGATGATTTCGAGCTGTTTTCGGGTCAACATAGGGTTTATTTAACTGTCTGATATTTATCAAAGTAGGTATTATAGTAAAGTCGCCACTTGGCGTTAAACTTTGTGTCTCCAGCCAACATATAGTGGGTGCCCTTTAGTTTGACTTTGTTATAAATACCGCTTGAATCAATCTCCAAGAGATCAAACAGGAACCCAAACGTCTTAGCGGTGACCACAGACATATTCCTCACATACTCAGTAATTTTTTGCACATCGAGTGAATCTTTATATTGAGAAAGCTTTTCTATCACCAAATCAACAGTATATTTGCTTTTATGGAACTGAATCATGTCAATTAAAGCCTTTTCAGCAGTGGCTATACGCACAATTTTACCATCACTACTCACCCCCTGCCAACCGAAAAACCATTTAGAGAGCACTTTGACAAAGCTGTATTCTATCGATTGCAGCTGCACAGACTTATACTGTACCTCTGAAATAGAGATGGTTTTGTGGGTAAGTTGATCAAACATGCCGTGATAGCTCAGTGCTGACTCAAAGGAGACATAAGAGTCTTTGACAAGAAGATGAGCCACCACATAGGGCGAGAGAGACAAAAACCCGCGATTGGAAAGATCAGAGATGGCGAAGAGTCCTCGCTTCACCCGAATCAGCCAGCCATTACGAGTCAACTTAACAATTTCCTTCTTGGTCCTCTGTCTGTCCCATAATCCCTCAGCTTGACCATATATCTGGTCAAAGGTCACGATCTGGTCATATTTGACAATCAGATTCTCGAGAAGCATGCTTTGATTGGTATTTAGAATTGTTTGTTTCATATAGTCTTAGTACTCTTTTATCGGAACTATCTACTTATAGATTAAACAATTCCAGTAGGGTTGTCAAGAGTATAGGGGATTTGGTGTGTTGGCTTTTACTTTTGTAGGAATACTTTTTTGGAAAAAGTACAAACAAAGAAAATCATCGACTGGATTCCCGCCGTAGTTTACACTGAGTTTGTCGAATGTGCGGGGATGACGATCTTCATGGAAACGAAAAACATGTCTTTCCCTCTCGACACAAAACATCTATCGTGTAGCGTGTAACGCGAAACGTAACGTAATATACAGCGCTCCCTGTTGCCTGATCGACAACAAAGAACACCTTTCGCAAAGAATGGAGAGGCTAGATCTCCCCTTTCTTGGGCTTAAAATCAAATTCAACGCGCCAATGGTTTTTTATGTATAATGAAATAATATATGGCTTCAAAGCTCTCATTTTTGCATGTCCGTAATCCCAAAACTGACGAGACTCCTATCGAGTCGGCAACACAGATTTTTTCCTCTGCACTTCCTTACCCTTTTTTGCCTCTTTGGAAACGCATCCTTCTGGTACATCCAAAAACATATTCTTTTGAGCTTTTTTTGCTTAATCAGCTTGTGTATTTCTATGCCGCAGTACCCTCAGAGAGCGAAACGTTCATCCAAAGTCTTATCTCATCATCCTTTCCCCAATCGAAGGTCGTAAAGACGACCGACCCAATGAATATTGTGTTCAAGTCTGCACATATGGCTGTGGGAGAGGTTAAGTTGAACTCATACTCCTATCTTCCGATAAAGACATATTTCGACTTTAAGGATGTTGATCCTCTGTCTTCCGTCCTTGGGTTTATGGCAAAACAGCCTCCCTATATAAAGATGGCAGTCCAGATAATCATAACTCCCGCTTATTTTCCTTGGCAGGAGGCGGGCGTTAAAAATGCTGGACTCCAAATATACGATGAACATGCGCTGCGCTACGTACAAAATCCACAACGGCAAGTCATCATGCGTAAGGCAACATTCCAGGGAGGAAAAGCAGCAGTTCGACTCATCGTCGGCAGCGCAAATACTCAGATTGATCCATTCCCCTATTTGACAAATCTTGCGGGAACATTTGGAGCATTTTCACTCGGGGAAGGAAATCAGTTTGTGTTTCATCGACCTTTAGTTTTTAAAGATCGATTTATTGAACGGATAAAAGAGCGAAGAATTAGCTATTTTGAAAATAAAAACCAAATTTTAAATGCGCAGGAGCTTGCCTCTATGTGGCATCCTCCTGGACATCTCCTTTCAGGGATTAAAAATATCAACTGGGGTGGAGCGCTTTCTACACAGAACAAACGATCTTTGGTATAAAAGTATGGTGATTGATGAGATTCATATTAACTTCATCGTCCGTTATTTATTAATGAAAATAAGGACAAAATAATTAGGCTTTCAAAAGAAAAATACGGGTATTCACTCTCGAAATGATCTTGCTTTCCTGTACACTTAATATATGGAACGTTTTCCCTTAGTTCTTCGTATTTGTATTGCTTGTATTGGTGCATATTTTATTACCACAATACTTGCTCCTCGCTACTTTACAGACTCCCCTGAATTTAATGCTGTAGTCTTTAATTCCGACGTACAATCCATACTGACGAGCGTATCCTCATTTCATTTTGAACTACCGAAAATTGAGCTTATTTCGCAAAGAATTGAGCCAACTCCGCTATCTGAGATTTCGCCAGAGCCTGAACCGACAATCGGGTACGAAAATACACCGACAGAAATTCCAACCTCAACTCCCTACATCCAACCAACAATTGTTATTCCAACATATGCGCGTCAACCGACGATCCGTCCAACCCTTCCTCCAATCCAACCTACCGTAACAAGACCGCCAAAACCGACAAAGACTCCCAAGCCAACAAAAGGCCCCGATCTATTCCCAATCGATGCCTCATTGAAAAGACCGGGCGAAACTGTAGATGAGATTATCGCAGCAGCGGCCGCTAAAGCTTGCGCCCCAAAAGAAGTCCTTAGAGCTCTTGCCTCAATTGAAAGCGGTGGTTTTTTTGACACAGTCATTCCAAAATATCTACTTCTTTATAACTCAGAGAATTGGTGGAACAGCGAATTCATAACGGAAGAAAAAAGAATGTGCAGCGGCTATGCGTATGATGGAAATACTGGACTTGTTTTTTCTGATAGTAAATATGCGGGATATAAATGCAAAGACGGCTCAGGAAGCGGACTTGGTGTCGTTGGTGTGATGCAATTATCGCCATATTTGTTTAGTCATTATAAAGATGCTGCCGCAAAGGCGATTGGTTCAAAGAATGTAGATAGGCGTATCATTTTCGATTCGCTTGTCATGGCGGGATTAAATATTAAAGAAAACACAAAAGCGACAACTTGCACAAATTGGGATGCGCGGACTGTTGTTAAAGCCGCATGTAGCTATTATGGAAGTTGTGGAACAAAAGATGGTACATACTACTGTGCAACATTCTGCAGAGATTACCAAAAATATGGCGGTAAAGACTGCTCAGGAGCGATATCACAGTTCACAGAGACGTGTTGGAAGTAGTCGCAGAAAAATCTTATGATTTTTTTGCGAGTTTTTTCCATTCCTTGGAAAGCTCTGTCTTTAGTTTTTCCATTTCTTTCCCTTCATGTTTTACTTCCTTTTTGAGGATTTCAACTGTTTCGCTGGCAACCTCCGCAACTTTTTCCTTGTCGAATGAATCGACCGATTGCTTTGCTTCCGCAAGTGCCTGAATGAACTGTTTTTTTGCCTTTTTATAAACGATTGTTGCTTCTTCTGTTGCTTCACCGAAAATTTCTTTTACTTTCTTTTCTAAATCCGTATCAATAAGCAATTTTTCAAGTTCTTTTACTTTTTTTGCAACTAATTTTTGATTTTCAGGACCTGACTTTGGGGAAAGGAAAAATGCTGCTAATCCACCTGCAACCGCACCGAACAAAAGTCCTAATCCGAATTTTGAGGATGAGTTTGAATCTGACATATATGTTTATAAAAAAATGATAACTATATTCAGTGTAACACAAATGAAGAAGGAATATGAAATCATAAATACTAAACTCTAAATCCTAATCAAATAAATGCAAAATCATAAACAAAAAATTGTTTGCTTTATTTAGAATTTATGATTTGTTTAGTGTTTAGGATTTAGTGTTTAGAGTTTCAGATATTATGGCGTCGGTGTCGACGTATTTGTTGGAGTTGGGGTATTTGTGGCTGTCGAAGTAGGTGTCAGAGTTCCTGTTGGTGTTGGCGTGGCTGTTGGTGTTGGCGTTGGCGTATAGGTCGGCTGAATAATTGCACAGGAACCACGCGCATATTTACCCACA